>ENA-OWND01000558-OWND01000558.1-metagenome-genome-assembly--contig:-NODE-558-length-26049-cov-11.521659_pt1 | contig 26049 bp, 20 predicted proteins | sample MGYA00245342_ERZ651119 | MGnify/ENA primary metagenome ERZ651119 (study PRJEB26857, sample SAMEA4031756) | metagenome | biome: human; feature: oral; material: saliva | place: Philippines | collected 2014... | reverse complement strand
AAGAAGAATCCCAGTCAATGGCCGACCGAGGCGAAAGCCGCTCCCGTCAGCCCCAATCCTCCGCGTTCCGCGAGTTCATCGGCACCGGATGGGCTCCGCGCCCCACCCAGCTGCCCGAACGCGAACGCGTCGCCGACTTCCTCAGCGACCGCGCCCTCAAGGCCGGCGCCCCCTTCCCCGGCGAGCGCCTCGTCGTTCCCGCCGGCCCCTACAAGGTCCGCTCGAACGACTGCGACTACCGCTTCCGCGCGCACTCCGCATTCGCGCACCTGTCGGGCCTGGGCGCCGAAAAGGAACCCGACACCGTCCTGGTCCTCGAACCGAACGAGGACGGCACGCACACGGCCCTGCTCTTCTTCAAGCCCCGCGCCTCGCGCTCCTCCAAGGAGTTCTACGCCAACCCGCGCTACGGCGAATTCTGGGTGGGCGCGCGCCCCTCCCTCGACGAAGTGTCGGCCGCGACCGGCCTGGAGACCCGCCACATCGACACGCTGCGCGACGCCCTGTCCAAAGACGCGGGCCAGGTCAGCCTGCGCATCGTGCGTGGCGTAGACGCCCAGATCGAAGACATGGTCAACGAGATCCGCATCCAGGCAGGCCTGCCGTTTGGCGACGACGCGCGCGAAAAAGACGAGGCCCTCGAGGAGCACCTCTCCGAGATCCGCCTCATCAAGGACGCCTTCGAGCTCGACGAGATGAAGCGCGCCGTCGAGGTCACCAAGGCCGGCTTCGAGGACATCATCCGCGTCCTGCCGCGCGCCGTCGGCCACCGCCGCGGCGAGCGCGTCATCGAAGGCGCCTTCGCGGCCAACGCCCGCGAGGAGGGCAACGGCCTGGGATATGAGACCATCGCGGCCTCCGGCAACCACGCGAACACGCTGCACTGGATCGACAACGACGGCGAGGTGCGCGAGGGCGACCTGGTGCTCGTCGACGCCGGCGTCGAGGTCGACTCCCTGTACACGGCCGACATCACGCGCACGCTGCCCGTCAACGGCCGCTTCACCGAGGTTCAGGCCCGCGTATACCAGGCCGTCCTCGACGCCTGCGAGGCCGCCCTGGCGCGCGCGAACCAGCCGGGCTGTCGCTTCAAGGACGTGCACGACGCCGCCATGGAGGTCATCGCCGCCCGCCTGTACGAGTGGGGCATCCTGCCCGTCACCCCCGAGGAGTCCCTGGCCACCACCGGCCAGCAGCACCGCCGCTGGATGCCGCACGGCACCAGCCACCACCTCGGCCTGGACGTGCACGACTGCGCGAAGGCACGCGCCGAGCTCTACCAGGGCGCGCTACTCGAACCCGGCATGGTCTTCACGATCGAACCGGGCCTGTACTTCCGCGCCGACGACCTGCTCATCCCCGAGGAATACCGCGGGATCGGCGTGCGCATCGAGGACGACGTCGCGGTGGGCGCCGACGGCACCGTCACCCGCATCTCCGAGGACATCCCGCGCACGATCGCAGACGTCGAGGAGTGGATCGCGCGCGTTCAGGGACGCTAAGAGCGCCCCGCGCGGTTTGCGTCGCTGGAAGCGCGCCGCTCAGGAACGCTGATCCGACGCCTCGGTCTGGTCTCCCTCAGGGGACGAGGCCGGGGCGTCGTCGCGTCCTTCGGGCGCGGGCTGAGCGGGCGCGGGCTGAGCGGGCGGTACAGTCTGCGCCGATCCGCTCTCCGACGCGGAGGACACCGAGGACTCGGCATGCATGACCTGCGACGGTGCCACGGCCTCGTTCGTGCTCGACGCAGCCGCGGCCTGGGGCTGCGCATCCCCACCGGGGACCGTCCCATCCTTGGTCGCCGCGCCGAAACGCGGGCGGCCGTCGGGGAAGAAACCCACGGAATCCTTGCGGGGACGCTCGGCCTCCGCGCGCGCACGCTTGGGGCGGGTCGTGTTGCCGGGGGTGCGCTGCAAGAGCATGAAGGCGCGGTCGATATCCGCCGACGCCAGGATCGCGTAACGCAGGGCCACGACCTGCTGAGAAGACACCAGGTCACGGTTGCGCCCGCGCACGATGAACATCAGCGCGGATAGCGCCATTCCCACCAGCGCGCCGATGACGATGCCGCCGCCGACCCACAGCCCCGTCCCGCCGGCGTTCTGGCCCGCCGACATGAACATGCCCATGAGCGCTCCCCACAGCGCACCGCTGGAGGCCCCCGACAACGAGGCGCGGGCAATCGTCAGACGGCCCGTCACTCGCTCCACCATGTGCAGGTCCGTCCCAACGATGGTGATCGACGATACGTCGAAGCCACTATCGGACAGGAAGTCGACCGCCGCGCGCGCCTGCGCGTAGGTCTGGTAGGAGGCGACCTCAGTACCCGTGGGCATCTTCGGTTCCATCACGACGGGCATTCTCTCTCCAATCCTCCGGGGCAGGTGGCGTGGGACTCACTGTCCCACGGGCACCGGCTCGCCGTCACGACGCATCGAACGTCATCAGCCTAAAATGATTAGGTGAGCATTGCATCTATTGAGCTAGGCACCAAGGGCCGGCGCGTGTACATCGGAAAGCTCGCGGGCACCGGTGTTTTCGACCCTTTGGGCGACCAGGTCGGCAAGATTCACGACGTCGTTGTCATCTTTCGGCTGAAATCCGAGGCCAACGTCATCGGATTCGTCGTCGAGGTGGGCCCGCGTAAGCGCGTCTTCCTGCCGCTCACCCGCGTGACCTCGATCGAATCCGGCTCCGTCATCACCACGGGCCTGCTCAACATCCGATCCTTCACGCAGCGCCCCATCGAAACCCTGGTGCTCTCCGAGCTCTTCGACCGCGTCGTCACCATGAACGACGGCTCCGGGCAGGTGCGCATCCTCGACGTGGCGATGCGCCAGCGCCGCCCCAAGGACTGGGTCATCTCCACCCTGCACGTCCAGCGCGTGCGCACCTCCTCGTTGGGTTTCACGCGCAGCGGCGAAACCCTCACGGTGGACGTGTCCGAGGTCTCCGGCCTGCTTAAGACCGACTCCAACCAGGCGGCCACCGCCCTGTTGCAGTACACGGAGGACATGCGCCCCGCCGACCTGGCGGACTTCATCCACAGCCTGCCTCAGGACCGCAAGATGGCGGTCGCCCAGCAGCTCACCGACGCGCGCCTCGCCGACGTGCTCGAGGAGCTGGGTGACGACGACCGAATCGCCATCGTCTCGGCGATGGAGGCCGCCCGAGCCGCCGACGTTCTCGACGTCATGCAGCCAGACGACGCGGCAGACCTCGTCGCTGAGCTGCCCACCGCCAAAGCGCAGTCCCTGCTGGCCCTCATGGAGCCCGACGAGGCAGAGGACGTGCGTCGACTCATGACCTACGAGGAGTCCACCGCGGGCTCGCTCATGACGACAGAACCCGTCATCTTCGGCCCGAACGCGACCGTCGCGCAGATGCTCGCGGCCGTGCGCCGCGAGGACATCCCCGCCTCGATCGCGACCGTCGCCTTCATCGCCCGCCCACCCCAGGAGACGCCGACCGGCCAATACCTGGGCATGGTCCACATCCAACGCGCCCTGCGCGAACCCCCGCAGACCCTCCTCGGCACGATCCTGGACCGCGACATCGAGTCCGTGGACCCCAACGCGCACATCGCTACCGTGACGCGTCTGCTCGCAACCTACAACCTGACAGTCCTGCCCGTCGTCGACGAGGACGGGCACCTGCACGGCGCCGTCTCCGTCGACGACGTCCTCGACGAACTGCTGCCCGAAGACTGGCGAGACTTCGACGACGACGTCACCGACCGCATGATGGCAAGGAGCATCGATGGCTGATCGTCTGGATAACCCCCTCGACAAGCGCCGCTGGTTCTTCCGCCGCTCATCCGGCGGCGGCGACGGCTTCGGCCGCTTCGCCGAGGCCACCGCCCGCTTCATGGGCTCCCCCAAGTTCGTCCTCTACATGACGATCTTCGTCATCGCGTGGATCGGCGCGAACCTGATGCTCGCCGGCATCAGCGAGGAAGCCGCCTGGGACCCCTACCCCTTCATCCTCCTGAACCTCGCGTTCTCAACCCAGGCCTCGTACTCGGCCCCGCTCATTATGCTCGCGCAGAACCGCCAAGACGCGCGCGACCGCGTCGTCGCCGAACAGGACCGCCTGCGCGCCGAACGCAACCTCGCCGACACCGAGTACCTGGCCCGCGAGATCGCCGGCCTGCGCCTGGCACTCCAGGACGTCGCCACGCGCGACTTCGTGCGCTCCGAGCTGCGTGACATGCTCGAAGACCTGCGCGCCGAGATCGCCGCGGACGCCGCCACGGCCTCGCGCGACAAGGCCGACGCGCACGACGGCCAGGAGGCGGACGGGCGCCCCTCAACCGAGCCTCGTCCCCTAGAAGATGGGCACACCGGCCAGTAGAGTGGAGTCCATGCCAGTCACTCTCGAATCCGTCATGGACGCTCTCGGCCAGGTCATCGACCCCGAGATTCGTCGCCCCATCACCGACCTCAACATGGTGACCCCCGACCTGATCACCATCGACGGCTCCTCCGTCGCCGTCAAGGTCCTGCTCACCACCGCCGGGTGCCCGCTGCGCACCCAAATCACGAAGGACGTCACCGAGCGGGTGGGCGCCCTCGACGGCGTCGAGAACGTCACCGTCGAGATGGGCGTCATGGACGAGGACCAGAAGAAGGCGCTGCGCGAGAAGCTCAACGGCGGCCGCCCCGAGCGCGAAATCCCCTTCTCCCGCCCCGACTCCCTCACGCGCGTCATCGCCGTCACCTCCGGCAAGGGCGGCGTCGGCAAGTCCTCCATGACCGCGAACCTGGCCGCCGCGCTCGCCGCCCATGGCCTCAAGGTCGGCGTCATGGACGCGGACATCTACGGCTTCTCGATCCCGCGCATGCTCGGCGTCGACCACGACCCGCAGGTCATCGACGGCATGATGATCCCGCCCGTGGGCGCCGGCGGCGTCAAAGTCATCTCCATCGGCATGTTCGTGCCCGACGGCCAGGCCGTCGTGTGGCGCGGCCCCATGCTCCACCGCGCCCTCCAGCAGTTCCTCGCGGACGTCTTCTGGGGCGACCTGGACGTCCTCCTCATCGACATGCCCCCCGGCACGGGTGACGTCGCCATCTCGATCGCGCAGCTGCTGCCCACCTCGGAGATCCTCGTCGTGACCACCCCGCAGGTCGCGGCAGCCGAGGTCGCCGAGCGCGCCGGCTCCATCGCCTCCCAGACCAACCAGAAGGTCATCGGCGTCGTCGAAAACATGTCCTTCCTGCCTCAGCCCGACGGCTCGCGCCTGGAGATCTTCGGCGCGGGCGGCGGCCAGTCCGTGTCCAAGCGCCTGACCGCCCAGCTGGGCTACGAGGTGCCGCTGCTGGCCCAGGTGCCCCTCGACATCGCGCTGCGCGAGGGAGGCGACCGCGGCGAGCCCGTCGCCGTCGCCTCCGGCCCCGCCGCCGACGTGCTCTCCTCCCTCGGCGCCACCCTGGCGTCGACGAACCGCGGCCTGGCGGGCCGCCCGCTCGGGGTCTCCCCCATCCAACACTGAGCCCACGCGACTTCACCCCGGCCTCGTCCCCACCGACGAGGCCAGGGTCTGCGCGTCGGGGCGCGGCGAGGAAGCGCCCGCCGCGGCTGACCGACGAGCGCCTATCAAGGGACGTCGGCGCTGTTTTCGCGCGGATCCGGAGCGCCATCACGCCCAGGGGGCCCCTCGCCTGTACCCTGATGCGTGGAAGGGGCGCGAACGCGTGCGCGCACCTGCCCGAGGCGATCAATACAAGTGAGGATACGGCGATGGCGGACAAGGCCCAGACCTGGGTGTACACCGAAGACTACGTGGCGGAGAGCGACGCTCTGACCGCCGCGCGCGCCGTCGCATCCGAACTGGGAGCCGCCCCCGTGTCCCCGGGAACCGGAGCCGCACTGCGCATGCTGGCCGCCGTGGCCGGGGCGCGCGCCGTCCTCGAGGTGGGGACGGGCGCCGGAGTGTCCGGCCTGTGGCTCCTGGACGGCATGGCGCCCGACGGCGTGCTGACGACCATCGACGTCGAGTCCGAGCTACTGGGGCACGCCCGCCGCAACTTCGCCGCCGCCGGCCTGTCCTCCCACCGCACGCGCCTAATCGCCGGGCGCGCCCTCGACGTGTTGCCTCGCATGGCCGCGCGCGGCTACGACATGGTCGTCCTGGACGGCGACCTGGACGAGACACCCCAGTACCTGGACCACGCCGTGCGCATCCTGCGCCCCGGCGGCACCATCGCCTTCGTGCACGCCCTCTGGCACGATCAGGTCGCGGACCCCGCCCGCCGCGACGCCCGCACCGTCGTCGCCCGCGAGGTCGTCAACTACCTGCGTGAATCCGAGGAGTTCGTTCCCACGCTGCTGCCCGTCGGTGACGGCCTGGCGGTCGCCGTCAAGCGGTGAACGGGCTTCTGCCCGCCGCCTTCGGCTGCGGGCTGCACGCGGGCTCATTCGCGTGCGCACGCGCCATTCGCGCGGACGGGCAGCCCACCGCTCGCGCCGACACGCCTCATGCAGGTTCAACCCCATTGGGAGCATGACGCCAGGGTTGATGGTGGGGGCTTTTGCACCATTAGAAGCATTCTGCCGGCGTGTCGCCGGCGTGTCGCGCCTCTAATGCTGCAAATCCCCCCGTTTGCTGGCGGTGAGGTCACGGTCCAGGGCAGTTGAGGCCACGGTTCGAGGTGACGAGGCGCCCACATCGCAGACCACCTCGACAAAAAACGCTGACAATGGACTGTCGTGGGCAAGGCGTCCTGCGTTGTGGACACAAGGATGCCTGGCCTCGCGCGTCGCTCGCACGCGAACCCGCTATTACGAGTGCTAGCCTGCTATTTCGCACGTAAACCCGCTATTCCGTGTCTGGGCGGGGCTGCCCACGCTCGCATTAGCGGGTTAGCGTGCGAATCAGAGGGCCCAGGCGCGGATTAGAAGGCCCACGTGCGCGCGGGTGCGCTCACTCGGAGCAGTTTCGCATGCAATTCGACTGAGTCGAATATTCAACAACGTCCGGAAACATTGCAATTCCAACGATGCGCATGTGTGGCGCGACACAGGGTCGGGGGAATTGCATGCGACATTCTGAGATAACCCACCCAACGGGAGTCAAGCAATGCCGCCGACAAGGCCGGGGACAGGCGCGGCGCGATCCGCGCTGGCGCCACAAGCCCTAGTTCCCCAACAATCTCGCACGTAATTTAATCTGGTCAGATTCTAGCAATGCCACAAAACCGCATGATTCCAACGATGCGATGTCAAATCTTGAAATAGTCACGAGGGAATTACGTGCGAAACTGAGAACTGTAAGGAACAGGACAGGAATGCCTCCTCATCCCGCTCGACAGATGACGCTGGCCGCCCCACGCGGATAGGAACGACACATCCGGATAGGTTGCACGCTTCCGGATAGGTTAGCCACATCCGGATAGGTTAATAAGCTATCCGGATGCTCATAACCTATCCAGATGTTCGTTACCTATCCGGATGAGCGCGCTCTGAGAGCCACCACACCAGCGCGCCCACCAGCACAACCACCACACCAGCACGACTCCACCTGCGCCGAGAAAAAGAACCGGGCCCGGCAACACACGTTGTCAGACCCGGCCCTCACAAGCTCTCAGGCTCAGTACCAGCCCACCGCGTTGGAGTGCGCCCACGCGGAGCAGGGCGTGCCGTAGCGGCCCTTGATGTAGCCGAGACCCCAGTTGATCTGGGTGACGGGGTTGGTGCGCCAGTCAGCGCCAGCGGACGCCATCTTCGAACCCGGCAACGCCTGCGGGATGCCATAGGCGCCCGAGGAGGCGTTCTCGGCGTAGGGGTTCCACTGGGACTCGCGGTTCCACAGGAGAACCAGGCACTGGTACTCGCTGTCGCTCCAGCCCTGAGCCGCGACGAGGGGCTTGGCCAGGGAGCGCGGATCCTCACCCGAGTAGTTCGTGGGAACGGCGCCAGCGTCGGCGGCAGCCTGCGCGGCCGCGGCCTGGGTCGCCGCATCGGCGTTCTTGGTGTCGGCGGCGATCGCGGCGATCTCTTCCTTCGTGGAGAGCGTGCCGAGCTTGGCGCGGTAGCGCACGGACGTCGTTCCGTCGGCCTCGGTCTTCTCTTCGAGGGTGGCCTTCGGGTCGATGCCCGCGGCGACGAGCGCGGCCGGGGTGGCCTCCTTCGTTCCCTCGGCGCGGACCTGGGTCACGGGCTGAGAGGTGGAGTGTTCGGTGATCGGCACGGAGGTGAGGACCTCGTCGCCGTTCTTTTCCTGCCACACCGTCCAGGTGGTGACGCCGTTGACGCCGGTCGTCGTCACCTGGGATTCGCCGACGAACAGGTCGGAGCTGGTGGTCGTCGTTTCGCTGAAGGGAATCTCAACGGTTTCGGTGGCCTGGCCTCGGGTCACGCGGCTGACGTTGATCGAAAGTTCTCCGGTCTCGTCGTTCGCGACGGTCACGCGGTCGAGCGGATGGACCGAGACGCCGGCGGCCTCGAGGATGGCGCGCGCGTCTTGGCCCGGCCGGACCGCGACTGCGCGCGTGGTGCCATCGACGTTGACGATGACGTTGCGGGCGCGAGACACGAGCGGGGTCAGCTCGTCGCGCGACGAGGAGCGGTCGGCGGCCAGGGTAACCGTGGAACCGAGCGGCGCGGCGTCGGCGAGGATGGAGTCGGCGGAGGCGGCGGTGGTCCACAGGGTGCGCGCCTGGCCGTCGACGGTCACCGTGTAGGCCTTCGAGGTGCGCACGACGATGGTGTCGCCCTCGCGCACGACGTCGCCGATGCCCGGCTGAATCAGGTCGGAGCTGCCGACGCTCACGCCCGCCACGGCGAGCGCGTCGCCGACGGTGTTGCCCCATGCGGTGACGGGGCGAGACACGCCGTTCACTTCGAGCATGACGGTCGTGTGCGAGGAGGCGACGCCGACTCCGGCGATGCCGAGGACGCCGGCCGAGGCGAGGGCCGCCACGCCCAGAACGACGCGCGGAGAGGGCGCGAAAGCACGCACGTGTCCGCCCAGGACGTGCAGGGCGCTGGCCGCGGAGGCGCTCAGCGAAGTGCTCAGGTGGTGGCTCACGATACTCCCAGATACTCGATATGGGTACTGCTGGTCAGCTTAGCGTGACGGCCCCGGAGGACGCTACGACAGCAGCGCCTCCGGGGGTAATGTCACGTTAGACGAGGCCGAGCTGGTAGGCGCAGCCCCACTGGCCCCAGCCCGCGCGCTGCTGGAGCATGCGCGCACGCATGGTCTGCTCCTCGGCCGAGGCGTCGGAGGGCAGGCCCGAGCCTCCCACGGAGCGCCAGGTCGGCAGGGAGAACTGGTACATGCCGTAGTAGCCGTTGCCGGTGTTGATCGACGGGTTGCCGCCGGACTCGCACTGGGCGATGGCCGCCCAAATGGCCGCGTCGTCGCCGGAGATGGCTGCCGAGCCTGCGGAACCGGACGAGGACGAGGACGAGGAACCGGCAGAGGAGGAAGACGAGGACGATGAGGAGTCGGTGGAGGTCTTCGCCTCTTCGGCCTTCTTCTCCTTGGTGCCCTTGGACACGATGCGGGTCGTGGGCTCCGTGCGGGTCGTGGACAGGACGGCGGAGACGGTCACGTTGCCGTCGATGGTCTCCTGGTAGGCCTCGGTGACCTCGGAGCCGGCCACGCCTTCCTGCACGGTCTTCTCGGTGCCCTGCTCGGCCTCGGCGTCCTCGCGCTCTTCGGTCTCGTAGGGGATTTCGGTCGTCGTGGTGACCGTGCCGCGCACGACGCGCGCCACGCGCAGCGTCGTCTCGCCGCCGTTGCTTTCCAGGGTCACGCGGTCGATGGGTCCGGCGCTGACGCCGGCCTTGTCGAGGATGGCGCTCGTACCCTCGGAGGCGGATGCGACCACGTCGGTGGTGGTCCCGTCGGCGACGACGTGGATGGTTTCGCCGTGTTCGGCCAGGGGCATTTCGGCGCGGGTGTAGGAGCGGTCGGCCGCCATGGTCGCGGAGGAGGCGGGCAGGGCGGACAGGACGCCGGAGATCGACGAGGCCGTGGACCACGCGGTGGTCCGGTTTCCGTCGACGGTCACGTCGTATTCGGTGGCGGTGCGCACGACGACGGTGTCGCCGTTGGCGACGGACTGGTCGGAGGCGGGGGCGACGAGGTCGTGGGCGCCCACGCTCACGCCCGCGGTGCTCAGGGCGTCACCGGCGGTCGTGAAGAAGCCGGACACGTCGTGGGTCACGCCGTCAACCTCGACGGTGACGTGGCGGTAGGACGTTGCGATGCCGGCGGCGGCGGTGCCTGCCACGAGGACGGCCGTCGCGGCGGCGACAGAGATGACGGTTGTGCGGGAGGGCTTAACGCTCACGGGGCTCCAAACCTTGTAGTTTCCGTCTTCGTCGCCCTCGTTGCGCGCACTGCCTCTCGCGGCGGCGCATCGTCTCGCTCGGGCGTCCGAAGCCGGACTGACACTCCAACCGTAACCAATTTGTTACCGTTTCGCGAGCACTTTGATGCAACTCACGCGAGGCCGCGCGCGCCCCGACGACCCGCCCCGGCCTCGTCAATGGGCATGTTTCCGCTGGTCATGACACCGCGGGGGTTTCACCACCAGGAGCCGTAGACCGCCTGCGTGTTCGCTCGTAGCTGGTCGCACGCCGCCGCCTCGCTGACGTCCCACAGCTGCGCGATGAAACGCACGGTGTGGGCCATGACGTAGGAGGCGTTGGGGCAGCCGCGCCACGGGGCGGGCGTCAGGTAGGGGGCGTCCGTCTCGACGAGCACCAGCTCGCGGGGAAGCACGGCCAGGGCGGCGCGCAGCTCCTCGTTCGCCGGGTAGGTGATGGGCCCGGCGAAGGAGGCGTACCACCCGCGCTCGGCCAGGCGCTCGGCCATGGCGGCGTCCCCCGAGTAGCAGTGGAACACGATCCGCTGATCCGCGCTGGCGCACTCGCCCAGGATCGCGAGGGTGTCGTCGTGGGCCTCGCGGTCGTGAATTTGGAGGGGCAGGTCCGCGCGGTCGGCCATCTCGATGTGCGCGCGGAAGGACTCCTTCTGAGCCTGGCGCCCCGGTTCGGCGGTGCGGAAGTAGTCCAGGCCGCTCTCCCCCACCGCGACGACCGTCGGGTCGCCCAGGCGCGCCTCGACTGCGGCGAGCGCCTCGTCGAGGGGCACGTGGTGCTCACACACGCGCGGGGTGAGGCCGTCGGGCGAGGGCTCGGCGCAGCCGGCGTGCAGCGCCGCCTCGTTGGGGTGGATGGCCAACGCGACACGCACGCCCTCGCGGGCCCTCGCGATGTCGATCATCGGGTCGAAGTCCGGCAGTTCGCAGGCGCTCGACACGAGGGCGGTGACGCCGACCTCGCGGGCGCGGTCCAGCTGCTCGTCCAGGCTCAGCGCTACGCCTTCACGCCGGGGGATCTCTCCGGCGTGGGTGGGCAGGTGCGTGTGGTTGTCCACGACGGGCGCGGCCAGGGGCGCGGGGGTGTCGGGCCAGGGACGAGGCTTGCGCGGGCTCATGCGGGACGGGTGTCCTTTCGGAAAGACGACTGGGGCGGGTCAGCGGGTGAGGACGACGCCGCGGGAGATCTCCTCGACGACGTCGTCGCCCAGGAGCTGGCGCACGATCTCGAGGCCGAGCTCCAGGGAGGTCCCGGCGCCGCGGCTCGTCGTGATGAATTCGTCGACGACGACGGGGTTCTCGTGTGCGATCGCTCCGCCGGCGGCGATGGCCTGAATGAAGGCGGGGTTCGCGGTCGCGTGGCGGCCGTCGAGGACGCCCAGCTCGGCCAGGATCGAGGGCGCGGCGCAGATGGCGGCGATCGGCTCGCGAGCGTCCGCGCGGCGCAGGACCTCGGCCTGAATGGCGGGCGTGGCCTTCAAGTTCGTCGTGCCGGGCAGGCCGCCGGGCAGGAACACCAGCGCGTAGGTCGACAGGTCCACGTCCTCAAGCATGAGGTCGGCGACCACGCGGATGCCGTGGGAGCTGGTGACGTGGCGCGCGTCGGTGACGGAGATCAGGTCGGAGCGCACGCCGGCGCGGTACAGGACGTCGGCGACGGCCAGGGCTTCGACCTCTTCGAAGCCGTCGGCCAGCATGATGGCGACGGCGGCGTCGGTGGCGAGCTTGTCGGGAGTGGGCATGGTTCCTCTTTCCTCGTGGCGCAGAAGTGTGGGCGTACCCCCAGGTTAGCGCAGCCGCGCGCGCCCCGTGGCGAGGCTACGGCCTCGTCCCCGAAGGGCCGAGGCCGTCTCCGCTCACTCCGATCGCAGCGCCTCGACGGGGTCCTGCCTCGAGGCGCGGGCGGCCGGGATGATGCCGGCGATGACCGTGAGGCCGACGGACACGGCGACCAGGGTCAGCGCGGTGAGCGGCGAGAGCTGCGCGATGTTCTCCACGTTGAAGGAGGAGTAGGCGATGCCGTTTGCTATCGCGCACAAGCCGTAGGTCACCCCCACGCCAATCGCGCCCGCGAGGAAGCCCTCGATGACGGTTTCGGCGTTGAAGACGCGGGACACGTCGCCCTTGGAGGCGCCGATCGAGCGCAGGATGCCGATCTCTTTGCGGCGTTCGAGCACGGAGATGTAGGTGATGATCGCGATCATGATCGAGGAGACCACGAGCGAGATCGACACGAAGGCGATGAGGAGCCAGGAGATGATGTCGACGATCTTGGTCACCGAGCTCATGAGGGTGCCCATGACGTCGGAGTAGGTGATGACCTTGTCGGTGGCTCCCGCCGCCTCGTTGTCCTTGTTGTAGGTGTCCAGGACGTCCTTCACCTTGTCCTTGTCGGCGAAGGAACGCGGGTAGATCGAGATGTTGGAGGGCGAGGCGATGTCCGCCCATCCCAGGGTGCGCAGGTTCGTTTCGAGCGTGGGGACGTTCGTGGAGAACATGGTCGCCATGAGGGCGGCGAGGGACTTCTCGTCCACGTTGGATTGAAACGCCTCGGCGAAGGCGTTGGGGTCCATCGAGAAGGCGCTGGACATGTTGGTCGCGAACTGGGTCATGACCGTGTTCATCTGCTGGCCGATGGCGTCGGAGAGCTGCGTCATCATCGAGGTCATCGCGTTCGTCATGGCTTCCTGCATGACCTGGCCGATGACGGCGCTCACCCCCTGCGTGAGGGTGGTGCCCAGCTGGGCGGCGATCTGCGCGGAGATGGCGTTCATGACCTGGGTGGACACGTCGGTGCCGATCTGGGCGAGCGCCGGGTCGTTGCCGAGGGCCTTGGTGAGGTTGGCGGCGAGCTTGTCGGCGTCCACGACCTGGTCGGAGGAGACCGCCGCTCGTAGCTGTTCCATCACCTCTGGCTGGGAGAAGTAGGACGAGGCCAGGGTCGCGAAGTCGGTCGTCCCGCCTTCCTCGATCTGCTTCTGGGCGTATTCCTGGAAGCCCTGGGCGATCTGGCTGGCCTGGGTGCTCAGGTAGTCGGCGGCCCCTTCCTTGACGGCCCCGTCGGCCAGGGCCGAGCGGATGATCGTCTGGAAGTCGACGTTAGCGAGCTGGGGCAGGTCCTTACTGAGTTCCCCGAGGTCGAGGGAGGACAGGTCGAAGGACATGCCCGACTGCATGCCCGATTGCGCGCTCAGGGCAGACAGGTCGATGCTGGACAGGTCCAGTCCCGACATGTCGAGGCCGCTGAAGTCCATGCCGGACAGGTCGAGGCCGCTAAAGTCCATGCCGGACAGGTCCATTTGGAGCTTGCTCGGGTCGATCTGGAAGGCGGCTGAGAGCTTGGATTCGTCGACGGTGAACAGGGAGGACATGTCGAAGCCACCGGACTGGCTCTGTTGGTTGTCGGCCAGTTCCTTGAAGGTCTTTCCGGTGAAGACGTCGACGTCGGGCTTGGCGCGCTGGGCCTTGACGATGGGGCTGGCCGTGGCCTCCTCGATCATCTGATAGGTCAGGGCGGGCGTGTAGGCGATGCCCTGACGCAGGGCTCCTCCCTTGTCGGAGTTGGGCTTGACGATGCCGGCGATGGTCAGTTCCTGGCCGCCGTCGACGAGCTTCTTCATGTAGTCCGCGTCGGAGGAGCGGTCGGTCCACACCTTGTAGGTGTCGTCCCACGTGTATTTGTCGAAGGCGTTGATGCGGCGGAAGGTGGTGCCCAGGATCGTCGAGTAGTCGTAGGTGGCGTCGTTGGTTGTCCCGGACTGCGCGCCCGACTGGGGTTTGCCGCCGAGGGCACCCTGGTAGTACTGGCGCATCAGGTCGTCGAATTCCTTGTGGTCTTTGAGCCCCAGGGTGTATTCGAAGAGGTTGGGGATGTTGCCGTCCTCGTCGAGCACCAGGACCACTTGGTTCGCGCCCGTGGGCCAGTTTCCGGCAACCACGGTGTACGCGGAGGTATACAGCGAGGTCGTGGCGGGCATCTGGTAGAAGGGGTTGGTGACCATCATCGAGGAGAATGCCCCCGATCCGAAGCCCGCCTCCATCTGCTTCATGGACTGGTCGGGGCTGACCTGGACGGTCGTCTTGGAGGTGTCGGACTGGTAGATCTGGGGGATCACGTCGTAGTCGTATTCGATGGCGTTGGTCATCGTCTCGATGCCGCCGCCGTTGTTGTCCAGGAAGACCTTGAGGGAGGCCAGGTCGTTGGTCTTCGCGTCGCGGATGGTGTCCGCGAAGGTGCGCATGTCGGACACGCCCACTTTCCCGTCGGGCGCGGTTTTCGCCTTTGCGGAGTCCGAGGCGGAGACGGATAGGGCGGCGGTCATGTCGACGCCTGTTTTTTGAATGGTCAGCGGGTAGGAGCCGAGTGTCTCTTCCTCGGTGCGCGCGATGTAGGCGTTCGTGCCGTTGGCGAGGGCCAGGATGGCGGCGATGCCGATGATGCCGATGGACCCCGCGAAGGAGGTCATGAGGGTGCGGCCCTTCTTGGTCATCAGGTTGTTGAAGGACAGGGACAGGGCGGTGAGGAAGCCCATGGAGGTGCGGCGCGCCGGCTTGGCCTCGCGGCGGTCCTCGGTGGCGGGCACGAAGGGGTCGGAGTCGGCGACGATGGAGCCGTCGGCGAGCTCGACGATGCGTGTGGCGTACTGGTGGGCCAGCTCGGGGTTGTGCGTGACCATGATGACGAGGCGGTCGCGGGCGACGTCGCGCAGCAGGTCCATGACCTGCACGCTCGTCTTGGAGTCGAGGGCACCGGTGGGCTCGTCGGCGAGCAGGATTTCGGGGTCGTTGATGAGGGCGCGCGCGATGGCGACGCGCTGCATCTGCCCGCCCGACATCTGGGAGGGCTTCTTGTGGACGTGTTCGGCAAGTCCCACGCGCGTCAGGGCGTCGAGGGCGCGCTTGCGGCGCTCGGAACGCGAGACGCCCGACAGGGTCAGGGCCAGTTCGACGTTAGCCAGGACGCTCTGGTGGGGGATCAGGTTGTAGGCCTGGAAGACGAAGCCGATGCGGTTGTTGCGGTAGGCGTCCCAGTCCCGGGCCTTGTAGTCCTTCGTGGAGATGCCATCGATGACGAGGTCGCCGCTCTGGAAGCGGTCGAGGCCGCCGATGACGTTGAGCATCGTCGTCTTGCCCGAGCCGGACTGGCCGAGCACGGCGACGAACTCGTTGTCACGGAACGCCACCGAGACCTTGTTGAGCGCCACCTGCACCAGGTTGGCGGTCTGGTAGGCCTTGATAATCTCCTTGAGTTCTAACACGCTTCGTCCTCATATCTACCGGTCAAACCTCTACAAGTTTAGGTGAGCGAACGGCGCATCTGAGCGCCGATGGTCACTGAGTGAGCCCTGATCGCTCCCTGATGAACCCCTGAACTCATATCTCCCGCATCACATCACGGTCCCCAAAACCCAGCCCCGGCCTCGTTCCTCGGGAGGCTTCCCGGAGGCACACGGCCGAGCGGGTAGACTGTTCCCATGACCGACCTCACCCAGATTCCGGTGCCGAGCGAAGGGCCAATCACCGACAAAGTCCAGGAAATCTACGAGCGTTCCTTCCCGCCCGAGGAACAGATCCCCCTTCCCGAGCTGCTGGAGAGCGCCGAGCTGGACGAGGTCTCCTTCGTCGCGTGGGTTGACGACTCGCTGCCCGCCGGCGAGACCGGGGCGGACAACGTGGTCGCCCTGACCTTCTCTTTCGCCTTTCATGACCTGTTCTACCTGGGTTTCCTCGCCGTCGATGGGCGCACGCGCAGCGCGGGCTACGGTTCGCGCATCCTCACCCACTTCCGTGAGCGCCACGGGGATGTGCCGCAGCTGCTCGAAATCGAGCCGGTCGTGCGCGAGGCCGGGAACTACCAGCAGCGCGTGCGTCGCCTGGCGTTCTACGAGCGCAACGGCTTTACGGTGACGAACATGCTCACGCACGAGGCCGACCAGACCTACCGGGTCCTGGCTCGCGACGGCATCGTGACCCCGCAGCGCCTGGAGGAGGCCCTCAACTCGGTGACGGATGACCCGGCCTACGCCTCGCGGGTGACGACGGACTGAGGCCTCGCCGCTCATGCATTGATCGGGCCATCCCCTCACGGGGTGCGGCCCGATTCTGTGCGATCAGCGAGGACGGGGGGTGACCGTCCGACTCCTGCTGCCCGCCGTCAGTGGTCGGCTCTCAGTGGTCGGTTTCGCGGCTAGAGACCAGGAGGATTTCCTCGTTGTCGAGGCGGGCGAGCGCGCCTTCTAGGGCGGCCGAGGAGAAGATGCCCTCGTCGCGGGCCTGGAGGAGCGCGTCGCGCTGGGCGTGAATGGCTTCGAGGGCGAGCTCGCGGATCTGGTCGCGCGTGAAGGAGCGTTCGACTTCTTCCTCGCTCATGGCGACCGTGCCGTGTCCCTCGTCATCGCTGGGTGACGTGAGCGCTGAGGACGCATCCTTCGCGGGCAGGGAAGCCGATTCCGAGGTCGTGGCAACGCTGGCGGTCGCCTCAAGCGAGTCATCCACGCACTCGGGACACAGTCCGCCGCTGGTTGCTCCCGACTGCGTGGAGGCGTCCCGGAGGATGTCGGTGAGGACGCGGTCGGCCGTGCGCGCGATGCGGGTCCCCTCGGCCTCATCGGTTGCGGAGACCGCGTTCCCGATGCGCGACAGGGTGCGAGAGACGCCGGCGGAGAGCAGGGTCTGGCCGTCAACTTCGTGGATCGCTTGGGCCAGGGCGGTGTCCACGAGCGCGGAACCCATCACTGTCAGAAGCTTTGCGCGTTCTTCTTCGGAGATATCACCCGAGGCCATCTGGGGCTTGACGATGCGGATGAGGCCGGGCAGGGTCAGTCCTTGGATGATGAGGGCCCCCGCCGCGATGAACAGGGCGATCGTGAGCAGGAGCGCGCGCGCCGGCGCGTGCGTCGAGATTGTCTGCGCGGCGGCCAGCGTGATCGCGCCTCGCATGCCCGCCCACACGATGACGCTGCCCTCGCGCGGCCCCAGCGGCTCGTTCGCGAAGTAGTCCAGGTCCGATCCGCGCATCGCGTTGCGGCGTTCGCGGCGCTTGAGGCGTCGGCGATAGTGGTTGAGCGCGTTCTCCCAGTGCTCGGGGCTCAGGTTGCGGGCCTGAAGCATGTCGGCGTCGACCTCGCAGGCCTCGTTCATGCGTTTCTCGAAGCGTGCGATTCGTGAGTTCTCAACTTCGTAGCGGCGTTGACGGTGGGTACGGCGGTGGTCCAGCCAGGCGAGCATGATGGCGATGAAGATTGCTCGCATGACCATGATGAGCGCGCCGAGGGTGACGGCGAGGAAGGCCGCGAAGGCCAGGCCGCCGGAGAACACGGCGGCCTCCTCGACAATGCCGAAGGCCTGCAGGCCCATCGTCAGGAAAATCCCGCTCTCCAAGACGAGCGTTATGGTCTCCCAGTTCTGCTGGGTGAAACGCCTATTGGTCGCGGAGATAAAGGCCGCGCGTCGGCTTGAGACGACCAGGCCGGCGACGACGGCCGCAACGAGGCCGGAGCCTCCCAGGTGCTCGGCGGGGATCGAGGCGATGAAAGGCATCGCGAAAGAGAAAACGGTGTTGGCGGAAGGGTCCTTGATGAGGGCGCGCAGGCGCACGCCGACTTCGCCGACGACCCAGCCAATACCCGCAGCGATACCGAGGGCGATGGCGACCTTGCCGATGAGCAGGCCCGGGTTGAGCGCGTGTTCGTCTGCGGCCAGGCCCGCGCTCATCGCGGCGGACAGCAGGACGAGCGAGGTTGCGTCGTTGAAGAGCCCCTCGCCTTCGAGGACTGTGATGATTCGGTGGGAGACGCCGGAGCGTTTCGCAATCGAGACGGCGACCGCGTCCGTCGGGGACAGGACCGCGCCGAGCGCGACGCCCCAGGGCAGGGAGATCGCGGGGACCAGCCAGTTGATGACGAAGCCGACCGCGAAGGCGGAGACGAAGACAAGGGGGATCGCGAGCATCGCGACGGCCTGCATCTCGCGCCGGAAGTCCATGGTCGGCATTCGCACGGCCGCCGAGAAGAGCAGGGGCGGCAGCACCATCTCGAGGACGATGTGTGGTTCGATCTCGATGGCCCCCACCTGGGGCAGGAACCCGATCGCCAGGCCGACGACCAGCAGGATCAGGGGGGATGCCACGCGCACCTTGGGCGCGATGAATTGGCATGCCACGATGATGAGCATTCCGGCCAGGGCAATAAGAAGGGGATCCACAGGTTAATTGTATTGTGCGCAACCCCCGCGGCGCCGTTGCCACCTCACCACAGCGGCTACGCGCACGGCGAACTCGCACGAACCACGCCCACCCAACTGCGCTCCATACCAGTCCCAGATGTCAAACAGACCCATACGAGCAGAGCGCGTTCTATCATTAACGCATAGGATCGAGGAGGTTCTCATGACCGCTTACAACCACTCGTCGGGGTACACCTACGGTACCGATGCCGTCCCCACGTCTCCGCTCACACTCGAGGATCTGCGCCAGATTGAGGCCGCAGCGCACGTTCAGCCCGGTGACGCAGAGCTGCTCGCACGAGCAGAACCCATCCTGGCGCCGCATGCCATGGACATGGTCGACACGTGGCGCGGGATTCTGGCTCAAAAGACGTACCTGGCAGCCCATTCCGCGCACCCGGACGGGCAGCCGAACCCCGAGTACGCGCAGGCGTCAAAGCCGCGATTCGCCCAGTGGATCATCGACATGTGCACGCGCGAGCGGGACCAGGCGTGGTTGGACTACCAGTACCTGATCGGCGCCCGGCACATGTCCGCAGCGAAGAACGCGGCGGATGGGGCGGACTCGACGCCGTTCGTGCCCCTGCGCTACGTGCTCGCTTTTATCGCTCCGACTGTGGAGGTGGGGCATCGTCTGCTGGCGGAGGGGTTCGAGGGCGAAGAGCTGAGCGCCGTGCGTGACGCGTGGACTCGCGCGGTCACCGTCGCCGTGACAGTGTGGGCGTATGCCTACCGCGATCACCCCGAGCAGTTCTGACCCGACGCTCGCCACCTATCGCTGCCCCATCGGTCGCCTGACGCTGGCCGCGCGGGGTGGTGCGCTCGTCGGCTTGTGGGTGGCCGGGCAGCGCTTCTTCGGGCATCCCTTCGTCGTCGACGAGGCCGTGACCACTTCCGCGCAGTCGGTGTCCTCCCTCGATGGTTGCGGGCACGACGCAGGCCTTGGAAGAGACGAGGACGCGGCCGCATTGGCTGCGGCCGCGTCCTGGTTGGACGACTATTTCGCCTGGCGGGTCCCCTCCCCCGCCCGCGTGCCGCTCTCGCCTATGGGCAGCGAGTTTCAGCTCCGCGTCTGGGAAGCCATGAGCGCCATTCCCTACGGGCACACAATGACCTACGGCCAGCTGGCGTATCGCCTGCGCGAGGCCGGGGTCGCCGCGTCGGCGCGCGCAGTCGGCGGAGCGGTGGGGCGTAATCCCTTGCTCCTCATTCGTCCCTGCCACCGGGTCGTGGCGGCCACCGGCGCGGGTGGCTACGCGGCGGGCGGGGACGCGAAAGCCTGGTTGCTTGCGCACGAGGCGGCCACAGCCTCGTCCCTTTCGTGAGTCAGACCCGCACCTGACCTGCCCTGATCGCCTCGGTCGCCGAAGCCTCGTCGACGGGCTGCCCGGCGCGCGATCCGCGCGTTAGCCCTTACCCGCGCCCTGCGCAACCAGGTCCGAGGGCGAGGCGTTGGGCTTACGATCGGCGATATCCTTGGCGAGCATGCTGGCATCGCGGCGCAGCTGCTTGGAGTCCGCAACCGACGCGCGGGAGAGCTCCCGGGCCTTTTCGCGGTGCTCGTCCGTGTACTCCAGGTGATCGGCGTGCTTGTGGACCAGGAGGCGAATGAGCTTGCGGCGCAGCTTCTCCTCGTGCGAGACGCCCGCGCGCTCACGCAACCAGCCCGCAGCCAGGACCACCAGGAGCGCGACGCCCAGCCAGCCGATGATCGGATACATGCCGCCGATCAGCTTCTTAAAGCCCATCAGCGAGGCCGCATACCCCAGCGCGACAACGCCCATGAGGACGATGCGCATACGCTTTGTCGACCCACCCGAGAATCGGCGGGCTGTCGCGAAGAACAGCGAGAACACCGTGTTGTAGATGAGCGCGAAAATGATGAGCGTGTAGACAAAGGCGAAGGCCGGGTGAATCATGCGCGCAATCTCGAGGGCCGGCACGTTGACGTCCCAGATGCGGTCCATGTTCAGGTAGAGGGCGAGGGCATCGCCGCCAATCACCAGGGCGATGATCGCGCCACCGATACGGCCCGCGAGGCGAGCCTCGCGGATGCGCAGCACCGAGCCGCCCAGCACGAAGGCCATGCCGATACCGTTGACGACGCACAGCGCGAAGTAGTTGATCGCCGAGAACCACAGGTTCGGCAGAGCCGGGGTGACCTTCGTGGCGGTCGCATTCAGCTCGGCCATACTCGGGTGCGGGGTTACCAGCGAGTAAATGACGAGGACGACGATCGCGATGACGATCATGGGCGTAAAGACGCCGATCACCTTCATGATTCGATCGAAATCCAGGAAGGCCGTGAGAATCACGAGGCCGGCGCACACGGCACTGCCAGCCCACGCGGGCAAACCGAATTGCTGCTCAAGGTTCGCGCCCGCACCCGCGAGCATCACGAAGCCCATCGCGAAGCCTGAGAAGACGAGCACGACATCAATGACGCGACGCACGGCAGGGTGAGTGATGCGTTCAAAAACTTCGTCGTGGTGGCCGGAGCGGTAGTAGGAGCCCAGCTGGAGTGCGACGACACCGAAGATGATGTTGAGGACTCCCAGGGCGGCGATTCCAATCAATCCGACGGCACCGAAGGAGAGGAAGTACTGGAGCAGGTCCTGGCCGCTGGCCAGGCCAGCGCCGACGATCACTCCCACATAAGCGAAGGCAACAGAGAGGTACTTTTTTGACATGGCGGTCCTTCCGATCGCAAACATGCACCGAGGGACGACCTAGTTCCTCGGCAAGCGCTGGTTTGACAGCGCCTGCCGCCATTCTATGCAGAATTACTTATAATCGATTAAGGATAGCCTTACTTGAGCTTGTACAAACGGGACCAAATACCTAACACTCAACCTAATCCCACGAAAACGTCGCTTTGAGATCTTGGTCTCAGTCGAGGTTGCAGGAACCTACCTGCCCCGATCCACGGGCGTCAAAGCCCCCTCACAGACAGAGAGGCCCACCCATGACGCATCACGGATGAGCCTCGAGACTGGCGATAACTAGGTGATCGCCTGCCCGCCCCCGAGAGCTTCTTCCACCGGAGTCTCGTCAATCGGCAGCTCGGCGCGGGCATAGGCAGCCGCGTCATCCTGCGCATCCGCGACGTCGAGCCGCCCGAGAAGCGGCGTGCCGTCGAATAGAACAAGGAGAAAGCAGTGTTGTCGATGAGCGCAAAAATAACGAGCGTGTAGACGAAGGCAAAGGCCGAGGCCTCATTCCACGGTAGACGTTCGACTGGGAGCACAACACGTTCATCTGCCCCCTTCACACTCGGGAATGTTCATCCAGACACAGACGTGTACACAAGGTACTAAACTGACACTATGAACACACTTGCCACGACCCTATCGACTCGGGAGCTGCGCGCGAACCTCTCCGACGTCCTCGGACGAGCCTCCTACGGCGGCGAACGAATTGGTGTGACGAAAAACGGCCGCCTCACTGCGATCGTGATTGGCGTCGAGGACCTGTTGGCCCTGGAAGAACTCGAGGATGCGCGCGATCTCGCGGCCTTCCGGGAGGCGGTGCGCAACGACGACGGGCAGCGCGTGAGCCTGTCCGACCTGCGCGCTGAACTCAACGACTAGCGATGTACCGCATCGAATTCACCTCAGCGGCAGCGCGCCAGGTACGCAAGCTGGACCGCCCGGCGCGAACCCGCCTACTGGACGCCATTGAATCGCTCGCCCACTCCCCTCGCTGCGCACGTGGTCCCACTAATGTGAGCGTGGGCAGCCCCGCCCAGACACGGAATAGCGGGCTTATGCGCGATATAGCCGGTTAGCGCACGCAATAGCGGGTTCGCGCTCACATCTCAGGGGTGAACGTGCGACCAACACGCCACGCCAGGCGTCGTTGTGCCCACAACGCAGACCACCTCGCCCACGACTGCCCATTGTCGGCGTTTTTCGCCGAGGTGGTCTGCACGTTGGGCACCACACCACCTCGAGCCGCGACCTCACCGCCACCAAACGGAGGGAATTGCACCAATAGAGGCGCGACACGCCGGCGACACGCCGAAGGGAGGCTCCTAATGGTGCAAAACCCCCCATTGCGCCTGGGTGGAGGTGGCTTGCGTGCCCGGGGGGGGGCGGCGGCGAGGCCTGCAGTTTGTGCGCGACGCCCTTCATGCCCAGACATGACGCGGGGGAATTGCACCAATAGAGGCGCGACACGCCGGCGACATGCCGACAGAATGCTTCTAATGCTGCAAAACCCCCACCATCACCCCTGGCGTCATGCTCCCTCACTGGTGCGCTCTTCCCTCACAAGCACAATGCCCCCTAACGAGTTGAACGCTCCCGATCAGGTGTCATCCTTCCGATGGAGTGCATCCTGTTTGAGGCGCGGCGACGCACGCACGCTAGCCCGGTGACGCCCCCGACGACACCACCCCCGATGACGCCCCCGACGACACCGCCCTCGACCATGCCTGGGACCGAGCCGCGACCAACGCGTTGCGCCCCATAACCTTGGTTTACTATCGCCACCCGTTGTTGTTATAGTGTGCAACCGTGACGCCATCCCCGTCGCATGAGCGGCGCGGCTTCCCCGAGGCCATCGCCCCCTCACACAAGGAAGATCATGTCTCACCTCTCCCGTTCCTGCATGCTTCTCGGCATCGGCGCGGCCCTCATGAGCCTGGGCCTGTCCGCTTGCTTCCCCGTCTCACTGAGGCCCCACAGCTCCTCCGGGGGCTCGTCCGGCGGTTCTTCCGGGGGCTCTTCCGGGCCCACCAGCTCCATCCTTGACCTATACGTCGGCCAGTGCATTCAGGACCCGGGCGAGGGCACTGTTTACGACGTCGAGAACGCGGTGTGCACGAACGAGCATTGGGGGGAGGTTTTCCACGTCATGACAATCACCTCCTCGCAGATGCCCTCCGAGGACGATATGAATGCCATGGCCTCGGACACCTGCGTTGACGCCTTCGACGCCTACGTGGGCAGGCCCTACGACGAGTCCGAGCTGGATATCACATGGTACGTGCCGTCCCAGGAGAGCTGGGCGGAGGGGGATCGCACCATCCAGTGCATCGCGATCCGCACGGACGGCGACCCCCTGTATCAGCCGGTGCGCAATTCGGGCCTTTGAGCAGCCTCCGGCCGTGGCGTGATGTTGCTGTGGCTCGTGAGGCGGCCCGGCATGACCCCGGCCACCTCCCCTTTACCGTGCGGTATTTGAATTGTTATAGTGACAACAGCATGGCGACGGGCACCACCCTGGGCCCGCGTTGTCACAGCTGAGCGGTTTCGCCTCCCGCAGGCCGCAATCCCATCTCATCAAGGAGCACTATGTCCCACGCAATGCGTCCCGCCCTGGCTCTCGGCGCCTCCGCCGCGATCCTGGCCCTCGGCCTGTCCGCTTGCTCTGGCCTGCCCTTCGGCGGCCGCACCCCGTCCGATCGTTCCTCCGAGACCTCCTCGTCGCGCTCCTCGGAGAGCCCCTCCCCCGAGGCCACCGGCTCTGACACCTCCGCGTTCGCGATGTACGTCGGCCAGTGCATCAACGCCCCCGACGGCGCCGCCGCGACCGTCGAGGAGTTCAACTGCAACCAGCCGCACAACGCTGAGGTCTTTTACATCCACAAGCTGACGGATGCCTCGCGCCCATCCGAGGACGACATGGAGAAGAAGGCAACGGACGCCTGCCTGGCAGCCTTCTCCCCCTACGTCGGCAAGGACTACGAGGACTCCAACCTGAGCATCGTGTGGATGTACCCCACGGAACAGACCTGGGCGACGGGCGACCGCGAGATCGTCTGCATTGCGACCACCGATGACGATTCGACGCTGAACCAGTCCATCAAGGGCTCCGGCATGTGATTCGCATCCTGTGCGGCGGCGGTTCGGCTTCGGCCGGGCCGCCGTCGGCGTTTCTGGGCGCTCCCGGGCAGTTCCGATCGCGGGCACCAAGAACCCGGATCGTGCGGTCGCCGCGGCGTTGTATAGTGGAAAAAGCACTACGATCAGCAATCAGGCTCGCCGCGCCGCGCTCTTCCGTCACGTGTGCGAAGGCGTCGTTGCTCTAAGGAGAATCATGTCTCAACGTTCCTTCACATCCCGCACCGCGCGCCCCGCGCTGATCCTCGGGGTCTCGGCTACCATCCTGAGTCTGGGCCTGTCCGCCTGTTCCGTGTCAATGTCTGGAACTCGCAAGCCTTCGAATGGCTCCCGCACGCCGGCGGCCTCCGCGACGGTCGATACGCAGACGCAGCAACACATCGGGGAGTGTTTCCAGTTCGGGCCCGATGAGGACAGTGAAGTCACCAGCGTCGACTGCAACCAGCCTCACGATGGGGAATACTTTCATATTTTTGACTTCGCAGGCACGAACCGTCCGTCCGACGACGAGTTTAACGAGGAGAGCGACGAGGTCTGCGGCCTGATCTTCGAGCACTACGTCGGCAAGCCCGTCGCGGACTCCACGTTGGACTACGACTGGATGCTTCCCATTTCACAAACCTGGGAAAAAGGCGACCACACGGTGCAATGCTACCTCTTCGCCAAGGACGACAGTAAGCTCACCGGTTCCGCGAGGAACTCCAACATGTGACCCTGTTTCTTCGCGCGATCGTGGCGGCTCGGCTAATGCCGGGTCGCCTCAGTGCTTCTTGGAGGCCCTGCGCGGCTGGGTTGCGGGGTTCTTCGTGGTCACGCCGTGCGTCTCCAGGGCGACGACGAGGGGCCCGTCGGCCCCCAGTTCGACGTGGGCGACCAGGATCTGGCCGTGCTTGAGGGTGGGGAGGTCGCCGCCCGCGACCGTGTTTGCCCCGTAGGCCCGGAGTTCCTCGACGATGAGGTCTCGCGCGGCTCCGGTCACAGACACGAGGGTCGTGCCGCCCGGCTCGCGTAGGCGCTGCGCGGCGAAGGCGCGCACCCGGCCCGCTCGAGCGTCCGCATCGATCTGTTCGGCGGCCTCGGGCTGGGTGCCGAGGGCATCCACGAGCGTCACCGATCCGCCGCCGAGCGCGGCCCACGGCGCGAGAGCCTGACGCGCCCGGGCGCTCGGGGACGCGAAGGCGCGATCGACGCCGAACGCGCTCAAGAGGTCGACGAGGTCGAAGGCCTGTCGTACACCAAATCGGCCGAGGGGCGGATCGTCGGGCCGTTGGGCGTTCCGCGTCGTCAGGGCCGAGGCCCGCTCCACCTGCGCTGCCCGGCGTGCCGCGGCAGAGGCGACGATCGCGGGGCTGGGCACCGGACGCGGCTTGGGGGCTGCGGCGGTCGCGGTCGCGGCCGATGGGGCGCTTCTGCGGGTGACGTTCGAGTCCGGCTGGGAGAAGGTGCCGGACGAGGTGCAGCTTCAGGTTGCGGCGGCAGCGGCCCGCGTGCTTGCCAGCGCGGACAGTGGGGTGGCGGCCGGCGTGACGTCCCGGTCTGTGACGAACGGCCCGTTCGCGGAGACGATCGGGTTCGCGTCGTGGGCGACGTCCGGGCAGCCCCAGTAGCGTTGGCGCGAAATACCCCAGTCGCGCAGGCGGTATTGG
>ENA-OWND01000553-OWND01000553.1-metagenome-genome-assembly--contig:-NODE-553-length-26197-cov-4.174126_pt1 | contig 26197 bp, 31 predicted proteins | sample MGYA00245342_ERZ651119 | MGnify/ENA primary metagenome ERZ651119 (study PRJEB26857, sample SAMEA4031756) | metagenome | biome: human; feature: oral; material: saliva | place: Philippines | collected 2014... | reverse complement strand
TGACAATGACAATGAAGTATCGTACCACGATACGTACCACGATACGTACCACGATACGTACCACGATACGTACATTCAAATTGTTGGAATGTTGAACGAGATGACGGGGAGTAACTACAAGGCAACAAGCAAGAAAACGCAAAGCCTTATAAGGGCAAGATTGCTTGACGGCTTTACCGTTGATGACTTTAAAGCCGTTATCACGAAGAAGGCTAAAGAATGGCAAAACACCGATATGGCTCAGTATTTAAGACCGGAAACGCTGTTCGGAACGAAGTTCGAAGGATATTTGAATCAGCCTGAAGTTAAGAACAATAGGCGATCGCCTTTGAGCCGAGCCGAGCAAGAACGGCAAGAAGGAATAGAAGTAGTAAACAGGCTTATAGCCGAATATGAAGAAGAGGAGCGACAGAATGAACAAATCGGACATAACGAAAGCCATAGCACCTTTACAACTAGCATATAAAGGGGCGTTAGAAGAAGAACGATTGAGATTATACGTCATGATGTTATCGGACATACCGCCTCAAATCCTTGAAGTGGCAGTAAAAAAGCTGATTATGACGAACAAGTTTTTGCCGTCGATAGCCGAAATACGCGAAACGGCTTACGGAATCAAAGGCACGATAAACGGAACGGCTGCCCCTGATGAGTCTGAAGCATGGGGCGAGGTCATTAAGGCAATACGGTCAGTAGGCTACTACGGCAAGCCGAAATTCAGCCATGAAGCGATAACGGCGGCGGTTAACAATATCGGTTGGCAAGATATTTGTATGACCCCGAACGAAGGAATGAATACGCTACGGTCACAGTTCAGACGAGCGTATCAATTGGCGGCACAGCGTCAAAAGGACAACAGAGACAATGCCGTACTGGGGATAAGTCCGAGTAACGAGAAGTTAAAGCAACTTACGGGGAATCTTGTGAAGCGGTTGAGTTGAGAGGAGAAAAAGCAAATGTCACATATAAAATTTGGCGAGTATGAACCGGAAGTGGAGATGATAACCACTGATATGAATAACGACTCCGCCATGCAACACCTTTACCGGTTTTCGAACGGGTACGGAGCAAGTGTAATTCAGAATTGCTACAGTTACGGACATGAGTACGGGTTATATGAACTAGCCGTATTAAAAGACGGCAGGTTGTGCTACAGCACACCGATTACAAGTAACGTTATTGGGTATTTGACCGCCGATAAAGTAGCCGAACACTTAAGCCGAATTGAGAAAATTCCGAAGGGAGAATAACCATGAAAAAGACAGAAAAACGATACATGACAATGAAAGAAGCAATGGAGTACACGGGCATGGGTGAGTTAACACTACTGGGAATGTTAACAGATATAGACGTATACCCGGTACAGCCTGGAGGAAGCGGTACAAGGCGGTTTGTTGACAAGACAGATATTGATGAAGCATTCCGAATCTTGAAGGATAAGGAACGAGTTATGCGACACACACGAAGCGGACGGCACCCGTTTTAATTAAAAGATTTGAGCGAAGAAAAGGAGATCCGAAAATGAACAATGTACACCTGGAAGGCAATTTAGCACGAGACATAGAAATCAGCTTTACAAAGTCAGGTATGGCAGTAGCCCGCGGGAGCGTCGCATGTAACCGCCGAGTAAAAGACGGTAGCGAATGGAAAGACGTAGCGGACTTCGTGCCGTTCGTCGCTTTCGACGCACTAGCCGAAGGCATGAACGAATGGACTAAGGGTACACGGGTTTGGATAGTCGGTAGATTCTCAACGACAAAGTATGAGAAGAATGGAGAAACCCGGTATTCTTCAAACGTAGTAGCGACAGGAGCGGGAACGGCGATATTCCCGTTCAAGAAGAAGGACGGAAAAGATTCGGGATTCAACGGATTAGGCACGGAAGTCGATGAAGAAATTCCCTTTTAATATCGGATAAATTAAAAATTTGGCACTTCTGACGAGTTTTAAGGTAGCGGATGATAAAATTTATCGTACAAAACTCTAAAACTCGTTAGAAGTCAAAATACGACGAAAAAGGAGCAAATGAAATGGACAATAAAACGGAGCGGGACGAAATCATGGAACTTGTGGAAGAAATGATGAAAGAGTTCGGACTGACGGAGACGAGCATACGCAATCCGATTAACGGGCAAATAGAGGAAGCCGACGAGGTTCATAAGCCGACGCACTACAACTGGCGAGGGATTGAATGCAAAGACGTTATACGGCGGTTATTGGGGGCTGAAGGGTATAAACGATACTGCGAGGGAAATGTTATCAAGTATTTGTATAGATATACACGTAAGGGTACACCCGCAACGGACATTGCAAAGGCCGCGGAGTACTTACGAATGATTGCAGAAGAGGAAGCGAGGAAACAATAAACATGATTATAATCGCTCAGGGGAATATAGAATTAACGCGAACATGTGAAATGTATACGGTAGGGAATCTTGTTCAGATAATTCTCGATGAAGGCAGCCTTGATGTTTCGTTCAGAAATGATAAGAAGGCGGAAGCGGCATTTCGGTTAATCAAAGAAGAGATGAAGCGGCAATCATCTTCTTGCCGGTGCGAAGTTGTTATTGATGTAGATGAAATCAGAAACATAGTTGAGGAAGGATAAAAACATGGATTTATACGAGGTCGGACGAATTACGGGAATTATATTGTTTGTGTATTTGGTGACAGGCGTAATCCCCGATTTGTTTAAAAAATGGATCTTCCGGAACAAGATAACTATTGATATAGGGAAAAACGTAAAGCAAAAAGTATATGTATTTATCGAAAAAGGCGACCATTACGAAGTTTTTGAGAATAAAACGGAAGGAGATAAGCATGAATAAGGCTGAGCGTTCGGCAATAGAAGAAGCAATAGACTTATTAGAACATGAAGTTAGGCATAACGGAAGCGGTTTTTGGATTGGGAGTGTATACGTAGCAAAAGAGAACGACATAACCGAAGCAATAAAAATATTAAAGGGAATAACAAAAACCAAAGGAGATAAGCATGAACGGACTTGAGTTAATCGGTTATGTGTGCAAGTCGGTGATGTTCTTAGTAGCGGGCATGTTGCTGATTATGATATATGCAGAATGGAGTAGCCGAAGATGATAAGAAGTAAGAAGACAGTAATAGACGGGATTACATTCGACAGTAGGACGGAAGCGGAATATTACGAGTATCTTAAGCAACTTCAGAAGAACAAAAAAATATATCGCTTACGCTGCCACCCGACGTACATATTACAAGAAGCAGTTGAGCGTCACGGAAAGCGGTATAAAGCGATTAAATACATAGCTGACTTCGGGTATTGGGATGACGAAGAACAAATGAATGTAGTCGTAGACGTGAAAGGCTTTGCAATGGAAGACGCACGGCTAAAGCGGAAATTATTCGCGTACAAGTACCCGCTTTATAGGCTTGAATGGGTAGCAAAGTCGAATAAATACAGTAAAACCGGCTGGATTGATTACGACGAATTACAACGATTACGACGGAAGGCGAGAAGGGAGAAAAATGCTGAAAGAACAAACACTTCTCGATGAAATCGATAAAGTTAATTTAGCAATTCGGCGAATTAAACTACACGAACCGATAGAAGGGTATTACGTGGCATTTTCCGGCGGCAAAGACAGCTGCGTCATATTAGACCTAGTCAAGCGAGCCGGCGTAAAGTTCGACGCACATCTTAACATAACGACAGTTGACCCCCCCCGGAATTAATAAGATTTGTTCGGCAAAATTATCCGGAAGTTACGATGGAGAAACCCAAAATGAGTATGAAGAAGCTAATCGAAAAGAAAGGGATTTTACCGACGAGGTTAGCTAGGTACTGTTGTGCCGAATTCAAAGAACGGGGCGGCATAGGACGATTCGTTGTAACCGGAGTTAGACATGCGGAATCTGTACGTAGAAGGAAGCGGAAGCTAATAGAGCCGTGCCGACAACCAAACGGCAAAAGGTATATACATCCGATTATTGAATGGAGTGATGATGAAGTATGGGAATACATCAAAACTTACAAAGTTCCGTATTGCAGTTTATACGATGAAGGATTTAAGCGGATTGGGTGCGTATGTTGCCCGTTTGCCGGTGAACAAAAGAAACGTCAAGACATTAAGCGTTGGCCGAACATTTACAAAAATCAGTGGAGAGCCGGTGCAGAGTTGTCAATGGAAAGACGAAAGCGTGAAGGGAAGAAGCTGTTATTCAACACTGTTGATGAACTAATGGAGTTTTGGTTAAGCGGCAAAGGGTTAAAGAAAGAAGAGCCGGAGCTTATCAATCTTTTCGGTGTGATGAGCGATGAAAGCAACACGTGAACGAGATGAAGATAAAGGGAGCGTAAGAATGGCACGAAGAAATAAAAGACGACACTACCAAGCCCCGCGGATAGTGATACTTGGCAAGACGGCAGAGAAGAACCACAAACCGCGTGAATCAGTGTCACGGTGTGCATTTTGCGGCCGTCCGTTGTTCCGTGAATCGGCGTGGCACTGGGTGTACGATGAGTTCGGACAGAGGGTTAAGAAGTGCAACAATGAAGCCATATGCAGAGAGTGTAGAAGTCAAGAAGGGGAAGACGCGTATATAACAGCAGTAACGGGACGGAGACCCAGACACGAAGAAGAACAGGAGGACGAATGAACGGACGGGAATATCTTGAGTATGTGAGAAGCTTAAACGTCAGACTGAGAATAAAAGAAGATCGTATTGAACAGCTACGTAAAGACATATGCACTTTGCAAGCTATCGACTACTCGAAGGACAGGATAAGCGGAACAAGTTCATCAGATATAAGCGACAAGATTATCCGACTCGATGAGTTAATAAGCAAGACTTCTACAGAGTGGGATAGACTCATAGACGAGAGAGAACGAGCCGAACAGTTAATTAATTCGCTGTTCGATGTGTACGAGCGAAGAGTATTACAATTACGATATGTCTACTGTAAGAGTTGGAGCGACGTTGAAGACGGTATAAGCATGTCGCACGTACAGACGTTCAGACTACATAAACAGGCGGTAAAACATTTTAATCTTATATATCGAAAAGACGGAACATAATGGCACAAAATGGTACTGAATGGTACAAGCAAAGTATGATATAGTGTATATGTAAAAAGTAGGGGATGAAGTTCATGCGTGAACGATTCCGAGGAGACAGCTGCGGCGAGTCTCAACCACTAATTCTATATGTAGTTTATTTACAGGTCGGGGCGGTCATATTGGCCGCCTTTTGCCGTAAAAAAATAAGCCCTCTTAATTGAGGGCTTTTACTATGTTTAAACGTTGTAGAACTCACATAACAAACGGCATAACTAAGCCAATAGAAAGAAGGTGAGAGTGTATGAATGAAGAGAAAAAGAGCGAAAAATTAAATCCGAAGCAAGAAAGATTTGCTATTGAATATATTAAAGACATGAACAATACAAAGGCTGCGGAAAGAGCCGGATATAGTAAAAAAAGTGCTTATATGCATGGTTCTAGGCTGATGAACAATGATAAAGTACGCGAAAGAGTCGCAGAGCTTGAAGCCGAGGTAAAAAACGAAGCAATTGCAACGGCTCAAGAAGTTGAAGAGTTCTTAAGTGCAGCTATGAGAGGACAACTGACAGAAGAAAAGAGCTATAAAAACGCGAAAGAGAAGAAGGAAAAACAGATCGCGATGAAAGAACGAATAAAAGCGGCTGAACTTCTCGCTAAGCGTTACGCATTGTTGACTGAGAAGACGGAGTTAAGCGGTAAGGACGGACAGCCAATTGTTATAGAGTTCTCGCATATGAGAAGAAACGAAGGCACAGAATAGTCTTATACAGATATATAAGACAAGCTGAAACGTAAGAATTGATAGAATTATTCTTTGAAGTTGTATAAAAGTATCGTATAAGTACGGGATAGAAGAAGAAAAACGGAATAAATATGAATATTACAATCGATTACATGCCGAATGTGCGGCAAGATGAATTTCATATGTGCAATGCACCTTATGCGGTTTACGGCGGTGCCAGGGGCGGCGGCAAGACCAAAGCACTAGTGATGGACTGCTTAGCGTACTGCTTAGAGCATAGCGGCTGTAATGCGTATCTGTTCCGTGAGACCTATCCGAATCTTGAAGCAAACGTAATAAGAGAATGGAAGCGGTCAGTACCGAGAGAACTTTACGAATATTCGGAGCAAAAGCACGTTGCGACTTTGATAAATGGATCTAAAGTATTATTCCGATATGTACGTACAGAGAAGGACGCAGAAACGTACCAAGGTCAAGAGTTCGATTACCTTGGTATTGACGAATTGACAAAGCACACGGAGCGAACAGCCGAGTTATTAACGGCATGTCTTCGTTCGTCTCGCGGCTTTCCTGTCCGCTTCCGCGGTTCGTGTAATCCTGGCGGCAAGGGTCACGGTTGGGTGAAACGTAAATACGTAGAAGCGACTGAATACGGCAAACATGAAGTTATCGACAAGACGACGGGACTGGAAAAGATGTTTATACCGGCTCGTGTGTATGATAACGACGTGCTTATGAAGAATGACCCGAATTACATAAAGCGTCTCGAAGCACTGCCAGAGCAAGAGAAGAAAGCGTTCTTATACGGTGACTGGGATGTTTTTATTGGCCAGGTCTTCACCGAGTTCAACCGAGATAAGCATGTAGAAGAACCATTTACAATTCCTGATGACTGGTTAAGAGTGCGTTCGATGGACTGGGGCTTTTCTAAGCCGTTTTCAATACACTGGTACGCGATTGATTATGACGGTATAGCTCATTGTTACCGTGAATATTACGGCTGCACAGGCGAACCGGATGAAGGGTTAAAGCTAACACCGGATGAAGTAGCCGCCGAGGTCGTGCGGCTGTCGGGCAATGAACGATATACATATGACGTAGCGGATAAAGCAATCTGGCAGAAGGATGACCGTATGAAATGGAGTATTCAGGGTGAAAGTATCGCGGAGATATTCGAACGGCACGGGATTTACTTCACTCGCTCTAATTCGGAACGTATAGCCGGTAAACTCATGGTTCATCAGTATTTAAGAGAGGGAAAAATTAAATTCTTCTCTAACTGCAAGCACATGTTAAGAACACTACCGGAGCTTGTATATGACGAGTCGAAACCTGAAGACGTGGACACAACTCAAGAAGATCATGCGTACGACGAGTTGCGGTATTTCTGTATGAGTCGACCGATTAAACCGACACGACAGAAGAAGGAGTTTAACGACGGTTATAAAACAATGGATGACAGTGAAGAGGTGACGGCATGGGGAATTTAAAGAACTTTGATATAGAAGCGGCACGGCGACGGGTAAAAAGTGCGTTAAGTGCTACGAGTGACTGGCGAGAAAGAGCCAAAGAAGATTACGAATTTATGCAAGGTAAGCAATGGGCTGACGCTGATTTATCACGCATGAAGAAAGCCGGAAGACCGGCAATTACGATTAACCGAATCCGACCGGTTATAAATCTGTTATGCGGTTACGCTGCACAGAACGAAACGGAACCCGACTTTCTTCCGAGAAGTGAAGAAGACGATAGAATAAGCCGAGTTGCAAAAGGTATAACTAAGTATTGCTTAGATCGTGCAAATTATCAGAGAACGAAGAATAAATGCTTCAGAGATAAGGTAATATGCGGCCTTGCGAATTACTGGATTACGTACGATTTCGATTATTCAAGACTTGACGGGACTATCAAGATTGATAGAGTAAGCCCGTTTGATGCATTTATAGACCCTGAATCACAACAAGAAGATTTATCAGACGCTCAGTATTGCGGCCGTTATTCGTGGGAAAGCCCTGACAAACTACGGCAGATATACAGCGATAAACAAAAAGAAATAGACACACTGCAACATAAGCTTGACAGCACGGAAACGGCTGTTGACACGATTAACACGGAAAAACTTTGGTATGACACCGACTTTAAAAAAGTACGAGTAGTTCAATACTGGTATAAAGAGTACAAAACTCAAGAAGTCTATATGACTAAAGAAGGCGTTGTTACAGAAGATAATCCATTGTTTACACAGCTTAAAGCAACGGGAACGCCACCGACAACGATACCGAAGACGGTTATACGATACGCAACGTTTTGCGATGATGTATTGTTGGAAGACGGCGAAAGCCCATACAAGCATGGCAAATTCCCGTTAGTGCGTGAATATTGTTATTACACCGGGGAATTGGCAGACGCTGAGTTGGAGCCGGCCGGGGTTGTAAGAGATATAAAGGACGCACAAAGGGAGCTTAATAAGAATCGTAGTCAGCGTATGCACGTTGTCAATCAGCAATCATTAGGCGTTAAGTTCTGGACTGGTGTCGTTGATGAACAGCTAAAGAAGACGATAAAGGAAAAGGCAACAACGCCCGGAGCAAACATATTCTTACCAAATGGCGTAAGCTATCAAGACGGTACACCCGCTTATGATAGTTCGGTAAATATAAATCTTGAGCAACAATCAAGTAATGATTTTTACTCTATCAGCGGGATAACGCCTGAATCGTTAAGTGGTAGCGTTGGAGCAATGAGCGGCAAGGCGATCGACTTACGGCAATCAGTAACGACGGTGCAGACGGCGGGAATATTCGACCAAACGAAAGAAACAGAGCGGCAGATTGTTCAACTGCTTTGGGGTGAGAGGAACGCCGAAGGACTTATACCGCAGTTCTACAACCAAGAAAAAGCAATGCGGATACTTGGTGATGACGGGCAGAAAGAATTTATACAGATTACGCCGAATTTAGGGCAACCCATGCAAGAACAATTTGCGGTTGACCCGGCTACAGGAATGCCGAAAACAGACGAAGAAGGCAATCCGATTAAGAAGGTATTATATGACCTTTCTTGCTTTGATTTTGATATTGTCATTACGACTTCTCAAGCGTCCGCAACAGCACGACGGGCAAACCTATATCAACTGCTTGAAGCGAAGAAATCAGGCGTTGATATTCCGATGGATATTATCTTGGACTTCATGGATTTCCCTGAAAAAGAAAGCGTTAAGAAACGCCTGCAAGAAGCGGCAGAACAGCCGAATTTACCCGATGTACGCATAAACGGACGGCTTGCGGATTTACCCGCCGAAGCGTTAAGCACAGCCCTTTCAAGCATAGGCGTACAGATGTCTCCTGAAGAGATATTGCAAGAACGGTTAGCCATGAAGGGATATGCACCGCCGCCGCAGATACAACAGCCGCAAGGCGTGCAACAGTTAGGGCAAGACCCGCAACAAATGCAGTTATTGCAGAACATGCAACAACTATAAAATGTAAAACCAGACCCGGACACGTCTATAAACTGTCCCCTCCTTTTCTCGTCCTTAGCAAGACGTTAAACGGCTAATCATAAAATACACTCGCCCGGCAACGGCGTTAAACTGCAATTATATTATTTCGTCCGGCAATGACGTTAAACGGCAGAAAGGATATTACTATGGATAACAATGAAATGGTTAATGCTGAAGAAATGGGCTTTACTCAAGAAGATTTAGAAGTCGTGAAAGACGAAATGGATCAGGGCAACCCTGAAGAATCTGACAGTAAAGAACCTGAAACGCAAGAAAGCGGCGAAAAGCCTGAACAGTCTGAAGAGTCTGAAGAACAGGACGAACAGCCAAAAGAAGCCGAAGGCGAAGAACATGCCGAGAATTTAAAAGCGGCACTTGCTCAAGAACGGGCAAGACGCAAAGCGGCTGAAGAACGGGCAAGGACTTTACAGGCACAACAAGCACCCGTTACATTACCTGAACAGGAAATAGCTAATATCCGGGATTTCGCAAAGCAAGAAGCGTTAAAGCGATTAGGGGTAAAGGCTGAAGACGTGGAAGGGCTAATGTATGAAGATGAACAAAAATACAAAGACCTTTTGAGACTACAGACACAAATTGAGTATGTAGTTTCTAACCAAATGCACAGCCGATACGACCAGATACAGAAGAATCAGACGTTTGTGAATGAGATAAAATCACTCCCGAACTTTAACGAACTGTATCAAGACGGCGTAGAAGCCCTTAACGAAATGACGTTAAAAGACGCAAGACCGATTAACGACGCATTCGCCAATATTGACAACGGTGAAGGTACGGAAGCGGATTTTGAAATCGTCCGTAAATTCGTAAAAGAGTTACAAAATAAACGGGCGGCAACAACCGTAAAGGATAGCCCGTTAGATGTGGCAAAAACTTTACCGAAGGCGGGAGCGTTAAGCGGTGGAAATAACACACCGCCGAAGTTAAGCGATGAAGAAATTTTGGAAGCGTATCAGAACGGAGAAGCGGACAAGCTTCCTGAAGACGTACGCAAGTATTTTGATAATTTACTTGAATAAGGAGAATACACATGGCAAACGAAATTCAAATTCCCGCTAATTTAGTACCGAAGGTATGGGCTGCAAAAGTATGGACGGAAGGCGTTAAAGCGTCTTATTTTGACAAGTTTACAGACGCAAACGGCAACAATGTAATTCATAAGAACGTCAAATTAAAAGGCGTTAAAGGTGATAAAGTATACTTTGGCCTTGCAATGAATCTCACGGGTGACGGTATTAAAGGTAACAATACGCTCGACGGACACGAAGAAGAATTACACATTTATGATTTCGCTGTTCCCGTTGAACTTGTTCGTAACGCTGTCGCTCGTTTTGTAGCTGATGATCAGAAAAGCCCGTACGAAAACCTTCAGATTATCAAACCGGCTCTTCAACAGTGGGTTACGGATTGGCTTGACGATACCTTCATTAAGAAGTTAACCGCTTCCCCCACAACTGGAGAAGTTGTTTACGCTTCGGCTGCGGGTACTGAAGCCGGCACGACAGCGAACGATAAATTAACGTGTGCTTTAATTTCCCGTGCTAGACGTAAAGCAATGCTTCACGCTCCGAAGGTAAACCCGGTAAAAGTAGACGGGCAAGACCGCTACATTATGTTAGTTTCGCCCTGGGCGGCTAAAGACCTTAAAACGGATCCTGTATGGATTCAGGCTCAGGCACAAGCAAATGTTCGTGGCCGAGAAAATCCGATTTTTACGGGTGCGTTGGGCGAATACGACGGCGTTATCCTGTACGAATATGAACGTATCCTTAACACGACAACCGGGGCAAGCAGTGCAAATGTATGCCATAACTTGTTGCTTGGCAAACAGGCTGCATGCTTCGGTGTTGCGAAAGAAGCTACTCCGATTAAACAGGTTAGCGATTACGGCAACCGTGAAGGCAACGGCATTTCCTTGTATGCGGGTATTGAAAAGTCGAAGTATAACGGCAAGGATTACGGCGTAATTCAAGTTATTACAGGCGGTACGGTAGAAAAATAATGAACGCAAAGAACAAAGGGGGAAGGGATAACCTTTCCCCTTATTCTTTTATGAGGTGTATATGAGAGTTAGAGATTTAATTAATAGGGCGTATATGCAAGTTGGCGATACGTCACAAGAGACATACACGCCTTATCAGTTTTTAGAGTTTTATAACGAGGGTAACCAGTTACTAAACACGCTCATGGGGAAATATTGCCCTAGCCTTGGAGTCACTACGTATGAAGATAGAGGAGTCGGGCAAATTTTTCTACCTAATCAGTGCGTGGCAATTAGAAAGGTTACGGCAGACGGGCAAGAGGTTAGCGGGTATCATGTTCTAAATTTGCAGACGGTGAAGTTTAAAGCCGATAAAGAACAAGCTATATCCGTTGATTATGTGCCTTCGGCAGAGTATAAAAAATTCGATGATAACAGTAATTACCCTGCTGAGCTTGAAACTCTTTTAGTTGATTATATGGTTGCCCGTATTATGAACATAGACGTATCCGGAATTACAGGGAGCATGATAGAGGCCTTGCGGTCGCTTAATAACAGTTCTGATAGTGAAAGCGGATACGTTCTTTCTAAGGGGTATTGGGATTATGACAGTACAAGAACTGATTACGCTGATTAGCGTAGAAAGCAACGAAATACTGGATGATAATAACGACTACATTCAGTATATAAACGCTGGCATTGATTACCTCTCTATGATACTGGTTGCAATTCGTGATAACGAAGTAGTTAAGAGCATGACCGTAACGAACAATAGCGATGTTCCTACAAACTTTATGGGGTTCGTTCCTAAAAGCGGGTATCCCATACGGATTGTGAACGGACTGTTCTCAACGTATGACGGTGAAGATGTGCAAGACGTGTTTTACAGTATCCGCAAGAATCATATAAATTCCATGGATTCAGCCGTTCCGTTTAGCGAGTTTTTTACGTCGTATCTTGTGCAAGTCGTTTCTTTTCTAATCAAAAAGAAGTCGCTAATGATTGATTACGCCAATTACGATAAAGGGTTTATTGACCACTTGACGGAGTTAATCAAGGCGGCTAGAGGGCTTACATAATGGGCGAGAGAGCAATAGCAAGTACAAATGGATATAGGCTTGGCCTTGACTGGAGCAATCCGCCTGAAGGGATTGATATACAGGCACTCACTCAAGCGATGAATTGCGAGTTCGATAGAACGGATAACGCATTAAGAACGGTATCAGGGGTAACCATTGCGTATGACGCGGGAATGTCGATAGACACTTTGTATTACGACGTGTATCGGCACAAGTGGTACTTTACACACGGAATAGAGTTATACGAAACGGATCTAAAAACACGTAAGCGATTAGGAACGCTCACAGGACAGCACAAGCCGAAGTATCACGCTTACAGCGGTGATATTCTCATCGCAAGCGGGGGGAAGCTACAAGCTATAAGCGGAACGGGTGAGTTATCAACGGTAGACGGCTCTCCGTCTTGTGAGATTGTAAGCAGCCATGCGGGGCGTGTTCTCGTTGCGTCTATTTATTCCCATCGGCTGACGTGGTCGGCTATTGGCGATTACCACAGTTGGGAGAATAACAAAAACGACAGCTCAAGCGGACAGTATTTAGACGTAGGATACAAAGACAAAGGGGCAATAGTTGCCGTCGATTTTCTAACACGTGCGATTATCGTTTATAAGGAATACGGCAAGGTTTATCAAGTTGTGGGAACGCCTGACGAGGGGAATTTATCCGTATATCCTTTGTCTAGTACGGGTTTTTGTAGCGGGTCGGCGATTAACATAGATGACCGCAGTTATTACCTTGGGGAACAAGGCTTTATGTCGTTCATGCCGACAAATACATACGCAGAGATACAGCCGTTTGAGACAGGGCTAAACATCAATTCTTATCTACTCACTTATGTGGGAAAAGATTGCGAGATGTGGCATTGTCCGAGCCGTAAGCAATTATGGATTAAACCGCACAACGGCGGCGGTATTTTCCTGTATCACTACTTACCGAGGTATCAGGACGGCAGAGGAGTATTTACGTCACGGCAGTTTGTTTATGATGTACATGATGTAGTAGATGTAAACAAAAACATTTACGTTGCGTACGGCAATAAAATAGGGGTGCTTGATGACCGTACAGACTTAGACGACGGACAGCAAATAGAAACGTCTATAGTAAGCGGAAACAGGCTTGCAATGCGGCTGTTCGTTCTTATTATGAATTACAATTTCGTAACTCATAACCTGATAGACGGCTACGGTAGCGTACAAATATCGGACAAGACACCGAAGCCTGTAACGTTTGCTAGTAAATCAACCAGAACATATTACGCCGATGAACGTACTTTTAGTGCGGACGATAAGTTAAACGTTAACGAGTACACGAAAGTATATAAAATCGGCGGCGGTGCTAATCGTAACGTACAGTTTAAAATCCATGTGCAAAAGGGAGCTATTTCCTTACGGCAATTGGATTACACATATGAAGAGGTATAGCCTATGGCATATAAAGAAAAATACGCACTTGATATAACGCCTCAAGGCGATACGGTGCGACAAAGCATTAAGAAGAACCGGGACGAAATATTAGAAGTCGCTAGAACAGTAGAATTAAAAAGCGGCGGCGGTGCGACGGGTCTCCGCAATAGATTTCTTAACGGCAAGATAAGCAACGGGGAATATTCCTTTTTAACGGGTGATAACCTAGGCGTAACGCTCGACGGAACGCAAACGCCCGTAATTGTATCGTTTGCAGACGGGTATAACGAGTTTGGGGTAGTTGATTACGTTGCGTCTATTGATAGTAAGGTGAGTGCTTGGAGTCTGTTACCGAACAAGACACAGTACATATATGTAGAACGGACTGGAAGCGGTGCCGTAAGTTATGGCAGCACAACCGTAAAGCCGGTACGACAATCAACGCCACCCGATACGGTTTTAAACGCTATGTACTATAACGACATTATGGACATGATGTACGTATATAACGGTTCACAATGGGAACGTAAACAACGTGTACTTATTGCCGAGGTCGTAACGGACGGAACAAGCGTAAAAACCATTAAATATTATCAGCCGAGTATGAACGGAAGCGGTATTGCGACAGGCTCTATCACAAGTACGCAAATTGCTAACGAGGGTATTAAATCCGTAAGCATTGGTAATGGAGAAGTAAAAACGGTAAACCTTGCGGACAAATCCGTAACCAAAGCAAAGTTAGCAGATGACACGTTAAAGCATATAAACGACGCTGACAACGCTGTTAGAAGTGACTTAACCAATCACAAAGCCGATACAGCCGCACATAAGCCGATATTTGACGGGTTTGTAAAGTCGGCGGCCTATGACAACGGCAAGTTAAAAGTAACGCACGGGAGCGGCACAATTGACAGCGTCAATATCATTACAAGCAATGCCGCCGATACGAATTTGTCATTAGGCGTTTCGCTTGGGGCTGTTAATTCGATTATTTCGGCTCTTCATATTAAAGACGGCAATGACGTTGTACAAGCATTGGGGAATACAGGGCTATCGTCTATCGGTATGGAATTTAATACGAGTAATCCCGATTTGTGGTATATGAAGTTCGGCAAGGCGTTTCATAACTTCACTATACAGGGCGGCAAACGTCAGGTTGGGGAACAGCCAGATACTCGTATTGACCCGATGGTTTTCCCTCGCCAAACATTCGCCACTGCTTTTAGTGATAAATGTTTATGGATGGGCTTTACCATTACACCTGTTGCCGACGGAGCATATGGGCGTTTTTGGGGTAACTCAGCCGCTTCCGTATTTGCCCGCGAGATGAACAAAGCAGACTTCACGTATGAAGTTCATGCCACGATTAAAGGAATGCTTCTTGCAACGGCAACAATGCAATGGATCGCCGTGGGGGTATAAACGTGAAAACAGACAACTTACAAGACATGGTAAAAGACTATGAACGGCGAACGGGTGAAAAGGTTTCGTTTGATGGTTTTTTCTTTGATGAGGGCAATCACTTCCGAGATGACAACTTTCAATACTTTAACTTCTTCCCTAATGAAGGGTTTATATTCTGGGGAATAAATGAAGAACATGGGGAACGTGTGTTTAGTATTTTACAGACATACGGCAATATGAAAGTAATCGGAAAATTCATTGTAGACGTGATGGATAAAAACAATCTTGACACAATCGTTACGGCTACAGCACGAAAAAGCGTAAATGGATTTGTTAAAAAGTGGGATATGAAACGGCTACCAGCCTATGATTACACTTATTACGGGAAGGATTATAAAGTTCTTATAACGAATAAAGAAAGCCTTGAACGCACCTTATAGGAGAAAAACATGATATTTAACTTACAGCTTTTCGGCGGCGGCGGTAAAAAATCAAAAGTATCGCATACTGAAGCCCATTTGCCTGAAGCAAGTGTTGAAGAAAAAGGATTGCTTCAAAACCAGTTAAACTGGATTGACGGGGCAAACGCCAGTGCTAACAGGCTTCAAGGTATGGGAGACGGAGCGTTAAACAACGCCGTCACGCCGAATTATCAAGACATGTATAACAATTATTTGGCTGCCAATAATGGCAACCAAAACGCACTGGCGGCACTGCAAAATCAAGTATCATCTGCAGGGACAAGGAACCTTACGGATAATACAAAGTACGCTCAACAACTAGGAGCAGCAACAGACGGAATGGTAAATAACGCCGATAACTTAGCCAATGAGTATAACGGAGCGGTACTAAAGAATCAGACCGCCATGAACGACATTACTCAAGGCAATATCCCTGAAGCGTACGCAAAAGCACGGCAGACCGCTTTAAACAACGACTTACAAAGTACCGTTGGCAATGCGTTGTCAGGCTTGGCCAGTCGTGGAATTATCAACTCTTCACAGGCCGACAGTGCTATCAATGACATATCCAAAAACGCAACGAATGCACTAGCGGCACAATACACACAAGATATTAATACGGCGGCCAACCTCAACAATCAAGCCTATACCAATGCTTTGAATGGCATTGGGGCAAAGATGAATTTATGGGGCAACCAATTCAATAACCAACAGTCTGGAATTATGAACCAGGCGGCTTTAATGAATCAGGGATACGCCAACCAGGTGAATAATGCGGGAACGGCCGCGGGACTTGTCGGACAGCGTGAAGGATTGGCGGCCGCTCCGATTAGTACAGGTAGTTCGACACAACAGGCGGCAATACAGCCGGCTAAAGATTATTACACCATGGCACAGCTTAACAACTCAGATAATGAGGACTTGTTAAAAGCCTTCATGCAAGGACGTTATGGATTAGCCGCACCCGCACAAACAACAGTGCGACAAGGAAGCGGCGGATTTTTAGGAGGATTTATGAGTGGATTTTGTTTTGCAAAAGGTACAGAAGTAGCAACGGTTGAGGGAAGTAAGCCGATTGAAGAAGTTATTACAGGTGATAAGGTTATATCCCTTGGGGAAGTGCTTAACGTTATCGCTATGCACGAAATGGGCGAATCTCCGACGGTACGACTTAACACGGAAGATACAGGCGTGGTTACTACCGCCAGTGAAAAGGTACTCACTAACGACGGATTAAAGCTTGTATCTGAAGTTGAAGTTGGTGAGCCTATTATGACGGTACACGGTTGGCAGAAGATCACAAGCAAGGAAGATACAGGAATTACGGAAACTGTATATGAACTTGAATGCGATGGGGATAATCTGTTTTACGCTAACGGTATCTTAGCCGAAGGGATTAGCCAGGACGAATTACAGGCCTTGAGCGAAGGCGATAAGAAGAAAGGCAGTAAGAAAGGAGAAGCCTAATGAGTACGATTTATTTACAGGACTTTGAGCCGTGGGCGGCACTTGGTAAGCTTGCGGGAATGTACGCAACCCATAGACTGGGACAGCTGAATGAAAACAACATGGCAAAAGGGCTTAACGATGTTCTTGGCGGTGGTGGAAGCGGACAGCAACAGCCCGCAGACAAAACGGCCGTTGTAGATGACGGACGCAACGGATTATGGAATCAGTCGCTACCCGCTTCGCAATTCAACGCGGGGCAATATATGAGTAATTCACTTCGTAGTCAAATCGGCAATGGAAGCGGTGGGTTATGGGGATTTGGCCAAAGTCAGAACACAACGCCTATTACTCAAGCCGCACAGGCTACACCTGTAGCACCTACACCGACAACAGCACAGCCGATACAAAACAGTAACGCCGATACGACGGCGGCACCGGCTGCATTTTCTTCGACACCTTCGTTTAATCAGCGTGGCGGGCTATGGGGTTTTGGCCAACAACCGCAACAGCCGCAAGGGTATTTTGGTATGGTAACGGGGAATCCGAATTTTTTCGGTAATGCGTCCCGCGAGGTAGATAGCACCGATACGGATAACAAGACGCAACAGGACAAGCCGGGCTATCAAGTTCCGAATAAGAGCGACATTATAAAGGACGCACGGAAGCGGCTAGGGGCAGATGTATTGACCCTCGTTAAATCTGGTATGGACTTTAAAACCGCGAAGGGGATCGCCGAGGAACTCTATAATACCGATGTAAACAACGAGTACACCAAACAGGCTAATGCGTTCTCCGATAACGTTCTTGCACCTATGCGAAATCAAATCATACAGAGCCTTATTTACACCAAGGATAAGGACGGTAATACGGTTGTTGATACGTACAACTCGCAGAAGGTTAAGGGCATAGCCGCAGCCGTCGATAGGTACAATTACTATGCTAATAAGATAGGTGCTGAAAAGATTGACATGAACAACCTCAACAGCATTTACGCATTGCATGATGATTATAAGTTCCAACAGATGAGTAACGGACACGTTGCCCGGTTCAACATGACCCAAGGCACAATTGACGATGTTGGCAACTACGCAAAATCCAACATGCAGCAAGCACAGAACGGCCAAATGTTCGTAATGACCGATGACGGCAAGATACAAAACCTTGGCAACTTCGGCAAGAAAAATATCAAGGTCATGAATGACGGTACGGCCTTCATGGTTGGGGCTGACGGGTCATTAACGCGTATTGGTAAATACGTTGACCCGACGAAAGCGGCAACGGCGAAGGCGGCACAACAAAACGCAGCCGTTAGGAACCTCGTTACGTTACATAAGGCATGGCAATCAAGTCACCCCGGAGAAGACGAATCAGAAAGCCCTTATTACGCTAAGATTAGAACGTCTATGGGCTTAGCTAACCCGACGTACTCCGAGGAAGAGCAACAACAAGTTGCTGATAGAATCAACCAGCTGAAAGCGTCAGGGGTATCGTCAGCACAGATTAAATCCGAGTTAATCGCAAAGGGTCTTAACAGGTACGCCGACTGGGTGCCTGATGATTAATAGAAGGGGCGTTTATAACGTCCCTTCTTGTTTATATATGAAAGGGTAAAACATGGGAGCGTTTGACAACCTTTTTCCGAACGAACAAGATAGTTTAAATTACACACCTCAAGGGTACTTTGATGATATTGTAGAAAACGGTATCATTCAGCAGCAGTTAGCCCAACAACAAGCGGCACAGCAAGCACAACAAAGCGGCGGCGGTTCTATTATTGACGGAATCGCCAACAACGTGGAATACGTAAAAAACGGCATTGCGAACAATGCGGAATACGTGCAAAACGGGTTTGATAATGCCGCAAAGGCAGCCGCTGACCAAGCGGAAACGACGTTAACCAATATAGGCAATACGGTTAGGGATTGGGGCAATAACGTTAAAGACGCTTGGGATAATTACACGTATCAGACAGGGAATGCAATTGTTAACGCGGCCAACGAAAACGATGGCGTTGTTCCTATGGTTGTATCTGATGACCCTGAAGCAACTCTTACGCAGTATGGCGGTACAGATTACACCAACGCACGAAGAAACTTATATAACGAAGCTATCGGCAAGCCCGCTGCCAATCTTGCTATTACTCCGTTCATGCCGACACCTATACGAGCAGTAGCCGGGATTGCGGCCGCTCCGATGATTATCGGGGACGCAATGGACATGTATATGCATAATTCCGAAGCAAAGGCAAACGGAGAAGCACCCGAAGGAATTATGGGGAATCCTGTCGTAGCAACGGCAAAGCAGTTTGCAATAGACCCGATTATAGACCCTGTAACACGTGCAGTAAGTGACCCGTCTGGATTTATTGGCAATATCGTCGATAACCCTACTAACCTTTGGAGCGACGTATTTTTACCTGTAGAGTTAACCAAAGGGGCAGTACCTAAAGGGGTAAAAGAAGGAGTTTATAATAAAGTCTCCGACGTAATCCCTGAACGGGTTGGGGAGATTAAAGAGAAAATAGGCGAGGCGGCAGAAAACGTACGTAATAAAGCGGCCGGAAAATTTGACGATATCGGCAGAGTTGAAGTTACAAGCGAAACGCCTGAACTTGCAGCCGCATATGAACCGCAAGGAATGTTTGAAGGGGTTATCCCTGAAGAAGCCGTTAGCGATTATGTATCACCTGAACGCCCTGAAGGCGGTTACGAAGAAACGGGAAATCTTCAGAACGACATTTACAACCGTTACCGTGCAGCGGGATTTACAGACGTGGAAGCGGCCGCCCTTACGGGGAACATTGGAGCAGAAAGTAGCTTTGATACGGGGGCTGTAAGTTATGACGGAAACGGATCCGTTGGGTTAGTACAATTCACTGGTCCGAGAAAGACGGCATTAGAAAACTTTGCAGCAGAACGCGGCCTTGATATAAACGACTGGAGAACGCAAATAGACTTTTCTGTTTACGAGTTAACGCAAGGCGAAGAAACAAAAGCATTAGAAGCAATGCGGGCGAATCCTGACGCAACACCTGAAGAAATGGCGGTTATCGTTCGCGAAAGATATGAACGTCCTGACCCGGCTGTAGCCAACGACGCAGAACGCCAACGAGTTGCCCGCGAAACTTTTGACGGCAATTATGGGGATTATAAGAGTACGCCGAGAAATGGGGTTTCTGAAAACGGTGAATCTCGTCGAATCCAACAGGCTGAAAAGGAAATTCCTCATGAAATCGTGGAAAGCGATAAAAACAATTCTCAAATAAGCGGAGACAAAGAAAATTTAAATATTTCGGCGAAAAACAACCTCGTAGAATCGGATTTAAGTCACGCTAAAGACGACTTGAATATGAATACTAGCACCGACAATACAAACGGCGTTAGAAACGAAAATAAGGTGGTTTTTGATGATTTAGCCGAAAATAACGCAAAAAAAGAGGTGACAAGTCAAAATATTGACATATCACCTAAAGAACTGGCGGACAAATTAAGGAAATCTGAAGATTTTAATAGTGACCTCGAAAAAACCAGTGAACAAAAAATTTTAGAATATAAAAATCAGTCCCAAAGCGAATTAATTGATACAATAAAAGACAATATACAAGAATTGCGGCAAGGCGTTTTAGATCCGTTGGGTGATACGGGAAAAGTAGACTTCGGAACGAATAGAAAAACTATTGACGGAATCACTAAACAATTTGGACTCGAACGACAGACGGACTCTATAAGTGTAAAAAGAGCTTTTGCGACGACACTGGTTAAAGATACAATTAAAAGCCCAGATATTATATTAAGAGAAACGTCACATGACGGAACGTCTTTTAAAAGAGCGTACGTAAAGTATTGGAAGGACACAAATAATGTTGTCCGGTCTGTGTCTGTAGAAATGACTAACGGCGAAATGGGGAGAGTCGCAACCAACAATGTGGACTCCTTGGCAAGGAAAGTAGAAAAGGCCGACGCAATAGAATATGCTAGAGATAAAGCAGTCAATGCCGATAATACTGGCCGTGATAACAATACGATAAGTGAAGATGTTGAGCGACTGGGGCGGCCTGTTACACGACGGGAAATTATTAATACCGTTAACGATTTATTTGACCAGCGTGTAAAATCCGGGCGGCTTGGCAAGCGCAAAGACGTTCTTGGGTGGTATAACCGCATGACGGAAGCAATCCGTACTCGTAATTTTGGGGATATAAATACGCTTATGCATGAACTCGGTCATCACGTAGACCATAAGAACGGATTCAGTATTGACCCGAAGTTTAACACCGAATTTTCCAAGGTTGTACATGAACGTTTTGGTAATGTGTATGACAAATTAGGCGATGAAGGTATCCGTAAAGAAGGTTACGCTGAGTTCTTCCATGACTATGTAAGCGACCGAAACAAGGCGAAAGCCGACTTCCCGACGTTTTACGACAACTTCACGGAACGACTGGCGAAGGACAAGGAATTAAACGGAGCAATTAACAAGCTATCTAAGGTTACGCATGAATGGTTTAGGCAAGCTCCGGAAGAACGGGTAAAGGGATCTATTTCATTCGATGACGGGAAATTATCTACAAGAATAAAAGACATTTCCGATAACGGCGGGTTTAAAGAAAAACTTTCGGACTTAGGGCATAGCTTATATACGCATACCGTTGACGAGTTGCACCCGTTCGAACAGTTAATGAAAGAAGTAAACAAGCAAATCGGGAAAGAAATCCCCTTTGAAAACGACGTATATAAACAGGCGTGGTTATTCAGAGGTGCGACGGGCAAGGCTCAAGCCCTCGTTGAATTTGGCGATAAGTCGGCGGGGGTTAAGGGTCTTAAAGCTATACTAGAACCTATCGGGATTAAAGAACGTAAAAATTTTAGTGCTTACCTTGTGGCCAAGCATGATCTAGATTTCCATGCGAACGGGCAAAAGGCTACATTCTCTAAAGCTGAAGACGTGGCAACCTTGCGTAAGTTCGAAAAGAACGAAACGTTTAAAAAGGCCGCTGACGAATTACAAAAATACCAACGGCACTTATTACAACAGCTTGTTAAGTCGGGCATGTTAAAGCCTGAAATATACGCCGAACTTGTCAAGAAGTATCCGAATTATGTGCCGTTCTTCCGCGACTTTAAAGCGGAAAGCATGGACGGATTTCTTGCAAGTAGCAAGGGCTTTATTAACGTAGCAAGCCCTATTAAGAGATTCAAAGGGTCAACACGGGATATTATTGACCCGTTGCAAAGCATTTTGCGGAATACGTACCAGTTTACAAATGCCATTGAACGTAACAAAGTGGCTCAAAACTTTGCAAAACTTGCCGACATTCACGGCATGGGGCGTATTGTTGAACAGGTTAAAGAGGGTTCGGCGAGGGCAACGGATAATACTTTTACCGTTTGGCAGCGTGGCCAAAAGGTAGTATACGAAACAACTCCCGAACTAAAAGCGGCGTTAGAAATGAGTGATAAAAACGCAAGCAATTTGCTTGTGAGAATCATGCAAACTCCCGCCAGTTGGTTAAGAGCCGGGGCAACGTCTACGACAGGGTTCGCATTAGCTAACCTTGTACGAGATAACGTAAGTGCGGCAATCTTTTCTAAGCATGGGTATTTACCTGTATTTGATACGCTTAAAGGCGTTTCGCAATTCATTAAGAAAGGCGAATTGTATCAAGAATACTTGCGTTCCGGTGCTTCTGGTGCTGCGATGGTTTCGCTTGACCGCGATTATATGGGCGGGCAAATACGCGAAATCCTCAAGAAAGAACCGACATGGCAGAAGGTTGTAAAGAACCCTATCGAAGTAATGCGGGCAATCTCCGAAGCGTCCGAAATAAGTACCCGTCTTGCCGAATACGACAATGCTCGAAAAGGGTATACGGGTCTTGCTAATAGGCTTTTTGGTAGTGAACGTAAATCACTCACACCGCAACAAGCAGCCCTTGAAGCCCGTGATATTACTATCGACTTTAGCCGTATAGGGAAGAACACCAAGACAGCTAATAGGGTTGTAGCGTTCTTTAATGCCGCTGTTCAAGGGGCTGATAAACTTCGTAGAGTATGGAAAGAAGACCCTGTAGGGGCTTCTATTCGTGCTACTTTGTTTGTAACTATTCCTACGGTTGCATTATGGCAGCTCAATAAGGATAACCCTGAATATCAGGAACTTCCGCAGTATGTTAAGGATACGTATTGGATTCTTCCGAGTGGTGACCACTTAATTAAGATTCCTAAGCCGTTCGAATTAGGCGTATTATACGGAACAAGCGTTGAACGCATGTTACAGTGGATGGACGATAAGGACCACGGAAGAAAGGGAATAGGCTTTAAGGGGTACGGCGAACGAGTAGCCGACGTGCTTACGCCTAGTGTTATGCCGACGGCGTTTATTCCTATTGCAGAATGGGCGGCGAATTACTCATTCTGGCGGCAAAAGAGTATTGTACCGCAAGCACAACAAGACCTTCCTGACGCATTACAATATGGTCAAAATACGTCAGCAGTAGCGAAGGGGATAGGGTCGCTGTTTAATGTATCCCCGTATAAAGTGGATAACACTATTAGAGGATACGGCGGTAATCTTGCTACGCTTGGACTTACGGCGATAGACGCGGCTACAGGCGAAACAGCCAACAGACCCGCAAAACGTTGGTATGAACTGCCTGAAATTAATAAGTTTACTGCAACACCGTATCAGAGCAGTAATAGCGTACAACGGGTATACGATGACTTCGACGCACAGAACAAGTTATTCAACGAAGCGAAAATAACCAAGCAGAAACCTGAAGACTTTGATGTACGCCAATTCGGAAAACTCAAAGAAGCAAGGGAACAACTTACGAAGTTATCAAGAGCAAGTAAAGCGATTATGAACAATGAGAACATAAGCGGAGAACAGAAGCGCGAGCAGTTAGATCGCTTTAACGTTCTCAAAGCTAATATTGCCCGTAGAGTATACGGGTACGACAGAGTTAAATAGGGGGCGTGACAAGCGTCCCTTTTATTATGCAAAGGAGAGGGCAAATGAATTTTATTTTTGATACACTTTCGCACACGTGGGAAACGCTTACAACCAACTTTATTTTAAAGGCGGCGTTGAGTGCTGCGGGCGGCCTTGCTTTATGGCTTATCGGCATTCGTCATGTGCAGATACTTGGGATTTTTATTATTCTGGTATTCGTTGATTTGCTCACTAAATGGGCGGCTATCGCCTATCAAATGCTAATTGACGAGTACCAGTATAATCCTGAAGAAATTGCGGTTTGGGAAAAGTACAGAGCTATCCCCATAGCGTTTGAAAAAAGGCTTATTTCAAGTCGTTACATGCGTAAAGGGTTTGTACAGAAGGTGTTATCTTACGTACTAGCCACATTCGCGGCGGTATTACTTGATGAAATGAGTGGACAACGGAAGTTTGCCGTTTCTCTTGTGTGGTTATATCTGGGTTCTAGTGAGTTTCTTTCAATTCTCGAAAACCTTCGGGACGGTGGCAATGTAATGCTTGGTAAGTTTTTGGATCTAGTAAGAACGAAAATTGAAAACAAGGTAAAGTTCTAGAAAGGAGATTATTATGCGAGGAATTGACGTAAGTGAAAATAACGGATTAGTAGACTGGGGAACCGTCGCGGCAAACGGCTATCAATTTGCAATTATTCGACTGGGGTACGGACGCAATACGCTTGATAGTTGCTTTTATGACAACATAAACGGAGCGATTAATGCGGGTCTTAAAGTTGGCGTATACCATTACTCTTACGCCTTAGATGAAGACGCGGCCAATCAGGAAGCGGACTTTGTATTGAACACATTACAAAGCTCCGGGCTTACGCCCGATAAATTACCGCTTGGCGTTTGGTATGATATGGAAGACGCTGACGATTACAAAGCCAACAGAGGAATGCCGAGCAATCAAGAATTAACGAATTTCTGTAGTATTTTCATTAATAAATTGTGGAGTGCCGGATACGCAAAAACAGGGCTGTACGCAAATATTGATTGGCTTGAAAATTACTTATACCCTGAACAGCTTGGCGGGTGCGGCTTGTGGGTTGCTCATCTTAACCCCTATTGCGGCTATCCCGGTGCTAATATCTGGCAATATACCTTTAGTGAAAACATAGAAGGAAATGAGTTTGACGCTGATATAGTTCTTGATTTTGACGTTGATTAAGGAGATTAATACATGCCTACAAGCGAATATATAAAGCGGTTTGCCCCTATTATTATTGTCGTAAGCTTATTATTCGTCGTTATTGCGGCGGGGGGTATTGTTCATAGACACTTACATAAAGATGAAAAGGCTCCGAAGGTTATCACTATAGAACAAGCAAAGAATCCCGAACAACTCGCAAAAGCCATTAACGTTACACCGAGGGACGCAACGACGATTATACGAGAAGTTGAACGGGCAACCCCTGTAACAACCTATTACACGCCCGCAAGGACGGTACAAGAAGCGGCACAGATGACGCGGCAACAGATCGCCCGTAATGACCCTTCCTTACCGTCTACCGTAACGGCTAAGTCTGACCGTACTGTTATCGTCGAAAATACGGACAAACAAAAGGTAGATGTATATAAAATAAATCTCCGCAACAATCATAAGATTAAAAGCGGAGTAACGTATATTGACGGTAAAATGTATGGTTCGGTGGGTTATCAAGCGGGACGAGTGGAAGCGGTTGCACATGCTGACCAAACAGGACTTAAAGGCGGAACCGTCTTATATACAATTAAAGAATGGTAAAAGAACAAAGCCCCCGTATTGGGGGGCTTCTTTTTTTTCGTCAAAAATTCGGCAAAAATCATATGTAAATAACTAGGTTTTATGTAGAAACAGAAAAAATAAAAGCTGTTGTAGCGTGATAATAATGCCCTTTTGTGGTTGTATGTATATTTACCCTGATAGCCGATGAAAATGTATAGTATATTACTTTTGTGAAAGTAAGAAAAGAAAAATAAGAGAAAGTTAAAGTACTTCGTATAAAGGTATCGTCTTTTTAATAACAAGTCGCCGAGTCAAAGCGGCAGCCGTCTTGCATGAGACAATCCCGGTGCCCGCGTATTGCACGCATGGTAGTCTTTAGAAAGTAAAATAACACATAAAAATAAGGAAACCTTGTGAGGTTTCC
>ENA-OWND01000552-OWND01000552.1-metagenome-genome-assembly--contig:-NODE-552-length-26249-cov-4.525120_pt1 | contig 26249 bp, 28 predicted proteins | sample MGYA00245342_ERZ651119 | MGnify/ENA primary metagenome ERZ651119 (study PRJEB26857, sample SAMEA4031756) | metagenome | biome: human; feature: oral; material: saliva | place: Philippines | collected 2014... | reverse complement strand
CTTAAAATCTTATAACCAACTAGTTAGTAATTATAATATATTTAAAAATAATTTTAAGTATAAGTTTATTGGTAAAAACAATGAGTTTAAACTCATTGAAGAGTAAGGAGACTTAATGGATTTTTTCGATAGAGACTTTAAAGAAAAAGATAACTTGGATTTAGTTATGGATGATATGGATGTCACTGGTGAGATAGACTTAGATGGAATGAGTCCTGAGGAATTGGCAGAAATGGGTATAGAACTTGATGATTTGGATATTGAGTGTACTGATGATGAAGTTGATTACGATGATGAGAGTGAAATTGAGTATGATGACTTAGATGAACTTGTAGACGGCATTGATGAATTTGAAGATGAAGACTCAGGTGAAGATGATGAGCAGAACTAGAGGATTTGAGATATGCTCTGGATATAGTGAAAAGGCTGTATTGCCATTTAGAGGTAGCGAGGGTAGTGCAGGATATGACTTTACAACTGTAGAGGATATTGAGATTAAGCCTTTTGAGTACTGTTTAACATTTACTGGTATCAAAGCTTATATGCTTAAGAATGAGGTACTTAATATGTATCCTAGAAGCTCACTATATAAGAAGTTTGGAGTAGTATTTACTAATAGCGTTGGGATAATAGACAGTGATTATTATAATAACTCAGACAATGAGGGAAATATAGGTATAATGCTGTTGAATATGTCAAAAGACACTGTTAGAATACTCGCTGGAACTAGAGTAGCTCAAGGAATATTTAGTGAGTATCTAAAGGCAGATGATGACTGCTGTTCTGATAAAAGGAATGGCGGTATAGGAAGTACAGGTAACTAATTGCCAATTACAGATAACTTATAGTTTTTATAGTTGGCATAAGTAATAAATTTATAAGGAGGTTGTTTATGGGAGACAAGCCTAAGAAGAGTGTAGGAAAAAGAACTGCTACACCTATGTCAGATGTCCTTGGCAAGCTTAAGGATGGCAAGGACAATAAAAAGACTGACAAGAAGAATAAGAAAAAGTAAAGTACTGGGGCTTATAAAGAGCCCCACTAATATTATTTAAGAGGTATTTAAGATGACTGTAAATGAGGTTATAGCAGACAGAAAAGAATTTAGAAAACAGTTTACAAACTATGTTAACAGTGTTTATAAGCTAAGCAATAAAGATATGCAAGCTAGCTTTTCTAATTTAAGGAAAATACCATTAAATAGTATTAAAGAAAAAGGTATTTTTTGGGTTGGTAACTCAGTAGAGTTAATGATTCCAGAATACATAGGTTTATTAGAGAGGTTCGGTTTAATATCCGAGGCAAATGGTAAGCCAATATTTAATAATAGATGGATTATACCTATTAAAGATAAAGATAATTTGGTTCAGGCTTTAGTGGGGTATAGCAATACATCTGAAAATAAGTATGTTTATTCGACTACAGACTTTTATATGAGAGGTGACAGTTTATACGGAGAAGAGCAGTTAGAAAAGACTATGAAAGATGGATATGCTGTTCTTGTAGAGGGTATAACTGATGCAATTCATATAAGTAGTCTGGGGTTCAATAATATATATGCCAACTGTGGTTCTAGAAAGGGAACAATAAACTTTTTGAGATTAAATCGTCTCAAATATGGGATAATCCGTATCCGTGATAGAGACAGAGCTGGTGATGGAACTAAAAACAAGTGGATAACTGATAGATACATTGATTTGGTTACTCCACCACAATTCAAGGATAGTGACGAGGTATTAAAAGATGTAGAGTACAGAGAGATTTTTAAAGAATATTTGGATGCTTGTATAGAAATGATAAAAAGCAATAGTTTTAAGGGAAAAGAAGAGATAAATTTTATTTAAGAAAGAGAGAATAATATAATGAGTTTTTTAAAGATGACAAGTAGAGTAGGAAGCATCAAGAAGTTCATTGAAAGCAATGCAAATGTAGATGGCATTAAGTATCGTGCAGAAGTGGGAGCAAAACATATGATTTACTTCCCATATAAAAATATCCTTGATGAAAATGGAGTGCCTGAAAAAGATGAGAATGGCAATGAGATTAGAGAGTTAGAGGCTATCAGCGCGGCTGTTCACTCTTGGAATACTCCAGACGGTAAGTTCCATAGCACTATTTGTACAAAGGGTAACATTGTTACTGATGATGCAGGTAATGTATTGTTTGATGGTTCTTGCCCGTTCTGTGAGAGAATTGATGATGCTTGGGAGATTTATAACTACCGTAAGGATTTGGCTGTCAAGACTTGTGGCAAGACAGGCAAGGAATTAGAGGAGTATCTTAAGAAGTTAGCCAATGAAAACAAGGTTAAAAAGGCTGAAAACTTTATGTATGTCCTTGTAGCTCAAATTGACATTGATGAAAAGACAAATCCGGTTGTAGGACAGGATGGAGTTCCATCATATAAGCTTAAGGTAATGAGATTATCAGAGAGCCAGCTTAGTAAAATTCAAACAGCGGCTGATGACAGCGGTGAGGGCAGTGATATTGCAGGTAGAGAGTGCTTAATATCCTATCCAGCTAATGATAGTGCTGATACTAGCAAGGCTCTTATGCAGAGCTCAAAGGATAGAACTGTTACATTTAGAGGTAGCCACATGGCTGTTACAGGTAAATATCCAGAGTTGCTTAAGAGAATAAATGATGATGTAGCTAAGTGGAGCTGGGAAGGATTAGAGAAATCCTTTAAGGAGTTTGAGGAAACATCTGCTGAGTCAAGAAAGAATACAGTTGATGCTATGTTTGAGGACTGGGATGCATATAAGAAAGAGATTGACTCTGGAAATAAGGATGCTAAGTACCTTGAATATAACAGTGTGCAGGCAGGAAATGCTCCTCAGATAAATGGAGTGCAGATGCCTAGCCTTGGAACTTCAGATGCATTTGCAGATGCTCCTAAGGTGAACAATAAGGTGCCACAGATGGATGAACTTGGTGGAGACCTTGGAATTTAAGGTAATAGAGTAGTTTATAGGCATATTAAATAGTTTAACCCCTACACCCTAAAAAGGTGTGGGGTTATGTTTTACAATGGAGGACTTAGGTATGATAGGAGTAGTTAAAATACTAATTGAGATAGCTTTGATTGTAGGTAGTTTATACATAGCTAGATATGTAAATGACAAGATGGTAGCCAATAGCAACAATAATAATGGTAAGATGCCTTTTGACATAAAGGATAAGAAAACCAGACAGATTATTATGGCTGTGTATGCTTTATCTTGTATAGGTATAATATCTTCTTCTGTAGGAAGTTACAGATATCTTGTAGCTAGATTGATATACAGTGCTATAGGTATAGCAATAGCTTTTGTAGGTTTAAAGGTATCTATGAACATTTTATATTTTGAGCCTGCTGAAGAGAATGAATTTATAGTACCTGTAATGGGGGCTATAGCGGTTGCTTCTATTCTTTTTGGAGTATTAGGAATTTTTATTTAGTAAGATGGCTTAGTATAAGTTTATTAGCTTTGAAGTAGTAATAGTAAATAAAATTTTTAAGGAGAAATTTAGTTTATGTCTATTAGTTTGGAAAAGGGTCAAAAGATAAGCTTAACAAAAGAAAATCCTAACTTAGATAAGATAGTAGTAGGACTTGGCTGGGATGTTAATGCTCATAGAGGTTTCTTTGGTAGTAACTTTGATTTGGATGCCAGTTGTTTTTGTTTAAATGATTCTGGAAAAGTAAGTACTTCAAAAGATTTTGTTTACTTTGGTAATAAGAAGAATAGCAATAAATCAGTTATTCATACTGGAGATAACCTTACAGGTGCAGGTGATGGAGATGATGAACAGATTATAGTTAACCTAAAGTCAGTTCCAGATAGCATAGTAAGAATAGTATTTGCTGTTAATATATACAGAGGCAAAGAGAGAAATCAGACATTTGGAAAAGTAAACAATGCTTTTATCAGAGTTGTAAATTCTAGTAATAACTCAGAAATGTGCAGGTATAACCTTGGAAAAGACTTCAAAGATGAAACTGCTGTAATATTTGGAGAGATTTACAGAAATAATGGTGAGTGGAAGTTTAATGCTGTAGGTTCAGGTAGTGATGACTTTGGAAATATTAAAAGACAGTTTGGAGCATAGGGAGGAATAACAAATGCCAATCAATTTAGAAAAAGGACAGAAGATAAGCTTATCAAAGGAGTGTAAAGGACTCCAGAAAGTGATAGTAGGGCTAGGTTGGGATACAAATGCTTACAGTACTGGCTCAGATTTTGACCTTGATGCTAGTTGTTTTTGTTTATCAGATAATGGAAAAGTATCAAATGAAAAAGACTTTGTATTTTATGGAAATACTTCAAATAGTTCTGGTTCTATCATTCATAAAGGTGATAACAGAACAGGTGATGGAGCTGGAGATGATGAACAGATAGAGGTTGACTTAAATAAAGTACCAGCTAATACTACTAAGATAGCATTTGTTGCTACTATTTATAAAGCAGATGAAAGAAGGCAGAACTTTGGACAGGTTTCAAATGCTTATATAAGGGTAATGGATGAGTCTACTGGCAATGAGATTTGTAGATATGACCTTGGTGAGGACTTTTCAATAGAGTCAGCTGTAGTATTTGGAGAGTTGTATAAGAATGGCGATGAATGGAAGTTCAATGCTATAGGTAACGGGCATATAGGTGGTTTATCAGCTTTCTGTAATATGTATGGCATAGACTTATGATTAAGCCATTAGAGCAGTTTGTAGATAAAGATATAATGCATATGTTTGTCATATTAGACAGTGTTAATAACTATAGTAGTCTAGCCTATATAAATGCTTGTGGAACTGCTTTTAATAGCTGTTTAAATAATATGAGAAACAGTGATTATGTAAGGAATTTAACTTATCAAATAGACTGGTTACTTGTTAAAAATGAGTATAAAAAAGATTATGATAAGTTAAGGCAGTTAAGAAAGAGTTTATTAGGATACGATGCTTTAGGGTTTTTATATACAATAAGGGAGTTGCTAAGATAATGATATATGCAGTTAATATAGCTTTCTTAGTTATAGCACAGCTTTTGATTATTGGTTTCTTTACATTTATGAAGATTAAATTACCTATGGCTGATTGGACTAAGGCAATGAATATAAATTGCTTAGTAGTATTTGAAACAGTTATAATGAGTAGTTTATGTGCAGGGTTTTGTAGAGACAATGATAAATTTATAGCTTTTATCATATCTTTAGCTATTAGCCTTATAGGTTGGGGAGTTATAGTACTCATAATAGGGCATAACATGTTAAAGAATTTAATTAAAGGCTTTGTATGTTTAATTATCATATGTGCATTAAGAGGGTTACTGATAGGATTTTAGAAAAAATTTTAGGCTAGCTAGTTTAAATCTAGCTAGCCTATTTTAATAGTGAGGTACCAATGGAATACAGTAAGATTAAAAAGGTGAGAATAAAGGATTTTAGGTGTATAGGGGATATAACTTTAGATTTCACTAAATCACCTATAATAAGCCTTTTAGGTGACAATGAGTCAGGTAAAACTAGTATAGTAAAAAGTTTCTCTACTTTAGGGTGTAATGCAGATGCTAGAGTCCAAAAAGAGTACATCAGAGATAACACTAGAGGATTTGGAATTGTCTGGGAGTTAGAAGATGGAACTATAATAAAGAGAATTAAAACTGATGTAAAGAACAGTATTACTATATATAAAGATGGTAATATTGTTTATAACACTGATAAAATAGATGCTGGTTTGCCTCCAGAGTTGCAGAGCATAGTTGGTTTATTAGAGGAGCCAGAAACAAAAGAGCTATTGCAAGTAAGAACATATGAAGATAACTTGCTATTTATAAACACTAAAAGCTCTGAAAATTATAAGGTTATGTACAATGCCTTAAAAGTTGATAACTTGTCAAAAGCTTTAAATCTTGGAATAAAAGAGAGTAACAACATAAAGTCCACGATACAAGAGCTAGAGGGAGGTTTAACAACTCTAAAAGAAACTGTTAAGAATATAAGGGTTTTAGATTTATCAACACTATTAAAAGTTAGAGATAAGGTGAAATTAAATCTTAATATAGTAAACAGATTAAAAAAGCTTGCAGAATTTAAGGATAGCATAGATAAATTAGGGCAGGGGCTTGAGCTAAAAAATGAGTTGGCTTCTATGAATGAAATTAAGCTGGATTTTTTGAGTCTATTAGAGAGATTGAATTTAAGAATTAGTAACTTAAGTGAAATTGAGTCTAAGATAAGCAAGTTGAGCCTAGTAGATGGCTTAGAGCAGGTAGACTTGAGCAGTCTAAACCAGCTAAATAGCTTAGTAGAGAGGCTAAAGGACTTAAATAATAGAGCGGATAGCATAAAAAAGTATTCAGGCTTAGACAATATAGAGCCAATAAGCATCATTGATTTAGCTAGATTTGATAGTTTATTAGTTAAAATTACTAGATATAACTTTGAAAAGTCTAATTTAGATAAAAAAGCCTTAGTAAATAAGATAAATAGCTTGAATGTATCGGATTTGCTTTTGTTGGAGAAACTGAACAGCCTTATAAATAGTACAAGTGACTTAGATAAAAAGTGCAAATCATATAAAGAAACTGCTGATAAATTTTATGACTTAATAAAAGAGAGTGGAGTTTGTGTAGCTGAATGTCCTAATTGCGGTAGCTCCGTTGTGGTGGATATGGCTATAAGATAGTATAAGTATAATTATTTATTTTGAAAGGAGGGTAGACTAGGATATGGGAGATAATTTATTAGCTCGCATATTAGTTTGTGGGGATACTCATTTAAGCTCAAAGAATAGAGGCGGACATAAAGATTATCCAGCTGAAAGCTTATACTATTATAATAGTTTAACTGATTTATGTAAAGAGAATAAATGTACACATTGTGTAGACTTAGGTGACTTTACATATGGTAAGTTTAACTCTTTAGAGTACAGAGCAGAAGTTGAAAAAGCTCTACAGAACAGAAAAGATGCTGTTAATGGTAACTACTATATGCTTAGAGGAAATCACGATGTATCATCATCTGGGTTGACTGAATATGGGTTCTATTTAGGCAAGTATTTCAAAGGCAGTTGTAACTTAGGCATTGGAAATCTTAACCTAATAATGGTAGATAATGGCAATGAAAATGAACCTGTAGACATAAAGAGTGGTAAAACAAATATTATATTAGCTCATAATTATTTTGTTTTTAAAGACTCCCAGTTGCCTTTCTATGGGCAGGCTATAGAATTAGATTGGCATAGCAACTGGTATGGTGTAAGATACATAATATCTGGTCATTTGCATACAGAGCATTTACAAAAAGGCGGAATAAAAAGAGTAGATGAAACTACTGGAGACACCTATTCTTTTGAGTGTTATTGCCATAACTTACCTTGTTTATGCAGAACTGATTATAGTGAGAATTTGCCTGACAAAGGGGCTGTAGTAATCTTAAATGTTTATGAGGATAGAATAGAGTATAACAGGGTTGAAGTCGATTTACTTCCTATTAGTGATTGCTTCAACATAGAAGAAATATTAGCAAGCAGAAAAGAAGTAGATAAGCCTAGTATAGAGATAAGGGATATCATAGAGTCTTTAAGTAACTTTGAGGCTGTAGTGATTAGCCCTGAATTAAGAATAAATGCACTTAATGTAGATGAAAGATATAAAAAGAAAGCATTAGAATTATACAGAGGAGAGTAAGAATAAATGGATAAAGACCTTGAATTAAGAGTAAAAGAGTATAATAGACAGCATAAAGAGGCATTAGAGGAGTATAACAAAGCTAAAGCTCAAATATCTGTTTATGAGAATGAAATAAACAGTTTATGTGCAGAGTTAACTAATAGCTTAGGTATTGAAGTCACTAAAGAAAATGCCTTAGAGATATATAAGCAAAAGGAAAATGAGATAAGACAACAGTTAGAAGTAGGCGAGAACATTATTAAAAGGATAAATAGTGAAGAGGCTGTCTCAGAAAATGACTTAAATACAGTGCAGGGAGTTGTGGCTAACTTAGAGATGCCAGAAGAAACACTAGGAGAGGCTCCTAATACTAAGCCAGTAAGTGCTCAGAACAGTTCAAATGTACAGCAAGGTAATAATACAGCATCCAGTAATTTAGGAGCTTTTAATGGCTTCTTTAATACATCTGTAGATGATATATAATTAAGGAGAGTGACAATGAGAATAAAAATAGCAGACATTAGTAAGTTTATAGGTGGAGTTAAGGCATTAAGTTCAAATAATCAGGTATTAGGCATTATGATGGATATAAATGACTCTGATGTATCTTTGATTTACAGTGATAGCAAAAGGGCTTTGTTTAATAGCATTGAGGCTGATATATCTGAAGAAGAGAAGGGAAAGTCTTATGTATTGGAGTTTACAACTCTAATGGATGGTATATCTAAGGCTCAGTCTACTGGAAACATTAAGTGCAATGAGATTGACTTTGATTTAAGTAATGTGGAGTCAAAAGAAATTATAGAAGCTAGCTCTGATAAGTATATGGCATATCAGAATGGAGATGAAACTGAAGATAAAAAGATATCTACAGTAAAGTTTTTAATTAAGGCTTATCTAAAAGATAATGCTGGAACTAAGTATACAAACTTGACTAGGTTTAACTATAAAGAAGTGATGTTTAACAATAGTGAAGAAGATAGCTGGGATAGAAATGAGTTGTTAGACTTAATTAAAAAGCTTAGCAAGGGAGATGATGGCAAGGTTGCTTATATAAGCCCTAAGAAAAAAGCTGGCTTCATTGTTAATAGAACTTCATTATTTTATGTAAATTGTGATGTAACTATAGGTTTTTCAGCAAGTAAGCAGGTAATAAAAGGTTTATTGGATGTATTAAGTAAATATGACAACGACACATTAAATGTTTCAGTTACCGACAGGAAGTATTGCAGTATACATACAGATGGCTTTGGTGTATGGTTTGAGATGGCTCCTTATAAAGAAATAGATGGTAAGATGCTAAGCAATTATGAGTTAAATAGTGCTGGGGAGCCTAGAACTTATGATGACATTGAAATTCTTTTGAATAAAGAGGCTACATTGGATATGATTAAGGCTTCTCAGGTTGGAAATAAGAATGACTCATCAGTTTTAAATATTGATTATGGTAACTCTGAATTAGTTTTCGGTACTGATAAAACAGGTAAGTCTAACCTAGATGTCAGCATAAGGCATAAAGATGATAAAGAGAAATCAACATTAGGTATTGTTTATAAGGTATGGGAAGACATCTTAAATAACTGTGATGGAACTTTTGTTAAGTTAGGTATTGACATTGTAGATTCAAATAGCGTATATCTAAGATTTTCAGACCTAGATGAAAATGGGGATAGTAAGGCTGTTATGTATACAATAGCTACTGAAAGAAGTTAATATGAATGCTTTAGAGTTTATAAGTGCTGTAGATGAAATAGAGAAAAACAATACAGCTAATAAGAAAATGTTAGATAACTTAAATAAAAGTATTGATAAGCATTTGTACTCTTTAGATGTGTCAAGAGAAAATTTAGATGTAGTATTAAATGCAATATCAATACTTAGGGGAATACAAGATGACTCAGTTAGGTTATCATATAAAGAAATAGAGGACAGTGTAAATAATGTTCTAGCTCGTGTATTTCCAGATAAAGTTAGGAAGATTGAATTAGTGGAAAGTACACGAGGAGGCAAGTATCCACAACTTGATTTAAAACTTAGGGTAGCTGGTGGTAAAGAGAGGAGCCTTAAAAATGGTTCAGGTCACGGTATAATGCAGATTGTAAGTCTAATATGTAACTTGAGTTTAATAATTATAACTGGAAGTAGAAAACTTTTAGTATTAGATGAGGTACTTAGTGGATTATCTGCCAGTGCTAAAGAGATAATAAGTGAGATATTAAACCAGTTTACAGAATTAGGCTTCCAGTTTGTGGTGAGTGAGCATTTCTTTGTTCCAAGTAATGCTAATGTTTATAGGTTAGAAGTTAATAATGACATATCAGATATAGCTGATAACTACATAAACAATGGAGATGCAAAGTTTATTAGTAATAATAGATAGCATAGATAAGACTAGCAATAACGCTAGTCTTTTTTGATGTAAAAATGTAATCTCAAATGGTTTAATATGATAGCTTAAATGTGTTATAGGGTTAGGAATTTAAGTTTATGGGAGGTTAAATGTGGCTGTTTCTGAATTTGATATAAGCAAAGAAATTAGAAGAAGAATGTTAATGCCTTATGCAGGCGAGGGAAATAATAAGTATCCTTTATTTAAGAAATCAGATACATATAATAAAGCAGATAGCTTAGGTGAGCCTGATAATTTTACAGACCCTATATGGGAAAGCAGAGTACAGGTTAATTATACTAGCCCAAGAAATGTTAGAAAGCTAATAATAACAAAAGATTACATAGTAACAAAGTATTGGTGTCCTATAGTAGAAAAGGGAAGCACTAAGAATAAAACTCTTATTAAAAATACAGAGTTATTACCTAGTTCACCTGAAGCTAGAAAAAATAAGACTATAGTATACAGAGGAAAGCCAGGGTTGACTGGTATAAACAGATGGGCTTTATCTAATATTGAGGAGATTTATTTTGATGCATCAGCTTTGTGTGGCGATGGCTTAGAACTGCTTGGAAACAATGTAAATCCTGATGTGATAAAATCAGCTTTTAATGATGTTGTAGGTTATACATTCTATGGAGACTTTAAGACTAGATATAAAAGAATAAAAAGGATAGCATTTATATCTGACATAAGCAATGATGTAGTAAAGGCTTTATTAAAAGACAATACTGATGGTTTATTAGATAAAATCAAAAATGCTGGTGTGTTAGTATTAGAGCATAGTGGAGACATTATAAATACTAATCCATACAATATAAATTTTACTACCAGCCCTAATATTTATCAATTTGATAAGGATTATCTTGTAGATTATTTTAGAGACTTATCTAGGGAGTTGGATAGACAGAGAGTAAAGCCTAACTTAAATCAAGAAACTTCGGAGGCAACTGAGCAAGCTACAGATAAGCCTAAAGAAGTCAGTGATTTAGAGCAATTACTTTTAGGTTTATTTGAGTGTAACCTTCCAAACAGGGATTCAGTAATAGTAAATGCTTTAAGAGTTATAGGGCATGATGATTTCTCTAAGTTAATGGGAAGTTTAGATAAGGATTTACTTACTACATTTAGAGATTACATAAATGAGGCATTTAGTCAAGAAAGGGGGTACATCGGTTAGAGTATGAATACATTAGAAAAAGTATTAAATTATAGTAAATCTATTGGGTTAGTTAAGAATGATAAAGTAGACTTTAGATTTTATGTAATGCTAATGCAATTAGACTATCTATTAAGAAACTTACCTGATTTAGATATAGATAAAGCTAAAACTGAAGTGGCTAAAGACTTATTAAAAGTGATACAAAGCAATCCAAAAAGCTATATGCAGTTTAGTGACAGAGATAATGTTAAGATAGCTTATTATAGTATAGAAGTAATACTAGGTGGAAATGATGAGAAGCTAAAAGAAAAGTTAAATGAATATATTAGCTTATATTGTTTTGAGCCTAGCTCTATAAAAAGCAATAGAAAAGCTGGATATTTTGAGGCTATTACAGGGTTAGTTAGTAAGCTAGGAGACTCTAAGGGAGTTCTATTTGACACAAGTAGATATGCCAGCTTAGATGATGAAGATGTTAGTACAGAGTTAAATTGTAGTTTAGAGGTTAAATCATTTTTAGATGAAATGATAACTGCTGTTGTAGATGACATAATAAAAATGCAATCTAGCTTATATGAGTCAGGTTATAATGGAATGACTCCTGATGGTGTACTTTGGAAAGTAGGAGAACTATCAGCTGAGCCTAGTGTAGATAAGGAGAATGGAACTAGAGATAGATATAACTTTACTCAAAAAAGTAATCCGGCATTATTAAAAATATATAGATTTATAAATAATGCTACTGGAGGACAGTTTGACTTATCAAAATATGATGGGCATATGAAAGTTAATATAACTAACATACAAAAAGGTTGTTATTACTATCCTCATTTCCAAGTTAGAAATTCTTGTGGTTTATTAGGATTAGATATGTCTTTAGACAAGTGGCTAGCTAAGAATAAAAAATCAAAAGTTGGTTCACTTAAAGAGTTGAACTCTTACATAACTGAAGAAGTAACTAAAGGTATAAAAGCTTGTTTATGTGCAAATCAAGATACATTAGGCTTAGCTAATATAACTGATGTAACTGAGTTAATTGATAATAAGCATATAGAAAAGATATTTAGTCAGTTTAAAAAGGCATTTACCACTTGTGCTTTAGTGTCCGAGTCAAAGAAAGATGTAGTATTAAAGCTTAGATTATGTACAGGTTCAGATGATATAGGGGATATCTTCTCTAAAGAGAGGCTAGAGGGTGCCATAAAAAACGGAGAGATATGTAATAAGTATACTAAATTATCAGACTGGAGATTGGATGTATCTGGTAGAATACTTACAGTTACTCTTATAATGGATGAAAGAAGATATAACTCATTTCCATTCTTTGCAGCTAACGTATTGGAGTCAATTAAAAAGAACGGTGGACCTTCTTGGAGCAGAGTAATTATAGGAAGAGACAGCGATGACAAGATGTTTACTCTTAATTTAGAGGATGCTAAAAACAGAGTTTTAGCAATAATAGCTGGTAGCCGTTCTGGTAAAGGTGTCCTTACAATGAAGATAGAGTCTGACGCTAGAGCGTTAGGAATACCTGTATTGTACTTTGATTATAAACCTGATATGGCAAAAACTTACTATGATATAGCTCAGAAGTTTGGTTGTGAGACTTTTGCCTTTGATGGTTTAAGTTTAACTGCTGAGCTAGGTAGAGATTTTAACATATTATATAACTACGACCAAATACCACAAGAAATAAGAGACACTATAGCAGGAGCAGACTTTGGTAATCCTGATGGTGTACAAGATGGAGGTAGTGCTATATTTGATGTGAAGGAGTTCACTTACTTCACATCTTATGTTAGGGGAGTACAGTTAGTACTCAAGCTTGTAGAACTTAGAGCAAAAGCTATAAAGAACGGAGGTAAAGCTGACAATTACACTCTTGAACAGTTAGGTGGTAATAGAGTACTGGTAGTTCTTGATGAGATAGAAAAGTTTTGTTTATACGCTGATACACTGTTAAGAAAGAATGGTTATTTAGACACTATAAAAGCTAGAGTAATTCAAAACTTAGTAGCTTCTGGAATGGCTGAAAAGAAGGCTAAAGAGCATAAGTGTTTGTCATGGTTTGACAATTATAAGAATTGGGTAATCAATGTGTTTAATAATTTAGAGGCAAAGGACAAAGCGGAAATAGGTGAGTCTTGGGTTAATATTGTAATATTAGCTCAGTCTACAAATATAGACAATACTTGGGGAATAATAGGACAAAAGTTATCTACTCTTATAGTAAACGGTATAAAATTCTGTGGTAATGGTTCTAACTTAGGTGGCGGTTCCAGTAAGTACGGTTCCGGTGGTTGTCCTCCAGAGTGGAGAGAGAAATTACCTAGCAGATACTTCATAATCCAAAAACAAGGAGGTGGCAATGTAATTGAAAGTGGGTCTGCATTAGTTAAGACATACTTCTTGTTGAATGAGGTATATAATGAGGATGGTAGCGAAAGTAAGTTCGTTAAGGATATGTTTAGTAGCTTAGGTAGTGATGCTGAGTCTGTTAGAAAAGAAATAACAATGGAGGATGGCAAGCTAAATCCAGCCTTAGGTTACTTGGGATATATTAAGTCACTAACTGGGTTTACAGATGAGCAATTAGGTCAAACATTCCAGAGGTCATTTGATTTAGGAAGTCTCATAGCTACGGAGGTAATGGGATATAATAACTTATATGAGTGTATGTATGACTTAGGTAGTTTCACTGCTGGCGGTAAAGTTTATGAGTCATATAATGAAGCTGAAAATAGTCGTGGAGGAGAGTCAGCTAATACAGATGTACCTCAAGCAGTTAACTCACCATCTATTGATAGCATACTTAGTAGCCTTAGAGATTCGGATGATGAAGTATTAGACATAGACTTAGGTTCAAATTCAACTCCATCACAACCACAAGAAGTAGTTAGAGATGTTATAGATTTTGATTTGACATCTGCCAGAAATGAAAGTGCAGGTGTAGATTATAGTGGGTATGATACTTCTTCAACTGGATATGGAGATACACCTCAAAGCCAAGATACACCTACAAGCCAAGCTATAGCAAATGATTTAGGTAATATGAGCTTTTCAGAAGTGTCAGATAGCAGTGATACAGAAGATGATGACATTGATTATAGTGTTGACTTTGAAGATGAGGCTGAACAGGTTCCAGAGAGTGCTGATAGCTCTAGTGGCTTTGATATTGGTGAGAATATACAAGCTGAAGTACCAGTACAAGCTCCTGTAAGAACAGAGCCAACTCCAGTACAGGCTCCAGTTTATGAGCAAACTCCAGTGTCAACTCCAGTACAGACTCCTGTTCCTCCAGTAAGAACAGAGCCAACTCCAGTGCAAACTCCTATTGCTCAGCCAGTTACACCTCCTGTTCCTACTCCAGCTCCGGTAAGTGTAAATCAGCCAAGGAAAAACACTGCATTTAGTCAAGATGCTACTGGAAAAGTAAGCGTTAATAAAAATAATTTAACCAGTTATTCAACATTATCTAATACTAATAGCATAGATTGTAGGAGTATTCAAAATGCAAGGGTATTTAGAAACTCTAATAGGTTAGCTAGAACTTCAAGAGGAGCCAAAGCTTTCAAAGAGGATTCTTGTAGATATATCTTTAAGTTAATAGATAATAGCATAGGATTAGCTAATGTAACTAGAGTATCTTTAGTAAATGAGAGTATAACAGTTAATAAAAGAATACTTGATTTGAATGGAATAGTAGGAGGAGATACTGGAAGAAAGTTAAGTGACTTAATATCATTTAAGGTGTTTAATAGTAAATTTAGGAGTATAACTTACCTTGAGATGAACGGAGCATTTGTAGATAATTATATTTTAGAGTTTAACTTGCCGATTGAAAGTACTCCTATGTTAAAGCATATATTTGATAATTTTCCAATGCTATCTGAAGTTAGGATAGGTAACAATATAGTTACCAGAACACGATTCAGATTAGAGAATAGAGCTTTAGATAATAAGCTTAAACAGGAGAGACAGAAGAAGTCACTTGATGGTTTATTTGCAAGACTAAGTAAGAACGGTGATAAAGAGACAAAGAACAAGGCTTATGAGGATTCAACTTCAATGAGTAGTTATGAAAAGAAGTCAAGACCTTCAAGACTTAGTAATTTTAGAGATGCTCTTGGAGTAGGGGTATACAGAGTATTTGGTATATTTGATTATTTAGCTGGAGGTAGATAACTTTAAAGATTATATAAGATAGCTTATGTAAATTTTTAGAGATACAGAGAATTTAGATTTAATATAGCATGTTATAAAAAACTTAATTACATTAGATAAATTTTAACTTATTTATGTTTAGAATAGTTTTGTGAGTTAAGTATAATATGTGTGTGAGTTTAAGTTCTCTGTATATATTTTATAAAGCTTTGAAAAAATTTTTAGTTAGCTTTCGGCTAAATTTTGATGACTCTACTAGAACAAATGTTTGGTAAAAATTTAGGTCAAATTTGAGATTAGATTTTTAGGTGGTTTGGTTTTGGAGTTGGATTTTGGGGCGGAGATGATAATTGGTTTATAAAATTAAATTGTAAAAAATCTATTCTTGGTGGGTTGGATTTGAGTAGTTTATGAGGTACTTATATATTATTGGTATAGCTTTTAAGTAATATGTAATATATAAAAATTTTTTTAAGCAAGGATATTGTTTATGAGTAAAATCTTAGTAGGATACATAGTAGAAGATAATAAGCCTGACTACAAAATTCCATTTCATCTAAAACTACGCTACAAGTATGGGCTTAAACTATATGGGTTTAAAGTATTTGATACTGCCTCAAATAGTGAAGTAGTGATACAGTACAGTGAGTTAAAGAATGGATGCCTTTTTGGGCTAAACAGTGAAGTATTTAAAGACTCTAAATATGCTCATTTATATCAGTATTTTTATGAAGATACTGATAAGGACATCTATATTGCCACTAATAACCCTAATAGTGGGGTATGCAGTTCTCCAGTATTGCCTATATACAATAAGAATTTAGTTAGCGTGGATGGTTGGGGATACAGATACATAGGATATATTTCAGACTTTTATGGATTGAAATTAAATGATGGCTGTTTAGTTTATAGCTTACTAGAAAAAGAAATAGACTTAAACTTCAGTGGATTTAGTATGATGCATAATGACTTTAGATACCTAGATACAGGCAATGCCTATTATAATTCAATAAATGAAGATGTGGATTTAGCTTGGTTTGTTGGAAATGACATAAGAGATTTAGGGTTAGTTTATAAGTTTAATGATATATGTGCAGCTTATAAATTTGGCGGAGACATCATATTACCTAAGGGATGCAAGTTATTATGTAATTGTCACTCTGAAATTACTAATGACTTTCATAAGCATGAATATAACAGCATAGCTATAAACTCTGAATTAGAGTATATCTGTGTATCTGAGACTGATGAAATTTCAATAGATAAGTTATACTTGTGTAAAAGAACTTATGACAATATAAAATTAGTAGATGAATTTAACGGTATAGAAAGCCATAATAGCATAGAAGACTTAGAGAACAGACTAAGAACAATAGGTAAAGAGTTAGTATTTTACTAAGGAAAGGGATATATGAAAAAGGTAGCACTTGTAACTGGTGGAACAAAAGGGTTAGGACTTGAGATAGTTCATAGATTGATAAGTGACAATTATATTGTATATTCAATAGCTAGAGATTTTAGAAATGAAAGAGGTATTAGTGATGTATACTTTCATATGGGAGATGTAACAAATATAGCTAGTTTAACTGCTTTGAGCGATATAATAAATACTAATGCTGGTAGGTTAGACTTATTAGTTAATAATGCTGGCATAATAGCTGGTGGTGGGATTGAAGATGTTGACTATGATAACTGGAATAATGTTATGAATATCAATGTAAATGGATTGTTTAACTGCACAAAAGTAATGTTACCTTTACTAAAAAAGTCAAACTCAGCTAGTATAGTGACTATATCTTCTATATCCTCTAAGATAGCGAGCAGTTCTATGGCTTACTCTTGTTCTAAATCAGCTGTAGATATGATGACCAAGTGCTTAGCAAAAGATTTAGCAAAGCATAACATAAGAGTAAATTCAATAAGTCCTGGCATTATGAAAACTGGCTTTCAAGTTAATAACTCTATAATTAGTGAAGATGAGTATAACGACTTTATAGATAAATGTAGTTGTGACTATCCTTTTGGAATAGTTAAAACTGAAGAAGTTGCTGAATTAGTAAGTTACTTAGGTTCATCTAAGGCTAGTTGCATTACTGGAGCTAATATCACTATAGATAGTGGAAGAAGCTTGCTATAATTACAAGTAGCATAGGATAGATAGGATTAAGCATTATGGATAAAATTTATATATTAGCTGGCATTGAGGGTATGCCATTAACTGATGATAAAAATGTATTTAGTATAGATAGAATTGTGGCGAGAGACATATTAAGTGGAGATGATGATAGGTTCACAGTTGATGGAATTATAGAAAACGATATTGAGATACTAGGTTTACCTAGATGGTTTTTAGAGGATTGCTATGACTTAAATAGTATGTATTACAATGTAAAGGAATGTAAGTTTGATGGCGGTGGAGATAGATATGATGTAGGTTTATTGCCTATTCATTACTCTGATAACTCAAGCAGTATGCCAGATTACAGATATGACAGTGAAAGTGATGAAGCATATTACTTAGGGGATATAGATTCTAGCTCAGTTGCTAATGAGAGTATAAGAGTAAGTTTAAATGTTGAAAATGTAGATGACTATTTATGTGAGTCTGGGTCTATTTGTAAATTTACTGCCCTCTTAAGTATTAGCAGTGATATAAAGCTATGTGCTGAGGTTTATGACTACGAAAATGATACAGAGAGTACGTTTGATAGTAACGGGAATATACTGACTGATGTAAAGTACTTTTTGTACGATACTATTGAATTATATGATGATAACTTAGAAAAGTTAAAAAATAGTGGATTAGCCATTATAAAAGAAGGAGACAGTAAGCAAATAACAGAGTTTATAGCTAATGATTTACATATAGTAAATGCTTCTTATTTACCAAAGGGAACAACTTTATTAACTGGTAGTAGCTGTAAAGTTTTAGTTTTGTGTTGCAATACAGAGGTTGGCAGCGGAAGTAACTGGGATATTGTTATAAGTCCAAGCATAGTTAAGATACTAAATGATGACTTAGATAGTTGTGACAGCTTGGAAACAAAGAAAATTAAATTGTTTATTAGTAATGAAATGGGAGTAGATACTTTAATTGATTTCATAAAGACTTTTACTTTTAGAGTTGATGGTAGAAGAGCTATTGGTTTTTCAGAGTTCAATGGAGATGACAAGTACAAATCAAAGCTTAACAAGTGTTTGGAGATTACAGACATAATAGAAACCAACGACACTTCTAATAGATTATTTAATGACATAGGATATTTAGTAAGTGAGTTAAATCAAATAGGGTTTAACATAGAGCTTTACTAAGCTTATAAGTGGGGGGAGCATGGAGAAATATTTGTTTATAGGGTATACAAGCCATGATAACAGATTATACGGAGTTAGGCTATTAAAATTACCAGAGATGGCTCAATTAAGCATAAGTTTATCTGAAATAAATAATTATCACATATTAGGAAGTAGAGGAGACCATTGGAATTTACTTCAAAGCAAGAGTAAAACTGATTTAGTTAGCAATAACATTCCAGATTTATGGCGTTTATGGTCAAGTATTCCGGTATGGGATAAAGCAGGTAATATAATATCCAAAGGCTCTAATAGTCTTGGTATAGAGGCTCAAAATACTTATGGTAAATCTGTAAATTACATATATGATTTAAGTAATAATACTATTGATATGTCATTTGATGGGTTTAGCTTATTATATGGCGATTACAGATATATAATGTATGATGGATATAATATTATAACTCCAGATACTATAGATGAGTCAGACTTGCTTTGTACTGACGTAATGCATTATAAAGGTACTTGTAAATTAGGCAAAGTTTATGTGATATATAATAAAATAAATAGTGTAATACTGCCAGAAGATTGTGAGACTTTAATTATTAAATGTAGTGGAATTGGTGAAGTAGTGTTGCCTATAGGGTTAAAGAGAATAATAATCAGTATGGATATAACTAAGCGAATAGGCTTGATTGACAAAGTATTTTTAAGTTCGAAGTTAAAATCACTTATAATATGTGATATTACTGAGGTTAGAGATGGGATGCATTGGAGAGAGTATATAGATGAAAAAGTTTATTATTGCATATATGACATACTAGATGGGATAAAGACTATAGCAAACAGTGTGGATTTATATTAACTCTAAAATGTGAGAATGACTAATATGTATTTATAGAAAATATTAGTTTATGGGGTTAATAAATTATGTGGCATTATTATTTGATAGTTGGCTATTTAAGCTGTAGTAAGAACAGAAATAAGATTAACGGCTTTAAAATTCTTGATTTAAAAAATAGGTTTACATTTGATGTTGACTTATATGAGGCTTCACAAATGGAAATAAGAGGAGTACCTAATGGTTTTTTGGAGTTTATAAGAGAGAAAGATTATTTAAAGTTATCTATCCTAGATAATTTATATTTAGGCAATAAGAGTTATTATCTTGGTACTTTACCTGTATTTGTGCCTAGAACTGGTTTAGATAGCGACCGTGATAGTGTTAGAGTAGCTTTTAATATATCAAAGGCTACTAAAGTGGATGGATTGTATGCTGTAGTAAATTTAGATGACTTATCAATTAGCTATGAGTACTGCTGGTATGATATAAATACATTAAAAGATTGTACATATAATGGAGATTACAGTTCAGATATTGAGGTAGATAAAGAATTTGCAGACTGTTTATGGGGAAAGCCTGAAATAGATATAAAAGCTAACTATACTAGAGTTGGTAGCTTAGTTGCTGTTAATTTAAGGAATTGTAAAGATAACAGTATAGTCTTAGATAGCAAATGTAAGTACATAGTAGGTTCCGATGGTGGTTACTTAGATTTTAAAGATAAAGAGTTAGTATTACCTAAAGAATGTGAGATGATTAGGTTACACTATTGTGATGGTATATATGGCGTAAAGTTTAAGTTTAGTAAAGACAGTATTACTATAATAGATTTCTGTAAGGACATATTTGATTTTAAGTACTCCGGTTTGTTTAAGGAGTATTGCAGTAATTTAAGAGAAAAAGATGAGTTAAGTAAAGAGGATGCTTTAAGAAAAGCCAGTATAGTTTATAAGTTAGCCAATGAAGCTTCCAAAGGGCTTAAATTAGACAAAGAAGATATCAGAAATGCTTTAGAGATATTAAAAGGCATAGGATTAAATGTAGAGGTTTATTAGGGATGGTAGGCATACTGAATGGGTTAATAATAAACAAGAGTGAGTTAATGCCTTGTAAGTCTAGCTATTTAATTGAGGGCATAAGAATTAGAGACATAGAGAGTGGAGAGGATGCTGATATGTCTTTAATTGAGGCAGTAGATTTAATTGATAGTATATCAGGTTTAGGTGAGATTTTAGGTGTAAATACTGGTGCTAGCACTATAGAAGATATAAGGAACTGTAAAAAGATTTACATAGAGACCTATGAAAAATCATTTAGTAGTAGTATATTAAATGATAAATTTGAGGTTGTCAGTAAGTATGTAGGGAGTAAGCTTAATGTATTTGGAAAGAACGGCGAAAAGTTAATATATGATAATATAAAATTATTTTATACTAACTTAGGAAATAGGCGAGATATTTCGTGTTTGACTATTGAATATGACTTGAACAGTAATAGTATAAGGTTAAACATAAATAGTATGTGTTTAGACACATTAGAAAGAGATGAAATTGATGGTAAGCTTATCGAAGCTAACTTAGAACTAAAAGATTATATACTTAAGCATTGTAATGTTATAGATGACAAAGATTTTACAAGTTTATTAGGGTGCTATTTTTATAAAGATAGCATAGCTGATTATGACGACATAATAGTCCCAAGTGATTGCAGATACTTTTGGATTTCATCTTTCTCAATAGACGGTGATAAAACAGTGGTATTTAATAAGTCTATTCAGAAAGTAGATATGTGCTTATTTTTTGATTTGATAGTAGGTAATAACAATAGTAAATTTTATTTTAGCAAAGATACTAACCCGATTATAGTATATAACTTCATATATGAAATAGCTGGTGGTAAAAGAAATATTAAATCATTAAGTTTAATGGCAGGAAACTATTATGACTCTGGTAAGACCAGTAAGGCAGATAGAATAGCTAGGGTAATTGAGTTAATACAGGATTTTGACTGTAAAGCAGATTATAGCTTAGAATATTTAGTTGACAGAGCTAAATTAGCTGGTATCACTATAGAATTATATTAGGAGGCATACTGGGGGAGGCGTATGCTGATTTTAATAGGCATAATAGGTGGATATAGAGATATGGCTAACTGCTTTGACTTACTGGGGTTTAAAGTATTAGACTTAGATAGTGGTAGTGTTATAGATGTGTTTAGGGGTGATAACATTGAAAATCTAAGTATACTAGGTTTAGATGATATATTAGGCTTTAAGACATATGCTTTTACTTATTGCTGTAGGATACACAGGGATAACTTATATCTTGGGAAGTTACCTATATTTGATAAGAGTGGAAACCTTATAGAAATAGGTGGGGTAAATAATACATTAAATGTCTTGTTAAGTATGGATTTGCATCCAATAAGTTTATTAGTAAATTTAAAGGATTTTAGCTATCAGCTAAGCATACTTGAATACACTGATGATTACAAGAAGATGCATTATATTGAGAGAGATGATGAAGGGAATCCTATAGAGTACAGCATAGAGATACCAAGTGAAGACTTATCTATGTATCTAAAAAACATCTATAAATACAATGAGTATGGGAAGCATTGCTATAGGTTAGGTAATATAGCTGTAGTGAGTGAATTAAATGACTGTGATACTGTATTAGATAACGATATAAAGATTGTATACTTTCTTAATTCACCTTATGCAGTTGAGTCCAGTAAGACAGTTGATATAGTTATCGCTGATAGTATAGAGATAATTGATGTATATACTCCGGAGTTTAGTATAAACAGATATAATTTGTTTATTAGCGAACATATTAGCCTAGAAACTTTAGTTAGTTTTATTTTAAGATTTAATCAGCATAGTTATGGTTGCTATATGGTTATATTAAAAGAGTACTGGAAGGCTTTAGATATTTATGAGAAGGAACTATACATTATTGAGTCTAAAATTATAACTCATAAGTTAGAGGCTGGAATATATAAAGACTTAAAGAGTTTGATTAGTGATGTTAAACAATTAGGGTTTAATATAACTTTATATTAGTTAGGAGATTACATTGTTTATTTTAATAGGAATAGTAGGTGAGCCTGATGGAAAATACTTAAAAGTTACAGGGTTTATAATATATGACTTAAATAGTTGGGAGTCTTCTATTATCAGCAAAGATGAGGCTAGCGATTACGACATAATTGGATTGGATTATTATGACTGTATATACTATCAGATTTACAGTTCATCATATGGATTAGCCTTTTTCAAAGATAATAAAAAAGAATTTGCTGAGACTAGCACATTACCTATATTTGATACTTCAGGTAAATTAGTTAAGAATGATTTGATTGAGAATTTACTGATTGTAGATTTGTGGGAACTATATCCAGTAAATATTAGCATTGATTTAGTAACTGAAAAGTCTAGTTTATGTGTTAAATACAATAGTGATGAATTATCTACATATGAATTACAAGTTTATGATGATTACAGTGATAGATTGCAGGAGTTTGTGAGAAATTTTTATGGTTATACAGAGTTTTTTGATGGTTGCTTTTATCTAGGAGATAAAGCAGTTATATCAAAGAATAGTACGACATATACAGATGTGATATTGCCTAGTAATATTACTGAGCTTCACATCTTAGAAAGGGATTTAGATAATATAAGCATAGTAGTACCTGTAAATATCAAGCTAATACATGTGGAGAATAGTTTTTACACTCCGGAATTTAAAATGTATGTAAGCAAAGACATAGATATTAGTTTACTGCTTAATTTTTTAATAAGAGAGGCTGATATTGGAGGGTTAGAGGTAGTGCCACCATCTAGCTATTTATTTGCATCTGAAAGTAAGCAGATGAAGCGTAGCAAAAAGAGTAAAGCTTTTATAGATAAGTTAGAAAGCTCAGATAATTTAAGGTTACCTGATATAATAAAGGATTTACAGGATTTAGGTGTTAAGATAGAAATGTATTAAGTTTATGAGGAAACAGTATGAATATTCTTTTAGGAGCTGTAGGTAATAGGTTAAAGCTTAGTAAATATACAATAAACTGCTTAGTTTATATGGATTTAACTAATGAATGTGTTAATATAGTAGACATCTGGGAGTTCTTTAACAGCAATTTAGAGATATTAGGTATAGATAAAGAGCATATAATTGGCAGTTTAGGATTAGATAGCTCTGAAGATTTTGTGTATTCTAATAATGGTAATTCAATATTACTGTATTTAGGAGATAAGCATATAGAATTTAATTTCATTATACCTATATTTTCTAGTAATAACTTAGATAAAATATTGAATTGCTCTTGGAAAAGTATCTTTTTAAATATTTATTCTATAGTTCCTAGTGCTCCAGATGCTGTACTAAGTATAAATTTAAAGACATTTGAAATAAGCTTAGAAATACTAGATTACTTGGTTTATGGGAGTCAATTAGACAATGATAAAGAAGATGCTTTCGGATATGCTGTACATTCAGAAACTGGAGAAGCATTTTGGAAAGAGTTATGTAAAATATTTGGGATTGAGCTAGATAATGGGATATGCAATGTAAATAATTGTTGCTTTATAGATGCTAGGGTTTGTCATACTGTAATACTAGATGACAATATAAAGTATTGCAATGTTTATGGGGATTTAAAGAGTAGAGCTGAGGTAGTCATAAATCCTAGCATAGAAAAATTAGACTTACTTGGGATAAGTTCTAAGAATGGTGTTAAGCTATATGTGAGTAATGATATAGGACTATATGTTTTGAGAGATACACTTTATAATTGTGGGTACAAGGGGATTAACTCTGATGATAGAAATACAGATTTAGAGTATTTAGCAGACGAAATACAGAGGGTTACAGGTGTAAATGTTGAGTTTTATTGATTTATATGATGGGGATAACATATGGTATTAGAGAATATAGACTATAGTAAATGCATCATAATAGGAGTAAATACAGTTGACTCTGAGTTTAATACCAGTAACCTTAGGCTTGTAAGTGAGGTAATTACTTTAAATTTAACTACTGAAAGAACAGAGATTAAAAGCTCTAATGAGTGTATAAATAACTGGAGTTTATTTGTAGATTTAGATAATTGGTGTGTTTATAAGAGTAATTTAGATAAGTGGAACTTTAAATGTGGCAAATTTTATGTATATGACTTTGATGGTTTTGATGTAGTTTACATAGATGGGAATAAGAATAGCATAGAGAATTATATAGTAACTAGTAATAATTATAATAATTGCATATACTATAATTTAAATAGTGGGTATTACAGTGTATTGTTTAAAGGTTTTGACTTTACAAGCGGTAGATACATAAGCATAAATGATTTACCTAACAATTTATTGGTAGGGTACAGATCAGCTGATGAAATGTTTAATAATTTAAGTTTAAGTATTGATGGATTTAAGGCTTTTAGGAATACTTTAGTATTTGAATCAATAAATTCCAGTACTTTAATAATTCCAAGTGGGTACAAATATGCTATATTTAAGACATTTACATCTGGGATACTTGAGATAATTGTTCCGCCAACTTGCGTGAAGATACTAGAGGCTAGGAATATTTTGGATTTAAAGAGGATATACTTGCCAAAGAGAAGTAAATTAGAAAGTTTATTTGATTTATATCCTAAGTTGTTTCCTAAGAAAGTAGAAATCATAGAATATTAGGAGGTTTATTAGATGGGAGCATATGCTTTAGTAGGTGTAAAATTAGGCGACTATACTGCTCAATGTGGCATATCTGAAGTAGATAAATTTATCGTGTTAGACTTAATGAATTTAAGTAAGATAGAAGTAGACTTAAAATTTTTAAGAGAAAAAGCTGAGTACTTCTGTGTAGCTGATGAAAACATAGACTATGATGAGTTTGGGTTGCTGTCTACTGGCATATTTAAGAATAAGGTTTATGCATCAGAGAATGAGTTCTGTTGCTGTGACTCTGAAGATGACTTAGATAAGCATAGATTTGATACTTTTGATTTTTTAGATAATGGTGTTGTTATTGTAAATAATAACATAATAGGCATAAGTGAAGAGCAATTTATTGTTTATAGGTCATTTACAGATAAGCTATGCATAGTTTATAAGTCATATACAGATGAAATTGAGATGTGCTACAAGGATACAGTAGCAGATGATGAGTGTCATAATGGAGAGTATAGTGTGTTTTACAGTGTAGGAAGTAACTTAGAGTTTTCTGACACTTTAACTAATAACATCCTTTATGCTCAAGGTATTGTTGAATGTAGCGATGAGATTGAGCCATTATTACTATACAGTGATTATGTATTGGATACATTTTATAATTGTGCTGAGTGCAGAGATAATGTCTTTAGAATTGGAAATGTGCATTGGACAGATGAACGGGTAGAGCAAGATACTTTCATAGTAGAGAATGGATGCCAAGCATTTTTCATAATAGCCGAGAGTATAAATGCAAATGAATTAGTATTACCTCCATCGATTAAGGTATTTGACATTAGTGATGAGGCTGGGCTACGGGTAGAAAAGGTATATTTGAGTAAGGCATTAAAGGGCAGTGAGGTAGCTGATATGATGGAAGATAGTATACTAGATGATTTAGAGATAGAGTATTATTAAAGCTTATAAGTAACTTAGACTAAGAGATAGAATTAGTTTCTATCTCTTATTTTTTATTTGAATGTTTAATAGTTTAAATTAACATATAAAATATGAACTAGCAAATTTAATAATATAGCTTATTT
>ENA-OWND01000550-OWND01000550.1-metagenome-genome-assembly--contig:-NODE-550-length-26346-cov-8.504735_pt1 | contig 26346 bp, 27 predicted proteins | sample MGYA00245342_ERZ651119 | MGnify/ENA primary metagenome ERZ651119 (study PRJEB26857, sample SAMEA4031756) | metagenome | biome: human; feature: oral; material: saliva | place: Philippines | collected 2014... | reverse complement strand
ATGACGGTAATAACAAATCTAAGCAAATGCGGTCTAATGACCGATTCGGGATAAAACAAAAACCGGAGGCAGCAACCATCGCATATGATAGTTGCTGCCTCCGGTTTGCACGAAAGTAAAAAGTGGACTACTTGCTGAACTCTGCGTAAATCCTATCAGCAATAGCCTGCATCTCTTCAGCCAGAAGCTGCAGTTTAGGGTTGGCAAAGTTCATATCCTTCTCGCCCTGCATAGGAATGAGGTGAATATGGGCATGCGGCACTTCAAGACCGAGCACTGCCTCGCCTACCTTTATGCAAGGGAATGCTGCCTTGATAGCTATTGCCACCTTCTTGGCAAACTTCTGAAACTCTGCTATCTCGTCGTCGTCCATATCAAAGATATAGTCGACCTCACGACGTGGAATGACCAGCGTATGGCCCTTCACCAACGGGTTGATGTCGAGAAAAGCATAGAATTGCTCGTTTTCCGCGCACCTGTAGCTTGGTATTTCGCCTGCGGCAATCTTACTGAAAATAGTCATAACCTATCCTCCTTATTATTATTAAACCATTAGTCGATTGAGATATCATCGATTCTCAGGCATATTGTCGAGCCGTTAGGCAACTGTATAGATGCCTCGTCGCCAACCTTCTTGCCGAGCAGCCCGCGCGCAATCGGGGTATTGATAGAAATCTTGCCTGAACGAAGGTCTGCCTCGCTCTCGCTGACAATGGTGTAAGTCATCTTCGCACCCGTAGCGACATTTGTCATGCCGACGGTGGATAGAATCTGAACACTGTCAGCCGTCAGGCGTGAGGTGTCGATAATCTTTGCCGATGCAATCTCTTCCTGAAGCTTATGTATCTTTGATTCAAGATGCCCCTGAGCTTCTTTTGCTGCATCATACTCACTGTTCTCACTCAAGTCGCCCTTATCACGTGCCTCAGCAATAGCCGCTGATGCCTTTGGACGCTTGATAGCTTCCAATCGGTGAAGTTCTGCCACGAGTTTATCGTAGCCTTCCTGTGACATGTATCCCATACTTTATTTCTTTTTGTTATTATACAATTTCATTTCATGTCGGCAACACGAGGGCTTGCCGTAGTAGTAATATACATAAAAAAGAAGAATTCCGGCTTTTACGCCAGAACTCCGCCCCTATTGTCAACATACAGTTTTGTGGCTGCGGTGCAAATATACTCAAAAAGATTGAAAGCACAAAGCTAAATATCAGAAATTTACAATTTAAGACGTTTTTTCTCTGAAATACGCAATAGTTTTTGTAACTTTGCAACGGAAACACAAACTTCTGTAGAAAATGATAAAGGAAATTACATCGACAATTAAGTATATCGGCGTTGATGATATTGATCTCGGTCTCTTTGAAAGCCAGTATGCGGTGCCTAATGGTATCTCATATAATTCATACGTAATCTTCGACGAGAAGGTGGCAATAATGGACACCGTCGACAGCAGAAGGGGCGACGAATGGAAGGAGAACCTGCACGAAGCGCTTGCCGGACGCACTCCTGATTACCTCATCATTCATCATATGGAGCCTGACCACAGCGCTCTCATAAAAGAACTGGTAGACCGATATCCGTCGATTACGCTTGTATGCTCAAGCAAGGCGGTCAGTATGCTAAGCAATTTCTTTGACGACACAGACCTCACAAAGAACACGCTGGTGGTGAAAGAGAAGGACACGCTCTGTCTCGGCGAGCACACACTGACATTCTTCGCGGCGCCTATGGTACACTGGCCGGAGGTAATGATAAGCTACGACAGCAAGGACAAGATTCTCTTCTCTGCCGATGCTTTCGGGAAGTTCGGTGTGCTGAGCATTGAGGACGACTGGGTGGACGAGGGACGACGATACTATATCAACATCTGCGGCAAGTATGGCAAGCAAGTGCAGAGCATGATGGGCAAGGTAGAAAGTCTCGACATAGAGAAGATATGTTCACTTCACGGTCCTGTGCTCGCTGGGAATATAGAATATTACTATAGCCTGTATGACACGTGGAGCAAGTATGAGGTAGAGACAGAGGGCGTGCTTGTAGCCTATGCGTCTATCCACGGCGGGACAAAAGCGGTGGCGGAATATGTGGCGGAGCAGTTGCGTAAGAAAAATGCCGGCGAGGTTGCTATAATTGATCTGTGTCGCTGCGACATGGCAAAAGCCATTGAGTATGCTTTCAGATACTCCTCATGTATCTTCGCCGCGTCATCATACGACTCAAGTTTATTCCCCCCAATGTATGAGTTCATTCACAAACTGCAGCTCAAGAACTGGCAGAACCGCCGTGCGGCAATAATCGAGAATGGATCATGGGCACCTTCGGCAGGTCGTGTGATGCAGCTGGAGATAGAAAAAATGAAGTCTATTGAAATAGTAGAACCGCAGGTGACGATATGGAGCCGCATGAAAGAGGCTGACAAGGACGCGCTCAACGCGCTCATCGATGCCGTCATCAAGAAATAAAAACAATACGTATGAAAACAGGATGCAATCCCCGACAGTGGGGACATCCTATTTTTGTTCTTATAAGAATTTGAACAACAACTAAAACAAGAGAACAATTATGAATCAAGAAGATTTCTTTAGAATGGTCGACCAGGCAGAAGGTCATCGCATCCTCGCTTTCCCTGCATTGATGCGAAAGGTCTATATCTGGATGGCAATGGCTTTGGCTATAACGGGCGTCACTGCCTTCGGCGTGGCATCAAGCCCTAATCTGTTGGCGCTGATTTTCAGCAGTAAGCTGCTGTTCTTCGGCTTGATAATCGCCGAGTTGGCATTAGTCATCCTGCTCACGGCGCGCCTGCAGAAGTTGTCGCTGACTACGGCAACGCTCGTCTTCGTGCTTTTCGCAGTCATCAACGGTGTGACGCTGTCAAGCATTTTCGTCATCTACACCATGGCATCCATAGCACAGACATTCTTCATCTGCTCGGCGACCTTTGGCGTCATGGCAGTATATGGCTACACCACCAAGCGCGACCTGAGCAGCATGGGCAAGCTCCTGTTCATGGCACTGATAGGTCTCATCATCGCCACAGTGGTTAACATCTTTATGAGAAGCTCCGGACTGGACATGGCGATAAGCTATATCGGCGTGCTCGTCTTCGTCGGACTCACCGCATGGGACACTCAGAAGATAAAGCTCATGCTTGCCAATGCCGAGGATATGGGCGAAGGCGCGCAGAAGATTGCGCTCATCGGAGCACTGTCACTGTATCTCGACTTCATCAATCTCTTCATCTATCTGCTTAGAATCTTCGGACGGAGAGATTAACTCAAACAAGTCATTAAATTACATCTTATCCGTTTCGTTCATAAGAAAGAACGCTAACGGAACACATAACGCGGTCAGACGACCCCTTTGTGATTAAGAATAACAATAAGCAAAAAAGAGAATGTGTCAAAAAAACAGGCACATTCTCTTTTTCTTTTCTTAATCCCTAATCGGTCCCGACAATCCGTAAGGCGTAAAACCAAAACGTTTGTCAATCGCAACGGCGTAGCAAAGGTTGGAGAAAATGACTTTCACCTTTTTTATATAAGAACGGTCGTCATGTTATTACGTGAAGACGGTGAAAGTCGGAAATATCAAGATTCCTCTTCTGCGGGATCGTCTTTAACGACGACGATCGATGTCTCGTAGAGCAGGTAGAGCGGGACGAAGACGAGCATAAGCGTGAAAGGATCGCCTGAAGGCGTGATGAATGCCGAGAGAACAAGCAGGATTATAATGGCGTGACGCTTGTAATCCTTAAGGAAGGATTTATGCAACAAACCTATATTACTCAGCAACCATGCCACGAGCGGCATCTCGAAGACAATGCCCATGACCGTGATTAACATGGTGAAATTATTGATGTATGACTGAAGGTTTATCTGATTTTCGATGTTCGGACTAAGTTGGTATTCTGCAAGAAAACGGAAACAGAACGGGAAAACCAACAGATAGCCTATCGTGCAGCCGAGGTAGAACATGAATGTCCCGCCCAGGAATGCGCTGCGCACATGGCGTACCTCGTTGTCGAACAGTGCCGGACGGATGTACTTCCACATCTCATACACAAGAACGGGAAATGTCAGTACGGCGGCAAAAGCCATGGAGGTGTTGATGTGGGTCATGAACTGCGACGCGACATTGATGTTTATTATCTGCACGTTGAACCCTTCGGCGAAACTGATCACGCCGTGTGTCCACTCTGTGAGCAACCGATAGACGAAGAAGTCGTCGGACGTTGGTCCGAGCACAAAGCGGTCGAAGATGTGTGGCATCGCCCAAAGGAGGAGCACGAAGAATAGAAAAAAGACGCAGAGCACACGGAAAAGTGCCCAGCGTAATATCTCGAGATGGTCCCAAAAGGACATGTTGTCATCTTCGAGTGATTCTTTTGCTTGTTCTGACATTATTCATAGAAAGATGCCATAGCCGTCATTCGCTATGGCGGCTAAGGCATCTATATTAGGGAGTTATTACTTTACGAAATCGTTATCGAGCAGGTAGTTGATGCTCTGGCGCATTCCTTCGAGGATGTCGGGAGCTGCTGACTCCTCCATTTCAACCACGATCTCTTGTGTGCCGGCGGTATCGAGATTGTTGAAGATAGCGTCGAATCCCATCATGCCGCTCTGACCCAGTTCCTTGTGGTCCTTGATATGGAGCATGGTGAAACGTCCCGGATACTTCTTGAAGTACTCCACCGGACCTACGTTTCCAATCACTGCCCAGTAGACATCCATCTGGAAGAACACCTTTGCGGGGTCTGTGTTGCGGAGCATATAGTCGTACCACACCTGATCCTCCACCTTTTCAAACTCGTGCGCGTGGCTGTGGTAGCCGAACTTCATGCCTGCCTTGTTCACCATTTCGCCAACGGCATTCATATAGTTGCATATGACCTTTGCCTCTGCGAGTGTCTTTGGTCTGTTCACGTCGGGCATTACAATATACTTCATGCCGGCTTTCTTGTGTGCGTCGATACACTGTCTCCACCATTTCAGGGCGTCGTTGAATTTGCCTGATGCAAGTTCCTTGTCGCTGAGGTTATGCCCTGCGTGGCTTGAGAGCACCTTCATGCCGGCTGCTTCGATGTCAGCCTTGTACTGCTCCGGTGTCACACCATAGAGTCTGCCGTCGTCGTAGCAGGCTGCTTCTGTTGATGTGTAGCCCATCTTTGCAAGCTTTGCAAGCACGTCCTTGTGGTTTTTTGCATACTTCTCAGGGCTTCCGATGAGGTCGCGGACAGAGTACATCTGGAATGCAATCTCCGGCTTCTCGATGTCGATGCCGTCGGCATTGTCCATGTCCTTTATGCGGATATTGCGATACCACACATCGTCGCCGTGGTCCTGCAGACCGAAGTAACCCTTGTGCTCGGCGCCGCCACAGTTGTTGAGCAGCTCGAATGCAAGAGGCCACGCCTTCTCCGAGAACTTAGAAGCCTGAAGCATATCGGTCCACTGTGGTGTCCATAGGTGATACTCGAGCACCTTCTTACCGTTCTGGTAGTGGATGATAGTTCCTTTGTAGCATACTATCTTCGCTGTGTTCCACTCGCCGTAGGGTTTAGCATTCTGTGGTTTAGCAGGAATCATGTCATAGAGTGAAGCCGACTTACGGTTACCGTCAACGCCGAGCATTGCGTCAGGATGGTTCACGTTGTCAAGAATCTGATACTCCGGACAAGAGATGTAGATAGGCTCATAGCGGTCATTACCCTTGTCGTCCTTCGTTGTCACCTCCTGAGCGAGGTAGAAAATACCGGAGTTCGAGCCCTTGGCAACTTTCCATTCAAGCTCGACGGTGAAGTTCTTGAACTGATGAGCGAAGATGATATCGCCGCCCTCAGCACTCTGTCCCTCACCTGTGCCTGATCCATTTATTTTGATACATCCGTCGTCGATTGTCCAACGCTGTGGTACATAGTTCTTTCCGTAGCCGCGCCAACCTGTGAAATCCTTACCATTGAAAATGGTTGTATAACCCTTGCCGTCGGTCGGAAACCGGCTCATATCGACCTGCTTTGCCTGTACGACCTTATATGCAGGCACCTGGGCACTGACTGTGATAGTCATCATAAGGGCAGAAATTGCTAAAATAATCTTTTTCATTTGATGCTGTATTTTTTGTAACGAAGAACAGGAATCCCTTGACACATCAGACATTCCCGTCTTCTATATACCTTGTTATTTATTCGGTAGTTCAGGCAGAGCGTAACCGTTCTTATAAACAGGCTTTATCAGTTCTGCTGCAAACTGACGTGCATCGACGGGATCAGTCCATGTCTTGTTGAATGTAGGGTGCCCATCGTGTATCTCGAAGCCGTCCTTTATCATTGAACTCACCTTCGCACCGGCTGGGATATTCGTGAACTTCATGTCCTTGCCGTCCCATGCCAGTTCCTGATTCAGTCCCTGCAGACGTATAGCGCACACACCCATTGCTACCATCTCGTTGAATGGTCCTGCCTCAGAGAAGTCGGAAGCGGTATTCACGCGCACCGCTGCGTTCTCGCGACAAGCGCGTATCCAGTCGCGCTGATGACTGAGCTCTACACGGCGTAGTGTCTTCGGAGCCTCCGGCTTACGCCCACTCACCAAGTAAGGACGGTCGCCGTAGCATCCGACAACCATTATATCCTTTGTGCCATAGAATATCGCTGCTCCACCTGAAATATTCAAATCAACTCCTTCAGGCAATCCTTCCGGACGTACCGGCTTCAATCCTCCGTCATACCATGTCACCTCAACCTCGGGCATTGCCACGCGTGGACGGTTGTCACGAGCCGGGAACACATATTTCACCACCTGTGCGTTAGGGCAAGACTCGCTCATCAAAGGCGTTGACGAGCCCTGAACACGGATAGGATACTGCAGGTCGAGACCCTTGAACACGGTGTGTAGTATATGACACGCCATATCTCCGAGCGCACCGGTGCCGAAGTCCCACCATCCACGGAAGTTCCAAGGAGTGTATATAGGGTTATATGGACGCATTGGAGCAGGACCGATGAAAGCTTTCCAATTGAGCGTCTGTGGCACTGCCGGTGTCTCTTTCGGGCGCTCCAGTCCCTGTGGCCATATCGGACGGTCGGTGAATGCCTCAACACGTCTGACCTCACCAATCTCACCATTCCAAATCCATTCGCATGCTATACGGTCGCCTTCGCTGCTTGCGCCCTGGTTGCCCATCTGTGTAGCGACATTTGCCTTTGCCGCAAGCTGGGTGAGGAGACGTGATTCGTAAACAGTGCGTGTCAGAGGTTTCTCGCAATATACGTGCTTGCCGGCTGCCAGAGCCTCCGCACAAATGATAGCGTGTGTATGGTCGGCAGTGGCACATATCACTGCGTCAGCCTGCTCCAGAAGCTCTGCAAACATCACCTTATAGTCATTATACATCTTACAGTTAGGATAGTAGCCCTTGTACTCGTCCATTACGCCCTTAGCGTAGTTCCAGTCAACGTCAGCCAGACCGATAACCTCTACATCGTCGTAAAGCTCCTTATCGTTCTTCTTACAGCATCCGTTGAGGACGGCATGACCACGCCCACCGATGCCTACACCGAGGATTTTCAGTTTTCCTGCCATGCCTTTTGGATTTTTCTTTGCGTTCTTCGCGAGAATCTCGCCTGGTGTCATTGCCATAGCAGCTGCTGCCGCCGTACCTGCCTTGAGGAAGGTTCTTCTTGACATTGTGCTCATAATCTGTTTGGGTTTTTAGTTTGAGATAAATATTGATTAATTGATTTTCTGCCTTTTAAGTATCAGGAATGAAAAAGATTCGAGGAAAACCCTCTGACATTCTTGAATGCGGAAAGATGATTTCTCTTTTAAAAGGTTTTTAATAAGTACTGTAGTTCTTGATAATTATATGGTCGGCGGGTTAGTCTTTCTTCTCCTCTTCTTTCTTCTCCGGCTCAGCCTCAATCTGTTTTTCCACCTCGTTGATGCCGTCCTTGAAACTTCTCACTCCCTTGCCCAGACCTCTCATAAGTTCCGGTATCTTCTTTCCGCCAAAGAGCAACAGTACAACCAAGGCAATGATAATAATCTCGCCCGTGCCTAAGTTACCGATAAATAATAAGTTCTCCATAATAGTTATTTTGTTTTATGATTACTCTTTTTGTTTGTATATTCCTGCTTTGCCTTGTGCAGCAGTCCGTAGCCGTCAGTCATGTTCGCCCGGCGCTCACGAATCTCAATGAGTTCCTCGTTGGTTCCTTTCACCGGCAAGTCGTTCTGCCGCGCATCATCGAGCATCTTCCATGCAAACTCCGAGGCGATGACCGAGTCGCGGAATGTCGGCAGTGCTATCGCCGACCGCTCACCTCTGATAACCGCTGCTACCGACTCATACAACACATCGATATTTTTCTCGCCATAAGTGCGCTCCACTGTCTCGGTCACTGTAACGCCATGCTTCTCGACGACAGCCGTCCTGAAGTCATGGTGCATACGGACGAAACCCTTAGAACCTATCAGTTCAATATATGAGTTGTGCGTCTGGTTCTTCGACAACTGTCCGTAGACGAAGCCCTGGGTGATGTCGAACACCACACCGTTAGCGAATGTGCCATGACACTGCAGCCACCACGGGTCTTTATAGTCCCACATTCTTATGGCTTGAGCGTGCCCTGTCTTATATTCGCTCTCTGCAAACCACCGCGCCACGTTGACATAGTGCATACCGCAATCGTGGAACGACGGACCTTCATACTCATGTCCTTCGCCTGGAGCAAGCCCCGGCGTCATGTGACAGACACGGATAATTGCCAGTTCGCCTATCTCGCCGCTCTCCACAAAACGCTTCATCTCGTTTGTGTACCAGGCATTATTAAGATATAGGTTCACCACTGCAACGATGTCGGCACTCTCAACCAACGCCACAGCCTCCCATTCGTCAGCGAGTTTGTAAGCCACAGGTTTCTCGGCAATGATATGCTTTCCTGCCTTGACAGCTTTTTTTATCTGTTCGAAACGCGCATCAGCCAGAGTACAGAGACTCACAGCTTCCACCGTCTCATCGTTGAATATTAAGTCCTCGTCAGTTGTATATATAGCATCAGGCACAAGTGCTTTTGCCTTATTCGCTTTGTTGGTATCTCTGTCGCAGATGTATGTCACCTCCCATTTCTCATTTCCAAGAAGTTCCTTAAGGTGCATCTGCCCCATTCTTCCAAATCCTATCAGTCCTATTTTTATAGGGGTCATTTGTTCAATCTTAGTAGTTTTTATCTTATTGCCCTACCACGACAAGATGTGGTATAGCGATTACAAAGTTAGCAAAAATATGGCAAACGACAAATTTTTAGATACATTTTTGCAACCGATGTAATCAATATTAATATAAAAAGAGCGTATTGTAACATTATTGATATTATATATTTCAAATACATCACACATCGGTTTTGGATAATAAAAGACTTATAGAAAGTTTGTAAACTCACGTATCGTAAAGAAAAATCATTTTCGCGATTTTCAGTAAAATAGAAAAACAAAAGCACTGATTTGCCAAGTCCATATTGCATAAAGCTACATTTTTGAGAAGCGAGCAAATCTGAAAACAGCCTAATTCCGTTGTTTATTTCTCAAAAAGCGGTGGTTCTCGATGTTAAAAACGGCGGTTTCATCGGTAAGAAACGGTGGTTTTAGCTTCAAGAAACGGCACTTCTTGAAACTGATTCGTATTTTTGCCGAAATTAGAAAAGTCTATCACGTTGATTTTCAGTCCCTTTCGTATAATACCAAAAATAAGCGTTTTTTGCCATCAAACGACAATTCGCCGGAAAATATCGGCTGTATGTATGGTTAGAACAGTCTTTTTGTTAAATTTATTCATAGCGTCAGTTCGGCATACCTTTTTCTCTGAAGAAGTATTTGTGTATCGCGGGCAATGGCGCCAGCCGTAGGGGCGTGATTTATCACGTTCCGCCTCCTGTATGTATTCCTTTCATATCGTGGGCATGAATTATCGGAGAGGAACGTGATAATCCCAAAGCTCTAAGTTTGCAATATGAATTGCAATAAATAAAGAGATTGGGGTTAAAGATGACGCATCCTCCCTTTCTTATTTATGTCGATACTGTCCTAACCATTTATCTATACGCTTACGAAAGGCTTTCGCTATAACGCTGAAATTGCCATACCGTAGGTTGAGCAGCAGTTCCTCAACGGAATACATCACCTTTATCCACGGATGTCTCCATGCGTTTCTGCGATAGACGGCATCCTTGAAAGGCTTATATTCCACGACCTGCTGTGGATGAACCAGCGGAAAATCAATCTCATAACGCCGCATAGTGAACTGTCGGCGCATACGGCGAGGCATGGTCTTGAGCGAACCTTGGAAGTGTGTGGAGTTGTCCGTAACACCTTTATTATTAATAAGGTTATATGTGGGCATAATGGCAAGACCGTCGTTCATGAGCATCGATGCCCAGAAAATCGTCTCGTAAAAGGCTATGCCTGATGCCTTATGGTCGTAGCACATCGACATAATGTCGCTGCGCAGGCGCTTACGCATTATCACACTCTCCATCTTGCGGCGCTTAGCCTCATCATCGAGCCATGTATAATGCTCATCCCACGTATCAATGACCCTCCTCCACGACGCCCATCCCCAGATAGAGAAGACCGAAGTGAAGAAATAGGACGGCACGTCACTGCCTTCGTCGTGTGGCAGAGATGCAGTCTCTTCGGCATTGAATCCGGCTATCATCCACACCCGTTCGTCGTTCTCGTATTTGTCTAAGAGTTCTTTACAGAAAGGAAAGAAAGCCTGCGAAGGCACGTCGTCGTCCTCAAGGACAATACATTTGTCAGTCATGGAGAACGCCCACTTCTGCGACAAATATTCTGATGGGTCGCAGCCGAAGTTCTTTTCCTGATACATACGATGCACCTCACACTCCCAGTCGATGTTCTCGTCGTCAGCAATCTGACGGCAGGCTTCTATGCCGGGCATATCGCGTTCGCCACGCGGACCGTCCTGATAGAGGAACAGGCGTGCAGGACGAGCCTTCTTCACTTCTTCGAATACCTCACGGAAATGCTCGGGGCGGTTGAAGAAAAGCATCAACACCGAGACATCATGCTTAAATGGGTTCTTCATTACTGATAGGTTGTTTTTTCTTGTGAATACTTATATCCCAGGTCTTCACGAGGTCTTCCTGCGCAAAGAGCCACGGCAGATAACGTTTGCAGAGACATATTATCGGCACCTGCACGCAGGCAAGCAGCACAAGTTCCTCAAGCGCACAGTAGCCATGGAAGCCATGGAACAGCATACGATTCCACGATTTAGGGAAGAGATAGACGATAGGATAATGTGTAATGAGCACAATGATGCTGTAGCGCCCGAGGTATGAGATAACGGGAAGGCGGTGCAGAAGTTTTGCAAGCGTCAGAATAGCGTATATGCCAGCCGCTCCACCAAGATACAAAGCCCACACCGGAACACTGTAAACGTTGTTGACATATAATATCGCCACCTTTCCGTTAAACATCACAAGACCGTATAGAAGAAATATGGCAATGGCAATGAACACCCATTCATATTTCCTTACACGGCGTGTGAGGAAGTTGGTGTGATTCCTTACGGCATAACCTGCCACGAAGAACGGCATCGCCGTGAGTGCCGAACGGACATGAAGAACATGAATATAGTTCTCGCCGGCGTTATAGCCAATCACTCCAAGACAGACAACGCACAGGTAGATGAGTGGCTTACGTCTGCGACAGAGATGCCGGACGAGATAAAACAGATTGTTCATCAGGAACAGACACCACAGAAACCATACGGGCACAAACGGATATAGGTTCTGCCATGTGCGCTGTGCGGGGAGCTTGTCAGTCCACACAAGGCTGTAGACGATGCCAATCAGTCCGAAGAACACGAACGGCACGAGCAGCTTGTTTGTCTTGCGACGGAGGAAATCAAAATACCCGCTGTATGTCTTGAAGAACAGTCCTGACAGAAAGAAGTAGAGTGGCATGCGGAAATACGTCGCCATATACAGCATCTCGTTGCGGTCGGTGAAACCGCGGTTGCTGTATAACTCTTTTATATGCCACCACATAACCAGCAGGATACAGAATCCCTTTGCTAGGTCAATCCAATCTATACGGGGCTTTTCAGTGGTTATTTCTTTCATTGTGTTCGTTATTCTCTTATTAGTTCAGGCATGATGAAGACCGCGTGAATCTTCCGTTTCTCAGGCGGCGGAACGTCCATATAATTGCGATATAGGTCGCTCAGATAGGCATCGACATTCTTCGGAGCAGGAAATGTCCTGCCCTCAAAATTGACCGTTCCCAAGGGCCACGTCTCGTCATTGCGGTGCATGATGCCGTAGCCGTTATTGATAGGGATGTTACTGTAATGGCTTACGTGTGGTCGTGTCGCTAACGCGAGCTTCCAGAGAAGGTTGCAAACGGCATACTTAGCGCCAAACCAGAACAGTTCGGCTGCAGAACGCCATGAGTAGTAATGGCTGTGATGCAGGATTGAATAGGATGTGGAGATGCCGCGCACCACCTTCTTGACAAACTTACGCGACACACAAGGGTAGTCGATGAACGGGAAGATGTCGACATACAGTCCCTTGTGATAATCGGCACTGAAGTCGTCGCTTGCCTCCACATAGAAGGAATTTGTGTCGCGCACCTTTACAATCGGTTCTTTCGTCGGTTCGTTCTGTGGTGTCTGCAGGAACAGATGCTCCGGCAGCTGCTTCTGTGCGACCTCTATGAAACGCTCGAGATCGTCCTTCCTCATGGCTATGTCGATATCGTCATCCCACGGAATGAACCCACCGTGGCGCACAGCACCGAGGAGCGTTCCGCCGTCGAGCCAGTATTCTATGCCGTTCGCCTTACACACACGGTCTATCACTTCGAGGATTGCAAGTTGTTTCAATTGACATTCACGAAGATGTGCCTGCTTGTATTGTTCGAGTTTATCCATTGCCAGATATCTTTATTCACTTCATTTCATCGTTTCACATCAATCACCTCGCCGTTGTATTTGCCCGTCAGCGTGTTGACAGAAGCTATCGCCACGAAGCGAGGGTCTAAGAGTGTCCCTTCAGGTTCTATGCCGAATGCCTGCTCTCGCATAGGTGTCTTTGTGCGCTCAGGGTTTATACAATTGACTCGTATGCCCTGCGCGAACCATTCCTCTGCCAGCGCCTGGCAGATATTTACGATTGCCGCCTTAGTAGAAGAATAAATACTGTACATCATACGACCACGCGTGTAACTGCTGCTCGTGAAGAAAAGCAGCGAACCTTTGCTCCGGCGGAGATACTCATAAGACTCTTTTGCAACAATCACCACACCCTTATAATTGACATCAAGGCTCTGCCATACTTTCTCATACGACATGGCATATAGAGGCTGCTTTATGAGTATGCCGGCTGTATTCACCACGTAGTCGATATTTCCGCAGTCGCGTGCAACGGAGGCAAGCGCCTCTCTCACCTGTTCAACATTGCTCACATCGACGCCATTCTTTGAGCGACTGAACGAATAGACCTTCGCCCCAAGCCCCTCGGCAAGGCGTACTATCTCCTCGCCGATGCCGTAGCTTCCGCCGAAGACCACTATCACCTTGCCAGGCATCAGCTGGCGAGCCACATCGGTAACTTCGCGAGAGTCGGCATTGCTCTGCTTAAGCTGGAAGAGTTTATCAAGCAGGAACAGGTCTTCCATGTAGGTTATCTTCATGTTGAACACCTCTCCCTGCACCACCTTCACGGGTATCTCGGGCATATAACGGCGCACTACGCCACAGTCATCGGTAGTGGCGAACATTGGGTCGCTCAGCGCACGTCGGTATGCCTCATTGATAATACCACGCTTGAAGCACTGCGGTGTCTGACCATTACGCAATTCTGCACGCGGAGGGATATTACTTATACAGTCGTCGCCGTCAACTTGTATTATAGTATCGGTGGCTTTTATTGCCACATCAACAGCCTCGTAGGTGTCAAGCGCCGTAATACAGTCGTCGATGATACGGTCGTTGACTAACGGACGTACAGCGTCATGGAATATAAGATTATCCTCATCGTCGGTGTAAGCGGCAATGGCTGAGAGCGAGGAATGATAGCGTTCCTTACCGCCACAGAGCACTTTATTTACTTTCCGGTAGTGATTGTAGACAATAATCTGTTCGATCTGAGGTATGTAATCCTCACGACTGACGATAGCAATCTCGTCGATATGCTCATTATTCTCAAAGACATCAATGGTATGCTCTATGAGTTTCTTTCCTGCAACCTTAAGGAATTGTTTCGGTAGTTCGCTGCCAAGACGGTTTCCGCTGCCTCCTGCAAGGATCACTGCTATATTCATATATCTCCAATAAAAACGTTTGTTCTATTTTACTTTCATCACTAACTTTGTGCCACCGACCTCTCTCTGAGCACTCTCTCCGCAAATGCGAGGTCTTCCGGATAGGTTATCTTTATGTTTGTCGGGTCGCCGTCGACGACACAGATAGGCGTCTCCGGCAGGTACTTGTACACTATGCTGCAGTCGTCGGTAGGGAAAAATGACTTATCCTGCAATGCCCGTTCGAAGGCACGCGATATCGTTCCACGGCGGAAACACTGCGGTGTCTGCACATTTCTCAGCAGTCGTCGCTCCGGAATACGGCTTATGGAGCCGTTCTCCGACAGTTCTATTATAGTATCTGTCGCAGGTACTGCCACATCAACAGCCTCATAGCTGTCCAATGCCTTTATGCAGTCAGTGATTGTGCGCTCCGTAATCAACGGTCTGACACCGTCGTGGATGAGCAGACGGTCGTCGTCGTCAGTATATGCTTCTATCGCCGCAAGCGACGAGTGATAGCGTTCCTTGCCTCCATGAAGGACACGACGGAGCTTCCTATAACCGTTTTTCTCGGCAAGCGACAACATTTCATCCACGAAATCGGCACGGCTGACGAGCACTATCTCGTCGATAAGCGGATGACGCTCGAACGCCTCAATCGTATGCTCGATAATCATCTTCCCCGCAATAACGAGAAATTGCTTCGGCATATCTGCCCCGAACCGGCTGCCATTGCCACCGGCAAGTATCACTGCTACATTCTTCATTTCCTTATCTTACTTAGTACGAACTGTTCACACTCTTTGAGAATCTGCACTCTCGCCACTTTCATCACTGCATAGTAAAGCACTGCGGCGAGAACTATACGGCTCAATAGTAGCAGCCATAGGTTTATTATCGTCTGCGTGGCAATGCCCGTCAGTGTCATCACCGCGGCGGCGGCAAGTGCAAAGGGGACAATGTCCTTCAGGAAAGACAGGACGTTATATCCCGTGAGACGCCAGACGAAGAAATGCCAGACGAACAGCCATGCGGCATTAAGCAATACGTAAGCGACGACCATTGTGCTGACACCATAGGGATAGATGACCACCATGATGAGAATCTGAGCCAGTCCGAGACACAGAGTACACCAGAGATAGAGGTCGGATTTCCCTTTTGATATGATGAGATTGCTCAGCAATGTGGAAAGCGGAATGACTGCGCCACTGATGCAAAGCAACTGAATCAGGCGCGCACTCTCAAGCCATTTCTCTGTTATGGCGAGCACAATAAACTCCTTTGCCACCAGACCGAATCCCAACAACAGGGGGAACGAGATGAATGCCGTGAAGCGCATCATCTTACGGAGGGCATTGAGCTGGCGTCCGCCGTCAGCATTTAAGTCGACAAGCACGGGCTGTGCCACTTGATTGACCATGTTCTGAACGAGCGAGAAGCATTTGAAATTCCACTGATACGCCTGGTTGTAAACTCCTGCCTGGGTCTTTCCGAAATAACGTCCGAGCAGGATGTTAAGCACCTGATTATTTATAATTGTCGTTATTGACGTAGCCAGAATCTTAAATGAGAAACGGAACATCCGTCGAACCGGTCCGAAAGTTATGCCGCTGACGGTCGGTCGCCACTGACTGTAATGCCACACGAGGACGGTGTTAATAAGGACATAAACCAGTCCTTGCGTAGCCAGACTCCAGTAGCCGAAGCCCGCGAACGCCATCAGAGCGCCGACGATACTCGACATAAGCACCGCTGCCATTGCAGCCTTTGCCTGCTGCTTGGCACGAAGATTCTTGAACAGCCACGCGTTCTGTGCCGTTCCCCACGACGCAATGACCACACTTAGGAAAGCATAACGACAAAGCGGTATGAGCGCCGGCTCGTCATAATAGGCAGCAATGAGCGGTGCGACAAGGAATAATATAAGGTAGAGCACTGCACCGGCAATGATATTAAACCAGAACACGGAGTTATAGTCCTTATGCTCCGGATGCTCGAGATTGGCAAGGGCTGTCTTGAAACCGCTATCCTGCAGTGCTGTGGCAACGAGCGAAAACACTCCTATCATAGCCACCATTCCGTAGTCATCCTGCGATAGCAGCCGTCCGAGAATGATACCGAACACTATGCCGATGAACTGCTGGACGAGATTGTTCATCCCTCCCCAAAAAAGTCCCTTGCTCGCCCGTTCCTTTAATGATTCCGTATTATCTTCCATGCCTGACATTTACGTAATTAACATATCCGCCACAAGCGGTCATTTACGTCTTAATCAGAATATTCATAGGCAGAATTACAATAAACTGCAACTATATACATTCAACCTGCAAATATAACAAAAATTTTATTCTTTATGGCATACCCTTTGTTTTTTTATTTATCTTTGCAGACATGAAAGTATATTTCTATCATACTCAGGACATTCAGATGATACTCCAGCGTCTTGAACGGGACGAGTTTCCACCGCATTTCCTATATGGCGCAACAAAGCTGAAAGACCATGGCATCGACGTAGTGTGGCACAAGTCGCACCTTGGACTGCCACGCTGGAAAATGATTCTCTACAACGCATGGCAGATTCTCACATGCCGTGAGCATTTCGATGCTGTCTACGCCACCCATTACCGCGGACTGGAACTCATCGTTCTGCTCCGTGCCTTAGGACTGTTCCGTAAGCCGATCATCATCTGGCACCACCAACCTATCATCACCCCGAAGGCGTTATGGCGCGAATGGCTTGGGCGACTGTTCTACAGGGGTTTCGACCACATGTTCTTCTTCTCACAGAAACTCATCAAAGACTCTCTGCAATCGCGTAAGGCACGCCCCGAACGGATGCACTTAGGGCATTGGGGCATGGACCCCGACAAAGAGCCGACACAGGTAAACAACGCCCTGTTCATATCGTCAGGCAAGGAGATGCGCGACATGCCGACACTGATAAAAGCCTTCAACGCCACCGGTGCACGGCTCGACATATACATAAACAAACAGAACGGCGACGTGCATTATGCCGACATATTCGACGGAATGGAGATTGGCGACAACATCACAGTGAACTGGATGACGCGCCTCATGCCGCACGAGATTCAGCAAAAGGTGCGCAATGCGGCATGTGTGGTGATATGCTGCCAGGCGACGAAATACACTGTAGGGCTCACTACTGTAGTGGAGGCGCTTGCTCTTGGCAAACCGATGATATGCAGTCGTAACCCGCAGATCCCCGTCGACATAGACAAGGAAGGGTGCGGCATAACGGTGGATTATTATGATGTGGAGGGCTGGAAGAATGCCATCACATATATAATTGAACATCCCGAGGAGGCACAGACGATGGGACAGAGAGGGTTGGATCTGGCTCGTACCACGTATAACGACACCCGCTGTGCCCGCGAGGCAGCCGAAGTGATAAAAACAGCTGTCACTGTTAAAAATATTGAAAAACGATAATAAATTTTGTTTTTCATTTGTTTATTGCCGTAAAACGATATATATTTGCGATGAAAAAAGTAATTTGATGTATGATTATCGTAAATGTTGATGTAATGATGGCAAGGCGGAAGATGTCGTCGACGGAGCTTGCTGAGAAGATAGGCATCACGCCTGCGAACCTGTCGATACTGAAGACAGGCAAGGCGAAAGCGGTGAGATTCACAACGCTCGACGCTCTGTGCCGTGTATTGGAATGCACACCAGGTGATATTCTTGAATATAAATAACAAATGAATAATGTCATGGAAGAATTAATCAATAGCTTTAATACCCTCGAGCCCATGCAGCAAATGTTCTGGGGCTGCGCAGGAATCGCCACGTTGCTGTTTCTCATTCAGTTCTTACTTACCCTCTTAGGCATGGACCACACCGATATGGATGTTGATTTCGACGGTAGTAACACCATGGACCTCGGTAATGGGCTTAACATTTTCTCGATGAAGAACCTTGTTAACTTCATTATGGGTTTCGGCTGGGCAGGCGTCTGCCTGAATGACGTCATCAGGAGTCCGTTCCTGCTCGTGTCAGTAGCATTTCTGGTCGGCTTGTCTTTTGTGGCAATGTTCGTGTTTCTCTACATGAAGACACGCAGATTAGAGACAAACGGAGCGTTCAACATCAACGACTGCCTCGGTCGCACGGCTCAAGTTTACCTGCGCATCCCTGCAGGAGGACAAGGTAAGGGCAAGATCCAGATAAGCCTCAACGGTTCGGTTCAGGAGTTCGACGCCATAACGGAAGAAGACGACATACCGTCGGGCATCACCGTGAAAATAACGGAAGTGATGGAAGGCGAGATTCTAAAGGTGGTGAACGTACAGAACAACTTAGTCATTTAAGAAAGGCAAAACAACAATACAACCTACAGTATTGATTATCTTACGTGTTTCAATAACCGCGATGGTCATGGCTGTAATATTCCTCTTAACCCGAATATTTAATTTCTAAATTAATAAATTATGCCAAGTATCTATCTTTTAGCAATCGCCATAGCTGTTGCGATTGTACTATTCATCTCAATCGTGAACCGATACAGACGTTGTCCTTCAGACAAGATTCTCGTTGTCTACGGTACAACGGGAAACAAAGGCTCTGCAAAATGTATTCATGGAGGTGGCACCTTCGTGTGGCCTATCATTCAGGACTATGCTTACCTGAGCCTCACCCCTATCAGCATCGATGCCAACCTGACGAATGCTCTCTCCGGGCAGAATATCCGAGTCGACGTCCCAAGCCGTTTCACCGTGGGCATCTCTACCGATCCTGAGTACATGCCTGCTGCCGCAGAACGCCTGCTCGGACTGTCAGCAGTGCAGATTCAGGAACTCGCACGCGACATTCTTTTCGGTCAGTTGCGTCTTGTCATCGCCACGATGTCGATTGAGGAACTCAACAACGACCGCGATAAGTTCCTTGCAGCGATATCGGCAAACGTCGAGGTCGAACTGAAGAAAATCGGTCTGCGCCTCATCAATGTGAACGTGACCGACATCAATGACGAGTCAGGATATATCGAGGCTCTCGGTCGCGAAGCTGCCGCAAAGGCTATAAACGAGGCAAAGGTGCGCGTGGCTGAACAGGAGAAAATCGGTGAAATCGGTAAGGCAGAGGCAAACAAGGAGACACGTGTACGTACTGCCGAGGCTAACGCTTTGGCTATAAAGGGTGAGAACGAGGCAAAGGTACAGATTGCCAACTCCGACTCCGAGCGTCGCGAACGTGAAGCAGAGGCACAGCGTAAGGCTGTAGCTGCCGAGAAGGTGGCACAGGCAAAGGCTCTCGAGGAGGCTTACTCGGCTGAAAAAATGGCAGAGGAAGCACGTGCCGACCGTGAGCGTGCCACACAGTTGGCAAACGTCATCGTAGCTCAGGAAATAGAAAAGAAGCGTAAGATTATCGAGGCGGAGGCAGAGGCAGAGAAGATTCGCGTTAATGCGAAGGGTGAGGCTGACGCCGTATATGCGAAAATGGAGGCAGAGGCACGCGGTCTCTTCGAGATTCTGAACAAGCAGTCACAGGGTTACGACAAGATGATTCAGGCTGCAGGAGGCGATGCAAACAGTGCTTATCTGCTGTTGCTGCTTGAGAAACTGCCTGAACTCGTGAAGACTCAAGTGGAGGCTATCAAGGGAATCAATATCGATAAGGTGACTGTCTGGGACAGCGGAAACTCTGTCGACGGAAAGGGTTCTACTGCAAACTTCGTATCCGGACTGATGAAGTCGGTGCCTCCATTGCAGGAACTCTTCGATCAGGCTGGGCTTGCTCTGCCTGCATACCTTGCAGCAAAGAAAGAAGAGAAGGATGCAGAGAGCAAAGATACAGCAGCTCAAGAGACTGAAAATTAATAAACTGTTCATTCGTCCGGACCGGAATCGGTCTGGGCGAATGTTGTTTTTAAACCTCAATGCGGTCATTAGAGTCCCTGGCTGATTTTGTTAGATTGTTGAGCAGATGTACTGATGTTTCACCGAAGGCATAGCTCGCTATGGCGAGATGTAATGGCAGCGCAGATGTCGGCAAGCGGACGAAAGCAGTAAGGAAGCATGACGGTAATTACAAATCTAAGCAAATGCAGTCTAATGACCGTTTCAGGTTAAAATATAAAATGTAAAGAAATACTACAATAAAAAGCGTCTCTGAAAATTAACGTTCTACGAAAGAAAAAGGCGGTTGTTATGTCCATAAATCCACTCCGCAACCGACAGGTAAACAGAAAAAGGCGGAATGATATGCTCATTGCTATGGAATGAACTCCTGAAAACAGCGGTTCTTGACGATAAAAACGTCCTTTTTTGAACCTAAAAGCACCGTTTTTACACGTTCAAAACAAGGTTTTAAAAGGCAAGAAAAGCATAACGCATTGATTATCAAAGAAATAAGAAAACCTTCATTTTTGCCGTATTTCTGAGCAAAGCAAGCATTGCTGACCTACAAGCAAATCCTGCGAAGACCTTTGTAAAGAATATTTCTCCACATACACAGACAAGAAATAATGAAAAGAACAATCCTCTACACTCTATTATTATTCATTTTCGCACCTCTCGCCACAGCCTCGGGAATAGCATTCGCAAGTCCCGGGACACAAGGGCGGGTGATGTATAAGGCCACAACTCGCGTGGGTGTGTCATATGCCAAGGACCCTCACGTGGTGAAATTCAAGGGACGCTATCTGATGTACTACTCAATACCACCGAGCCACAGTAACGGCATGGAGAGATGGAGCATCGGTATTGCCAAAAGCAAAGACCTTATTCACTGGATGCGCGCTGGCGAGATAACACCCCGGAAAGACCTGGAATATGAGAGGAAAGGGATGTGCGCTCCGTGTGCGATAGTAAAGGACGGACGCGTTCATCTGTTCTATCAGACCTACGGCAACCGCGAGCGCGATGCTATCTGCCATGCGGTGTCAAAGGACGGACTGCATTTCAAACGCGACACGACGAATCCTATATTCCATCCACAGCCCGCCGACTGGACTTGCGGACGTGCAATTGACGCCGAGGTGGCACTGTTCAAAGGCAAATATTATCTATATTATGCCACTCGCGACTCTGAATTTAAAACCCAGAAGATAGGCGTTGCTGTGGCAGAAGCCGACACGGATTTCTCGCGTGGTGAATGGAGAGGACCGAAAGAGAAGAGCATTCTCTACCCTATTCTGCCTTGGGAGAAAGCGTGCATCGAGGCACCTTCGGTAATTGTAAGAGACTCGATGATGTATATGTTCTACGCCGGAGGCTACAACAACGAACCTCAGCAGATTGGTTGCGCTACAAGCAAAGACGGAATAAACTTCGAGCGCATAGGACCGGAACCTTTCAAGCAGAATGGACGAGAGGGCGAATGGAACGCTTCGGAGTCGGGACATCCGCACGTATTCCGCAACAGCGACGGCAAGACATATCTCTTCTTTCAAGAAAACAACGACGACGGCAAGACATGGCTGATAAGTCAGGAGGAGATCGCTTGGAAGAAAACAAGACAAGGACGCAGCTTTCCTTATCTCAACAGTGAGCGCGAGAGATTCAATAAGAGCAGAAAAATATTCGAGGACTACGACGAGCTACCTCATTATGCCGGCGAGCCAGACAAGAAACTCGGGGATTTTATCAAAGAGAACATACATTTTCCTGAGAGCCAGACCAATGCTCATGGAAGGGTTATCGTGAGTTTCCTTGTCGACATCGACGGCAACACAAGCGACTTCAAGATATCAAAAGGTATCAATCCGGAACTTGATGCAGAGGCACTGCGCGTCGCAAGACTCATAAAGATGCGCCGTGGATATAACCAATGGACGACTACCAAATACTCCGTGGTAGTGGATTTCAAAGCCAGATAACAATATAAACAACAGGAAAAATGATTCTCGACAAAATAGAAAACCTCCGCCTTTACGCAGGTGTGAACCCTTATATTAATAAGGTGGCTGACTTTCTCGACAGCCACGACCTCTACGAGATGTCCGCAGGAAGGGTGTATATCGATGGCGACGGCTGCTTCGCCAATTTCGACACGGCACATGGCAAGACTGCCGACGACGCCGTCATAGAGACGCATAACAGAATGATAGACATACAGATAGTTCTCGACAACGAGGAACAGATTGGCTACACACCACGTGCAGCCTTGCCTCCGGCAGACTATGACGAAAAGCACGACATCAGCTTCTACCCGACGGCAGAAAAGCGCGACTACATGACACTCCGCAAGAACGAATTCCTGATGTTCCTCCCAACCGACGGACACGCACCATGTATCACGGAGAAGAAAGAATATAGAAAAGTCATTTTCAAACTCAAATCGTAAGTGCAACAACCGTTTTCCACACTCCGAGACGAATATTTCCGACCTGCATGAAAAATGAAAAAACAGTAAATAATGCTTGATACGCATAGTTAAAGATTCGTAAATCGGTTAAATATTTTTAATTCTGCGGGGTTTCATCATGCACTGCGAATGGTGTTTCTTACAAAAACACTAATTTTGCACAAGATTTGAAAATCGACGGGGAAGGCTTAGAGCCCCGGGGATTGTGCTGCGCCACAGGACTTTCAGACTAACTTTGTCCTGCAGCCGTGCGTGTTAATAGCTGTGTTTCTGGCCGAATGCAGCGGTTAGTGAATCGCCGTCCGAAGATATGGTGCATCTGCCACCGCAAGCCTTATATAATAATAAGGTGGAGGATATGGTAGGGCATCTATTGAAAGTATTATGTTTTTTAGTAGTAAATGAATGCCGGTCGGGCGTGAGCAAGGCTGAACATTCACAAAAAGAAAAAGTTAAAAGAATGAACACTTTAAGTTACAAGACAATTTCCATTAACAAGGAAACTGCACAGAAGGAGTGGGTCGTTATTGATGCAACGGATCAGGTTGTAGGTCGTCTCGCTTCAAAGGTAGCAAAGTTGCTCCGCGGAAAGTACAAGCCAACTTTCACTCCACACGTGGACTGCGGTGACAACGTTATTATCATCAATGCCAAGAAGGTTGTCTTCACCGGTAAGAAAGAGACAGACAAGCTTTACACTCGTTACACCGGTTATCCGGGCGGACAGCGTTTCAACACTCCCGCAGAGCTTCGCACTCGCAAGGACGGTATGGACAAGATCCTGCGTCACGCTGTTAAAGGTATGCTTCCAAAGGGAATCCTTGGTCGTCACCTGCTGAAAAACCTTTATATTTATGACGGCACAGAGCACAAGCAGGAGGCTCAGAAGCCAAAGGCAATTGATATTAACCAGTACAAATAAACCGAAGTCAAGATGGAAGTAATAAACGCAATTGGTCGCCGCAAGAGCGCAGTAGCTCGAGTATACCTCACAGAAGGTACAGGCAAGATCACTATCAACAAGGTAGAACTCACAAAGTATTTCCCATCAGCTATCCTCCAGTACGTTGTAAAGCAGCCGCTGACAACACTCGGCGTAGAGGGTAAGTATGATATAAAGGCAAATCTCGACGGTGGTGGTTTCACTGGTCAGAGCCAGGCTCTACGTTTGGCTATAGCACGCGCACTCGTCAAGGTGAACGCTGACGACAAGAAAGCACTCAAGACACAGGGCTTCCTCACACGCGACTCTCGTGTTGTTGAGCGTAAGAAGCCAGGTCAGCCAGGTGCACGTCGTCGTTTCCAGTTCTCAAAGCGTTAATCTTTGGAACCGGAAAGCCGGGAAAGATAGAGCGAGTAAGAGATATACACGACAAAGAAAGACTATTTATTCCGGCGGCTTAAGTTTAGTATCTAAACCAGAGAGATCCCTCGGGCTACTCACTGGCTGATTCTAACAAAAAGAATTAAAAAAGAAAGTAAACAACAAAACAAAGAAAAGATTATGTCAAGAACAAATTTTGACCAGTTACTCAAGGCAGGTGCTCACTTCGGACACCTCAGCCGCAAGTGGAATCCTGCAATGGCTCCTTACATCTTTATGGAGCGTAACGGTATTCATATCATCGATCTGAACAAGACCGTAGCTAAGGTTGACGAAGCTGCAGAGGCAATGAAGCAGATCGCAAAGTCAGGCAAGAAGATTCTATTCGTCGCTACTAAAAAACAAGCTAAGGAAATTGTTGCCGAGAAGGCAGCAAGCGTTAACATGCCATACGTTAACGAACGTTGGGCTGGCGGTATGCTCACCAACTTCCCTACAATACGTAAGGCTGTTAAGAAAATGACGACTATCGACAAGCTGATGACTGATGGTACATTCTCAAACCTCAACAAGCGTGAGCTACTGCAGGTGACACGCCAGCGCGCAAAGCTCGAGAAGAACCTCGGCTCTATAGCTGACCTGACCCGCCTTCCTTCAGCAATCTTCGTTGTTGACGTTATGAAGGAGCAGATTGCAGTAAAGGAAGCTAACCGTCTCGGTATTCCTGTATTCGCAATGGTTGATACCAACTCTGATCCACGCGGTGTAGACTTCCTCATCCCAGCTAACGACGATGCTAAGGATTCTATCGATGCAATCATTTCTGCATGCTGCCAGGCAATCGCAGAAGGTCTCGAAGAACGCAAGGTAGAGAAGGCAGATGAGAAGGCTGCAGCAGAGCAAGCTGAAGAAGCAACAGAAGCGAAGCCAAAGCGCACACGCCGTGCTCGCAAGGAAGACGCAGAAGAAGAGACAGCTGAATAATCCGACTTAAACATAGAGAAGAGTGGCGTGCGGAGCAATTCGCCTGACACTCTTCTCCTTTAAAAGGCAAATAAATCATTAACAATATTACGTGTTGCGCTAAGCAAACCGTTTGGCACGCTACCGCAACTCATAATAATTTAAACACATCAGAATCATTATGGCAGTTACAATGGAAGACATCAAGAAGCTCCGCGCTATGACAGGTGCCGGACTTGCTGATGTAAAGAAGGCTCTCACAGAGGCTGAGGGCGATATGGATAAGGCGAAGGAACTTCTCCGCGAGCGTGGTCTGGCTATCGCAGCAAAGCGTTCTGACCGCGAGACATCAAACGGTTGTCTGCTTGTAAAGAAGACTGACGACTTCGCAGCAATGGTCGCAGTGAAGTGTGAGACTGACTTCGTTGCAGCAGGTAAGGACTTTGTCGCACTCGTTCAGGAGATTCTCGACGCTGCTGTTGCAAACAAATGCAAGAGTCTCGACGAAGTCAAGGCACTCGTGCTCGCAAGCGGCGACAATGCAGAAACAGCTGTTCAGCATCGTTCCGGTATCACCGGTGAGAAGATGGAGCTTGACGGCTATCTCTTCCTCGAGGGCGGAAATGTGGAGGTTTACAACCATATGAACAAGAACACTCTCTGCACAATGGTACAAACAAACAAGCCAGCAGCAGAGCAGGGTCACGCCATTGCTATGCAGGTTGCTGCTATGAAGCCGGTAGCGCTTAACGAAGCAGGAGTTCCTGCCGACGTTATTGAGAGCGAGAAGAAGGTTGCTGCCGAGAAGACAAAGCAGGAACAGGTTCAGAAGGCTGTAGAGGCTGCACTCAAGAAAGCAGGCATCAACCCGGCACACGTTGACTCTGAAGATCACATGGAGTCTAATATGGGTAAGGGTTGGATTACTGCTGAAGACGTAGCAAAGGCTAAGGAAATCATTGCTACAGTATCTGCTGAGAAGGCTGCAAGCCTCCCGGCGGCAATGATCGAGAACATCGTCAAGGGACGTATCAACCGTTTCTTCAAGGAGTCTTGCCTCTTGAACCAGGAGTTCATTCAGGACAGCAAGATGACAGTGGCAGAGTATCTCCAGTCAGCAGACAAGGAACTCACTGTTACTGCATTCAAGCGTTTCTCTCTCACGGCTGACTAATCGACAGCAAAAGACACGTTTTTCATTCATGTCACGCAGCTGACAGGAACGAAAGACATAACAACAAGCGTCAGTGCCAAAAGGCGCTGACGTTTTTTATATCAAGAATCACTACTGTCCCGTTAAAGAGGACTAATAGTTCTTTGAATTAATTGAAATACAGTCTTTTGCAAGAGAATTCTATGGTGCGACGATTTGAAATTGTACTTTTGCAGT
>ENA-OWND01000544-OWND01000544.1-metagenome-genome-assembly--contig:-NODE-544-length-26414-cov-9.996320_pt1 | contig 26414 bp, 21 predicted proteins | sample MGYA00245342_ERZ651119 | MGnify/ENA primary metagenome ERZ651119 (study PRJEB26857, sample SAMEA4031756) | metagenome | biome: human; feature: oral; material: saliva | place: Philippines | collected 2014... | reverse complement strand
TATTGAAAATAAATATACAGATATTATTGCAAAAATCATAGATATTCTTATAGATAATAAAATCGATATACAAGATATAAGCGAATATTTGCAAAGAGTTAATAAAGTAAAAAGCTATTCTAGAGGGTTTTTAAGTAATAGTGAAGAGATATTACAAGAGAAAGAATTTTTTAAAGATCTAAGAGAAAGGGTAAAAGATTGTGCTTTAAAAAATGAGATAGATGGCATCTTGTCAACATTGGCCTATAAAATCAAAATGGAAATAGAGGATGACAAAGAACGTTTTTTTGATTGATGAGCAAGATGGTAGTTTTTATAATAATATAGCTGATTATATGGATCAAAGAGATTACTTTGGCATAGGAAGTTCATTTTGTTCAGAACAAAATAGATATTTGACAGTGAAAAATTTAAAAAACGATACAGTTGGTTTTTTGGCATATACGATTTTTAGATATAAAGAGGGCGATGTTGTTTATATAAACTACATTTATGTAAAATCTGATTTTAGACTACAAGGTGCCATGAGAAGTTTGTTAGAAAAGCTATATGAAATAAAATCTCAAAAATACAAGGATGAAATACACAATTTTTTGTATATTTTATTGCCAGCAAATGATAACTTGTCGGCTATATATAAAAGGCTTCATTTTTTAGAACAAGATGAATTTTTAGAACAAATCATAATAGAGTTAAATCTGGGTAAACTATATAAAGATAGCAAAAGTTTTATGTATAAACGAACCAATCAGTGAGATTAAAAGCTAAGTAAAAACTTTTTTGATACAATAAAACTAAAATTTAAGGAGCCAAAAATGTCAAATATCTTAATCATCGGAGCAGGTGGCGTTAGCCAAGTCGCAACCGTAAAATGTGCGATGAACTCGGACGTTTTTACAAATATCACCCTAGCAAGCCGCACAAAAAGCAAGTGCGACGCGATCGCTAAATTTATAAAAGATCGCCTTGGCGTGCAGATAAACACCGCGCAAATCGACGCTGACGACACAGCGGCCGTGGTGGAGCTCATCAAACAAACAAAGGCTGATCTGCTACTAAATGTCGCGCTGCCGTATCAAGACCTAACCCTTATGGACGCTTGCGTAAAGGCTGGCATACCTTACATCGACACCGCAAACTACGAGCACCCAGACACCGCAAAATTTGAGTATAAGCTTCAGTGGGCGAAGGATGGTGACTTCAAAAACGCTGGCACCATGGCGCTTCTTGGCTCTGGCTTTGACCCAGGCGTGACAAACGTATTTTGCGCCTATGCACAGCAAAATTTATTTGACGAGATCCACGAGATCGACATCCTAGACTGCAACGCTGGCGATCACGGATATCCATTTGCGACAAATTTCAACCCAGAGATAAATTTACGTGAAGTTAGCGCAAATGGCCGCTACTGGGAGGCTGGCAAATGGATCGAAACAAAGCCTATGGAGATCATGTTTAAGTGGGACTACCCAAAAGTAGGCGTCAAAGATAGCTATCTGCTCTATCACGAGGAGCTAGAAAGCTTAGTTAAAAACATCAAAGGACTAAAGAGAATTCGCTTTTTCATGACCTTTGGACAAAGCTACCTAACTCACATGAAGTGCCTAGAAAATGTCGGCATGCTACGCATCGACGAGGTCGAGCATAACGGCATGAAAATCGTGCCGATCCAGTTTTTAAAGACGCTTCTACCTGACCCTGCAAGCCTTGGCCCTCGCACAAAAGGCAAAACAAACATCGGCTGCGTGATACGTGGGCTAAAAGATGGCAAAGAGCGCCAAGTCTATATCTACAACGTCTGCGACCACGAGGCTTGCTACGCCGAGACAGGCGCGCAGGCTGTTAGCTACACCACAGGCGTGCCAGCGATGATAGGCTCGCTAATGGTCGCAAAAGGCATCTGGAGTGGCAAAGGCGTCTTTAATATGGAGAATTTCGACGCAAAACCTTTCATGGACGAGCTAAATAAGCAGGGGTTGCCGTGGGAGGTAATAGAAATGAAACCAGGCGAAAGATACGAAGTTTAAAATTTAGACTCTTTAGGCTTGTCTTTTTCTACTTATACTTCGTTGGTTTTAAATTTTGCTCGGTCATTACCTACTTGGTAACTCCCATCACAAAATTTAAAACCGCCTCGTCTAAGCGAAAAATCCTGCACCTGAATTTATTAAATTTAACCCTTAGAGGGATCATCTTTGCTTTGTGCTTACTCGTAACCGCAAGTAGAAGTTTAGTCTTGGGATGAAAATTCCTTCGCTTCTGCTAGCAGTTGCGACCCTTGGGGATACAAAGCCCAAAATCCATCTCACGATACTTCATCAGAGACTTTGTGGCATTTAAATTTTAACAACACGCTCCGCTTAAAAATCGAATTTCGCCTCGTCTAAGTGAAAAACACTTCGCCTGAGTTCTATTAAATTTTATTTTGACCAGATTGGCAGCTCTTGCCTCAAAAATTTAAAACCGCCTTGTCTAGATAAAAGTCACTTCGCCTAATTTTTGCCTTTAAATTTAAACCTCTTCGCCAAACAAAACCTTGATAAATTTACCTCACTCCACCAAAGCAAATTTTCTAAATTTACGCCCAAAGCTAGTTTTAGGCGCTTGTTGCTGCCAATTTGTAAATTTATGCTATATCTACGAAATCTTAATTGCAGCTAAAAAGGGGAAATCTTGCAATCAACAAAAACATCTATCTGGTTTTTAGTCATCTTAAGCGGTCTAATGGCCTGCACCTCGCTATCAACGGACGTCTATCTGCCTGCCATGCCTACGATGGAGCGACAGCTTCATGGCGATGCGGAGCTAACGATCACTGGCTTTTTGATCGGTTTTGCCATCGCGCAACTCGTTTGGGGGCCCATTAGCGACAGGATAGGGCGAAAACTCCCGCTATTTATCGGTATGGCGCTCTTTGTCGTTGGCTCCATCGGATGTGCCATGTCACAAAGCATGAGCGAAGTGATAATCTGGCGTATCTTTCAAGCCACAGGCGCGTGCGTGGGACCTATGCTTAGCCGTGCGATGATCAGCGATGTTTTTGAAAATAGCGAAGCTGCAAAGATGCTTTCAAACTTAGTCATCATCATGGCTGCAGCTCCTATCATAGGACCGCTGCTTGGTGGCGCATTACTAGAGATTGGTTCATGGCACTGGATATTTTGGCTAATGGCAGCTGCAAGTGCTTTTTTGTTTATCCTTATCTTCTTCTTGCCAGAGACGTTGCCACAGCAGAAGCGCTCAAAAGAGCCGATGATAAACTCGTTTAAGAGCTATTTTGTGCTTATAAAAGATGCTAAATTTATGAAATACACACTAAGTGTAACTTTCTTTTACATCGCAGCATACGCCTTTATCACGGGATCGTCATTTGTTTATATAGATTATTTTGGCATACCGAGCAAGTACTATGGCTTTTTGTTTGGCGTAAATATACTTGGTGTGGCGGCGCTTAGTTTTTTAAACAAGAGCTTGGTCAATAAATTTAGCCTAAATTCGCTTCTTATCACCTCAAGCACAGTCGCTTTTGTCGCTGCGGCTTTGCTTTTAGCGCTTACATTTTTTGGTATCGCCGGAGTTTGGGGCGTTATCATACCTATGTTTTTCGTCTTTAGTATGAACGGTATCATCGCCTCTTGCTCAAACGCAGCCGCTCTTAATCAAGTACCTCAAGAGATGAAAGGCAGAGCAAATGCTCTCATTGGCTCACTGCAATATGGAAGCGGTATTGTCTCATCAGCCATGCTAGCGCTCTTTACGACCACGACGCCACTTATCATGTCAGCCATCATCTTTGTCTTTGTATTTTTGTGCTGGCTTGCTGCCTATCTAAACAAATAAACTCTCAAAAGGGCTTAAATGCCCTTTAAATTTAAAGCTATTTCACCTATAATAAAGCCAAAATTTAAAAGGAAATTTTAGTGCTAACGATAGAAAATTTATATATTTTGATGGCAGCTCTTGCGCTTGTTTGCGTTATCTTGGTGGCTTTTTTGATAAGTGCAAAGATACAAAATGCAAAACAAAGAGAAGCTTTAGAAAATTTACAAGATGAGCTAAAAGATAGCGAGCGGCTAAATATCGAGCAAAGAGCAAAGCTTGAAGCAAGTAGCGACAAGATAGATGAGCTAGCTAAAAATTTAGACGAGTATAAAATTTCGCTCAGACAAAAAGATGAAAAAGAGGACGAGCTAGAGCGTGAGCTAAGGCGTCTAAATGAGGAGCTTGGCAGCCAGACAAAGATGGCTGAGATGGCAAAGTCGCTATCTTTAAATTTACAAAGCGAGCTTGGCGCAAAAGAGGATGAGCTAAAAAGATCAAGCGAGAGTGAAAACGAGCTAAAACGCGCTATCGTCGCTCTAAAAAGCGAGATCGAGGCCAAAGAAAACATCCTAAGATCGCAAGAAGAGAATTTAAAAAAGGTGAAAAACGAGCTAAATTTAGAGTTTGCAAACCTTGCAAATAAGATATTTGAAGAAAAAAGTGCAAATTTCTCAAAAAACAGCAAAGAGTCGCTTGAGCTCTTGCTAACGCCACTTGGAGAGAAGATAACAAGCTTTGAAAAGAGGGTAAATGACGCCCACAGCGACTCGCAAAAGAGCGCAGGCGAGCTTAGCGCGCAGCTAAAAGAGGTGGTCGAGCTTGGCAAAAATATGTCAAAAGAGGCAAACTCGCTAAGCACGGCGCTAAAAGGCAGCAACAAGGTCCTTGGCAACTGGGGCGAGATGCAGCTTGAGCGCACACTGGAGGCTGCTGGGCTAGAAAAGGGCACGCACTACACTACGCAAGAGAGTTTTGACGTGAGCGGCAAGAAGCTCATACCTGACTTTGTCATAAATTTCCCAGATGACAAACAGATGATAATAGATAGCAAAGTCTCACTACACGCCTATGAAAAAGCAGTCGCGGCGGCTGACCCGGCTCAGAGCAAGCTAGCTCTTGGCGAGCACATCGCCTCGATAAAAAAGCACATTGACGAGCTAGCTAAAAAAGACTACTCATCGCTTGTGAAAAGCCCTGATTTTGTGCTGATGTTTGTGCCAGTTGAGCCGGCATTTTTGGAGGCTTTGAAATTTGATCCAAATTTATTTAACTACGGCTACGAGAAAAAAGTGGTGCTAGTCTCGCACACGACGCTCATGCCGCTACTTCGTGTGGTGGCAAATTTATGGCGCATGGAGCATGGCAACAAAGAGGCAAAAGAGATCTTAAAGAGTGCAAATGAAATTTATGAGAAATTTTGCACCGTCGCTGAGAAGCTAAATAGGCTTGGAAACTCGGTGAGATCGGTAAATGATAACTTTAATGAGGTCGTTAAAAGCGTGAGCGGTCAAGGTGGGCTTGATAGCAGGCTGGAGAAATTTAAAAAGATCGCTCTAAATCCCAAAGATACGCAGGTAAAAGAGCTTGAAGCAAGACCTAGAGAGATCTTGCTAGCTAGCTCTAAAGAGTAAATTTAGAAATTTAGAGCAAAGGTTTTTTAGCAGGCGCTAAAAAGCCTTTAAATTTAGTGATGCATGTGCATATTAGTTGAGTTATCATCACTCATATTTTGCATCATCATATTGTGGTGATCATGCATTGGCATACCTTCTGGCATGTTCATTGGCATTTTCATCTGCATATCCATCGCACCGTTTTCAGCCTTATAGCCTGTTATGGTAGGATCAACCATGCCAAATATCATAGCAACGTGTCCTACGATCAAGAAGAAGATAAGCAGGCAAAAATGAAGCTTTAGCTTTGCCTTTTGGCTTGCGTTTTTATAGATCAAATTTAGCTCCAAAAGTGCGATACCAAGAAGTGGGATGACGCCGATGAGATATGAGTAGATAGCGATGACATCGGCATATCCACGCCATTTTATGGTTGGATAAATTTTTGCTAAAAAGTAGATCACAAGAGCTGTAAAATAGACCCCAAGCACTATGCCAACAAATTTGCTAACAGCCTTAAAGCCAGCGTTTTTGCCGCTATCCATGTGATACATCGTGAAAAACTCCATCGCCACTAAAAGCTCCGCAAGCCCCATAGGTATCACCATGTAGAGGATTAGATTGTAGGGTTGATCGAGCGATAAAAGCTCCATGTAGTGTGTCATTACCATTGTAAATCCTTTGTAAAAATTTAAAGAAATTTACTACCAAAGGGCTAAGATAGTTAAAAAATATCAAGAATAGTTGTGAGATTTAAGCGGATGTTAAATTTACTCCTAGCTGGGCTAAGAGTAAATTTAAGCTAGTCTTTAAACTCGTGTGAGATGACTGGGGAGAATTCCTCCCAGTGAAGCTTGGTTTTAATAGTTGGCATCTTGCTTTGAAATGGCTCTTTTTTAAGCGCTGCCATAGCGACGCTATCGCCTTGTGGCTTAGCTGGTGCTTCTACGCTTAAAACGGCTCTTTCAAGCTCGATGAAGTTTTTTAAGATGAGCGCATAGGAGCGGAAGAAATTTGCATTTTTATGAGCTAAAAGTAGCGAGCCAAACTCATCTACAAATAAATTTAAAGTCTCGCTAAAAAGCTTGTCGCTGATATTTTTTGCGCCGTTAAATTCATCATTTAAAAACGTAGCCATCGCCAAAAATATAAAGCCAACATAGTCCTCGCTGTCTTTGCAAAGCTCCTTATCACGCCTATATGGGCTAAGGTTTAGGCAGTGTATCACCCTAAGTCTAGCCGCGCCGTTGTCTCTGCCCTCTTCATAAAAAGAGGCGCTTAAAGGGATATTTGTAAAGCCAAAAAGAACGTCATTTTGCTCATTTACAAGCTCTTTAAAGCTAAATTTATCTAAATTTGCAAATGCCTCTGCGCTTTGTTCGCTCAAAGGATTTTGCGCTAGGTAGCTTAGCTGCTCTCTCCACCTTGCAAATTTCTCATCGCTCGTGTGAAAAAATAGCGGATAAGCTAAAAATTCGTAAAAATATGCCCTTGCCTTTGTGATGTTCTTATCCATTTAATAAATCCTCTCTCATCGCGTTTAGTTGGGCTTGCACCATGATCTTTGCCTTGCAGTCAGCACAGCAGTAAAGTGACTTGATCTTGGCTCTGTCGTTGCCAAAACGTGGCTGCATGATCGCTGCGATCTTCTCGACTGCCTTTTTAGTCGCAAACTCTTTTCCGCACTCCACGCAAGCAAATAGCTCATCATGCGCAAGCTCGCTATAAACGAAGGTCTCAGGATTAAGTGCTAGCTTGCCAACCTCAAGCGAGATGGTGTTTTTCTCAGCGCAGCTTAGCTCGCAGTAGCCACAGGCGGTGCAGACGCTTGGGTTAAATAAAATCGAATTTGTCTTCTTATCAGCCACCAAAGCGCTTACGTTACAAGCTCCAACACAGCTAAGGCAGAGCGTGCAAGTTTCAGCGTTTATCGCAACCTCGCCATATCTTATCATCTCGCCGCTTTTTACCACGCCAAGATCGTCACTACCTACGATAAACTCAAGCCTTTTGGCAAAAATTTCTCTCTTTGGCAGTGCATATTCGTTGATAGAGTGCTGAGAGCCGTCTATTAGTTTTGCTTTTTTAAGCGCGATTTCAAGCTCAGCCTTGTCTTTTGCGTGGTGTATCGCTTGCTCTTTAAATTTAAGCTCATAAATTTGATTTAATATGCTAATGGCGTCCTTTTCGCCCTTGCCAAGGCTCTTGCTATATAAGATCACACTCGCGCCACTTTCTTGAAGAAGCGTCAAAAAGTGCGTTTGGCTTAGCAGATGTGGGGCTAGGATGACAAAAGGTAGGACATTTTGCGGTAGGCTCACGTTAAGCTCTTCTAAATTTATCTCTTCAGATACGATGAGAGCGATTTTATCTTTGTAAAGCTTAGCGATAGTGGCAAACGAGCTTTGTGGCATGAGCGTTGAGTCTAGTGAGCCGCTAGGGCAGACGCTGATGCAGTTTCCGCAGTTTGTGCAGTCGATCGCTGAAAAGACCAGGTGCTTTGTCTCGTCCTCTTTTAGGATGGCAACCGTTGGGCAAACCTCGGCACAACGTCCGCAAATTTCACTCCTGCGCTCGTGATACTGGCAGATTGATGAGTCGTACTGCGTAAAGCTTTTGTATCTAAATTTTGGGCTTTTTGCATTTAAAATTTCAAGCACTTTTTCATCTTTTAGCCCTGAAATTTCATAGCAGCCGCTTTGCTTTAGCATATAGTCCCTTGCGTTTTCAACCAAGAAAAAGTCGCAATCAACCTCAAATTCGTCATTTGCTCTAAGCACCAAAACGCTTAGCTCGCCAGCTGCGCCATATATAAATTTAACCTCAAAGTGCGTGAGCTCTATCACTTTGTAGCCATTTTCTTTTAGTAAATTTGCTAGCTCTTCGCGGCCTGAGTTGCTTACTATGACGACATTTTTGCCGACCTCTTTTTCGTAATCCACATCCTTTGCCATGTCAAAGGCGCTCGCTCTTGCCTCGTAGAGTAAAAGTGTGTTTTTGGCTTTTTCTAAGACGCTTGCGGTGGTATTTTTAAGGTAGAAATTTATCTCAGGTGCGATGATGTTTGCTTTTAGCTTTGGAGAGTTTGAGACTAGATAGTCGCCATTTTCGTTGTTGATCTCTATCTGCTCATTTAGCATCAAAGCATCGTCAAAATCGTTATAAAAGCCAAATTCTTTCATTGTTTCTCCTATTATCAAAAACGGGCTTATTCTAATATTAATGGGATTAATAGACTCTGAAATTTATATCCTCCTTTTTGCTCTAAGTTTTAATTTATAATATTTTTATGTTAAAATCACGCCTTGGTAAAACTAACTTACTAGGAGCGCAAATTGAACGATTTAAGAAATATCCCACAAGTTGATAAGATCATAAAAAACGAAGCATTTTCGGGGCTTGATACGAGTTTAGTCACTATGCTTGCAAGGCAAATTTTAGATGAGGTTAGAGCTAAAATTTTAAATGAAAATGCAAGCTTTAGCGGCGAAGAGATAATAAATTTGATCCTAGATGAGTACTATAAATTTAATGAAGCTAGCCTTCAAAGAGTGCTAAATTTAACCGGTGTCACCATACATACAAACCTCGCTAGAAGCGTTATCGATAAAGAAATTTTAAAGCGAGCAACGCCTGTTATCACAGGATACTCAAACCTCGAATACAACCTAAAAACGGGCAGCCGCGGCAACAGATACGACTACGTTGGCTCGCTAATAGCAAGAGCTTTTGGTTTTGAGGACGCCATCGTTGTAAATAACAACGCAAGCGCTGTATTTTTGGTGCTAAACACCTTTGCAAAGGGCAGGGAGGTGGTCGTTAGTAGAGGCGAGCTAGTCGAGATCGGCGGCAGTTTTAGAGTGCCAGAGGTGATGGCAAATGCAGGTTGTATCTTAAAAGAGGTCGGCACTACAAACAAAACTAGGCTAAGAGACTACGAAGAGGCGATAAGTAATGAGACAGCGATGCTTGTGAAGGTTCATAGATCAAATTTTGACATCGTTGGCTTTAGCGAAGAGACCACGGCAAATGAGCTAAGCGAGCTAGCAAGCAGGCAAAATTTGATAGATTATTTTGATCTTGGCAGTGGATTTTACGGAAATTTGCCATTTAACTTAGACAAAAACGAGCCAGATCTAAAAAATTTAAAAGATGTTTCGCTAGTTAGCTTTAGCGGCGATAAGCTGCTTGGCGCGGTGCAGTGTGGCATAATTGTCGGCAAAAAAGAGCTCATCGCAAAGCTTAGAAAAAACCAGCTTTTAAGGATGCTTCGCGTCGATAAAGTGATCATCTCGCTTTTGGCTGAGAGCATGAAAGCCTATCTAAACAAAGAATTTGAGCTAATCACAACGCAAAAACTGCTTCACAAAAGTGTAAAAGAGCTTGAAAGCTTAGCAAATTTTATAAATAAAAATTTAAAAACTCCGCTTGAAATAGTGCGAACTTCTACCTTTGTGGGAGGTGGTGCGATGCCAAATAAAAAGATCCCAAGTGTGGCACTTGCATTTGGTGGCGACGCAAATTTAAACGAGCTAAAATTTAGGCAAAAAAAGGTGATCGGACGCATAGAAAATGACAAATTTATGCTTGATCTCAGGCCGCTTCTTGATGATGACGTAGAGACGCTAATAAAAATAATAAATGAAACGGAAGAAAAATGAGTTTAATAATAGGAACAGCAGGGCATATCGACCACGGAAAAACCGCGCTTATAAAGGAGCTAAACGGCTTTGAGGGGGACAATCTTGAAGAGGAGAAAAAGCGTGGCATAACGATCGATCTAAGCTTTTCAAATTTAAGCAAAAATGATGAAAATATCGCATTTATCGACGTGCCAGGACATGAAAATCTCATAAAAACGATGATAAGTGGCGCGTATGGCTTTGACGCGTGCTTGTTTGTGGTGGCGGCAAATGACGGGCTTATGCCTCAAAGCTTGGAGCACCTTGAAATTTTAAATCTCCTTGGCGTGAAATCTATAATCGTGGCGCTTACAAAGTGCGATCTAGTAGATGAAGCCACCATAAATTTAAGAAAAAAAGAGATAAGAGATGAAATTTCTAAATTTAAAAACCTGCAAATTTTAGAAATTTTTGCCGTTAGTATAAAGGATAAGGCGAGCATCGATGAGCTTAGAAACTACCTATTTACGCTAAGAGCAAAAAAGCGCGATGAGGAGGGCGTTTTTAGATACTACATCGATAGGGTTTTTAGCCTAAAAGGTATCGGAAATGTCGTAACTGGCACCGTTATAGAGGGAAGCGTTAGTAAAAATGAGAAGCTTTTTAACTACGACGCTGGCAAAGAGGTGCTAGTAAGAAGCGTGCAAAGCCACGATAAATTCGTTGATAGCGCCGGAGTTAGCAGCCGCGTGGCGCTTAATCTAACTGGCATAGAGCTTAGCGAGCTAAAAAAGGGTCAGCTACTTAGCAAAAAGGGCTTTTTTAGGGGATTTAGAGAGGTTGATGCGGTCGTAACTGCTAAGAATTTGATACATTCACAAAGCGTAACCTTTTGCGTGGGCGCTAAAAACGTGCCCGCAAAGGTGCTAATACTTAGCCAAAAAGATGATAGCTACTTTGTGAGCTTTAAATTTCAAAGCGATATGTTTTTGAAATTTGACGAGGCCTTTGTGCTCATCTCAGATGCGCGCGTGATAGGCGGTGGTAGGGTGCTAAATCCTGTGCTTGAGCCACTAAAAAAGGCTGGCAAAATTCTCTTTTTAGCCTCGCTTTTAAAGCATGATTTTGTTGAAGCTTTTTCTATCTTAAAAGAGGCTCACAAAAATGGCTTTGGCATCATCTCTTCTTATCAAAGATTTGGTCTAAATCACGAAGAGGCCGTAGCCGTGGCCAAAAAAGTCTCAAACGTCTTTGTCGATGAAAAGGCTTTAAATATCTACGATCTAAGCGCGGTTGAGCGGATAAAATCAGCCATTAAATTTATGATAGAAAAGAATGAATTTGCTGTCTTTTCAGCTCAAAGCATCAGCCTAAAACTTGCTTGGGCTAGCCAAAATTTAGCCCAAAAAGCGCTTGATGAGCTTGAAAGTGCAAATTTGATCGCCAAAGATAGCGGTGTCTATACCAAAAAAGGCGTTGATCTTAGCAAGCTAAAAGTAAGGCTTGAAGAGAAAATTTATGAAATTTTAGAAAGTGGCAAGCTAGCCCCAACAGCGCCATATAATATATATGATGATCTTGAGATCGATAGGGTTAGTGGTGACAATGCCCTTAAAAAGCTAACCGCAATGGGCAGGGTCATAAGGCTGGAGCATAACCTTTTCATCACTAGAAATTCACTAAAAATGGCACTTGATAAACTAAGAGAGATCTTAAAAAATCAAGGCTTTGTAAATGTCACAAATGCCAAGGATGCGCTAAATTTAAGTAGAAAATATGTTATCGCCTACCTTGAGCAGCTTGATCTTGAGAGTGACATAATGAAGCAAGGAAATGATAGGGTTTTTCGCAGTTAGTATTCATTTACAAAAAGCAAATATAATCCGCCAAATTTTTAAAAAGGATAAAAATGAAAAAAGTGATCTTAGCCTCAATCATCGCGGCAACTAGCCTAATGGCAGCAAGCGATAAGCAAATAGAGGACTTCTACTCTCAAATGGTTGATAGCAGCGTAAAAGTAAAGGTAGCTGATCGTCACAAAGTGGCAGGCGACATCGAAGCTGTCGTGGTAAAACTAAGCAAAGATGGCAACTCACAAGATGAGATAGTTTTTACAAAAGGTGACTTCATCTTCCCAGACGTGATCGATCTAAAAGAGCAAAAATCATACCTAGCTGAAGTGAAAAAAGAGGTCATCGCAAAGGGAATTTCTAAAATTTATAAAGATGAAGACAAGGCAAACATCATCGTTCTTGGTAGCGACCCTAAAAAGCCAACTATCATAATGTTTTCAGACCCAGAGTGCCCATACTGCAGAGCTGAGCTAGCAAAGATCGAGACAACACTAAAAGATAGCAACGTTGAGATCGTCCTAACTCCAGTGCATGACATCTCATCACTTCAAAAAAGCTCACTAATCTACAAAGATGCAAAATCTGCTAAGAGTGACAGTGATAAGGTTAAAATTTTAAGAAAATACTACGCTGAAGACTACAACGTAGATGATAAGAGCGTTAGTAAAGAAGATGTCGCAAAGATCGATAATCTGCGCAAAAAATACTTTGCAGCTGGTGTTAGATCAGTGCCATTTATCGTAAATAAAAGCGATCTAAAATAACATTTTCTAGGGAGCTCTCCCTAGAATTTCTATCACAAATAAATTTTATAAATTTAAAGTATATTTAACTATATTTTTAATAAATACTTAACATTCTTAATTAAACTTTTATATTTACTTTGCTTAACTTAGAAATATGCTAAATTTACATAGTTTAACTTTAGGGTGCTAAAATGCCCTTAAATAGGCTATTTGCGATATTTTAGAAATTCTAAATATGCAAATTTTACATATCAATGAACCAAATTTCTCAAAAATTTTTGAGGCATAAGGAGGAAAAATGCAAGGATCAAGAAGAGATTTTCTCAAAAAATCTCTAAAAGTCGGTGCTGCCGGCGGAGTACTCGCAGTCTCAGCCGTAGCAAAAGTGACTAGTGATGACTTGGCTCCTGATGACAATGGCGTTGTCGTAGGCAAGTCAAACAAAAAAGAGGTGCTTTATAAAAAAAGCAAAAATTGGGAAACCTACTATAAAATCGCATACTAAGGGAGAAAACCATGAGTGATGCACGTATAGGAAGACGTTCATTTTTAAAGCTAGCCGCACTAGGTGCTGGCACCACAATGGCTTTTGGACAAAATGATACGATAAGACACGCTAGCGCAGAGGAGATAAAAGATCCTTTCCCTGGCTCAAAAAAGGTTAGAACTATTTGTTCTATATGCTCAGCAGGCTGTGGCATCGAGGCTGAGGTACAAGATGGTGTTTGGGTTCGTCAAGATATGGCGATGTTTCACCCGATATCTCAAGGCTCACACTGCTCAAAAGGTATCGATCAGATCGACCTTACACACAGCAAACAACGCATCAAATATCCTATGAAAAAGGTTGATGGCAAATGGCAGAGAATTTCATGGGATCAAGCTGTAAATGAGATCGGCGATAAGATGCTTCAGATCCGCAAAGAAGATGGTCCTGATAGCGTTATATTCTTAGGATCTGCGAAATTTAACAACGAGCAAGCATATTACTTTAGAAAATTTGCTGCGTTTTGGGGCACAAACAGCAACGACCACGTAGCAAGAATTTGACATAGCGCAACAGTCGCCGGTGTGGCGAATACTTGGGGTTATGGCGCGATGACAAACCACTTTGGAGATATGGCTGCAAATTCAAAATGTATATTTATAATAGGTGCAAACCCAGCTGTGGCAAACCCAGTTGGCGGTATGAAGCACACTTTGCAAGCAAAAGATAGAAACAATGCAAAGGTGATCGTAGCTGATCCAAACTTTACAAAATCAGCTGCACACGCTGACCTTTATCTAAGACAAAGATCAGGCACTGATATAGCACTTGTTTATGGCCTTATCCACATCATCTTAAAAAATGGCTGGGAAGATAAAGAATTTATAAAAAATAGAACTTATGGTATCGACGAGATAGCAAAAGAGGCTGAGCACTGGACACCAGAGGTCACATCTGACGTTACAGGCGTGCCAGTTGATAAGCTAATGGAGGCTGCAAATATCCTAGCTCACACAAAACCAGGCACGGTGATCTGGGCACTTGGTATCACTCAGCACTCAGTTGGTAGCTCAAATACGAGAATTTTACCTATCCTTCAACTAATCCTAGGCAACATGGGCAAACCAGGCGGCGGCTGTAACATCATCCGTGGTCACGACAACGTTCAAGGTTCAACCGATATGTGTAACCTCTCAGATAGCTTGCCGATGTATTACGGACTAACTGACGCGGCTTGGAAGTACTACTGCCAAGGCTGGGGTGTTGATTATGACGAGTTTATCAAACGCTTTGCAGTCTCAACTAAAGAGCCAAAACAAGGCGGCACACCAGTTAAAAACACTGTTTTTGAAGAGTATTATTACCACGATCCTAAAAATCCAGAGGATAGAAACTGGAGAAATGAAAAAGGCTGGTCACTTTCAAAATGGTGGCAAGGCGTCTTAAAAGAGGAAAATACATTTAGCAGTGGCGCATTAAGAGTTCTTTGGGTTCAAGGAACTGGTCTAACATCTATGGCGCACCTAGCTAAAATCCAAGAAGCAGCCTCAAAACTAGATATGATCGTAGTTGCTGAGCCATTTGTAAATGAAATTTCTATCCTTTCAGATAGAAAAGATGGCGTTTATATCTTGCCAGTGGCAACTGCCTTTGAAAACGAAGGTCACCTAAACGCTACAAACCGCTCAGGTCAGTGGAGAACAAAAGTCGTTGATCCACTTTATGAGAGCAAGGGCGATCACGAAGTAATGTTTGCATTTGCTAAGAAATTTGGCTTTTATGATGAGTACGTAAAAGGCATGAAGATGGCTGTCGTAGATAGAGAGCTAAAACAAGTAAAAGATGACTTTGTATGGCCAGATGATGCGACAAATGAGATAGCAAGGGTTGGAAATTCTATCGGTTATGGCGGCAGAACTGCTGAGATGTTTAGACGTCACCAAGCAAACTGGGATAAATTTGACCCAGATACGCTAATAGGTCTTGGCGGCGAGGTAAAAGGCGAGTACTACGGCAAGCCATGGCCAGCATGGGATGAAAAACACCCTGGCACACCGATACTTTACGATATGAGCAAGTCTTATGCAGAGGGTGGCTCTGGCTTTAGAAACCGCTTTGGCTTAGAGCATAACGGCGTTAGTCAGCTAGCTAGCGAAGAGAGCACGCTTGTTGGCTCAGCTATAAAAGGTGGCTACCCACAAATCACAAAAGATAATATAGAAAAAGTCCTAGGCATCACTCTAACTGAAGAAGAAAAAGCTAAGATAGGACCTAGCTGGAGCATGGACTACAGCGGTATCATCTTAGAAAAATGCCGTGAAAAAGGGGTCGTGCCGTATGGTAACGCAAGGGCTAGAGCTATCGTTTGGGAATTTCTTGATCCTATCCCAAAACATAGAGAGCCTATCCACTCACCACGCTGGGATCTTGTCCAAAAGTATCCGACATTTGATGATCAAGCTAGAAATTTCCGTGTTTCTACTAAATTTAAGTCAGAGCAACAAGCAAAAGACTGGTCAAAAGAGTTTCCTATCGTATTTAGCACGCAACGCGTCGTAAATTTAAGTGGTGCGGGAATGATAGAAAGAACAAGTAAATATCTCTCAGCTATCACACCTGAGATGTTTGCTAACGTCCATCCTGAGCTTGCTTTAAAATACGGCATAAAAGATCGCGATATGATGTGGATCCACAGCCCACAAGGCACGAAGATCAAAGTAAGATGCTATCACAGCTATATGGTAACTCCAGATAGAATTTGTATGCCTTACAACTTCGCTGGCGTTATGCAAGGTGTCGATCTCTCAGCTCGCTACCCAGAGGGCACTAAGCCTTATGTTATCGGCGAGAGCTTTAACACAGTTACTAACTACGGATTTGACCCTGTTACTCAAATTTCAGAATTTAACGCAGGTCTTTGCCGCATAGAAAAAGCTGAAGAGAATACCTTTAAAACATCGTTTTATCACGAGTATGGCGAGAGAGACGCCTTAGGTAAAGAGTAAGGAGAGAAAAATGGCAAGAATGAAATTTTTTGTAGATACTAATAGATGTATCAGCTGCTATGGATGTCAAGTCGCTTGCTCTTCTGCTCACGAGCTTCCAGTAGGAATTTATAGAAGAAAGGTTATCACACTTCACGATGGTATCGAGGGCAAAGAGGTATCAACTACTATCGCATGCCAGCACTGCACCGACGCGCCTTGCGAGCAAGTTTGTCCGGTTGATTGCTTCTACATTAGAGCTGATGGCATCGTGCTTCACGATAAACACAAGTGCATAGGCTGTGGATACTGCTTATATGCTTGTCCATTTGGTGCGCCGCAGTTCCCTAAAGACGGGGCATTTGGCGTAAAAGGCGTAATGGATAAATGTACTATGTGTGCAGGCGGTCCAGAGCCAACTAACTCACACGAGGAGAGAGAGCTTTACGGTCAAAACAGAATGGCTGAGGGCAAAGTGCCTATGTGTGCGGCTATCTGTTCTACAAACGCGCTTTTAGTTGGTGACGCTGCTGAGGTTTCAAATGTATATCGCAAACGCGTTATGCTAAGAAATACAGGACTAAACGTATAACACTAAGGAGGGCGCTTGCTCTCCTTTTAAATTTATAAAATTTAAATTATCTTTATGATTTTTATAATCTAAAATTTTATCAATATTTTTTCTTATCTATTGAAAATAGCAAAAATATATAACTTTTTTATCTCGATATGAAATTTTGATCTACTCTTTTAAAGCCCTAAATTTACGTAAAGTTGATTATTAGATTGTAAAAAATATTATTTGTGCTTTCAATTTACATTCTTTTATGATAATCGTTTTTATTTTAATCAAAGTAAAGTCTTGGTAATATCTCGCTTTAAAATAATCTCACAGGTGGTTTAATTAATGAATAAATTTTTTAAATTTATGCTTATCATGCTACTGCCTATCTGGCTTGTGGCAAAAAATGACGACTACACACAAGTCGCAGCTCAGATAAAAGAGTCATTACAAAAAGTAATAACAGAGTATAGAGCTGGCAACGTCGAGCAAGCAGTTAGCGATACTCAAAATGCTTATTTTGGTCTGTTTGAAGATGTCGAAGCTGGCATCAGAATAAATTTAGGTCAGAAAAAAGCTTACTCTATGGAGAAGCAGTTTGGCGAGATCAGAAAGGCGATAAAAGCTGGCGAAGCACCAGATGATGTGCAAAAAAGAATAGATCAGATAAATAGCGAAATCGCTGAAGTTTTGCCAGTTATTTTAAATGGACATAAGCTTGTTGGTGAGTATTCAGACAATCCAGCACAAGCTGCTGCAAGTGGCTATGACACTTCTAAATTTATCCCTGAGTGGAAGGTGGCATTTGAAAATTTATCAGCTGCTCTAGATAAAGCTATAGCAAGCTACGAGGGTGATAAACAAGATGATGCTAAAAATTCTATCCAAGATGCTAAATTTAATGATTATAGAAACACTCAACTTGAAATCGCCGTTCGCCAATATATAGAAAATGGCAAAAGCATAGATGCTGACATCCAAAGAAAGATGGGTGAAGCGATCAGTGGCATCACAAATGGCATAAGCAAAGATGACTTTAAAGTAAAGCTAGAAGAGATCAAAAAACTAGCTTATGATGCCGTTGCAAAACTCCCAGCCGAAACAGTAAAACTAGCAAAAGTTGATATGAGTAGTGCAGCATCTAGCGATAGCAGCGAAGATAGTGGCACAGACTACACTCAAACTGTTAAAAACATAAATGACAAAATTCAAGCAGCCATCGCGCTTTACAAAGGCGGCAATAGCGCTAAAGCTATGGGCGATATCCAAGATATCTACTTTGATGAGTTTGAAGGTAGCGGCATGGAGAACAAAGTAGGTGCGATAGATGTAAATTTAAAAACAGCTATCGAAGCTACATTTGGTAACCTTGTAGCCCTTATGAAATCAGGTGCAGACGAAAAAACACTTGAAGAGAGTGCAAGCAAGATGTCATCTCAGCTAGCAGCCGCACTTGAGAAAACTAGCGGTTCAAGCTCACCTTGGACGCTATTTATCTGGGCTCTAACTATCATCTTAAGAGAGGGTTTTGAAGCTCTTATCATCGTTGCAGCCGTTGTTGCATACCTTGTAAAAACTGGCAATGCAAAATCTATGGGCAAGGTCGTATATAGCTCAGTTGGCGTAGCTGTCATCTTAAGCTTTGTCATGGCTTGGATAATGAACGTCATCTTTGGCGAGGCAGCAGGTCAAAAAAGAGAGCTTATGGAAGGCATCACGATGCTTGTTGCAGTGGGACTTCTATTTTATGTTGGCTTCTGGCTTCTTTCAAATGCTGGCGCTAAAAAATGGAACGACTACATCAAATCTCACTTATCTGAGTCTATCTCAAGTGGCTCAAGCACGATGCTTTGGTGGACTGTATTTTTAGCGGTATTTAGAGAGGGCGCTGAGACAGTGCTATTTTATCAAGCGCTTATCTTTGACGCAAAAGACTCAGCTGGCTACTCAATGATCGCAGCTGGCTTTGTTGTAGGTCTTATCGTTCTTTTGATAGTCTATTTCTTATTTAAAATTTTCGCTATTAAAATTCCTATTAAGCCATTTTTTATATTTACATCAGCTATCATCTTTTACATGTCGATCGTCTTTGTTGGCAAGGGCGTTGGCGAGCTAGTTGAGGGCAAAATTTTCATCCCAACTATCATAAAAGGACTAAATTTCCCTGACTGGATGAGAGACTGGCTAGGACTTATGCCATATTACGAGAGTTTAATACCTCAAATCATTATGGTGCTTGCCCTAATTATAGGCATCGTTATCATGAAATCAAAACAAAATAAAAACTAATCTTATTTAAAGGAGAGGATATGAATAAAATTCTTAGTTCAGCTCTAGCACTTAGTCTAGCAGCTGGTTTTGCACTTGCTGGAGAGCACCCAATCGGCGAGCCTGTAGAGGCTAATGGCATGGAGATAGCTGCAGTTTATCTTGAGCCAATCGACATGGAGCCAAAAGGCGTTGATCTAGCTCCAAGCTTAGCTGATCTTCACCTAGAAGCTGACATCCACGCTGTAAAAGGCAACAAAAACGGCTTTGGCGAAGGCGAGTGGATCCCATATCTAAAGATCAACTATGAGCTAAAAAACCTTGATAATGGTAAAACTAAAAAAGGTACATTTATGCCAATGGTTGCAAGCGATGGCCCACACTACGGCGCTAACGTAAAAATGGATACAGGCGTTGGTAACTATGAGCTTAAATTCCACATCGACAATCCAGAAAAACAAGGCTTTGGTCGCCACGCTGACAAAGAGACTGGTGTTGGTAAATGGTTTGAGCCTTTCACAACAACTTATAAATTTCAATGGACAGGTGGTCCTGTTAAATAATCACTTTGGGGCGTTCTCGCCCCTTTTTAAAAATTCTCATAGGGTTTAGTTATGTCAATTTACTTCTATCAGGTCTTTTTAGCCCTCCTTGGATTTACGCTTTTTGCTGCCTTAAATAACAATGGCAAAAGTTTAAAAACGATCTTTTTACCATCATTTCTTGGCGTTGTTGCTGGTGTGCTTATCTTTAAAGCTGCTCGTCATGCGCTTGTTGATGACCAGTTTAAAATTTTCATTGATTCTGTGACGCTGGTTTTTCTACTAATTAGCATTTTATGGATATTTTTCGAGCTTAAGATAGCAAAAATCGTAACATTTTTTATTTTAGGCATCGGCTTTGGCTTTGGTTATAGCTCAAGTAGCGCATTGTTCCCACTATTTGGTGGCGAGCTGCTTGACACACTTTCAGTCATTAGCTTCTTTTTGATGATCTTTGCGATGATCTTGATGCTGTTTTTATTTTTCTTCATTTCAAATTTAAAAGCAAGCATCCCATCATCACTAGCTAAAATTTTAGCTCTTATCACATTAGTATTTTTGCTAGTTGATAGAAGCTCGCAAACTGCACTCGAGCTTTTACGTGCAGGCGCTTTAAAGATAAGTAGCGAGCTAAATTCTCAAATTTTATCTATCAGCGCAAAAGGCATCTACGTCACAGAATTTAGTGCCTATTTTTACATAGTAGTGATCCTACTTTTATGCATCATCGCACTTTGCTTTATGCCAAAAAGTATCGATAAGAGCACGTTTGGCTCTATCAAATACCGCTTTACAAAAGCCATTAGAGAAAATGTCTTTGACAATGCAAAATTTGCATTTTGTAGCGTTTTAATAGCGCTTGGCTTCTCACTTTATTTTGATCTTTACGCATCTCGCCCACCTCAAATTTCAGAGCCAGTCTTGGTTGAGCCAGTGGGAGATAAATTTATATTTGATGTTGATATGTTAAAAGATAATGAACTTCACAGATTTGCCTACATCACAGATGAGGGCAAACAGATAAGATTTTTCTTGCTAAACCGCTTTAGCGACCGCCCATCTCCAGTCATCGTCTTTGACTCGTGCATGATTTGTGGCGATATGGGCTACATAAAAAGAGGAAATGACCTTATTTGTATCTCTTGTAATGTTAGAATTTTCTTGCCGTCAGTTGGCAAAGAGGGCGGTTGTAACCCGATCCCTATGGCATTTACCTTTGATGGTAAAAATATCATAGTTGATTATAAAACGATCGTCGCAGGGGCAAACTACTTTAGCAAGGTCGTCGAAAAGATGGTGCTTGACCCAGTTAGTCACAAAAAGGTGAGCAATCTTGATTCAAGATCATATTTATACTACGGACGCACATATTTCTTTGAGAGCAACGAAACTCAGGCGAAATTTGAAGCAAATCCAGAAAAATATGTAGAAACAAATGGAACGTTAAAATGAAAAATATGCAACTAAGAATGATAAAAAGCTCGATCACTGGCTCAAAGGTGCAAAAGACGATGGCGTTTATCACCATCTTGCTAGCTGCTCTTTTGATAGCTTGCATGCTAAATATCACGCTAAAAATCGGCGATCAAGTGGCAAGCGAGCTTAGAGGATATGGCTCAAATATCGTCGTTTTACCACGCGGTGAGAGCCTAAGCATTGAGATCGAGGGTAAAAATTTCACCCCACTAAAATCACAAAATTTACTCCCAGAGGCTGATATCTACAAGATAAAAGAGATCTTTTGGAGAAATAACATCGTTGCTTTTGCTCCGTTTTTAGAGACAAAGGTAAAAGACGCTAAGGGCGATGAGTTTAGCTTTGAGGGGACATATTTTGATAAAAATATCGGACTAAAAGATGAGCCAGAATTTAGCACAGGCGTTAAGAGCTTGTATGGATTTTGGGGTGTTGAGGGCGCTTGGCCAAAAGATGAGAGCATGGATGAAATTTTAGTAGGAGATGAGCTTGCAAAGGCTAAAAATTTAAAAGTTGGCGACAAGCTTAGCCTTGTGGGCAAAAACGGCACAAAAGAGGTTAGCGTGGTTGGCATCTTAAAAGGGGCAAGCGATGAGGCACATAAGCTAATAGGCTCGCTCAAACTTGCTGGCGATCTCTCAGGACACGCTGGCTCATACACAAAAGCTGAGGTCTCAGCCATGACGATCCCAGAAAATGACCTATCGCTAAAAGCAAGAAGAAATTTAGACAATCTTGATAGCGCAGAGTACGACAAATGGTACTGCTCAGCTTATGCAGGCTCGATCGCATTTCAGATAGAAGAAAATTTACCAAACGTTAGCGCAAAAGCCAGTCTTCAAGTAAGCGATGCTGAGAGTAATATCGTAAAGAAAATTCAAAGCCTAATGGGCATCGTTAGTATCATCGCTCTTGTGGTCTCAGCTATCGGCATAACGTCGCTAATGACAAGTGAAATTTACCGCCGTAAAAAAGAGATCGGCCTTTTAAAAGCCATAGGCGCAAGCAACTTTGAAATTTACGCCCTTTTTGCTAGCGAGAGCCTTGTGGTTGCCTTTTTTGCTGGTATCACGGGAGCATTTTTAGGATACGCGCTAAGCTACGTGATGTCTTACATCATCTTCTCTCACGGCATAGGCATAGCTTGGATCGTGCTGCCAATTAGCGTGGCATTTGCCTTGCTCATCTCAGTCGTTGGCTCGCTAATGCCAATGAGAAACGTCATAAATTTACTACCTGCGGAGGTGCTATATGACCGCAAATAGCAAATTCTTTTACAACCTTATCTACAAAAGCCTAAAAAATGGCTCATCAAGGGTTATGGTCATCGTGATCTCGATCTTGCTTGGAGCGTGCGTGTGTGCGGCATTTGTCAATGTCTATCTAGACATCGACTCAAAGGTCTCACGCGAGCTAAAAACTTATGGTGCAAATATGATCTTTGCTCCAAAAGATATGGCGACAAGTGATGATATGAGCGAAAAAACTTATAATGAAATGATCGCTAAAGTGCCAAAAGATAAGCTTCTTGGAGAGAGCGGTTATCTCTTTGCTCAGGCAAATATCGGTCCGACAAATGCCATCGTCATGGGGACAAAATTTAGCAATCTAAAAAAGGTTAAGCCGTTTTTAGATGTTAGAGATGGAACTATGATAAATGTCGATTTTGACGATAAAAACGTGCTAATAGGCGTCGATCTTGCTCGTCAAGCTGGCTTTAAAGCAGGCGATGATATAGAAATTCGTGCCATTGGCTCAAATGAGAGCATAAATGTAAAGATAAAAGGCGTAGTGGCAAGTGGCGACAAAGAGGACGCTCTTTTGATCACGTCACTATCTTTGGCTCAGAAAATTTCAAACAAAGTTGGCAAGATAAACTATGCTGAAGCTGTTGTGCTTGGAAATTTTGACGAGATAACATCGCTTGCAAAAACTATAAGCAACGATGAAATAGTCGCAAAACCAGTGGCAAAGGTCTCAAAGTCTGAAGGCTATATCTTAGAAAAGATCAAACTTCTAATGGCGCTTGTCAGCCTTGTCATCTTGCTCATTACTTCAATGTGCGTAAATACAACGCTTAGTGCTATCTTGCTCTCTCGATCACGTGAGATCGCACTTCTTAGAGCCATAGGCGCAAGCAAAAAAGACGTGCTAAGGCTATTTGGCTTTGAAACATTTGTGACAGCGCTCATCTCAGCGTTAGTTGGAGCGTTTTTAGGTTATCTACTAGCTCAAATTTTAGGTTATGCGATATTTGATTCTAGTATTGATTTTAGAATTCTAAGCATCCCAGTAGCTGTGGTCATATCACTTCTTTTTGCAGCGATCGCAGCGTTTTACCCGATTAAGCGGGCACTTAATAACAAAATGGCAGATACACTAAGAGGAGAATGATATGCAAAATGCACTAGAACTTAAAAATATTTGTAAAATTTTTGGCGATGTAAAAGCACTTGATGATATAAGTTTTGAGGTTAAAAAGGGCGAGTGGGTCAGCGTCATGGGACCAAGCGGTAGTGGTAAGAGTACGCTTGTAAATATCCTTTCTCTAATGGATACTCCAAGTAGTGGCGTATATATGCTTGGCGGCGATGATGCGAGCAACCTAAATGCCGATGATACGCTTAAATTTAGACGTGAAAAGATCGGACTTGTCTTTCAGCAGTTTCACCTAGTGCCATATCTTAGCGCGCTTGAAAACGTGATGATAGCGCAGTATTATCACAGCTCAGTTGATGAAGAGGATGCTAAAAAAGCCCTTGAGGCAGTTGGCCTCTCTCACAGGCTAACGCACAGACCAAGTCAGCTAAGTGGTGGCGAGCAACAACGCCTTTGTATCGCGCGCTCACTCATAAACGACCCTGAAATTTTAATAGCAGATGAGCCAACTGGTAACCTTGACGAGGCAAATGAGAGGATCATACTTGATCTTTTTTGCAAGCTAAGAAAAGAGGGCAAGACGATACTTCTAGTCACTCACAACCCAGATCTAGGCGAGTATGGCGATAAGATCGTCTATCTAAGACACGGCAAACTAGAGAAGATCCGCACTATCGAAAATCCAAAGGTGCCAAATGCGATATAAAATTTTACTTTTATGTCTAGTCTCAGCCCTAGTTTTGGGCTGCGTCAAGCAGTATGAGAAGCACCACATCACGCTAAATGACTCAAGTGGCATTGACACGCAGTTTTTCCCTACCGAAAAGCGCCTAAAGATCGGCGATAAGCCATATATGCTCTTTTTCTTTGGCACGGACTGCGGAGTGTGCAAGGCTGCGATCCCTGATCTAAACGCACTTGAAAAAGAGTATGGCAAAGAGGTTCAATTTATTGGTATTTTAGGACCTAGCAAGGGCTTTGATAAGGATATCGAGATCTTAAAAGAGCACAACATCACCTTTAAAACTACAAGCGACAAGGTCTCGGTGGATTACTTCAGCAAGGCAGTTGGTGGCGTTATGGGCGTGCCAGTTATCTATTTTTTTGATAAAGATGGTAAGATGCGATCAAAATTTATCGGTCTTACACCAAAAAGTGTGCTTGAAGGTGCTATAAGATCGCTCTTATAGGAGTGAAGATGAGAAATTTCTTTTTATTTGTTCTAGCGGTATTTTTTGTCGGATGTGCTAGCAGCACGCCAAATATCTCGGTAAAAACGAGCGATCCGATCTTTTTTACGCTTGGTGAAGCAAACAAAAGCGTCTATGTAAATTTTAAAAATAGCGCGACCGGACAAGATGTAAATGCTGAAATTTTAAGCGAATTTGCAAAGGCTGGCTTTAGAAATGAGCCAAATATCAAAAATGCCGACTTCATCATCCTTGGCGACGTGCAAAGCTTTTCTAGGACAACCAAAAGAGATCCTAGATTTTCAATGGGCATGGGATATGGCTTTGGCAGACCAAGTTTTGGCTTTGGCTACTCGATGTTTTTCCCGTTTGGTTATGATGATTATGATGACGACTTTAGCACAAACAGCTATGCTTACTACATGCAAGTAAGCGTGCTAGTGCGCCCAAAAGATGGCGGTGAGAAAGCGACAAATATCTCGCTCATGCAAGCTGGCAATGTCTATTCGCCAAGCTACATCTGGCCATTTTTCAAAGAGCGCCTAGCAAAACAGATCGTTAGCTTTTTTTATAACGTCTCACAAAGGTAGAGAAATTTAGCAAAATTTAAAAGGAGTTAAGATGCTAGTTGATGGAAGCTACGAAATTTTATCTTGTGATGATGTGGAGCTTGGCATAAAAAGAAGCTCTGCTTTATCTTTTTATGCCTGTTATGACGATGTCAAGGAGGCAAAAGCTCTTTTAGTCATCATCCCTGGTCTTGGAGCAGACTCTGACTCTGGTTATAGGACTCATCTCATGCGAACCATGGCAGAGAACTATGATGTGGCGTGTATTAGTGTGGATTATCACTGCATAGGCAACCGCCCACAACTTGGGGCGAAATTTGGACTTGATGATATAGATCGTGAAATCTTAACAAGAGAGCTGTCAAGCATAGGTATAAATTTACCAATCGATCTAAAAAGTATTGACTGCCACGAGAAGGTTGATTTGCTACTTAAATTTCTTAGTAAAGAGATAACTATTCGAAAAGAGAGCGGTATTTTGCCGGCTGATTTTAGGCTAAATGCTAGCATTACGATGGTTCCAACAAAAAATGAATATCAAAATTTTGGCGTTATGCAAGCAATGGATGTGCTAAATGCTGTGCTTTATACAAAAAAATATATAAATAATGCCAAATTTGAGCATCTACCAGTGATAATGGTAGGCAGCTCACATGGTGGATATCTGGCACATATGTGCGCTAAGATCGCTCCATGGCTAGTTGATGCGGTGATAGATAATAGCTCTTACGCTATATTTTTATGGCGGCTTATTGGTTTTGGTAAAGAGATTGATTTTACTAACTATTTTTGTTTTGGCACTGACACTTTGTATCAAAATTTATATCTTTACTTTTTTGATAAGACCTACTGGACACTTAATGAAAAATCACCATATTATTTTATTGACGCAAGAGAAGAGATAAGAAACATCCTAAATTTAGATCATTTAAATGTTCAAAGTAGCTACAAAAAGCCAATTTACGTGAGCTATCACTGCACTTATGATAATGAGACTGCTCCCGCAAAGGATAAAACCAAGCTTTACGAGGCTCTTAAGAAGCTTAAATTTGACGCGACACTTCATATGATAAAAGATGAGAGCGAGGTTGATGGCAAATTTATAAAGTCTCTAACTCACGGCATGGGGATGTCTTATAAACTGCTTTTGCAAAGAGAGCTTCCTGGTGTTATGAAGAAAATTTTGTCTAAAAAAGATAAAAAAGATGAGATCAATGAAAGATGCATAGAGTATAAGTGTGGTGATTTGCTTTATAAATTTAGTGAAGTCTCAGATCAGATAAGGCTTGAAGTTACTAATA
>ENA-OWND01000543-OWND01000543.1-metagenome-genome-assembly--contig:-NODE-543-length-26464-cov-7.476845_pt1 | contig 26464 bp, 15 predicted proteins | sample MGYA00245342_ERZ651119 | MGnify/ENA primary metagenome ERZ651119 (study PRJEB26857, sample SAMEA4031756) | metagenome | biome: human; feature: oral; material: saliva | place: Philippines | collected 2014... | reverse complement strand
CAAATATCCACGTACGTAGATATTAGAGCCACGTACGTAGCCCAAACTTATCTGCTACTCGTCCACAATTTTATTCCTACGTGGAGCAACGGCCTACAATAGTCGTTCGACTCCAGACTAATAGTCGTCTGAGCACAGACCTGTAGTCGTCTGCACAGCGACCTCCCGAGCCTTGCCTACACACCTCTACAATCATGAGGCCACATATCGCAAGGGCTGTATCGAGGGGATAGCACCTTGATATCCTCCTCGGGGCTGATGGCAGAAGCCCGTCCCTTTGACTATCTCCACGATTCTCCGTAAGTTTGCTCCGTATAAAACCAAAGACCAAGACCGGACTTGCCCAAGTCTATGCCTTGACACTTGATTAACTCACCTTACAACCAACGCCGATGAGACGTCTTTTACCGCTGTTCTTGTTGTGCGTCTTCTTCTCTCAGCTGGGACTTAGCGCCCAGGTGCATATGCCAGCTATCTACGGGCGGCACGAGACGAAGCAAGTCGTGACGACAGAGACCTTCTATGACTCAGGCGGGCCAACTAAGAATGCCCACCCTCTGGGCATCGCCGCCGTCACCTTCACCCCCAAGTATGGGCAAGCTATCGAGGTCGACTTCTCTGAGCTTGACCTCAAGCAAGCCACCCTCTATGTCTACGAGGGGAAGCAAGAGCTCGTCAAGAGTGACGGGGGCGACGAAGATGATGATGAGATCACCTATACCAAGCCAAATGCGCCCGAGCTCTATGTACTCCGAGGTAGTGATCTCTCCCGTCATATCTTCCACTCCACGACTGCTGATGGGGCGCTGACCTTCGTCTTCATCGGAGCCAACCCCGCAGGTAAAGGTTGGACAGCCGAAGTGAAGAGCGTAGCCAAGACCTCCGATGACACCCCCGTACCTGCCGAGCCCGAGGGCTCCGTCTATATGGTACCAGGGCCTCGTGAGGTCATAGTAGGCAGCACAGGACTCGACTTCTATGATGATGGTGGGCCCACGAAGAAGATCAGCCCCAACTTTGAGGGCTACGTAACCTTCGTCCCCAAGCAAGCGGGACAGCGCATACGGGTGACCTTCACCAGCCTTAAGCTCTTCCATACCTACAAGCCGAAGAACGACCTACTACGCGTCTACAACGGGCGCAGCACCTCCTCAACCAAGCTTCTGCGCGAGCTCCTCAACGAGCAGACGCCCATCAGCCTCATCTCCAGCGAGGACGATGGTTCACTGACCGTCTCACTGAAGAGCGTCACGGGGACTCCGCAGGACGGCTTCGTCGCACGCGTCGAGGCCATCACCCCCAGCCCGATGACCTTCGCCTCAGCCTCGGCGACCTCTCCCACAGAGAAGGTAAAGAGCGCGGCAGGTGAGCACGACAAGCCCCTTCTACTTCTCACCCTCCACACCGAAGGCGTGAGCCCCGCCCTCACCCTCTCAGAGCTGGAGCTCTCCATCCAAGGCACGAGCACAGGCGCCCTGGAGCGTCTTATCCTCTATCGTGGCGAGCAAGCCCTCACCACCAACCGCATAGGCGAGGCGACCGTCACGGGCGATCAGGTGCGCCTCCAGCTCTCCGCTCCCCTCGAGCTGAACTACGGAGACAACACCTTCCTCCTCACGGGCGACATCTCTGCCAAGGCTCACACGGGCGATCAGCTCAGCCTCACCGCACGCACCGCAGTCCTCTCAGGCGAGACGAAGCAGCTCAACCTCCCCACCCCTACCCCATATATCCTCGACAACGTCTGCCGCAGTCTCGAGGGTCAGCCCCAGGTCATCACCGTATATTCGGACTGGACCTTCGCTCCGACGATGAGCGCTGGGCGCTATGCCCCAGGCAATACCGACCAAGTCACGACCTTCCTCCCAGCCAAGTCAGGCGAGGTAGTCGAGCTGGACTTCCAGTCCTTCGATGTCCTCTACGAGAAGAGTAAGTATGGGACGAAGGCGGTCTTCGAGATCTATGCTGGTCAGGGGCGTACGGGCAAGCTCCTATGGCGTCTCGACGAAGAGACGATGAATGGGGGCGGGCCTAAGCTCATCCATTCGACGAGCTCGGACGGTGCACTGACCGTCGTCTTCAATCCCAAGGAGAGCATCCCAGGCCGACAGAAGTCGGGCTGGCAGGCTACCGTACGCAGCCAGCAGCCCCAACCTATGGTACTCGTCTCGGCTACGGTCGCGCAGGCCTCCACAGCCGAAGCGCCCGTAGGTGCTACTGGTCTGGAGTTCCTCGATCTCACGCTTGAGACGAAGGGCAGCCTTCAGCCCAAGAAGCTGGAGGCCATCAAGCTCCAGCTCAAGGGCGCACCTCAAGCCTTCACCAAGCTCTACCTCTACGCCCTCTCCAGCCCGAAGGCCTACAGCTCAGCCAAGCTCCTTGGCTCCGTCACGCCCACAGGTGAGACGACCGTCACCCTGCCTCTTACGGTAGCTCAGACACTCCCCGAGCGCAAGAGCTACTATTATATAGCTGCCGACATCGCCCAGGGCGTCGCAGCAGGTCTGACGCTTGACCTCGCGCTCCCCGAGATCACACTCTCAGGAGAGACCGTCTCCATTGAGAGCCCCGACCCCGAAGGAGGACGCATCACCCGCAATCTCCTCTCGATGGCAGCCGGAGAGACGACTATTGAAGTCACCAACCCGCTCTCCTTCTATGATAATGGTGGACCCACGGGGAAGTACCCGCGCTCCTTCACCGGCACTGTACACTTCGTCCCTCGTGCGGGTGAAGTCATCCACTGCCGCATACGCCAGCTCCGCCTCGGTCGTGTAGACTACCTCAGCTTCTACCACGGGAAGGAGGCCAACGAAGACAAGCTCATCACCAAGCTCTCAGGCTACAAGCGCGACCTCCCCGAGCTCATCTCCACCGCGCCCGACGGCTCGATGACAGTGACCTTCACCAGCAAGACCAGCGATGATGGCTGGGATATCGAGGTCAGCTCTGAGCGCCCCATCCCGCTGCACGTCACGGAGGTCAAGGCCGAAGCGATCCAAGATGCCCGCCTGATGAGGGGTGCTAAGGACGTCCCTCTGATGAAGCTCGCCGTCACCGTCACGGGAGACCAAGGCGCGCTGAGCATCGAGCACATTGACTTTGCCCCCTTCTTTGCTCAGGGAAGCAGCGCTTGGGCAAAGCTCAACCTCTACACCACTGAGACCTCCGAAGCCTTCTCTACAGCGAAGCTCTACGCCACGGGCGGGGAGCGCTTCTCGGGTACGACAGACTACCACAAGCCTGGTACGTACTACTTCTTCCTCGCAGCTGAGGTAGATGCCACCGCTCCAGCAGGCGCCCGCATCACCATCACGCCCCGCAGCATCACCGCAGGCGGTGAGGAGCGTGCGATCACGACGCCCCCGACAGCTGCCATTGACCTCCACGAAGGCATGCACGGGGACTTCACCATCGGCGAGCGCAGAGGCATGCACTATACTACCCTCACCGCCGCCATCAAGGATCTTGTCAGCCGTGGTGTCGATGGTCCCGTACGCCTACTCCTCAGTGCAGGCACCTATGACGAGGCGCTCTCCCTGCCCGATATCGCAGGGCTGTCCGAGACGAACACCCTCACCATCGAGCCTATCTCAGGTCGTCGTGGCGAAGTGACGCTCACCAACACCCACTACCGCAAGGTGGACTACGGCGACAATAAGCCAGGTTACTTCAACGTCGAAGGGGCAGACTACGTCACACTCCGCGCACTTACCTTCACGTCAGAGAAGAGTGACGCACCAGCACTCCTACTCGTCCGTAATGGTAGCCAGCATCTCACCATCGACGACTGTGAGTTCTCTGCTCCCCGCACCACACTGTACAACGAGGGTGACATGGCGCTCATCCGTACGGCACGCGGCAACCAGCCTTCGCCCAACAACGACTTCCTAACTCTGCGCAATTCGCACCTCATCGGTGGGTACAGCGCGATCTATGCCGACGGACTTTCGAACGTCGCACTCCCCACACAACGCGTCATCACCATCGAGGGCAACACGCTCGAGGGGCAGGGCTCGAAGAGTATCTACCTGCGCTGTATCCCCGACATGACCGTACGCGCCAACCGCATCCTCGCCTCGGGCAAGGCGGCACGCGACTATCAGGCGATGGACCTCACTCTCGGCGAAGGGGTGAGCGTCGTCGGGAACAGCATCCACCTCATGGACTTCTCCGAGACGACGACCGCCGTACAAGCCATCTACCTCAGACGCACTACGGAGCATGCGCAGATCGAGCACAAGTCCAGCCTCTTCGCCTCGAATGAGATCATCCTCGATGCACCGCAGAGCCTCCGTGAGGTCTACGCCTTCTACTTCACCGATGAGAACCTCACGGACATCAAGCTCCTGCACAACTCCGTCCTCATCTCAGGCACTCGCACCGACAAGTCCACGGCACCTGTCTACTTCCATTCGCGCAAGCAGGGTACCATCTCAAAGCTCGAGGTGAAGAACAACCTCTGGCAGAATCTCACTCCTGGCTCTATCTACAAGACCACGGCAAAGATCACGCTCGTCGATCCTACCTTCACGGACAACGTAAGCTACACGGCAGGCAGCGACTTCGCACTGCTCGGAGATAGCGCCCTTGACCTCGCCGAATGGACGAGCCGCATGAAGGACACCTCGAGCCGCATCGCACGAGTGGACTTCGCAGCTCCTCGTGAGAGCCTCCTCCCACAGGAGTTCAGTGCGCTGACCTTCGCGCGTGCTCTCCCCGAGGTACCTACCGATATCGTCGGCACGAAGCACCCCGCTACGGATGCCGCCGTCGGGGCTTACGAAGCGACGACGCACGGCTTCCCCGCACTGGCCACGGGCTATCCCAAGCCCCTCAACCTCACGGCGGATCATCCCGTGCTGGAGATCAAGGCGACCGACTTCGGGCAGTTCTTCTGCCTGGTGCTCAAGCTATCTGAGCCTGCTCCTACGCTGGAGGCTCTCAAGGCCTCGACGCTGCAGATCAATCTCTACCCTAATCAGGTCAGCCGCCTCACCCTTCCCGCACTCGATGGGCACTCGGCCTATCGCCTCTACCTCCTCCCCCGCAATCTGTCGGGGCAGTTCGCCTCAGCAGCCCTCACCTATGACTTCTCTACCGATGCCCCCCCTTCGGAGGTGGCAGACTTCGAGAGCGTAGCCGTCGGGACGAGTGACTTCGTCAGCGGTACCTATCGCTTCGTAGGTGGGAAGGTCTACGAGCCTCAGAAGCCCTACACGACGGGTAGCCATCGTGCCCTCGAATGTAGTAGCACGGTGACCATCACCCCCACACACACTACAGCACCCACCAAGCTCACGGGCTTCTACCTACAGAGTGATGCACCCGTACGCCTCACGGCTAAGGGTGGAGCCGATGGCGATCAGACGAAGCCCCTTCCCTCGACGGGCGGCGTATGGCGCTACGTCAGTCTGCGTGACCTCGGCGAACTCACCGAGCTCACCATCCAAAGCGAAGGCAAGGCAGGTATCGATGACTTCACCGCCGAGCCACAGCCACTCCGCCTCACCCCGAAGACCTTCACCTCTCGCGCTGGTGAGACCATCGCTCTCCAGCATGATGCCGAGGGCGGTGTATGGCCCTACTCCTATGTATGGCGTACCGCAGCAGGGGAGATCGTAGGGAAGGAAGCGACCTACAGCCTGAAGGCTGAGCGCACCCAGCACCTGACGCTCGAGGTGACCGATGCTTGGGAGCAGAAGGTGAAGAGCCAGCTCCTCCTCAAGGTCTCGGGTGGGAAGCCTGCTATCGCTACCTTCGACGATCTCGGCCTCGAGCCTGAGACGGCGTGGTACGGCGAGCAGGAAGCTGGGGGCTCCGACTTCATCTCCTCGACCTTCTATAGCGGGAGCTACTCCTTCGCCTGCAGCAATGCACCCGCACTGCGCACGTGGATGGGCTTCGCCTACTCCGACCAGACGAAGACGACCTTCACCTCACTCTTCCCCGACCAGTTCAATAGTGCTGTCGGGCATGGCGTGAATGGCTCGAAGAACTATGCCGTAGCCTATGCCTATCGTCAGCCAGCCGAGCTCCGCACCACCCACGCAGGGCCTGCGGTCATCCCGGGCACCTATGTCACGAATACCGCTTGGGTCAAGCAAGTCACCCAGACGGGGACGAAGATGGGCAGTGAGCCGGATGCGCCCTTCCATCAGGGGGACTATCTGCTCCTCATCGCCAGCAATAGCACGGGGACAAAGAGCCTTGAGATCCCCCTCATCGACTACCGTAGCACCGACCCGAAGGAGCACTACACGATAGACACCTGGCAGTGGGTCGACCTCTCTGCTCTCGGAGAGACCGATGTCGTGCGCTTCACGATGAAGGGCTCACGTGTAGCTAATGGAGGCACGACCATCCCGGCTTACTTCTGTCTTGATGACTTCGGGAGCGAAGTACCTGCGAAGGACATCGCACCCCGCACCCTCGCCCCACAGAGCACGGAGACCCTTGACCTGACGAAGATCTTCTCCGACGCAAGTCTTGCGCCCAGCGCTTCCCCTCGCCCTGTCTATACCCTTATGGCAGCTGGGAGCGAAGAGACTGTGACGGCGACCCTCAGTGGGAGCAACCTCCGCCTCACAGCCAAGGCCACGGGCTCGACCTCGCTCATCATCAGCCAGCGCCAGGGAGGGAAGACCGTCTACCTCCGCCTACCTCTCACGGTAGCCCTGCCCCAACCCACGCCCCAGCCTACACCCGATCCCACACCACAGCCTACGCCTCAGCCCACACCTACCCCCGAGGCCGATGGCGAACTGAAGGCATATCCCAGCCCCGCCACCACGGAGATCCATCTCACGGTGAGCGGACGCGTAGATATCTTCAGCCTCACAGGGCAGCTCATGCTCACCATCGAGCACTACACGGCAGGGCAGGCTATCCCCGTAGGCAATCTCCCCGCAGGTATGTATCTCGCACGCACGCCCCAGGGTGTCGTCCGCTTCAGCAAGCGCTGAGCCTAAGTCCGCCCGACGATACGATACAGTTAGCGCGTGGCTCTCCCCCTCGGGGGCGGGTCACGCGCTAACCATTTGAGCCTGTGGCCGCAAGTCCTGCCCGCTATTTAGTGTGCTAAGGCCTCGCACGCCCACCGCCCCTATATGCCTCTCCGAAGTGACCGAGCAAGTCCATCGCCTTATAGCGAGTATTCCTCTTATCGAGCGGAGGGAAAAGCATCGTTCTCGTGAAGAAAAAAGCACTTTCCCGTGGTGGTATTCTTCTATCTATGTACGTAGCCTTAAAGACCAGGCACATAAATCCAAATATCCACGTACGTAGATATTAGAGCCACGTACATAGTCCAAACTTATCTGCCACTCGTCCGCAACTTTTATCCCAACACGAAGCAACAACCTAATAGAGGTCGGCGCAGCGACCAATATAGGTGCAGGCCTCCACCAAATATGGAGTGGTATCACCATGCATCTGAGCGGGGCGCAATAGAGAATTATATACGCTATTTATATCGGTATATATGGGGCGAATTGGAAGCAGAAAAAGGTTGGGCTACCTTTGCATCATAAATCGAGAGCACCCCTGTGGTGCGCTTCATCACACTTTCAAGAAATTCAGTTATAGATTATGTGTTACATCAACAGCCAGCTCCCCGAGTTCAAGGTCAACGCTTACCGCAAGGACAAGGGTTTCATCCAAGTTTCTAACGAAGACCTCAAGGGCAAGTGGAGCATCCTCTTCTTCTATCCTGGTGACTTCACCTTCGTTTGCCCCACCGAACTTGCTGACCTCGCAGACCACTATGCTGAGTTCCAGGCTCTCGGCGTAGACATCTACTCCGTCAGCACCGACTCTCACTTCGTCCACAAGGCATGGGCTGACGCTACCGAGACGATCCGCAAGATCGAGTACACGATGCTCGCTGACATGACCTTCGAGCTCTCAGCTGCCCTCGGCGTCCTCGGCGAAGAGTCTGGCCAGGCTTACCGTGGTACCTTCCTCTTCAACCCCGATGGCGAGCTGAAGATCGCTGAGATCCACGACAACGGTATCGGTCGTGATGCAAGCGAACTCCTCCGCAAGGTCAAGGCTGCTAAGTTCGTCTACGAACACCCAGGCCAGGTCTGCCCCGCTAAGTGGAAGGAAGGCGACGCTACGCTGACCCCCAGCATCGACCTCGTCGGTAAGCTCTAAGAAGCACCTCTACCCCCAGCCGAAGGTCTTACCTTCATAAGGCAAGGGCTCAACACAAAACGGGGGAGGTAGAGTCTGCATGACTCTACCTCCCCCGTGCTTCATCTATACCATATATACTTCCTCACTCATTCGACTTACTCTTATGCAGCTCGATCAGAATATCATCACTCAGCTTCAGGGCCTCTTCGCTAACCTGAAGCACCAGTATACCCTCGTCGTCGACAACGCAGGCGACGCCAAGAGCGAAGAGCTCGCCACGATGGCACGCGACTTCGCCAGCACCAGTCCCCAGCTCTCCGTCGAGGTACGCCCCGCTGACGTCCTTCGCCTCAGCATCCTCCGTGATGGGCAGGCTACGGGCATCTCCTTCCGCGCTATCCCTGGCGGTCACGAGTTCACCTCCCTCATCCTCGCCGTCCTCAACGCTGACGGCCAGGGCAAGAACCTCCCCGAAGAGGTCTTCATCCGCCGTATCGCGGCGCTGAAGACGCCTCTGCGCCTCACGACCTACGCTTCACTCAGCTGTACTAACTGCCCCGAAGTCGTCCAGGCGCTGAACGTCATGGCACTCTACAACGAAGGCCTCGAGCACGAGATGGTCGACGGCGCACTCTTCCAGGACGAAGTGAACGCCCGCAACATCAGCTCTGTCCCCGCCGTCTACGCTGGCGACACGCTCGTACATATCGGGAAGGCTTCCCTCGGCGACCTCCTCGCTGCTCTCGAAGAGAAGATCGGCGCTGAGCCCGTCTCCGCTGAGCCTATCCGCCGTAGCTATGACCTCATCGTCGTCGGTGGCGGTCCCTCAGGTATCGCTTCGGCTATCTACTCCGCGCGTAAGGGTCTCCACGTCGCCGTCGTCGCTGAGCGCATCGGTGGTCAGGTGAACGAGACTACGGGTATCGAAAACATCCCCTCCGTCAGCGCCACGACGGGTACGCAGCTCGCTGCTGACCTGCGCAAGCATGCGGAGATCTATCATATCGACCTCCTCGACAACCGCCGCGTCGAAGCCGTCATCGATGGTGAGACGAAGCTGGTGAAGACGAACCTCGGCGAAGAGCTCTCCGCCGCTCAGGTCATCCTCGCTACGGGTGCCTCTTGGCGTAAGCTCGGCGTCCCTGGCGAAGCCGAATACATCGGTCGTGGTGTCGCCTTCTGCCCCCACTGTGATGGTCCCTTCTTCAAGGACAAGGACATCGCTGTCATCGGCGGTGGGAACTCCGGTATCGAGGCCGCTATCGACCTGGCTGGTATCTGCCGCAGCGTCGTCGTCCTCGAGTATATGGACACCCTGCGTGCCGACATCGTCCTGCAGGAGAAGCTCGCTACGCTGCCCAACGTCACCGTACGCAAGGCCGTAGCTACGAAGGCCGTCCTCGGTGATGGCACGAAGGTCACGGGCCTCACCATCGCTCCACGTGATGGCGGCGACGAAGAGACGATCGCCCTCGACGGCCTCTTCGTACAGATCGGTCTCGCAGCCAACACCAAGCCCTTCGAGAAGCTGGTCGAGCTGCGCCGTGGCGAGATCGTCATCGACGAGCGCTGCCGTACCTCCGTCCCTGGCATCTATGCTGCTGGAGACTGCACGACCGTGCCCTACAAGCAGATCGTCATCGCTATGGGCGAAGGCGCAAAGGCTGCACTGACCGCCTTCGACGATCGCATCCGCTCGGCGAAGTAACCCCACCCGATCTTTAGTCCATAACGCCGCAGGCCCCCACTCTCTGGAGCGGGGGCCTGCACTGCTTTTGGGGATCTACAAGTCTTTTTCAAAAAATTTACGCTACGATTAAACGCACCCTCTACCCCGTACTCTAAGAGAGAAAGCAAACTCAAGAATACAGCATTTATGAATAGACTCCGTAGCCGCTCCATCATCGGCCTCATGAGCCTCCTACTTCTACTGCTCGGCCTGCCTGCAGGCCTGCGCGCACAGGACTCATTATACACGATCACGGGCCGTGTCCTCGACGAGAAGAGTGAAGCACTCCTCGGCGCCAGCGTGAGCCTCCTCCAGGGTGACGGTAAGCTCAAGACGGGCGCCATCACCGCCAAGGACGGCACCTTCCTCCTCAAGGGAATCGCCGCTGGAAGCTACACCCTGCGTGTCTCCTACGTCGGGTACAAGACCCACACCGCCCCTATCCATCTCACGAAGCAGTCACTCACCCTGCCCGCCATCACCCTCCAAGCTGAGGGCGAAGTCCTCGAAGGCGTGAAGGTCGTCGGGAAGACCAGCGACGTCGTCATCAAGGGCGACACGATCGAATTCCACGCCGGGAACTTCACCACGAACCAAGGGGCGGTCGTCGCTGACCTCATCAAGAAGCTCCCTGGAGCCAGCATCGATGAGAACGGCAATATCACCATCAACGGGAAGACCGTCAAGCAGATCATGGTCGACGGCAAGCGCTTCTTCGAGGGTGACCCGAAGGTAGCAGCCAACAACCTCCCCGCCGAAGTCGTCGAGAAGGTACAGGTCCTCGACCGCGATAGCGAGGCAGCACGCCTCTCAGGCTTCTCCGACGGCAATGAAGAGACCGTCATCAACCTCACCATCAAGGCGGGGAAGAAGAAGGGACTCTTCGGTACGGCCTACGCTGGTGCAGGTACGAGCAAGCGCTACGAAGCGAACCTAACCCTCAGCCGCTTCGCTGACGACAATCAGTTCTCCATCATCGGGAGTCTCAACAATACGAACAACGCGGGCTTCACCGACATCAGCCAAGACGGCAATCAGCTCGGCTTCATGATGGGCATGGGTGCAGGTCGTCGTGGCAACAGAGGTGGTGGCGGTATGCCCCGCCGTGATGCCAACGGTATCCTGACCTCAAGAATGCTCGGCGGTAACCTCAATCAGACGCTCTCCTCGAAGCTCCAGCTCAATGCCAACGTCCTCGGTGGTCGCAATACCACCAATAAGATCACGGACAGCTGGCAGCAGAACTACCTCTCCACCGGCTCGACGACGGAGACAGGCAAGAGCACAGAGCGTAGCGACAAGGACTCCTACGGTGCTAACATCCGCATGGAGTGGAAGCCTGACAGCCTGACGGAGATCATCATCTCCCCCGAACTCCGCTACGGCCGTAGTCAAGGCACCTACACCTCCACGACGAAGACACTCGAGGATGCTACGAGCACGCTGATCAACTCCAGCGACCTCACGCAGAATACCCTGCAGAAGAATATCAACGGGACGCTGCGCCTCGATGGTAGCCGTCGCCTAAGTGCCGCAGGGCGTACCCTCACGCTCTCCACGCGCTTCGGCATCGAAGATGAGACGGGCGAGGGGAAGTACCTCTACAACCTCTTCGACCGCACCTCGACGACGAATCAGTCCGTCGACCAGCGCATCGACAGCCGTACGCGTAGCACCAGTTATCAGGCACGCCTCGGCTGGGTAGAGCCTCTCGGCAAGGGCTACTTCACGCAGCTCACCTACCAGATCAAGGGCTCACAGAGCAATAGCTCACGCGACGCCTTCGACCCCGACGCTACGGGAGCCTACACGGTGCACAACACGACGTACAGCAATGAGTTCCGCTCGGAGTACCTCACGCATCAGGCTGGTATCGCACTAAAGAAGAAGGGCAAGACCTACGATGTGACCGCTGGGGTCAACCTCGAGTCATCGAGCATCAGCAGCCACTCCGTCGTCGGTGGTATCACGGCTACGCCTATCTCCCGCACGACGCTGAACTTCTCCCCTACGCTGCGTATGAGCTACAAGCCTCAGCGTGGTACGGAGCTTCGCCTCGACTACTTCGGCCGTAGCTTCGCTCCTACCAACGAGCAGCTCGCCCCCGTACAGGACGTGACGAATCCCCTCATCTCCTACGTCGGGAATCAGGACCTGCTCCCAGGCTTCCAGCACAACCTCTTCGGGCGCTTCAGCAAGTACTGGACGAAGACCCAGACGTCGCTCTCCGTCTTCGGTCGTGCTCAGGTCGTACAGCGCGACATCATCCAGCGCTCACTCTACGACGTCACCACAGGTAAGCGTACCATCGACTATACCAACGTCGACGGCAATGCCTCAGTAGGTATCGGTGGCTTCCTCACGCAGACCCTCCCTGGGAAGAAGTTCTCCATCCGTGTAGCTTCCTTCAACGACCTGGCTCGTAGCAATACCTATATCAATGGTGACAAGAACCGTAGCCTCTCCCTCCGCCTGCGTGAGGAGCTCGGTCTGAACTACCGTGTGACGGGCATTGATATGACCCTCAAGGGAGGCTTCGGCTACTACAACGCCTCCAACACGCTGGCCTCAGCCGTCACTCCTGCGACGAAGGACTACTCGCTCGGCTATACGACCAATATCACCCTGCCGCTGGGCTTTGCCTTCGAGGGTGAAGCGACCTACACCACCTCACGTGGCTACGCCGCTGGCTACAATCAGGATCAGGTCCTGCTGAACGCTGGCCTCTCCTATAGCTTCCTCGCTGGGAAGAAGGCAACCATCCGCCTCAAGGGCTACGACCTCTTGAATAGCCGCCGCAGCATCTACCAGAGCATCACGGCGATGTCCAGCACCATCGAAGAGTCCAACACGCTCGGCCGCTACGCTATGCTCCACTTCATCTACCGCTTCGACAGCTTCAGCGGTGGTGGCAGCAAGAGCGATATGAAGCGTCAGGGTCCTCCAGGACCACCCCCATTCTAAGAAAGTAGTAGTGTGTTAGAGCGTGTATTTTCAGTGTATATGCAAGTGTGTGTGATGTGTGGCGGTGGGACTTCGGTCTCATCGCCACATTTCTTTTCCATACACCTCGATAGTGAAGCGAGCTATCCTATGAGAGGTGATGTAAACCTCTATTGGTCCGTGGTCGGACCAGTAGTGCTTCGCGAGCGAACCAGTAGTGGTTCACGCGCAGACCAGTAGTGGTTCGTAGTAGTGACCAGTAGTGGGTTGACTGCGGACCAGTACTGGTTCATACTACCCCCTCTTATGGACGTCACTTCTGCAGGCAGAGAAGCACCCCATCTAACGGAGTAAGAATAGGCATTAGGAAGGGGCAAGCAAGGGCTTCACCTTGCGAGCACTATCCCCAATTGCTTGGACTAAGATTTGTACCTTTGTAGCCAAATAGATACATAGTAATTACCGATGACCTCCTCGTCTACGTCTTCGGCCCTCACGCCGCTCGGCGCTCAGGTCCGACTTCTCCTCCTGCGCTTCCTCCTCTCCTTCGTCATTTACAGCATCTGCCGAGGGATATTCTGCCTATACAATCAGGATCTCTTAGAGATCGGCTCGGCAGGGCAGCTTGCCCTGATGTTCTGGGGCGGCCTACGCTTCGACCTCAGCGCTATCGTCTACACGAGCCTGCTGCTGACGACGCTAAGCCTCCTGCCCCTGCCACAGGCCTACAGCCGTGGCTACCAGCGTATGCTGACGGGGCTCTATCGCATCGTCACGAGTCTGGCTATCATACTGAACCTCGGTGACGTCGTCTACTACCGCTTCACGCTGAAGCGTACGACGCTGGCGGTCTTCGAAGAGTTCGGAGATGAGAATCCATTCCAGTTCCTCCGCTTCTTCGTGGACTATTGGGGGATAACGCTCTTAGGGATCGGACTTATCATTCTCTTCTGTATCATCGAGGGGAAGCTTCCCCGTCCTAAGCAGCGTCCCACGGGTCGTATGTGGGCCTTCTATCTCACGTCACTGATCCTCCTCGGTGGGAGTATCTACCTCTCCATCGTCGCTGGGCGCGGTGGCTTCACCAGTGAGACCCGCCCCATCACACTGAGCAATGCGAACATCTATATACGCCGTCCTCAGCAGCGTGCGCTGGTGCTGAACACCCCCTTCAGCCTCATCCGCACCATCGGCAAGTCAAGCCTGCCAGAGTACCAATATATGCCCTTCGCCGAGGTGCCGAAGTACTTCAACTCCGTCTACACCCCTGGCTCGACACCTGTCTCAGGGAAGTACAAGGGGCGCAATGTCGTCCTCATCATCTGGGAGAGCTTCGCACGCGAATGGGTCGGCGGGCTCAACCAAGATATCCCGGGTTACCAAGGCTTCACGCCCTTCATCGACTCGCTGATGCAGCGCTCCTATGTCTTCACCAACGGCTACTCCAATAGTCAGAAGTCCATCGATGCGATGCCTGCGATCTTCGCCTCGGTCCTCAAGCCCCACGTCCCCTTCGTCCTATCGATCTACTCGGGGAACAACATCACGGCTCTACCCGCACGGCTTGACTCGATGGGCTACTCGACGGCCTTCTTCCACGGTGCGCCGAACGGCTCTATGGGCTTCAATGCCTTCGTAATGCAGGCAGGCGTCAAGGAATACTATGGTAAGACGGAGTACGGCAATGACGCTGACTACGACGGCAACTGGGGTATCTGGGATGAGAAGTTCCTCCAGTACGTAGCTCGCCAGATCGGCTCGCTTCGTCAGCCCTTCTTCGCGGCGGAGTTCACGCTCTCCTCGCACCACCCCTTCCGTGTGCCCGAGGAGTATCAGAAGGTCCTCCCGAAGGGTACGATCCCGATGCACCAGGCCGTAGCCTACACAGATATGGCGCTGCGGAAGTTCTTCGAGACAGCGAGCAAGCAGCCTTGGTATGACAATACCCTCTTCGTGATCGTCGCTGACCACGCCGTACCAGGTGCGCTGCCCCAGTACAAGAACTCGACGGGTGCCTTCCGTATCCCTATCATCATCTTCGACCCACGAGGCGAACTCGTCGGCCGCGATACAGAGCACCTCGCCTCCCAAGCCGACCTACTCCCCACGATCCTCGACCTCGTCGGGGATGATAAGCCGATGGTGACCTTCGGTGGTAACCCCTTCGACACGACGCGCCCCCGCTTCGTCGTGCAGGATATGGACGGCATCTACCAGATGATCGAGGGGGACTACGCCCTGCACTTCGACGGGCAGAAGGTGACCGCCCTCTACAACCTCAAGACCGATCCCCAGCAGCTCCACAACATCAAGGACCAGCCTGGGACGCCTCTCCCCACCATGCTTCTCCGCCTGAAGGCCTACCTGCAGGACTACGCTTGGCGCATGAAGTACAACAAGCTCACCGAGCTCCACCCTCAGCGATAACGAGATGACTACTACCGCTCCCGCCACATCTCCCGTCAAGAGTAGCCGTCCTCCGATCAGCTCGCTCTACGTAGCGAAGGCCTTCGCAGCACTGCTCGTCGTCATCGGACATACCCCTATGGGTATAGCCAAGGAGTGGCTCTACCCACTTACCCTGAGTGCCGTACCTATCTTCTTCCTGATCTCGGGGTACTTCCTCTATTCACCAAATGAGTCGAAGAGTGCTGAGCGAGCATGGCGCTCCATCAAGAAGATCATCCCCATCTTCCTCATCGTCACACTCATCTACTGGCTGATGATCCTCCCCAACCACGGCAACACCGTCCGTAGCTGGGAGCAGATACGGCACTTCCTCATCTATGGGCAGCTGACGACGGTGCACCTATGGTTCCTCATGGCGATGCTCCAGGGGCTATGTGTTCTCGGCCTTACCCTGCACTGGAGACTGGGGCGCTACCTCTGGGTCTTCGTACCGCTGATGCTGACGGCACTCCTCGGAGGGAGATACTCCTTCCTCATCACAGGGGATGAAGAGCGAAACCTAATCTACGTCTTCAATAGCGTAAGCTATGCTCTGCCCTTCATGTCAGCTGGCTACCTCATCAAGAAGTATGAGGATAAGATCCCCACACACTTCCCCTGGGTGGTGCTTACGCTCCTTATGCTGACTCTGGCCATCGTGGAGCAACCCTTACTGCGCAGTTATGGTTATAACCACGGAGAAGGTCCTTATATCGGGAGCTTCCTCTTCGCAGTAGCCCTCTTCTTCACGGGCATCACTCACAAGGGCTTCGGTACGGGTAGCTGGGCAGAGACTGTCGGCGCTAAGTACTCGGGCAATATCTACTATTTCCACATCGCTGTAGCGACGGTCATAGCTCCGATTTTCATCAAGCTTGGGGCGGGATCCTTCTATATGCAGACAGGGGCTATCTGGGTCTTCGCAGCCTCGCTCCTTCTGGCCTTCATCATCGTCAAGCTCCAGGATCGTCTGGGGATACATATCCTTCAGTAAGCCCTCTCATAGCCAAGCAATGAAACCAGCTTCGTCAGCGATCAATTCGCTCTACATACTCAAGTGTCTCTTTGCTTTCTTAGTAGTCACTTGCCACACCCCCATGGGCGTAGCCAAGGTGATGCTACAGCCCATCGCCATGGGTGCCGTATGTGTCTTCTTCCTCATCTCGGGGTATTTCCTCTATAGCCCTCAGGCGGAGAAGAGCTACCAGCGAGCGGTGAAGTCACTCCGTAGCACGGTCAAGATCTTCCTCGTCGTCTCGCTCTTCTACTGGGCGTGGCTGCTACCAAATAATGGGAACATACTGAACTCCTTCCATCAGCTGGGAGCACTCCTACTCACGGGCTCGCTCTTCTCGGGGCATACATGGTACCTTATGGCGATGATCCAGGGGCTCCTCGTCCTCGCCTTGGTCTTCCGTCTCGGCTTCCAGCGCTATATCTGGATCCTCACGCCCCTGTGTATCTTCGGCTTACTCGGCAGTCAGTACTCCTTCCTACTGACTGATGAGCGTGCAGACTACTACTATTACGTCTACACCTCCATCAGCTACTCCATCCCCTTCATGTCGATGGGGTACCTGATAGCCAAGCACGAGAGCAAGCTACAGGAGTTCCACCACTGGGGCATACTCTATGCTCTCGGTGTAGCGCTCGCCTATGGAGAGCGCGCCCTCCTCTTCCATGCAGGCTATGACTACGCCGCTGGGGCACTCTTCGGGAGCTTCGTCACCGCCGTCCTCATCTTCATCTGGGCACTACAGCATAAGAGCTTCGGAGCGGGGACGTGGGCTGAGACGATCGGCGCCAAGTACTCGGGCAACATCTACTACTTCCACATCGCTGTAGCGACTATCATCTCCAAGGTGCTCTCTGCTGCAGGCATGGGGCCCGTCTATGAGCAACTGGGCTCGGCACTCGTCTTCGTAGGGAGCATCGCCGTAGCCTATATGATCGTGCGCCTACAAGACAAGATCGGGATCCACATCCTCAAGTAACATCCCCCTATAGACTTACATGCAAGACAAGATAAGAGACCTCACCCAAGGCGACCTCTCGAGCCACCTCTACCGCATCGCCCTGCCGATCATGGGGACGAGCTTCGTGCAGATCGCCTACAACATCACCGATATGATTTGGCTGGGGCGACTAAGCTCGCAGGCCTTAGCAGCGGTGGGTGCGGCCTCCGTCTTCCTCTGGATAGCTGCCTCCTTCGCACTCATCAATAAGATCGGGAGCGAAGTGACGATCTCGCAGGGTATCGGTGCTGGTCGTCGTGACGAAGCCAAGAGCTACGCCTCGCAGAACGTCTGCATGAGCCTCCTCCTGAGCGTGGGGATGCTGGCGATCTACCTGCTCTTTGCTGGCAATCTCCTTGACCTATATGCGCTCATCCCGAGCGTACGTGCCGAGGGCTTGAGCTACCTCTATCTCTCTCTCGTAGGCTTCCCCAGCATCTACCTCACCGCCTCCTTCACGGGTATCTACAATGCTATTGGCGATAGCCGTACGCCCTTCCGTATCTCCATCCTCGGGCTGGCGACGAATATGCTCCTTGACCCGCTCTTCATCTTCACCCTCGGCTGGGGCGTGTCGGGTGCGGCACTGGCGACCGTCGTGAGCCAAGGCTTGGTGCTACTGCTCTTCCTCTATCAGGTGAAGCGTGACAAGCTCTTCGGGGGCTTCCCCTTCCTCGTCCGACTGCACTGGCCACAGATACGACGCATCCTACAGATCGGCGTGCCCCCTGCTTCGCTGCAGGTACTCTTCGCCTTCGTCAGTATCTATATCGGTCGTCAGGTATCCACTCTCGGTGGGCATATCGGCGTGGCGACGATGACGACGGGTGCGCAGATCGAGTCGCTGACGTGGAATACCGCCTCGGGCGTCACCGAAGCCCTGACGACTATCGTCGGGCAGAACTTCGCCGCAGGCAAGCTCCGCCGCGTCTATACGGCCTTCTGCCGAGCCCTGAGCTTCACCCTCATCATCGGCGTACTGGGCACCTTCCTCTTTGTCTTCTGGGGTGAAGAGATCTTCGCCCTCATCGTCCCCGAGGAAGCCGCCTACAAGGCAGGCGCGGTCTACCTCGGTATCGTTGGGCTCTCGCAGGCCTTCATGATGCTGGAGATCACTGCCGAAGGGCTCTTCTACGGGCTCGGACGCACCTACCTCCCCGCAGCGGTCAGCATCGTCGGCACGTACCTACGCATCCCGATGGTCCTACTCTTCGCCTCGTGGGGCTGGGGTATCCGCGCTGTCTGGTGGGCTATCTCCATCTCCTCGATACTCAAGGGGCTCACCATGCTCTACTTCTTCCTGCGCTGGAGACATCGCACTCGGGAGGAGCGTAGGCAGCAGAGCCTCGCATAGCGAAGCAATTCTATATCAACCAGTATTCCAATCCAGCTCTAACTTATTCCTCTTATGAACCCTCTTTTCTTCGCACAGATACTACCAGCTGACTCGGCTGCAGGCTCCGAGCTCAAGGAAGCCATCGGAGCTGCTACGCAGCCCCTCAACCTCGACATCAAGCACTGGTTCAGCCGGAGCATGCTTGAGGAATGGCTCAACGCTGGTATCAACTTCGGGCTGCGCGTCATCCTCGTACTCGTCCTCTTCTGGCTCGGTAAGGTCGTCATCACCCGCCTGAAGAAGATCTTCAACGGGATCCTCCGCCGCCGCAATATCGAGGGAGTAGCCGTCTCACTCCTTGACTCGGTCTTCACCTCAATCCTGTACATCGCCCTCTTCCTCTTCCTGGCGGGTGTACTCGGTGTGAAGTCCGTATCCTTCGCTGCCGTCCTGGCCTCTATGGGTCTGGCTGTCGGTATGGCTCTCAGTGGCCAGCTGCAGAATCTGGCTGGTGGGGTCATCATCATCGTCACCAAGCCCTTCAAGCTCGGCGACTTCATCTCGTCGCAGGGTACTGACGGTACGGTCAAGGCCGTCCGCCTCTTCCACACCGAGGTACTGACGCCCGACAACAAGACGGCCTTCATCCCCAACAGCCTCCTCAGCAGCAACAGCGTCGTCAACTACTCGCACGAGAATACCCGCCGTGTCGACTGGACCATCGGTATCGAGTACAACGAGGACTTCGACCGCGCTCGCAACCTCCTGCGCAGCATCATTGAGTCCGACTCACGCATCCTCAAGACCCCCGACTACACCATCGCCCTGCTGTCTCTCGGTGCGAGCAGCGTGAACATTGTCATCCGTGCTTGGACGGCAAACGAGAACTACTGGGACGTCTTCTTCGATATCAACGAGCGTATCTATAAGGAGTTCAACGCCGCTGGCATCGGCTTTCCCTTCCCACAACTCACCGTCCATCAGGCGAAGTAATCGCCCTCCCCTCAGGTCTATCCAAGTCCCCAGCAGTGGGTCATCTCCATCACCCGCTGCTGGGGATGAAGGTGGCCCACTCGCTATATCCCCTCTATCGCTCCATCTATGTCCTTCAAGCTCACCTCACGCTTCCGCCCCACGGGAGACCAACCGCAGGCCATCGACGAACTCGTCCACGGCTTCGAGTCAGGTGTTCCCTTCCAGACGCTCCTCGGGGTCACGGGTTCGGGGAAGACGTTTACCGCTGCCAACGTCATCGCCCGCCTCGGCAAGCCCACGCTGGTGCTTAGCCACAATAAGACACTCGCAGCACAGCTCTATGCGGAGTTCAAAGCCTTCTTCCCCGACAACGCTGTCGAGTACTTCGTCTCGTACTACGACTACTACCAGCCCGAGGCCTACATAGCCGCCTCCGACACCTATATCGAGAAGGATATGGCGATCAACGCCGAGATCGAGAAGCTCCGCCTACGTGCTACGGCTTCCCTCCTCTCGGGGCGTGAGGATGTCATCGTGATCTCCTCCGTCTCGTGCCTCTATGGTATGGCGGATCCCAAGGCCTTCGAGGAAAAGATCCTGCGCCTACAAGAGGGACAGCGCTACAGTCAGGAGCAGCTCAAGCGTGACCTGGTCCTCAATCACTACGTCAACGACCGCCTGACCTTCACCCCAGGCTACTTCCGTGTCAAGGGTGACACCATCGATATCTTCCCCTCCATCGAAGGCTTCGACGGTGTGGCGTACCGTGTGACCTTCTGGGACGACGAGATCGAGCGCATCGCTTCCTTCGACCCACAGAGCGGTAGAGAATACGGGCCGATGACCCGCCTCATTGTCCACCCCGCGAACCTCTTCGTCACGACACAGGAGCAGGTCAATTCCGCCGTCGGGCAGATCGACGTCGACCTCGGTCAGCGCGTGCAGGAGCTGGAGGACGAAGGCCGTGCCTTCGAAGCCAAGCGCCTCTACGAGCGTACCACCTATGACCTGGAGATGATCCGCGAGCTGGGCTACTGCTCGGGGATCGAGAACTACTCCCGTTACTTCGATGGTCGCCAGCCTGGTGAGCGCCCCTTCTGCCTCCTCGACTACTTCCCGAAGGACTTCCTCCTCATCATCGACGAGAGCCACGTGACCGTACCACAGATCCATGCGATGTACGGGGGTGACCGCTCGCGTAAGACGAGCCTCGTGGAGTACGGCTTCCGCCTGCCCGCTGCGCTGGACAATAGACCGCTGAAGTTCGAGGAGTTCGACGACCTCACCCCACGCATCCTCTATATCAGCGCGACGCCCGCCGAATATGAGCTCACTAAGAGCGAAGGCGTCGTCGTCGAGCAGCTCATCCGCCCCACGGGCCTTCTCGATCCGCCCATCGAGGTGCGCCCCACACTCCATCAGGTCGATGACCTCGAGCATGAGATCCAGATCTCTATCGAGCGAGGCGAGCGCGTGCTCGTCACCACGCTCACCAAGCGTATGGCCGAGGAGCTCTCCGAGTACCTCATCAAGCACGGCGTCTCATGTAGCTACATCCATAGCGACGTCGACACGCTGACACGTGTGCAGATCATGGAGGACCTGCGTAAGGGCGTCTATGACGTACTCATCGGTGTGAACCTCCTGCGTGAAGGCCTTGACCTACCCGAGGTAGCCCTCGTTGCCGTCCTCGATGCCGACAAGGAAGGCTTCCTGCGTAGCCATCGCTCGCTGACGCAGACGGCAGGGCGTGCCGCGCGAAACGTCAACGGCCGTGTCATCTTCTACGCCGACCACATCACCGAGAGCATGCGCCTGACGATGGACGAGACCGCCCGTCGCCGTGCCAAGCAGATCGCCTACAACGAGGCCAACGGCATCACCCCACAGCAGATCGTCAAGAATAGCTCCTCCGCCTTCCCCGACAAGAAGGGCAGTGACGAAGCCATTCCCTACATCGAGGCTTCACCCGAGGCTGCTGTCGAAGACCCCATCGAGCAGTTCCTCTCCCTCGACCAGCTCCGCGAGCTCGCCGAGACGAAGCGCAGCGAGATGATGGCCGCCGCGAAGGAACTTAACTTCGTCGATGCTGCCCGCCTGCGCAACGAGCTACAGCGCCTCGAGGAGAAGATTCGACTACTGCAATAGTTCTTCTTCGTTGAGCAAATTAATAAGAACAAAATACCCAGGGGACTCACATCCCCTGGGTATTTTGTTTATTTCCAATCAAACAACCTCTTACCAATAGAAGGCTCTTTATATGATATGACTATATCCCTTCCCTCTTTTTCATTAACAGAATCTGCCCTCTTCTCTGAAATATCTCCCATCAAATGGAAATGTCCTCTTAGTACGATTAAACCAAGCCCAATAATATTAGCTGTTGTCGTTGTCAGAATAGCAATCATGACATTTCCCTCTATTGTCAACTTCAGTGGCTTTATTAGCTCCCAGGAACAGTCTGTATATGTTAGGAAAATGATAAAGAGCACACACAGTAAATACCAAGAAATCACCCTTAGAGACCACTTCTCTAAGCGACGACGTGCCCGAGTATTCTCCAATATGCGATGCAGGCGAATGAGCTCTCGAACAAAATCCATAGTCTCTCTCTTCTCAATAAGTTGCTTATCAACAAGAGGCCTAACAGTATCGAGCAGATCCAACTCGCGTGTTAATGCGCGCATGTACTCTGGCTCACAAAAAAATTCACTAATCCATTTACGAGCGTGGTACCCTAGACGGCTCCAATCGAACGATTTCGAGAGCTGGGGCTTATCTTCAAATGGATCCTGTCGCTTAGGTGTATTTCCCGAATTGGTAGTAGACGTTGACATGCTATCACAGAGATATATTTGACTCTTGCTTAAAGTAATCTGATATTAGCTGAAGAGCAATAACTGTATTCCAGTCTTGCTGGACAATTTCACCAGAAGGGTCTATCTTATAGATCGTATCATACCAAGGAGATCCCACCCGATGAGACCAATCAGTAAGTGCTTTTGCACTTTTCTTATGAAGCATAGCAACAGCATCCAATACCATATTGAACGCTGTCTCATTCGCTTTGTAACGAGCCTGCATTCCCTTATCAAAGAGAGGAACATCCTCATAGGGATCAATTTTCTTATATACTATCGGGAATACGGGGCCGTATGGCCAGGCTCTGGGCTCTTCCGAGAACAGAGGCTCTCCCGTCGCTGCGGCGTACCGTCCATAGACATAAAAAAGAATCTTATTGATCTGTGTTTTATTCAGCTTAACCTGATATAAGCGTTGACCCACAAACTGAATCAGTCGGGCATAATCATAGCTAGTCAGCTGATTATCCTGATGCTTATCTTGATTTGGGCTCATCTTTTTTATTCGGTCTAGAGAATGGAATTATATATCGCATTCTCATAAGTTAGAGGTAGGCATTCATCTTGAATACCACAAATGGGTAGAGTCTCCCTACTCTACAAAGATATACTTTTCAAAAATATCGCCACCAGTGTATTGGACTTGGAATACTAGACACTGGTGGCAATATGAGAGAGAGAACACAAATAAAATGCCTATAGCTTTGACTATTTCTCTTCGCTGCGGGGCTATCGATTGATGCGGTAGCTGACGCCGAGGTTGAGGAAGACGTGGCGGAGTGAGTAAGGCATGACCTGGAAGCTCTTATCAAAGATCTTCGGCAGACCTACGTTCATACGCGCCGTAAGCCCCCAGTGTGGGTCGATCTGGTAGTCTGCACCGAAGCGCACACCGACGTCATTGCGCACGAGGAAGTCCCCGAGGCTGAAGGCAAGCACTGCGCCCTCCTGATAGACACGACCATCCATGAGGCCGTCACCATCGAGCTTAGCGGTGAACTTACGCTTGAGCGCGTGAGCATAGTAGCCCCCAGCCATGAGGCGGAAGGAGCTATTAGGCAGAGCGTAGCTCACCCCCACGGGCACCACGACATAGCGGGTATCCATCTCGACACGCTGGTAGCCCGTGTAGTGCTGCTCCTTGAAGTCCTCGCTCTGATAGCGAATGGGCATATCTTCGGCTTGGACGGTGGTGCTAAAGCTACGGATATCGTACTCCAGCCCGAGGAGGAGGGAGAAGGGGCTTGCAGGCGTGAGGCGGTAAGAGAGGTCCAGCCCCACGTTGGGCGTACCCCCAGGCATGAAGGCCGTGACCTTCTTGACGGGCTTGGGTACGGAGGGAGGCAGAGCACCACCGATGTTGAAGCCGAGGTGCACGCCTACACCGAGGCGTGAGGGCTGCTCGTCACCCGTCTCAGCGGCGCGAGCGGGTAGTGCGAGGAGGCCAAGAGAAAGGCCGAGGAGGAGCGTTCGGATCATCTTCATACGGCAGGACTAATGATGGGGCTTAATGCGGTCCTGGAGCTTGACCTCGCGCAGGCGTAGCTCACTACCCACAGCACCGATGTACTCGGCACCACGGAAGCTCGAGGAGAAGACCAGAGCCAGACGATACTTCTTCGTCGTGAAGTCCACGGCTTCGTAGCGTGCTTCGTCGACGGGCGTGAGGCGCAGGCGATAGGTCTGCCACGTGTCAGCGGGAGTCGTAGGCTCCAGCTCGACGTAGCCCTTCGCCACGATGCGCGCATCCGTCTGCAGCGTCACGCCATTGAGGTAGCTCGCATCGTCGGTGACTTCGTAGAAGACAGCCGAGACAGCGGCACGGTCTTCGCTGGGAAGCTCGACCTTCTTATACTGCCCATGGATGACCGTCTCCCCCGCCTTGTACTGGTAGGTGAAGTCCACGATCTCAGGGATACCGCTGGAGTAAGGCTGACCGAAGAGCGTCGACTCGAGGGGCTTCCCCACGAGATTGCGTGCATCGACCTGCCCCGTATAGAGAGCACCTGCGATGACATTCGTCCCGATACCGAAGAAGTAGAAGCCCTTGATTGAGCGAATGATGGCACCATGAGCCGCTCCATTCTCCTCAAGTGGCACGACAGGATAGTCCGTAGGCGAAGAGGCGAGCATGGTGTAGCCCTGATTGCTGGCCGAGGCCCAATAGGTATTCTTAGCGTCTTCGTCAGCGCTGATAGCGGGCAGACGATAGGCGCCCTTGCTCACATCGATCCAGCGCGTGAAGTCGAAGCTCTGGCTGGCGGTGAGTACGCCCTCCTTGTACTGGCGATCGATGAGGCTGCGCTCCTTGCGCGTGATGGGGTCATCACACGAAGCGAAAGCCACGGCAAGAGCCATGAGGGCAAGTGAGGTGGAAATTCTTTTCATCAACATCTATGTGAATATAAGCTGGCCATCCCGCGAGGGGATAAGCAAGCATCAGCCCCATCACCGAGCGTGTCGGCGATGGGGCTGTATGCTTGGCATGAAGGCTTGGAGCACCCGTCCGCCGTGAAGCGGAAGAGATCCCCGAGGTCTTCTTACTTCTCAGCGACGTAGCGGCGCTCCTTGATGCGCGCCTTCTTACCGGTGAGGGCACGGAGGTAGTAGAGCTTAGCGCGACGTACCTTACCGAACTTCTCGACAGTAATCTTTTCGATGAAGGGGCTTTCGATCGTGAAGATACGCTCTACGCCTACACCTTCGCTGATCTTACGAACCGTGAAACGCTTCTTGTCACCGTGACCGCTGATGCGGATGACGACGCCACGATAGCGCTGGATACGCTCCTTACCCCCTTCGCTGATGCGGTAGTCAACGGTGATAGTGTCACCACTACGGAAGGCGGGGTGGCTCTTACCAGTAGCGAAAGCTTCGTTGACGATCTTAATAAAGTCCATTGTTTGTCCTTTAGCTTATTTGATTAGTACTACACTAAACGCAATATAACAGGCCACACTTATACATATATTCCTGACAGAGATTACGCAAAGCGTCGCAAAGGTACAAAAAAGCGTGCAATCACAAGGCCTTATCACGCAACACGTACGACGATTCATCCCCGACGACCGCCTCCCGCGCCCAAGGGACAGGAGGGAAAAGGCACCGATGAAGCTCCCTCCTCACCGTCCGCTACCCCACCTCTATATAGCTCACTGCTCCGACTGCAACGGTCTCATAAAGGGGGACAGGTAGTTGGTGAGCTCATCATAGTCAGTGAGGATGGGGAAGATTTGAGCGTAGGGGGTCGTCGTCGACTACCTTTGCTGTGTTGAAGGTGGCGTCTTCGATGCCACCTCGTTAGAGAGCCATGCACAACATCTCCGTACATTTCGCGCCCTATCGAAATTGAACGTCAGTGTTTTCTCATCAGCGCTGAGATGTACATGAGCCTCATCTTCTTACGACAACACTTTCTTGGTGAAATATCCCGTTTCGGGATTTGCCATGCTTACGTCGTAACTATTTCCGACATTAGTCGCCGCACCTCTAAGAGAATTGCAGCCTGAGAACATATCATCTGAGTGGCTGGCACTCCATGATGTGTTGCAATAAATCGTGGTCAAAGATTCGCAACCTGAGAACATCTCCTCCATCTTCGTCACCTTTGAAGTGTCGAAGCTGGAGAGATCGAGTGCGGTCAAAGATCTGCAACCTCTGAACATCTCGTCCATCCTCGTCACCTTTGAAGTGTCGAAGCTGGAGAGATCGAGGGCGGTCAAAGATCTGCAACCTCTGAACATCTTGTCCATCCTCGTCACCTTTGAAGTGTCGAAGCGGGAGAGGTCAAGCGAAGTCAAAGATGCGCAACCTGAGAACATATCGATCATATCCGTCACCTTTGAAGTGTCGAAGCTGGAGAGGTCGAGAGCGGTAAAAGATGCGCAACCAGAGAACATACTGCTCATATCCGTCACCTGAGAAGTGTCGAAGCTGGTGAGATCGAGAGAAGTCAAAGATTCACAACCTGAGAACATATCGATCATATCCGTCACCTTTGAAGTGTCGAAGCTGGAGA
>ENA-OWND01000533-OWND01000533.1-metagenome-genome-assembly--contig:-NODE-533-length-26639-cov-16.631132_pt1 | contig 26639 bp, 21 predicted proteins | sample MGYA00245342_ERZ651119 | MGnify/ENA primary metagenome ERZ651119 (study PRJEB26857, sample SAMEA4031756) | metagenome | biome: human; feature: oral; material: saliva | place: Philippines | collected 2014... | reverse complement strand
TTCCTCGCCAACCCCGGGCTATCAAAAGAACAACTCGTACCGAGTTGCGAGATGAGAACATTCGTAGTGATAGATGTGTTCATTGGAATAATAGCGCAACACCTACGGCATTACATGGCCGCAATATTCGCTATGCCAAATACATTCATTGCCAAACCATAACAACACAAATGGCATTGACAACTAATGGAATGTATATCGTTTGAGGATTAATTGGGAATAACAAACCTGTTGATATTAAACTGGAAAATAATATGACGCAAACGACGGGGTGATTTGACGCATTTCAGGCGGTGAAATGACGGAGATTACACGATAAAATGAGGCATATCGCGGGGTGAACCAATCACTATCGCAACATGGAATTAGATAAAATAGATGATGAAGGATTTAATTTTACGCTGTTGGCATAGTGGATTGTCATTGCGCTTCGCCAAAAATCCATCCATTTTCGCCCCACACTTACCTAAACATTTCAAGGCTTAAAACACTCTAAGAAAGGCTTTTGATGAATAAAAGTAACGCGTGTCATTGTGCAACAGGATTCATAATAAAGCAACAAACATGAGGTTTTATGTGTAAATTTACCTATATTTGCACTACAATTAACAAAGAAGTACAATCTAAATCGTAACTAAAAAATGAGTTTTTCTATTATTGTAGCCATTGCTTTTGCCTTGGCTCTCAGCACAACACTTTACAATCTGTTCATTGGAGACAAAAAAATTGAAGACGAAGAACAGCGGAAAAAGAAGATAAAAAAAGATGCTATATTAGCTATAGTATGGACTATTTTGCTGATATTCCGCATCATTTATATCATGCATGAGCGTTAAACATATCACAAGATTCGTTTCCTCACACAAGGTTTTGTATGAAGGAAACGAATCATGTGTATTGTTATTCTGCGAATTTCTTTAGTTCATACAAGGCAGGTGTAGCCTCTCCACTCTCACTATCGAATAGAGGTGCATTGTACCAATTGCTCATTTGTGTATTAAACGCATTAAATTCAGGCCACCACCAGAATAAACCTGTCACATGTTTATGGCTCTTTAGCATGGTGACGAGGTCTGAAGTGAAACGTTGTTGGCCTTGAAGTGAGTAAGGATATTGGTTAGAATAGTCGAAAGTTGAACCTCCAACAGCCCACTTATAAGGGTAACCCGTTTCAACAAGCATAATGTTTTTGTTCGCAAAAGCCTGCTCTAAGCGCGATATAGCAGCGTCGAGTTCGTTCATTGAACCATGGAAATAAGGATAATAACTCAAGCCAATGACGTCGTAATCTATCTTGGCTAACTGCATCTGTTGATAGAAATTCATCAATGCTTGATAATTAGCGTTGTCGTGTTGTTGGGAAGTTGACACGCGCTCGGTATGCAAAATGATTTTTGCTTCGGGGCAAACCTCTCTACAAGCAGTGGTTGCTGCCCGCAAGAGTTGTGTGAAACGAGTCCAATTTTCCTGTGGAGATGTGGGGTAACACACCTTTGCTGATGCCTTGTTTACTCCCCAAAGCATTCCATAACTGATTTCATTTCCCGTCTGAATCAATTCTGGTGAAACGCCGTTTTCTTTCATTTTCTTCAACACCTCCGCTGTATAGGTCTTGACCTTTGCAGCTAATTGTGCATCATTCAGACTTGCCCAAGCCTTTGGAGTCCATTGTTTTCCAGGGTCAGCCCACGTGTCAGAGTAATGAAAATCAAGTAGAATCTTGAAACCAGCAGCCTTGATTTGTTTCGCCAAAGGCAAGATATAAGCGAGATCTTGGCATGCGTTTGCATCGCGATCTGCACCTTGATAGTCGGCAGGATTTACGAAAAGACGAAGTCGCATGGTGTTCCAGCCAGCCTTCTTAAATAGTGCAAGCGGACTCGTTGGCGTGCCTTTGTCTTTATAAATGGCATGTGCCTGTTCATATTTCGGTAGCAGTGAGATGTCACCCCCTACGTATTTCACACTCTCTTCGGTAGGCGTTGTGTCGGGTTTCGGTGTTGGTTTCTTCTCTGGTGCAATTTCATTACTGCCACAAGCAGTAGTAATGGTTAGCAATGTGAATGCTAAAAGGATCGTTGTTCGTATCAGTTTTTTCATTATTTTGTTTGTTTTCTTCGGATGCAAAGATACAAAAAAACTGATAAAAGCCTTAGAAATTCGGAAATCTTTCATCGTGGTTAGCCTTCACTGCCATACATTCCATCTCAACAAGCCAGCCTGGTCGGCACACGGGAGCATGGAGAAGGACATAAGGAGTATGGGGAAATTGCTCATGAAACATTGCAGAAACCACTGCATAATCAGCTGGGTCACGCAGATAAACGAGGGCAAAGGTGATATCATCAAAGTGCATTTCGGCCTCATCGAGTATGGCATCAACATTCTCCCACATGCGTTTTACCTGACGTTTAATATCATGCGGGTAGACCACCTGCCCCTTATTGTCTATACTTGCAGTGCCCGATACGAAGACATGTCGGCGATCTCCGTAGTCGATTTGCGTCGCTCTTTCGAAGCTTACGCCATATTCGCTCGTACGATTCATGTGATCAAGTGCGTAGAGAAAAGTCATTTGGTTGGGCAAAAGACCTTTAATGGCGTAGGCATCCATACATACTGACACCTTCGAATCAGCCACTCTACCTCCTATTCCAGTACTCGATATGTAGTGTGTATTGGCAGTTAGGTCTTGAGTTACAAACACTTCATTGCGTGCTTTCACGACACCTTCATAGTTGTTATCAATGTCGTTGACGAAAAACCAGGTGCGAACACAGTTGTCTTTCAACGTACATTCGTTCTCAATCAGACGCATCACATAGTCTTCAAGCAAGCGAGTTGTCTGATATTTTGAGTTGGATGAAGAGATGGTTTCACCTGCAAGCCAAAGATGTTCGTATGCCCCATGCGACACACGAGACACCCCTTGGGCGCAGTTTTGATTCTTTATGCCTTTTAAAACATATACCCATAGCGCCACTTTTGTACCATCTAATGGCGGCTGTTGAATCACAGAGAGCGCACAATCACATTCATCGGTGGCATAAACCTCGTCTTCTTGATTGGCAGCATCACTGAGAAAGTAACGTTTCATGACGGCTTCAGCGCCGGGAATCAACTTATTTCTCAGTTCATTATAACGCGAAATGACTTCCTGAAGCTGTGCTGTGAAGGAAGCATTTGGGTCGGATGCATGGATGATAAAAGAGGCTTCATCATTTATCTTGGTGCGAAAGGCCTCGCTTGGACCCTCAGAAATGGGCGTCGGCAGGCTTGAATTGCGTGGAGAAGTGAGGTTAGAACCTTCCTCTTGAGTATTTTTCTGTATCATAAGCTATTATTAATTATTCTCTATTTGGTTTGTATTCTCATTATCACGCAAGTGCTTTCACCCTTGGTTTTGCCTCATCTCTTCGTAAGAAAAAGGCGAAAAGACCTCATTTAAGCATAGCTGTGCATGCCTCCCAACACATAGTTTACGCCGAAATATGTTATGACTATCGTCAAGAAAGCTATCGTTGTATAGATGTGATAGTATTTAGGCGTGCGCAAAGCAGGTACACTTTGCAAGTGAAGAAGCACCGCATAGACCATAAAAGTGATAAGCGCCCACGTCTCTTTTGGGTCCCATGACCAGTAGTTTCCCCAGCTAATGTTGGCCCAAATGGCACCAATGAAGATGCCAAGTCCCAGCGTTGTCATGGCAGGATAAAGGAAAATGCGACTCAAAGTCATTAAAGCCTTAGACTGTTCCAGTCCTGTTTGGGGACAACCACGCATGCGTTGTAACGCGGAAAGAATCAAAGCAGTGAGTCCGCAGATAAAGGTTAGGGCCAGAAGTGCGTAACTCATCATGATGATACTCACGTGAACACTCAGTAACGGACTATTCAACACGGGCATAATATGGCCGATTGCGGGGTCCATTTGACCGATATGGCTCACCAAAAGAAAGAAACCACTGAGTAAAAAGCCAAAGGTGATGATGAGAAGTCGCAGAGAACGCATTGCAAAAGCCATCACTATAGTGATCAACATGCTAAACCACGCAACGGAAAGCATGGACTCATAGCCATTGCTTAAAGGGATATTGTCGCTTATTATCCATCGTAAGGCCAGCGCAAATGTTAGCACAGAGAATGAGATGACAAGCAAAAGGATGAGCAACCCGTGAAGTATTGACGGACGAAGCCCAAGAAGTTGCGTCTTGGAGGAAGTCAATCGGCGAATCACTAAGCCCATAGTGAAGAAGCCAAGACATAGGTTTAAGATGAAAAGTAGAGTGGAAAAAGGAATGTTATTGTAGCATTTCTCTGCCTTAAACTGCATGTCGTTAGGGAGCGATTCGCCTGCATTGCGCTGCTGATAGCTACGAAGTTGCTCAATGAGTTGAATGGCATTGGCCTCATCATTCGCTGCAACGGCTTGATAGAGTGCAGGAAAGTAGCTCTTGATTAACAGGATATCATTCTTCGGAAGCTGCTTAGGATACTGCTCAAATGGCGAGAACCATTGCGTCTTTCCATGTCGAAACGTGTGCGGAAATAGGGCAAGTGGCGTTCCCTTTTGCAGCGACATGATGACTTGAAGCTTATTATCCATGTCATAACAAGCCTTGTGTAGTGCGTCCTGTTGACCTTGTTGATAGTCATAAGCATATTGACCAAGGACGTATTCTCCATTTTGAAAGAATGCCTTTACATTCGTATATTCGGGTAATCCGAATGTTTCGCGCATCTCTTTACTCTTGATTTGCACGATAGGTTCACGATTCCATGCATCGCCAAAGAATATCCAACTCATCAAGATTTGAGTGGCATCAGCACCTTTATAGCTTCGTTTGCCATAGATTTTCTTCACAAAATCAAGGGCAAAAGTCTGCAAAGGACAGATTCGTTCGTTATAGTTGATATAGAGATCTCCAAACTTTTCGGCTACGGGTTGAGCCACTACAGGGGCTGAAATAGATTCTTCGGCAGCATGAATGGCTGTTGAAAATCCAAAGATTAGTAACAAGGTGGCCAATGATTTCTTAAGCACCGGACTGCGAAGCAACTGCCTAAATGTTCCTTTTGCATCGACAAGAAGCCATAAAAGCGAAAAGAACAGCAGGCCATAGCCCGTATATGTGACAGGAAGTCCATAGGGATCACTATTCACACTGAGGTAACTTCCGCGGTTATCTGTGTCATAACTCGCTTGGTAGAAACGTGTACCATGGTAGTAAAATACCTTATTCATCGACACGGTTGCACGTGTAATTGTCTCGCCATCTGTTATGACAAAGTGAGTCATATAATCCGAAGCAGCTTGTGTTCCGTCGTGATATTGTATGTCGAAATGGTCCAAACGAACTGAAAAAGGCAGTCGATGTGTGCGCGATTCTGACATGGAAACCATCTCTGTATAGACGTTAGTTGGCTGGTCACCCCTTAGGTGTATCATCCCCTTAAAGCCCGTTGTATGCGTTAAAAAGGCTCCAACAAGGATGACTATCATCGACAAATGAAGTAACAAAAGATTCCATTTCCGGAGATGAGATTTGGCAATATAAACCACACCTACAGCCACAAGAAGAGCCCAAAGCAGGCTAAACCACCACGCACCATATATATATTGCGAGACAAAGGGCGTCGAATTAAGATGCTCAATAATGGTGGCCGCTGCCATCACTACAATCAAAACTACATAGAAAACGAATGTTATTTTCTTAATCATTATGTTGTTGTATAAAGTCGTTTGCTTGTTCAAGCTGTTTACTTAGATTGTCTAAAGCTGCTATAGCCTGTTTAATGGTCGGGTCATTATAGTGCTTTACAAATGGTTCGGGCACTGCATTGATGGCTTGAAGCGTTTTATCGAACGCCTCTCTCACGGCTTTTGAGATTGCCGGATTACGCACATTAAACCATGCATCGAAGGCATTGTTGTCATTACCAAACCATAAACTACGAATGCTTTGCAAGTTATCGCGAAGGTCTTCCAATGAAGTGTGACTATAAGGTGACTCAATATAGTCGGCATCTTGATGTTCGAACGGGTCGCCAAACTTAGTCCTTGCCATCTCATCTGATAGCCCCATCATGCCATTATCGCCTGTAAGTATAACCTGAGCTGCCCGTTGTGGCGTGTAAACGGCAAGGAAATAGTCGCGATAATCGGCTCCTTTTGGCGCACGATAGGATAGGTTTGCAGCATCAAGAATGGCTGTAAACTCGGTGCCAGCACTGGCATTCCATCCGCAATAAAGCTGGTAACAACGCAGTCGAAGATTGGCAGATAAGGTCTTGGCATACTTGAGTTCACGAGCCGTTATGTCTGCAACAGGGCGTGGTTTTCCGTCTCTAAAGATAACATATTCAATGCCATGCCAGCCCACAATGCCTGAAGCCCAACGCTCACTATTGTCAAGTGGGTCACTGCTTTGCATGAGTTGTTGGAACCGAACGCGGTCTAACGGCCACGAGTTGATGTCAGCATCCACCGTGAAGTGGGCGTTGGCACCAAAAAAGAAGGCTTCACTCTTCTCATAATCTCCACGAGCTTTGAGAAATAGTTGACACACTTTCTCCAACTGCTCTTGCGTCATTGTCGACGTTTCAAGTGCAGATAGAGCCTCATAAAAGGTTGAAGTGTTCGTTGCCAACGCTTTATATTGCGCGCGAATGACCCCATCTATATCGTTCGTTATTACCTGTTCGAGGGATAGTTTGTTGCTTTGCTGACCATCATCTCCGCCCTTTTCGCTGCATGAAGAGAGGATAATAGAAAGAAATAACAATGCAAATGTGAGAGGTTTGAAATGTAGTTGAATCATTGAGTAAAAAAGATTAATGTATAATACCTATGAGATAAGAATCTAAAATGTGTCACTTTACAACGTGAAATGGTGTATATTACAAGATAAAATGACGCATTTAGCACTGCAAAATGGCACATTTCAGAATCTTGTTTATAACGAGTTGGCTGCTAATGAATTATGCATTGCATCATCATTAACCCCACTCCACTCGCCCTCCCCACCCTCGGGGAGGAGTCGAGTGTGGGTAATATTAAATCGCATTGATGAAAGCTACGACAGCATCTCTATCGGCTTTCTTCAATTTATAGAACTTTTCAGCGGCAAAGTAGGCATCACTCTGCTTGCTATATGCATGCCACATGATAGCCTCTATTACGTTATGAGCGCGACAATCGTGTAATCTTGAGCCCTCACCTGTCTCTTGTGTCGACAAGCCGCGACCCCAAAGAGGTGTTGTTCTGCACCATCCTGTGCGGATATCATTAACCATGAAGAGGCGATGTTGCACCAAATCGGTGTATGGCCAGATAGTAGTGCCGCTATAATCTGGTAGGCCATGGCCTATAGAAGCATATCTACGGCTGATAGGATCTACCCAACTATTGTCCTTTTTGATAGTCCATGAAGGACGATGGCAGGCAGTACAGCCCATCTGATAGAACAGTTCTTTTCCTCGTTGCACTTCTTTTGAGTCGAGGTTACGGGCCTGTGGCACACCAAGTCCCTTATGCCATACCGAAAAAGCATAGTAATCTTCGTCTTGCATCTCGTCTTGTCCGTTCCAAGGTGCCATATCTACGAAGTATTGTTTATACTTTTGTTTGTTTGCTTCGGTAGGAGTGTTGAGACTTAACAAGTCATTTACCAACTTCTTTATACCTGCTTTGGTGCCATCTCCATAGTAAGGATGAAGCAAAGATGACGGATTTTGGCCCTGTTCTTGTATCTCTTTGATAACACTTTCGTCTTCACTCATGGCCTTAGCCCATGCTGGTGTGGTGTAGAGATAGCGGCGATCACTGCGTGTAACGTTGGTAATGTTCCAAATAGCATTGACACCTGGGCCGTCAAGTAGAGCCGCACGAGTCATCGCATAGGTAAACTTCTTGATGCGCTTTGTGCCATCTGCCAGCTTATACCATGCTGAAGCGGCCCAATCTTGGGCTGCAGTGTCCCACATACCCGGGTTGAGTTTCACATGAGGATTGGCTGCTTCACGCGCATACTGCACCTTCATTGAATCTTGATCAATGGCATCAAGCAAGCCCGTTCCATACATACCAATCGTAGATTCAAGGCGTACCTCATAGTTGGTAGGCTTAGGATTGGTGTTGAAAGCACTCTGTTCGATGGTTACTTCGGGATAAGATAGCTCATATTTCTCGCCATCAGGGAATTGAGTTGCAGACAAACCAGAAGGCATAGTGCCTGAAAGCGTCTTCCATTGCATGTGGATTCCACGCTCATCAATAGGTGCTTTGAATGGATACATTGCCTTAGTTTGTGGCATACCCGTTACCTGACGGATATATGAATTGGCTGCATATGGCACCCCATCAGGGTCGGTTCCTGCCGTTGGATGATAGATAACGAGCAGATATCCGTTACCCATTTGGTCGGCATTATACTTATTTTGGCGCTTGCCATGACCGTAAGAAGGGTGACAATACTCACAACCTGAACGCACATAAGCAGGACCTAAGCCTGTATAAGGACGTGTAAACAGCGTGTAATTGTGGTCAAAGAAGGTTTCACCGCGCTTGAAAGTCTGGTATAATCCAGCTTCTTCTATCTCGGGAGATGGGTTACTATAGCAGCCCTCTTCATTCGAAGTAGTTCCCTTTTCGCCTCCAGGATACCACTCAGCAGAAGTAAAATTGCCGATATTTTTACCGACATAATCATTTGGGTTGTAAGGCTTAGTACTATTATCTTCGCTACAAGCCGTTACCGCTAAAGCCATTGTGCCAAGCAGAAAAAGCTTTCCGAAATTCATTTTCATTATCATAAATATTTTTGTTTTACGCATATTACATTATAAAGCGATAAACACGGGCATGAAGAATAAGCTCCTTCATGTCCGTATTTCTTAGAGTCTGCCTCGGCAGAACTATCGTTTACTTATTGTTTTTGCCTATAAAGTCAGAGGCATTAGTAAGTGCATCGTTCAGTTCTTTACATGCTTTGATTGCATTTGCGCACTGAGGATCCTTGATATTCTTAACGAATGGGTACTTGATTGCAGCGATTTGCTTCAATGCATTGGCTATAGCATCTTCAACACGCTTACCAGTTGCAGCGTCATACTTCTTGAAATAGTTGCTGAAACTATATTCACTGCGCTTGCCTTGTACGCCACCATACCATACGTTTTCAATGCTATGGATGTTGTTTTGGAAGTCAGTTAGAGAGTTATAGCTATAAGGTGACTCAATATAACTTTCGTCTTTACCAGAGAATGGGTTATTAATCTTGGTATTACCAACCTCATCTGCAATACCAGCAGCACTGTTATCACCACTCAATACTGAGCTAACAGCGATTTTAACTGTTGCATATTGGCTGTTAACTGGGTCGCCGGCATGCTTCATTTCGTAGCCATATGAGTTGCCTTTATCCGTCTTATAGCCTACTTCTAAGTCGTCAAGAACATCCTTATGTGCCTTAGTTGCATTCTCATTCCATGAGCATTCAAGGCGATAAACGCTATTACGTAGGTCTTCAGCTACGGCTTTTGCGTAGTCAAGTTCTTGCGCTCCAGTGAAGTTAGTGAAGTTGTTTGTACCATCATTATAGGTATCATATCCATTCAATTCAGCTGCTTTACGAGGTTGTCCGTCGCGGAAGAGGATGAACTCTATGCCATGAAAGCCGAGAATACTTTGGTCTGAAATCTTATATTTCTTATCAGCCTTGATATAGTTATAAAGTGATTGCAAATCGAGAGGCCAAGAATCGATGTGTGGGTCGATAAGGAAGTGAGAGGCTGCACCAAGCAAGAAGGCCTCACTGCTCTCGTAGTTACTACGTGCTTCGAGGAAAGTCTTGCACACATCATTTACTTGTTGCTGTGTGATTGAACCCGGTTGAAGGGCTACTAACTCATTATAGAGCTTCTCACTCTCGTCAGCTAACGCCTTATATGTAGGGTTTACCGTGTTGTCTACATAGCTACTAAGTACTTGTTGAAGGTACTTGTCGCCCGCACTAAGCTCTCCTGACGGTTTAACATCATCGTCACTACTACATGAAGTCATGCTCGTAGTCAGTGAACAAGCCATGGCAAATAGCATGGCATACTTGAAAATTTTCTTCATTTGTTTTTATTTTAAGTTAAGATTCCTTGTTATTCTTATTTAAATAGGTATATACCTACTTTATGATTCTTATCATTTCTCATCCTTAAAGGAAGAAACCTTCGTAGGCAACTCCAAGAGAAACTGATGGCTCATTATTGTAAGCACTCTTCAAGAAGCGGTGAGAGTATTCGCCTTTCACTACGATTTGTTTGATTGGATAATAGTTGAAACCAAATGCAATGCGATTCTTTTCGGTATAAGGATACCTCAGTTGTGTGCCACTTGCCTTGTAAGAATTGTAATATTCGTAACGACCGAAGAGGTAAAAATGCTGTTGATCTTGACGAAGTTTAGCGATTTGAGAGAACAAATCCCAACCGGCTTCAATACCAGTAGCCATAGCTGTCTTGCTAACGGGGTCTGGATTGAATGGAGAAATCTTGGTTTGTCTTCCAGGAAGTAGCTGTACATGCTCTGCATCTCCTAAGTGTCCATAGTCAAAACTACCACGAACTATCCAATTGAAACGATTGAATGTGAAGTCAATAGAGCCGATAGAAACGGCACCTTTGAGTTTAGATGCTTTACCATTTGCATCGCGACCCAATGAGTTATCAATGCTATGACCATAATATCCGCTTACACCGAGGCGCAAACCTGGTATAGAATAGTTGTCAATACGTACGGCAACAGCATATTTATTGGCTGGTTCGAACTCGAAAGCAGAGCTTGCTCCCTTCTGAATCCAATTGTCACGATTAAAACTTAAGGCATTCAATCCAGCCAAGAATTGTAGTTGATACTTCCAATCCCGACCTACATGACCCCACAAACTAATACCCGTCTGGTGCCAAGTACAAGGAAGTATTGTTGCTTCTCCCTCTGGACGATAAACTGTAAAGAAGTTAAGTGGCTCATGATAAGCATTAGTCAAGCCAATAGGTACAACGATATGGCCGGCACGTAGATTGAACATGCGAGAGAAACTCTTTTGAATCCAAAACTGTTCCAACTCTACTTCTCCGCCTTTCTCTACCTCGTGTTCCCATTCTCCGCTTTCTTCGTACTCCTTTTCATAGGCACTTCCGTTGCCACCATGCTCGAATTCAATCTCTGTTCCCATAGTCCAGCCCTTGCCAAAGTCGTAACCTAAGTAGATTACTGCATGGGGAATATCAAACTTTCCATGACTCGGATCCTTCTTATATTTAGCAGCTTGGCTGTATTTATAAGGGTTATCACTGAAGAACTCGCGTGTATAGCCTACCTCACCATAGCCTCCTACGCTGAGTTTGTTACCCTTTACGTGGTTCATTACGGAATCAATGGCGTTGACTTGTGCATGGGATTGCAATGTCAATCCTGCTAAAAGCACACCTGCCATTAGTCGAAACTTACAACTTTTCATTTATCTTCTATTAATGTTTCTGTTCCTTTTATAATGAAAAGTGCAGACTATCTAATTGTGAACCCAGTCTCAAGAATCAGAAAAATGCCGAAAAACGGAATTCTCTTCTTTATGAATGATCCGGGAAAACAATTACCACTGCACTTATTCGACTGCAAAGTTATGAAATAATACGAGTGTATTCAATACCTAAAAATAGTGAAAATATCAAATCGTGTTTTTCATTCTTTTTAGGTATTGCATGGCATTCAAAAAGCAATTACTTTTGCAATCGAAACATATTAAACTCAAAAATGCTCTCGGGCATAATCAAAGAAAGGAATTAAAAATGAATAAAACTTGTGTGATTTACGGTTCATCAACCGGTACATGCCAAGACCTGGCTTCTCGTATTGCTTCTAAACTCGGTGTAGACAGCGCTGACGTATTTGATGTTTCTAAAGTATCTGCTGATCAACTTGGTGCTTATCAAAACTTCATTCTTGGCACTTCAACTTGGGGAGCAGGTGATATGCAGGACGATTGGTTTGATGGTGTGAAGACATTAAAAGAGGCAGGACTCAGTGGAAAGACTGTAGCCATCTTTGGTTGTGGTGATTCTGAGAGCTACAGTGATACCTTCTGCAGCGGTATGAACGAGCTTTTCAACGCCGTAAAAGAGGCAGGTGCCAAGGTCGTTGGCCAGGTTTCTACTGATGGTTACACCTATGATGACTCTGAAGCTGTTGTTGATGATCACTTCGTTGGACTCGCTCTTGATGAGGTAAATGAGGATGATAAGACCGACGAAAGAATCGATGCATGGGTTAAAGAGATTCAACCAGAACTTTAATTCAATTGAAAATGCTACAGACTGAGGCTGTACCGACTGACTTAAGAGTGCTTTCTGAGCACATCTATCAATATAAGAAAGGTGTTAGAAACATGGTTCTTTACACCTTTCCTGAACGCTATCAACAGCAAGCAATCGGTAAACTTGAGCGCCAAGGGATTGATTATCTCATCCAGCCTGTAGGCAATAGACGCATTAATCTGTTCTTCGGAAGGAAGGAATGTATGGATGCTTTGCGAACGTTTGCAGGCCGTCCACTCAATAAACTCACGCCCGAAGAGGACTTCATTCTCGGCACATTGCTCGGTTATGACCTATGCAGTCAGTGCGAACGCTATTGCAAACGCAAGGCCTAAGCGCCTTGTTTATTTCAAAAGACTATAGTAACGATAGCGCTTGTCAACTTGAGAAAGCCCGACAAGGCCGTCATACAAGATATTAATTACCATTATCAATAAGAATAATCTTGTTCGCTACATAGATTTCATAATGTTTTTGTATAAAAGTAAAAGGGTTGTCGCGAGACAACTCTTTTTTCGTTTTATGGTGTCGAATGAAAGGAAACAAGAGGAAAAATGAATTATCATATAATTCAACAAAGCTGAAAAAACAACGGCGATAAAATCAAATTGTTTTATGCTTTGATGGAAATACGCGCATATTTTGAAGCTTTCATAGTGCTATGACTACCAATATCTTATGACGCTTTGGGGTTCATTAGCCATCGGTTTCCATCGTTTTCCACTGTGATATGACGCAAACAAAAGGCTAAAATGACGCAGATTACAGGATGATATGGGGCAAATGCTGCTGAGTTTTGATAGGTTTCGTGATGCAAAATGTGCTATTTGGCATTATTAACTGCTGTTTTTCATGCATTAACAGGCTTTTTCCCTACTCATTTTCTCGCTCAAACAGCTTTCTTTCCTCTATTTGATAAGGTCGTGAAGTGTTAAAAAACGGGATATAAAATTTACAAAACAACGGTGTTTTTCATATCATCTATCTTCCCACCGGAGCTTACATCATGTTATGTTTCCTATGAAATGAAAGCTTCAGGCGCAAAGATTCATGTTGAGATTCGCACCTTCTAATAAACGAAAAAGAGTAAAAGGAGCCCGCTTTTACCAAGCTATAGCCCCTTTTACTCCTTTATTTCTTTATGTAATTATCGGCTTACAGCTCGAACTTATAACCTACTGTAAACTGGAATACGCTGTTCTTTGCATCGAAACCTTTGGCAAGATTTGTTACACCGAAGTTGTAACGACCATCAACAACGAAGTTGTTGTACTCGTAAGACAAACCAACTGGGATAGAAAGATCAAAGGTTTTTATGTCTGCTTTGTCTTTACCTACGCAGAAACCTGGCTGAACACCGAGCTTAACTGCAAGGTTTTTAACTACATAAACGTTAGCAACTACAGGAATGTTCACGTAGCTTAGCCCCCAAGTTACAGTGGGTTTACCTAAAGGACCCATGTCAATAGTATGCTTATTACCCTGACCTGAGTAGAGAAGTCCTACTGCAATAGAGTAGATATCGCCTAATTGATATTCAGCTTCTGCACCAGCTGCCACACCAATTCTTGTGTCACCATGCGTCTTTGTGACATTAGAAACATTGAGACCCACCTTAGGTTGGATAGTCAGTGAACCTACTTCATGTTGTGCAAACATTGAAACAGATGAAAGCAACATAACAGCTGCCAATACAATCTTCTTCATAATTTTACCTTTTTAAATTTATATTTGATAATCTTTTCACTGTAAAAGCAGTGAGTTTTTTAAAATTTTAGTCCTGATTACGTTTGCAAAGATATAGTTTAAAAACATAACTTCAAAACTTTTTTAATTTATTTTTCGTTATGCTCTCATTTTCTTTACTTTATGAGTTCTATTTCGTTCATAAATGATACGTATTTGGTGATGAAATCATAACAACGATATGCGCTTCGTTTTCCATTCTTTTTGTAATCTTTTCTCACACAAAGTTTTTTATCTTATCCATGAAAGCATCTTTCTTATCCCTATTGTTTATGAGCAAAAGTGTATTACATTCTTCCCTTTTATGCCTTGAAGGCTTGCGCATAAAGCCTCTCATAACCTTCACGCATGCTACGCATTGAAAAATGTTTTTCAGCAAATTGTCGTGCGATTGACTGTATTTCGTGTCGATTGATGACGGGCAATACATCATTAAACAGGTGCAAATAGGTGTTTAAATCATTATGTTCCACACGCAGAGGCCAGTCATTTGGCAGTGTTTCATGCAGCCCGGGACACGCATTTATGATAGCCGGCAGTCCGTTGAAATTAGCTTCCAATGCAAGAATACTTAACCCTTCATGGCGCGAAGGCATAAGCAGGAAGTCGAAAGAAGCCAGAAATGAGGCCAAATTAAATAGGGGTTCGCGAATTGAAACATGAGTAAATCCAGCCAATTCTGCCGTTAACAATGACGCCAAAGAACCTCCGCCAATGACATGAAAATGATAGATGGCACTGTCTTTTTGGCTTTTTATAATCTCAATCAGCGTGTCAATGCCCTTTTGTTCCTCAAATCTTCCAGCGAAAAGAATATTGATTTTCCCGACTTTTAGCTGGGAATAAGGTTGCTGTTTGACGGGAGCCACACCATTATATATAATAGGTGGGCAGTCGTGATAATGATCTTGATAATTTGATTTGACGGCTTCTGAGATAGCAATATTGGCATTTTGCCGAATGAAAAAGGCCTCTATGCGCCGTCCTGTGCGTTGCATGCCTGTCCAAAGTCGGGTGTTATGAATCGTTCTTACTATCTTACAACGCTTTAATGCCCATGGAAACAAACGAAAAAAACAATAGATTGACAGGTCGGGCATCTCGGTATGACTGTGTAAAACCTGTGGTTTATATTTCAAAAAGAGCCATAAAAACCACAACGGAAAGGTCAAAGCAGCCAATCGTTCGAATAGATAGTGGAAATGAATCTCAGGAATCCAGCCCCTATGATAAGTGATATTGTGGTCTCGAAGCTCCTTTATGAGCACGTCTGTAAAGTCACTATGCGCCCTAATGAGTTCCACAACATGATACGCTATGCCTTCCGTTGGCGACTCAGCGATATTGATTGCAACCCGTTCTGCGCCTCCAACATCGAGGTGAGAGATAATATGAAAGACTATCTTTCGATGCATATTGCAAAATTAATGCTTTTCTTTTGAACTTCAATCAAATAGTCGTAATTTTGCGATTAAAACGAAATTAAAATGGCAGAAAACTTGAAAGAGAAGACCATTAAAGGGCTTTTCTGGGGTGCAATGAATAGTGGCACGACGCAATTACTTAACTTAGTCATTGGAATCTCACTCGGACGACTCATCGGTCCAGCTGAATATGGCATTGTTGGCGTGCTAAACATCTTCACGTTGATAGCGGGTAACCTGCAGAGTAGTGGCTTTTCGCAAGGCTTAGTGAATCTAAAGTCGCCGCAAGCCAGCGATTATAATTCTGTCTTTTGGTTCAATATTCTCTCCAGTTTCGGCATTTACGCGGTGCTTTTCTTTGCTTCTCCGCTCATCGCGACATACGTTCATGACCCTAATATGACAAAGCTTGCGCGCTTTGTCTTCTTGAGTTTCGTCATATCTTCATTCGGAATAGCCCACAATGCCTATATGACGAAGAACATGATGAATAGAGAACTCGCCATCGTTGGCGCCATTGCGCTCGTTTGTTCGGGTGGAGTTTCCATCACGTTAGCCTTTTTAGGTTTCTCCTATTGGAGCTTGGCATGGCAACAAATCATTTATATTGCGGTGTTGAATCTTGGTCGTTATTACTTCGTTTCATGGCATCCATCCTTCCATTTCACGTTCGAGCCCGTCAAACGCATGTTTAACTTCAGCGTGAAAGTACTCATTACAAACATCGTTAACACTGTAAGCAATAACATATTAACCTTGATTTTCGGTGGACTTTACCCCTTAAAGGTCGTCGGAGACTATTCCCAAGCCAACAAATGGAACACAATGGCCAACTCGTTTGTAGCCAATGCAGTCGGTCAAGTGGCTCAACCCGTGTTGGCTTCTGTAAATGAAGAGCGCGGAAGAGAAGTCAGAGTGTTTCGCAAGATGATGCGTTTCACGGCCTTTTTATCGTTCCCTGCCATGTTCGGCTTAGCCATTGTGTCACGCGAATTCATTCTCATCACCATCAAAGAAAAATGGATTGACGCCATTCCTCTATTGCAAATGCTTTGCATTGGCGGTGCTTTCGTGCCGTTTTATACCATGTATCAGAATGTAGCTTTAAGCAATGGACGCTCTGATATATATATGCGTTGCAACGTGATTCAAATCATCTTGCAACTTGCAATCATTGCTTTCTGCTATCGTTTAGGAATCAATGCCATGATAATGTTCTATACATTGTTCACGATTGCATGGCTTTTGGTGTGGCAATATGCCGCTCATCGCATCATCGGAATACGCTTATGGGAAGTCATCAAGGATGTAGTGCCAACGATGTTTGTAGCTGCTGGCGTAATGATTCTCACTTATTTTGCCACAGCTTTCATTTCATCCTTACTCTTGTTACTGCTTGCTCGCATCGTCGTTGCCACCTTATTATATATAGGAGTAACTAAGATGTTACACATGGAAATATTGGAAGAGACTATCATCTGGCTGAAAAAGAAACGCAAATAACCGCTATCATGCCTTTCAAATCAAAAGAAACGACGTGCTAAACATACATCATTGAACCATCGTTTGCTATAAAACAGGAGTGGAAATGCATCATCCTATGATGAGAAATCATCGTCATCAATCGGTCATATCCTTAACACCACTCCCACATCTTTCTGTAAACGCGATACAATATGTCGTTAATCTTTAAGGGAAGCCATGTGGTCATGGCCTGTAAAAACATTCTGTTTCTGCGCTTCAATGGCTTGAAAGAGCAATAGGTTGCTATCTCGTTGGCTCGCATTCCATTTTTCATTGCATCACGATACATGTTTAACAAGCCCATGTCGAGAGCCTGATGATAGCGTCCTTTCACATCATTTCGTCTGTAGAAATCAATCACAACAGCATTTGCTTTGACCATAGAGATGAGACTACGACGTGAGATTTGGTGGGTGTAGGAAGTGGTATTGTCTATCCGATAGCCATAAACGAGGGCATCAGTTGTCGTGAAACGAGCTGTAAAAAAGGCACGAGCGATGACCGTATAGTCCTCACAATAGTTGATACCTGACTTGAAATCAATGCCTTGTTCCAGTAAAAAAGCACGACGATATAGGCGTGCCCACAGGTTGTTTTTCACCTTGTTTTGACACAACAGCAGGCTAACATAACGCTCACGAGGCATAGTTGGAGGGAGATTTACAGCCCCTTCACTGTGGTTTTCATACGTGGTATATGCGCCAGTTACTATGTCATAGTTTCCTGTTTGCATGGTTTCGACAAGAGCAGACACGGCATGTGACGGCATGATATCATCACTATCGGCGTGCATAATGGCTTCACCTGTGGCATGCTCAAATGCAGTTTGCCGCGCAGCCCCTACCCCTTTGTTCTGTTCGTGGCGTATAATCTTCACCTGATTTGCCCGCTCTGGGAATGCAGTCAGCACCTCTTTCAACACCGAAATGCTATTATCGGGCGAACAATCATCTACAAAAATATACTCTAAGTCACGATAATCCTGCCCAAAAAGTGACTGTGCACATTCGGCGATATAGGCCTCAACAGCATAAACAGGAACGAGAATTGAAACTTTCATAGGCTGTTAGTGTAACATGAAATGAATGAAAAGCTGCCCATTATGAACCAACATGAAGACGCAAATCAATAGGAGCAGAACGCGCAAAGCCCTTTGTAGAGAAGGCCATTGCAGACGTTTCAGCAGATAGGCAGCAGCAATAGGCAAGATGAAAGCCCAGTGGGCAGCCATGATATAGACTTCGTTCAGTCCAAAACCAAGCCCTAAGTGCAACACCATATCAAGCCCAAACCACGATAAACAGAGTTGCATGAAGCGCAACCGAAAGGCCGTGACAAGGCCACCTGCAAGGAACAACATCATCACTACACTGACAACATAACACCATTTGTTATGATAGGCCACGAAAATAGGGCGTTCTATATTGACATCTTGCAGCAAATGGTCTTCGTGAAGCATGAAAGACTCGCCAAAAAGGTTTTCAATGATGCTGTGAGCACGTGATAATTGTGTGTCAGTCCAACGGAAAGAGTCTCCCTTTGTGATAGCATTGGCTTGAAGATGTCTGTTCTTTTCGGCCTGCTCTGCATAGGTTTTACGAAACGTTGCATCTTTCTTCAGTCGCTCATTCACCGTGTGTGTGCGTCGCTGTTGTTCGGGTTTCTGCACCCATTCGTTAAAAGCCATGTAGGAAATGCCCAATAACAACATCGGCAACACTATGGAAATGGCAAACGATTTAGGGCTAAAAAAACGCTTTCCGTTGGCAAACCACGCTGCAAGTCCTATCTTTACGCAGTTGGTTGTTGTCACTCCAGTGGATAAAAAGAGCAGAATGGCGGTTTTCCATGCCGCTAATGGTCGGCGCTCGCACATCGCTTTACCGGCAACATAGAGTGTAAACAGCAAGAAAAACAACGATAATGCAAAGTGATCGGGTGCCACAACAGCGACCATAATGTGTGCAAACGTTAGAAAAAATGCCGTGAGTAACAAGCTATCTCGATAGCCAATGCCCACTATTTCGCGTAAGATTCTGAATAGAAATAACGTGGAATAAAGTGATAAAATGATGAGTACGGCTGCCCAAATAAACACGGCGCAGTTCATGCCTGTTAGCCCCATGAGCCATTGATTGACTTGTGTGAGGGGATAGATGAAGACAGAAAGCAACGGATGTCGCTCCAAACTATAAAGTGGACGCCATTCAGAGAGCGTGATATATGTAAAGGGATCGTAGCCCGAAAGGCCGAAATCCTTCATAAAATGCATGTAATATCCGCCCTTAAGTGCATGAGTAAACGCCTCAAAGTGTTGTGAAATAGCAAGGGCGTTTAAGCCAATCAAATAGAGAAAGACGACCAAAGCAGGCCATCGTTCGTCTTTTCTGATGCGGAATAGGCATAGTGGATTTCTCATCGTTTGCGGTTGTTATAACTGCAAATGTACGCATAATTTATCATATTTCGGCATGATAGGTGGACAAAACGCAGCCTCATCATAAAGCAGATAGCGTGATAAGCGATTGTCAGTAAACAGGATGAATGACATAAAATGCAGGGAGAGGTTTTTTCATTCCAAGAATACCATTCCATGATTAGCCCCATTTCGTCGCGTAATCTCCATCATTTCACCGCGTGAAATGCGTCAAATTACCCGGTCGTTTGCGTCAAATCATTGGGTGAAATGATGCAAATGATGAGGTGAGGTGATTTCTCCCATATTATTCTTCTGTGATGAAGGCGGAAAAATGGGACACGAAATGTATCCTGATGTTTATGAGAATAGGTTGTAAAGTATTGATTGGCAGATGATAAATCTTATAAAACCCTTCCTTTGAATCATTCTTTTTTGGAACTGACAATGGCCTATTCTATTCATGCACGAGACCATTTTGCTGGCAGTATCGCTTTTATTCGTCTCCTAAAATCTCACCATCTTTCATGTGAATGGTGCGGTCTGTGATTGCCGCTAAGCCCTCATCATGCGTTACAATGACGAAAGTTTGGCCGAATTTATCACGTAAATCGAAGAAAAGTTGATGCAGTTCAGCTTTGTTTTTGCTATCAAGACTGCCCGAAGGTTCGTCAGCTAAGATGACAGCGGGCTTGTTAACGAGAGCTCGAGCCACAGCAACACGCTGCTTTTCTCCACCAGAAAGTTCGGCAGGTTTATGGTTTGCACGGTCTGAAAGCCCCATAAACTCAAGCAATTCCAAGGCACGTTGTTTCGCCTCACTATTGCTTTTACCGGCGATATAGGCTGGAATCATAACATTCTCTAAGGCAGTAAACTCAGGAAGAAGCTGATGAAATTGGAACACAAAGCCTATATGTTGGTTGCGAAAATCGCTGAGTTTGCGCGTTGAAAGCTTGTTTACATCAATTCCATCAAGGCAGATTGTACCAGAATCAGGTTTATCCAAGGTGCCAATAATCTGCAGAAGAGTCGTTTTTCCGGCTCCCGATGGTCCGACAATACTAACGACTTCGCCTTTGTTAATATGCAAGTTGATGTCTTTTAGCACTTGAAGATTACCGAAACTCTTTGTGATATTTTTGATGTCAATCATTGTTTTATTTGTTTTTAGATAACATTTTGCGACGCTTGTCAATCCATCTTGCGAGCGATTCCCATGCACTTCGTTCCTCCGTATGTTGCGATTGAGAGTATGTCATGACTTCTTGATCGCCGTATTGATCAGGGAAAATGATGACCAAGTTCTTGCCATTGAAATAGCGTTGGATTTCATCGGGCAGATATTCTAATGCATTTTTGTAAGAGACGGTACCCTTTCGAGCAGTCACAATGACGAAAAGATGGTCGTCGGCCACATCATTTGCCAGCTTAGGAAGCTCGTTCCAATGGTCCATATTGCTGTAATCGGCACGCACTTGTGGGTGCCGATTCTTGATATATTCATTCACTAAGGAAAGCGTTTCGGTGCGTCCGTGGAACTGAATGCGGCACTCTAAGTTACCCGCTATACGCGATAAACGTTCTAACCAGCGATAGAATCCGGGCTCAAATTCAGCGCGTGAGGGTACCGCTACTTGGATTCTGCGAATCGTGTTGAGTGGTTGTGCGAGACGAGCCATCGTGATTTGTTGGTTCAATCCGTTAAATAAGCTCTGATGAAACTCGCCCCAAAACTTTGTGGATACTTCCTTATGAGTGTGCATTCCGATAAGAATCTCGGTGGCTTGGAACTCTTTAAAGGCATGTTTAATGCCGTTAGCGATGTTGGCAGCAATGCGAGTTTGCGTTTGAATCTGTATGTCAGAACCAGCACAATACTGTGTCATCTGTTCGAGAAGTCGGTTTCCTTGTTCCATGTTTCGGTGCATATGCTCTCCATCATAGACTACATTCAGGGCAACAAGCCCTCGTGTTTGCTTTCGGTTTAGCATGAGAATAGCCATGTTCATGAGTCGTTCTGCGTACTCAGGATACTTCACTGGAACGAGTATTCGCTGGTCGTTTGCCTTACGATGTGCCTCTACTGGCAACTCTTTGTCACGTAGAATGATGCGCTGAGCAGACTGTTCTGTGATGACACTTGATATGATACAAGTGAACAAAATCATAACAATGACGGCATTAAGCATTTGTGCACTGACCAAAGGGGCGCCGTCTTCGCCTAACAAATTCATGCCAACCATCACCATAGCAATGGCTCCTGCCGCATGAGCCGACGTCATTCCAAACATCATGTGGCCTGAACTTATTGGCATTCTAAAGCCAAAACATGCTGCGTATGCCGCGATTGCTTTTCCCAATGTGCCAAAAAGTGTGATACAGATGACGGCCCAAAGAATGCCACCTCCAGTGAAAAGGAGTCGCACATTGATGAGCATTCCGACGCCAATCAAAAAGTATGGGATGAAAACGGCATTGCCAATAAACTCCAATCTGTTCTTTAATGGTGAGACAGAAGGGATGTATCGGTTGAGGATTAAGCCTGAAAGAAAGGCGCCAAAGATGCCTTCTAATCCGATGGCAGCACTCAAAGCAGCACACAAAAAGAGTGAAGCCAGGACGAAAATAAACTGCATTACGGCGTCACTATAACGTCGAAGAAACCACCGACTGAGGCGAGGCAGCAGGAAAATAGCAGCTGCACAATAGATAACGAACTTTGAAACAAAGAACAACCAAAAGCCAATGCTTCCCTCACCTTTATTAGATGCGACGATGGCTGCTAACATAATAAGGGAGAAAATCAATGAAATGATGCTCGAACCCACACTTAATGTGACGCTGGGTTTACGCTGAAGACCATAACGACTGACGATAGGGTAAGCGACAAGTGTATTACTTGCCATGATACAACCTAACAGAAGAGAGGCTGTAATGCCGTAATTGAGCAGATGAATCCCCATGAAGTAGGTCAGCAGTAAAGGCACTGTGAAAGTCAATAAGGCGAAAATGAGCAAACGATTCCTATTCTTTCGGATGCTCTCCATATCCATTTCGAGGGCTGCAAGGAACATAATGTAGTAGAGACCTACACGTCCAAAGAGCTCAAAAGAGTTATCCCTTACGAGAATGTTTAAGCCATATTTGCCGACAACTACCCCTGCAAGTACCATCCCAATGATATGAGGAATGCGCAGTTTTCCCATGATAATCGGTGCAAGAAGGATTATCAGTAACACCACAAAGAATGTAAGCGTGGGGTCAGTAATGGGAAAGTATTGGGCAAGGTGTATCATATTCTTGGGCAAAGTTACACAAAAAAAAGAAAAATACCACACTTGATATCGGGTAAAGTGAGTTTTATGCGCTCATAGCTTGAATGTAGTCTCATCATGTTCTCAGGCATTCCATGCTGTAATCAACCTTTTTTACTTTTTTATTCTCATCCTTTTTTGCTTTTCACAAATATGTGTTAACTTTGCAATATGATGTTTGTTAACTCATAATTTCATGTTACAGTTAGATCAATTTTATAAAGCTCGTTACGTATTAAGCACTGTTTTGCGTAAGACAGAGCTTGTACATGCCAAGAAAATCAACCCAGATGTCGACGTATATCTAAAGCCAGAGTGTCTTCAACTGACTGGTTCTTTCAAACTTCGCGGTGCATATTTCAAGATTTCTCAACTCTCAGAAGAAGAGAAAGCAAAAGGAGTCATTGCCTGTTCTGCAGGCAATCACGCCCAAGGTGTAGCCTTAGGAGCGACTGCAATGGGTGTAAAGAGTCTTATTTGTCTACCCGAAGGAGCGCCTATTTCGAAAGTAGAAGCGACACGAAAGCTTGGTGCTGATGTGATGCTTGTACCCGGAGTATACGATGACGCCTATCAAATGGCGTTGCAATTACGCGATGAACGAGGTTACAGTTTCGTGCATCCCTTCGATGATGAGAACGTGATTGCAGGGCAAGGAACGATAGGACTTGAACTCTTGGAACAGCTTCCTGACCTCGACGCAGTAGTCGTACCAGTCGGTGGAGGAGGTCTAATCTCGGGCGTAGCCTTTGCTATTAAGAGCCTAAACCCACATGTAAAGATCTATGGAGTACAGGCAGAAGGCGCTCCAAGTATGGTCAATAGTATACATGATCACACGATAGAACGTCTTACAAATGTATCGACTATAGCCGATGGAATCGCTGTAAAGGAGCCGGGAAAACTAACGTTTGACACCTGTTCTTCCTATGTAGATGAGATTGTAACTGTTACAGAAGACGAGATTTGTGCAGCCATTTTAAAACTTATCGAAAGTGAAAAGATGGTGGCAGAAGGTGCTGGTGCCACGAGTGTTGCAGCCGTAATGTTTAACAAAGTGCCTGTAAAGGGAAAGAAAACTGTATGCATTGTCAGTGGTGGAAACATTGATGTGACCATCTTAAATCGCGTGATTAACCGTGGACTTGTTAAGAGTGGACGTCTTTGTACGCTTGATCTTGAGTTGGATGATCAGCCTGGTAAGCTCCTCGATGTATGCACTGTGATTGCTCAGAAGGGGGCAAATGTGACAGGAGTGCACCATGATCGTTCGGCCAACCGCAAGAAGGTGAACGCTTGTTTGTTGCGTGTGACGATGGAAACTAAGAACCAACAGCACATAGAATCAATCATAAAGGCGTTAGAAGACAAAGGATTTGCAATATTTAATAACCCAAACTTAAAATAATTTATATGAAAACGATTCACACAAACAACGCTCCTGCGGCTATAGGTCCATATAGCCAAGCTATCGAAGTCAATGGTTTTATCTTTGCATCTGGCCAGATTCCAATCGATCCTTCGACTGGAAACTTCGTTGAAGGCGGTATTAAAGAGCAGACAAAACAGGCCATTACCAACGCTAAAAACATTCTTAAAGAGGCCGGAACTGACCTTGCGCACGTGGTAAAAACCACTGTTTATTTGGCAAACATGGCTGATTTCGCTGCAATGAATGAGGTATATGCCACCTTCTTCCAGCAGCCTTTCCCAGCTCGTTCGGCTGTTGCTGTGAAAGATTTACCTAAGGGTGCTCTCGTCGAAGTTGAGGTTTTAGCATATAAAGGCTAAGAAGAGAAGATATCGAACAGGTTAAAAAATACCATAACAACTAAAGGGTAAGAAAGTCAAAAGACGCTCCTTGAATAATAACTCAAGTGTAGTCTTTTGCCATTCTTACCCTTTTTCTGTCGTATTTCTCTATTATTTTTTCGATTTTACCAGGTATTCTGCAATCTGAACAGCGTTTAATGCAGCGCCTTTTCTAATCTGATCGCCTGTCAACCATAGGGTGTTGCCATTGTCATCTGCCAAATCTTTGCGCACACGACCAACGAAAATATTATCTTTTCCAGCACTTTCTAATGGCATAGGATATACATAATGTTGCGGATCGTCTACCAAAGTAACTCCTGGAGCGGCTGCCAACGCTTTGCGAATCTCGTCAACCGACAATGGCTTTTCAGTCTCAAACCACACACTTTCAGAGTGAGAACGAAGCGAACTCACGCGTACACACGTTGCACTTGTACGCACATCGCTGTGCATTATCTTACGCGTTTCGTTGAACATCTTCATCTCTTCCTTTGTATAGTCATTCGAAGTCATCTTGTCTATCTGTGGAATGACGTTGTAAGCCAACTGATGTGGAAACTTATCTATAGTCTTAACAGCCCCTTCTTCGATAAGTTCTTTATACTGTTTCTCAAGTTCTTGCATCGCAGCTGCACCTGCTCCGCTCGCGCTTTGATAGCTGGCGATATGTATTTTGCGTATATGACTGAGCTGATCTATAGGTTTCAACACCACAACCATCATGATAGTAGTGCAATTTGGATTAGCAATGATGCGACGAGGGCAGTCTAACGCGTCCGCAGCATTCACCTCAGGAACGACCAAAGGCACATCATCGCACATACGAAATGTACTCGAATTGTCTATCATTACAGCGCCATATTTCGTTATTGTGTCTGCAAACTCCTCCGAAGTACTACCACCTGCCGAGGTAAAGGCTATGTCAACATCTTTGAAATCATCATTATGCTGCAGCAGTTTCACCTCATATTCCTTTCCCTTGAAGGTGTATTTGCGACCTGCACTGCGTGTAGAACCAAACAAAACCAAGTCATCCATCGGGAAGTTTCTATCTGCAAGGATGCGTAAAAACTCTTGTCCCACAGCACCACTTGCGCCAACTATTGCTACTTTCATTTACGATTTATAATTTAATTCAATATACTATGTTGCAAATTTACATAATAATTTTCTAATTTAGCCTACAATATGATAATTTAATTTGGCTCTTTGTGTGAAATTGTAGCTAAAGAAACATCCTCTCATTCGATAGTATAATCCTCGTGAAACAAGTCAACCCGTCTTCCATATCAGGGCATAAGAGTTGATAAAGTGATATGCAAAACAAACCATTTTGTAAAGTTTATTAGCGTGATTTGGTATTCATTCATACGTGCCTTGCCGAAATTTATATCATGGAATAAACGGTTCAACGCCGTAGGTGTTGCGTTTTTGATAGCCCAGGGTTGCCAAACGATAGTGCAGGCTACCCTGGGTTAGCGTATGGTTTGTGGGGAACAACGCCGTAGGTGTTGCGCTTTCTAAGCGTAATCCGCCATGAAAGGGTTCATTATAAGCGTGCCTTTATAGAAAAAGCTCAACACCTATGGCGTTGAATCCCCTTGCGGATGCTCACCCGGGGTAGGCTCGTTCCTTGCCAACCCCGGGCTATCAGAAGAACAACTCGTACCGAGTTGCACCATGAGGGCATTTATAATGGAAGATACATTCATTGGAATATTGGCATATAACCTACGGCGTTGCACCACGAGGACATTTTTATTGCCAAATATATTCATCGGAATAATGGTATAATACCTACGGCGTTGCATGATGAGAGCATTCATCATAGTGGATATATTCATTGGAATATTGGCATAACACCTACGACGTTGCGTGGTTACAACATTCACCATGGTAGATAAATCCATTGAAATATTGGCGCATTTTGCTACATAATTATTCGTATATTGGCATTAATTGTATTATAAAATGCACGTTTCAACGCCGTAGGTGTTGCGTTTTTGATAGCCCAGGGTTGCCAAACGATAGT
>ENA-OWND01000531-OWND01000531.1-metagenome-genome-assembly--contig:-NODE-531-length-26758-cov-8.521814_pt1 | contig 26758 bp, 21 predicted proteins | sample MGYA00245342_ERZ651119 | MGnify/ENA primary metagenome ERZ651119 (study PRJEB26857, sample SAMEA4031756) | metagenome | biome: human; feature: oral; material: saliva | place: Philippines | collected 2014... | reverse complement strand
CTTTTGAAGTTCAAGTTTTGAAGAATCAACGAATTCTGCCAAAGCAAAATCCTCAGGTGAAACCTCATAAATACCTAATTCTTCCTGACGGTCTATATCTCCGGATATTATTGATTTAATAAGGTATTCACCATAAATATCCATTGGAAGCACTTTGTCATACTCTCCGCTCATAATCATATGGCGTGCTCCACCCTTAATACGAGAGTCGAGATTATACTTTTTGTTACCTAAGAGCCATGAAAAATAGCTACGGCTTGTAGAGAACTGATTAAAGCGTGGAAGAATCCAGCCAAACATCTCGTCAGCATGATTACCTTCAGGAATAACGGTCACCTCTGATGTCTGTGGTCCAACATAAGCATTGGAGGATGCCAGAACACCGGTAAGAGGATTACCGTTAATGATGCGCTTTCCATCGTTATTGTCAAGCTGGTCTTTCAAAATGTCGGCAATAGGAGTACCTACTTTCACATCAACATACTTTGGCTGTCTGACCTCTGCACCTGCCACCGCAACAGTACGAGTAAGGTCAACCTTTCCCTCATCCATCAGACGACCTATAAAAATCACAGCTGTTGGAGTAACTGTCCATACCACCTCACCCTTATTAACAGGATTAAGATGATTAACTTGCACGCCAACATTTCCTGCAGGACATTTGCCATCAAATACGGTAACCTCAACATTCTTTGCTGAAAACAAAGCAGGAGATTTCTGCTTAGCACCAACGCCAAGATATGTCTTTGCTATTTTTGAAAGTGCATCAAGACCGGTCTGAAAAGCGGCTTCATTACCCTTTAGCTCAATTTCAAAGTCACATGCAAGAGGCATGTCACGTAAAGCAGAAACAAAGATTGCCTTTGGGGTGTCCGACGGATTTGCTACTACCGCGTAAGGTAACTGGGTAACATAACCGAATAGACCTGCCTCAACAATTGCAGAGACAACTTCTGCAGCATTCATTGAAGAAAGATCTTTCTTGCCAAAATCAGCATATTGCTGTTCTGCATCGGCTTTAATCTTAACACAAAGTACCTTTCTTCGTTCCCCGCGCTCAACAGCAGTAACAACACCACTGACAGGAGAAGCGAACTTCACGTCAGGTTGCTGTTTGTTAACGAATAAGGCATCACCAGCCTTGACAATATCACCTTCCTTAACAGCAATCTTCGGCGTGACACCTACAAAAGCATCAGGAACGAGAGCATATTCTGTACTTAAAGGAAGAATACTCTTCTCACCCTGTGCTGCTCCCACAAGATTAATGTCCAGGCCTTTACGTAATTTAATTACATTTGCCATAAACTTTTTATTTGTATGTATAAGTATTGAATTTTACAAAGTACCACGCACGCGGACATATTAAAATTATTTTGCGCGATGCAACTGCAAAAATAATAAAAAAAAGGGGAGAAACAGAAGAAAAACCAGGAAAAGATTGAGATTTGACAAAAAAGAATGTAATTTTGTATCTAAATCAAATATTGGCATTATCTGAAAAGAATAAGAAGAGGAATAAACGCACTAATTTGGACATTGGCTGGTTTATATTTAGTGCTTGTCGTACTGTTGAATATACCGGCAGTACAACATTATATTGGCTCACAGATTGCAGACGCGCTTTCAGACAAGCTCGGAACAAGAGTGTATGTTGGAAATGTAGATTTGGGAATGCTCAATCGTATTATCATTGATGACGTGCTCGTCAATGATTTATCGGATAAAGAAATGCTCCGTGCTCCTCGCATATCAGCAAAAGTAAAACTAAGAGACTTAGTAAAAGGAAAAATTACTATATCATCTGCACAGCTATTTGGAGTGAAAGCGACCCTTTATAGAAAATCTGCACACGATGATTTGAATTTCCAATTCATCATTGATTCATTTGCATCAAACGAGACAACTGAACAAAAGCCACTGAACCTCGAAATAAGTTCCCTTATTATTCGCAGAGGCGAGTTGTCATACAATCAACTCGACGATAAGAATATATACAATATATCAACTAACCACATTAATCTTTCAAATATTAGTGCGCATATTATTCTCAACAAGCTTACTAATGACTCTCTGGATATTAACATCAAAAGAATATCATTGAAAGACAAATCTGGCTTTGAGTTGAAGAGATTATCGGCGAAAGTCAATGCAGGTAGACAGCAAGCAATTCTCCACGACCTTTCTATAGAACTTCCGAAAACAAAGATTAATATCCCGGAAGTGACAGCATCTTACAAATATGAGAATAAGGAAGTAAAAGCAAACACTTTGAGCTATAAAGGTGAAATCAAGAAATCACACATAACACCTTGTGATTTAGGAGCTTTCAATTCCACATTGAAGAATTACACATCAACCATTACCTTATCAGCAAAGATTAAAGGCGACAACGAAAATATACATTTTGACAACCTTTTATTAAGTCAAGAAAATGATTTCGCACTGCAAGCCAATGGAGATATACTTGACTTTAATGCCGGCAAAGATTGGGATCTTCAACTCAAACAGCTCAAGACAAGCAGTGAGGGAATAATGAAGACTGCCACTATGCTGAATAAGGCCAACGCATTGCCGGAGTTTATAAACAGTATAGGGAAAATAGACCTTTCGGTAAATGCCAACAAGCGAGGCAATAACACGACATTGTCAAGTAAGCTATCAACTTCATTAGGCGATATTAATGTAAATATAAAGAAAACAGGAGAGCATGTAAAAGCAGATATCACAGCAACCGACTTTAACATCGGTGAGCTTACTAATAATAACGCTTTCGGTACCTTCACAGGCAACCTTTTTGCCGAAGGAGTAATCAAAGGCAATGATATAATCAGTGCATCAGGCAATGTTGATGTTAAAAGCTTCACCTACAATAATCACACATTCAAAGACGCAAAGGCTATTGCCAGTTATATAAAGAATGGCAAGAGCCACGCAACAATCAACATCAATGACAATGCAGGAAATATAAACCTCATTGCAAACTACGACAGATTAATAAAGTCGCATTCGATATCAATTTCAGGACAGGTAGACAACCTCGCCCCTGCATCATTAGGACTTACTGACAAATGGGAAGGCAAAAGATTCTCTTTCGCTGTGAACGGAACTTTAACAGGCAAAGACCTTCCGTCTTCTAATGGAAATCTGCTAATCACAGACTTCTCGATGAGAGATGACGAAGGAAATTATAAGCTTAACGAAATAGAGATTCATAAAACAGTAAAAGAAAAGACTCACCAGCTAACATTCAAGAGTGATTTTGCTACACTCCGTGCAGAGGGAGAATTCAACTATGAGACTCTTGTAAACTCTGTTACAAATGCCATTTACAACCGTCTGCCTACACTTCCAGGACTTAAGAAAAGACCCGCGACAAACAACAATTTCAATATCTATGCCACTATAAATAATACAGAAGTAGCACAAAAGCTGTTTGACATCGACCTTCAAATACATGAACCTGTACATTTAATCGCAAACATTAACGATGCAGAGCATAAAATAGATATTAGACTTGACGCGTCACGCTTTGCTTATAATGGCAACAACTACAGAAACGGTCATCTGCTGCTATTGTGCCCTAACGATACCATGCAGGCTGTCATCAACGCCTCTCAAATCAGCGATAATGGTGATGCCACTTATACAATAAGGGCTAAGGCTGCCAATAACCAGTTAGATACGAAGTTCGTATTCCACACCGACAACAAACAGATTATAAAGGGAGAGTTTAATGCCACAGCCAATTTCAGCACAAACGATAGTGATGAGCCACAGGCTGAAATTAACATATTACCTTCTGTGATATATGTAAACGACACAATATGGAATATTGACCCTGCGAAGATAAAATATTATTCAAAGCATCTCGAGATAAATAAATTCTCCATACATCATGATGATCAGCATATTCTAATCAACGGCAATGCTACAAAAGACATAAACGATGAGATCACTGTCGAATTGAAAGACGTCAATGTTAGCTATATTTTAGGTCTTGTCAATTTCCATTCTGTAGAATTTGCAGGCTATGCTACAGGCATTGCAAGGGGGCGTTCACTATTTGGAACACCTGAAGCAGATACAAAAATCAAGGTAAAGAACTTTACCTTTGAGGGAGGACGGCTTGGCACGCTCGACGTCAAGGCTGACTGGAATATTAACGATGGGGCTATAAATATTGACGGACTTGCACTTGACGAAGGCAAAAGAATCACTGACATAAAAGGTTACGTTTCGCCTAAAAACAGTGACATCGACCTACATATCAAAGCGAAGAACACACGATTAGAGTTTCTCAACACCTTTTGCAACTCATTCCTGAACGACATCGACATCTATGGCACAGGTGAAGTAAATGTTGTCGGTCCACTCAAAGCCATCCAACTGATAGGCGAGGCTAAGGTCGAAGGCACTGCAGGCGTTACAAGTCTCAACACCTACTATACTCTTCGTGGCGACTCTGTATATCTTACTCCCGACGATATTGTCTTCAAGAATGATTCCATCTACGACCGTGACGGTCATTTGGGTATAGTCAATGGTCATCTACGCCACAAAAACCTTAGCAACTTCAGTTACGATTTCAACATTGACGCACAGAACCTTCTGGCTTACGATACACATTCGTTCGGCGAAGACACTTTCTATGGCACTGCCTATACCACAGGAACATGCAGTATAAAAGGTAAGAGTGGTGAAGTTGTAATCGATATTGATGCCACACCGAATGCAGGATCACAGATTGTATATAACGCCGCAAGTCCCGACGCGATATCTGACCGTAAGTTCATCACATGGAACGACCGTAATCAGCAGATGCTTACCGTTGAGGATGATGATTTTATAGAAGTGACAAAGGAGAAGGAGATGAACACAAATCTATATCTCAACTTCCTCATTCACTGTAATAATGACGCTACGTTAAAACTACTGATGGATCAGACAAGCGGTGATTATATTTCACTTAACGGCAATGGTGTTATCAGAGCATCATATTATAACAAAGGTATTTTCGACATGTTTGGAAATTATAATGTCGATTATGGCATCTACAAACTGACGATACAGAATGTTATAAAGCGCGATTTTGAGTTCCTGCCTGGCGGTACTATCGCTTTCGGTGGCGATGCTTATAATGCTACACTAAATCTGCAGGCACAATACACCGTCAACGGAGTATCGCTTTCCGATATAAATATTGGAAAATCGTTTTCAAACAACAATATCCGCGTCAACTGTCTTATGAATATCAGTGGCACTCCTTACCAGCCACGTGTTGACTTCTCACTTGACATGCCAACTGTCAGCTCTGATGCAAAGCAGATGATAATGAGCCTGATGAACAGCGAGCAGGAAATGAAACAACAGGTGGTTTATCTGCTTGCCGTAGGCCGTTTCCTCAACCAAGGAAAAAACAATGCCTACACTGATGACGCAGTTCGACAAAGCCAGACTTCACTTGCCATGCAAAGCATACTTAGCGGGACTCTTTCACAACAGTTGAGTAGTGTTCTTGAGAATGTCGTCAACAGTAACAACTGGAACTTCGGCGCAAATATCTCTACGGGCGACGAAGGACTTTACAATGCCGAATATGAGGGACTGGTATCTGGAAGACTACTGAATAACCGCTTGCTGGTGAATGGTCAGTTTGGCTATCGTGACAACCCAAACGCGACTTCGTCATTTATCGGCGACTTCGACATTCGTTACCTGCTTGTTCCGAGTGGCAACATGGCTGTAAAAATCTACAACCAAACAAACGACAAGTATTTCACCAAGAATTCACTTAACACTCAAGGCGTAGGTCTTATATTAAAAAAAGACTTCAGCGGATGGAGAGATTTCTTCCGTTTCAAGAAGTACAAGCGATAGCATTAGACGGAAATTCCTCTTTCTTTTCCGACATCAGCTTAACAGTAGAACTACCGAAGCCAGCATCCCGAAAACAAAGATATTGCGTGCCGTATCGCCAAGAACAATATTCAGTTCCTTGCCTTTAAGCTTGCGCATCCTCATGAATGTAAGGCAATGAAGGGTAACATACGCAATCATCACGAGATTTAATGCCGTACCATTACTGATAAAAAAAACACCTACCGCAGCAATTAAACCAAAGCAAAGGTAAAGAGCAAGCCCTGTTTTCTTTCCCAAAAGCACAATCAGTGTCTTTTTCCCGTCTTTGCGATCGTTGTCTATATCACGGTAATTATTTACTATCAACAGATTGTCAATTACTATACCACAAAGTAACGACATCTGGAAAACACGCATAGTTATCTCATGTGTCTGAATATAATAAGTAAAGCAAACGGGGACGATTCCAAAGAAAAGCAACACGAGAACGTCACCAAGTGCCAGATACGAAAGAGTTGTAGTATATAGTACACTGCAAACTACACAAGCAACACCGACAAGAATCATCTCCCAACCGCCATAGAAAACCAACGGCAATCCCACAACACTTGCAAGAACAGTCGTTATTTCCAGTGCTTTTACCATTGCCTTAGACGTCACCCAGCCTTGAGAGCAGGCGCGCAATGGACCAAGACGTGTAGCTTCGTCGTCATTGCCCCTACGCCAATCAAAAAAATCATTTACGAAATTGGCATCAATCTGCATTATGAAAGCAAACAGAAAACAAAGCAATGCCGGCAACCATGTTACATGATATTCCGAATCATGAGCTGCCATTGCGAGAGCTATCATCACAGGGACAGCAGCTCCGGTAAGAGTCTTTGGACGAGCAGCAAGAAACCACGCCTTTGCAGAATTCTGTTTTACCTCATTCATCTTTCAGTCTACTTAAATGCCGAATACAATCTGTCAAATACCTCACGAAGTTTTTCCTTATCACGAATAATGCTTCTCAATTCATTTAGCCGCTGATGATTTGGGGAATTTGGTATCCAGAGGTGGATATAACCCGTCTCGGAGTATTTCTCTTCAAGGTGCTGTGAGAAACGCTCCCAATGCTGCTCACGGTTCATTTCCGGATAATGCTCAAATGAAAACTGCATAGTACGCGTAAATACAGTTTCCGGATTGAGTTCACGATCGGCCTCTGCAACAATCTTACCATAGATATTTCGTGGCTGATGCGACGAAGAAGCACGATGATCCTCTACAGCCTCTTTCATTATCTTTATCTGGTCAGCAGAGAACCAGCGCCTGAGTCGGGCATCTGACTGAAGTATCTTGCCACTTGTAACATGATGAATAGCACGCGGACCCTCCAGACCAAGATCATGGTAAGATGCCACGATGTAGCTCATATCTTCGTCAGCACCGAGTTTTCTTGCAAGGACAAGGCTCTCTGCTATAACATTCTGTACATGACGGATGCCATGCGAAGAATCAAATTCATTATATCGAGGGAGAATGTTCTTCTCAACAAACTCCATTATTTCAAGTGTTACCATAGGAAATATTATATATGTTCTTTGCCTGTTCTGATTTTATAAATTAACGTTCCGTGCATTATGCTATAAAAAGTGTTCCTGATTACTACCTCTTTATGTTTCAATGTTATTTTATTGAAAAGTCTTCCACTAAAAATAATCAAAGCGATACTACTCTATTATCTTGCTAAAATACTCACTTAAAACAAAAAAACTATTCAGAAGAATTTATATTACAGAATCGTATTGATACTTCTATAATTTAATTATCTAACCGTCAGATGAAAACATCCTTGCTTTACCTCATATTTAATAAAGCACCGGTTTTGCTTGCGCATATCATTCAGAACCTCGCTTAGCACCCATTTTAGAGTGTCGTTTGTCACCGCACGACGCGAAGGACCATCAGGCGCCTCCACCGTTTTATATCGGTTGTAGCATATATCAACAGTGGTACCATACTGATGACAGCTCTGTGTTGTAGCATTAAGATTTCGTTTTTGCAACTTTATGACATCATCACGGCTTCTCAATGCACTTGTTACAATTATTTTATGCAAAGGGATTCCCTTTATCTGCAAAGAATCGTAGAATGCTCTTCCAATATCTTGTAAAAGCACAGATGCCGAAGGGACAAGATAAGGAATGCTGCTTCTCAGTTTATCAACAAAGAAATAATGATTTGAACCTATATATACAAGCTCATTCTTCCTCCTTTCCGCATCGGTACGATTTGCCACTGGCTTTACGCCATTCTTCCGGGCAGCAACAAGCTGAACATCGTTTTGATCAGGAAATGAGTTTTTAAAACTGCTGACACTATAAATCCTATGAGGTTTAAAGTCAATCTCCTCTACATCAGTTTTTTGAGATTTATTACTAAAGTTCTTATTTAGGTTTTGTTTCGTGTTATTATTATGCCTCTCTTCAACTACAGTTTTGTCCTCTGTTACATGTTTTTTATTCTCAATAACTATGTTCAACGAATCGGTCACAAGAGCAGTTGAGTCTGCCACCATCTGTTCAAAAGAACACTGATTCAGCGAGGGGAAAAACTCACGTGCCCAGCCGAGAGCAACAACAACAATACAAAATCCTTGAATATATCGTTTTGGGGAAATCTTCATAGCCTATTTATCTATTCATCTGCAAAGATAGTGCAAATCAAAGAAAATACCAAGAAAAAACATGATTTTTATAAGTTACCAAGAACAGACCTGTATAAGAACTATCGCTCAACGATAAACCCAAATCTATCAATATACCACAGTACCTTTTTATTGTCCCCAAAGTAGCATATTTGCAGGGGTGTCTTTGCGTTGCCAACATCTCTCCGTTGTTTTCCTGTCGTCTTTCCGTGAGTTCACGAATACTATGAATAAAATTAACAAAAAGGCGATCCTAACCGCAAATACAGCCGATATTTGCCGACACGTTGTCCTTAAGTCACGAAAAACGCTGATTTTTGTCATTATATGAAAGACACTGACAATCAACGTGATGTGCTTTTTTGATTCCAACAAAAACGCGAAACAGTTTCAAGAAGCGTCGTTTCTTAACGCTAAAACCGGCGCTTCTTGCCGATAAAACCGTCGCTTTTTGCATACATAACCACCGTTTTTAAAGATGAAAAGCAAGGAATGAAGTTTATTTCTCCTTTTACCGGTTCTCAAAGATGCGTCGTTATGCTATGCATACTTGGCAATTCAGTTCTTTTAGTTTTCTATTTCGTGAAAAATCGTAAAGATGATTTTTATTTACAATATACAAGGCTCATTTCGTCAGTTCTGAATAATAAGGGGGCGTTATTCATCACGTTCCACATTGAGATGCCAATCTTGTAAATATTATTCACATTGGACATATAAAAAACAAAAGTCACATAGAACATACGGAAAAAATGTATGTAATTTAGTCAAAAGCCATGCCATACATAAACGAACAAGCCTTATCAACATCTGCCATATCAACAAAATAATATTGTTTAGATATTCTATTTATAGTTTTGCTTGGAAGTTTCCCTTTTTTTTTGTAATTTTGCCACGGAGTAATTAATATAAGAATTGATAGCAAAACATATAATACTAAATGACATTGACCCGTTGATATTCTATGGGGTCAATAATAGTCACCTGCAGATGATGAGGTCACTGTTTCCTAAGCTCAGGATAGTGGCACGCGACAATGTCGTTCGTATTCAGGGAGGCGAAGAAGAAATGATAAAGGCAGAGAGGGATATAGAGAGTGTCCGCCGTCATATTCTTCATTACAATGCTATTAACGACGAAGATATACTCGACATAGTGAAAGGCAATACACCAAAACAGGATGCGTCGAAAGATGTCGTGATATACAACATGTCGGGCAAACCTATCAAAGCACGTTCAGAGAATCAGCAACGGCTCATCGACACTTTCAAAGAAAACGACATGGTGTTTGCCGTTGGTCCTGCCGGAAGTGGAAAAACATATCTAAGTATTGCCCTTGCCGTGAAGGCATTGAAGGATAAGACAGCTAAGCGAATCATACTCTCACGCCCTGCCGTTGAAGCAGGCGAGAAGCTCGGATTCCTTCCAGGCGATATGCGCGAGAAAATCGATCCCTATCTTCAGCCATTATACGACGCACTGCAGGATATGCTTCCTGCTGTGAAGCTGCAAGAAATGATGGACAAGGACATCATACAGATTGCCCCACTGGCTTTCATGCGCGGTAGGACGCTGAATGATGCCATCGTGATTCTTGACGAGGCGCAGAATACGACAACAGCTCAGATCCGTATGTTCCTCACACGAATGGGTTGGAACACAAAGATGATTATCACCGGAGACCTTACACAGATTGACCTGCCACGGCAAACACTTAGTGGGCTGAAGGATGCCATACGCATCTTGGAAGGAATAGAGGGTATAGGCGTTGTCAACCTCAATCAGAAGGATATCGTCAGACATAAACTTGTGACACGCATAGTCGAGGCATACGAGCAAAGGGAGAAAGCACTGCATAAGCAAGACTCTGAAGATGATGTCAAAACGGAGCAGGTCAGCGTGAAGTAGAAAAATAAGGAATTTCAACATAAAATTACAATGAAAGCATTAACAAGAACCGATTTCAACTTCAAAGGACAGAAGAGCGTTTATCACGGAAAAGTGCGCGATGTTTACAACATTGACGACGACCTGTTGGTCATGGTAGCAACCGACCGCATTTCTGCATTCGATGTAATTCTGCCAAAGGGTATTCCATTTAAAGGTCAGGTACTCAATCAGATTGCCGCAAAATTTCTTGATGCGACTACCGACATCTGTCCAAACTGGAAACTGGCAACCCCAGACCCAATGGTAACAGTAGGACTGAAATGCGAGGGATTCCGCGTTGAAATGATAATACGTGGCATACTTACAGGATCTGCATGGCGTGACTACAAGAAAGGCTGCCGCGAAATCTGTGGAGTAAAGTTGCCTGACGGAATGCGTGAGAACGAACGGTTCCCTGAACCGATTGTAACACCGACAACGAAAGCCGACGAGGGACACGACCTCAACATATCAAAGGAAGAGATCATCGCTCAAGGCATAGTATCAAAGGAGGACTACGAGGTTATGGAGGACTATACACGCAAACTCTTCAAGAGAGGGCAGGAGATTGCTGCAAAGCAAGGATTGATTCTTGTTGATACAAAATACGAATTTGGCAAACGCGACGGAAAAGTATATCTCATCGACGAGATACATACTCCTGACTCCAGCCGTTACTTCTATGCCGAAGGCTACGAGGAGAAGTTTGAAGCCGGCGAACCACAGAAACAACTCTCAAAGGAGTTCGTACGCCAATGGCTCATTGAGCACAACTTCATGAACGAACCCGGACAGACAATGCCGGAAATTACCGACGAATATGCAGAAAGCGTATCAGAACGCTACATTGAACTTTATGAGCATATTGTAGGCGAACGTTTTGAGAAAGCAAGGACCGAGGAAGACATTGCATCACGCATCGAGAAAAACGTGAGCAGTTACATCAATGCAATGCACAAGAGATAGTAAGCAATAAACATTTTCCCACAAGAAAGGAATGACCTACGAACAGGAAAAAATCAAACCCTACGACGGACAAGGAAAGAAGTCTGAACTTGTAGAACAGATGTTCGACAATATCGCTTTCTCGTACGACATGTTGAACCACCGACTGTCGTGGGACTTCGACAAACGCTGGCGACGCAAGGCTGTTGAGCAATTGAAGGCTCTGCAGCCAAAGCGCATGCTGGACATCGCAACGGGGACGGGCGACTTTGCCATCCTTGCTGCGGAGATGCTACATCCGGAGCAGATTATTGGAGCTGACATCTCAGAGGGTATGATGGAGATAGGCAGGCAGAAGGTTGCAGAAAAGAATCTGTCGGAGGTTATTTCTTTCATGAAGGAAGACTGTCTCAACCTTTCGTTCGAAGACAACTCTTTCGACGCAGTGACAGCAGCGTTCGGTATACGCAACTTTCAAGACCTCGACAAAGGGCTGTCAGAAATGTGCCGGGTCCTACGCCCCAGAGGAATGCTGTCAATAGTAGAATTGACTACACCGGTGCATTTTCCAATGAAACAACTGTTCAATGTCTACAGCAATACAGTTCTCCCCATCTACGGAACACTTATATCAAAAGACAGCAGTGCATACGACTACCTGAACAAGAGCATCGCAGCCTTTCCACAGGGAGAACGTATGATGGATATACTTAAGAAAGCCGGATTCGACAAAGTATCATTCAAACGCCTAACATTCGGCATCTGCACAATGTACATCGCCGAAAAAGGATATGATACAAAGAATAGCGATTAACAAAAGAAGCAAGCAATGGAAAAATACGGACTTATAGGCTATCCATTAGAGCATTCCTTCTCAAAAGATTTCTTCAATGAGAAATTCGAGAACGAAGGACTTAATGCAGAATACATCAACTTCGAAATGCCAAACATCGAAGAGTTGAAACATATTCTCGCAAGCAATCCTGAACTCAAGGGATTGAATGTCACGCTGCCATATAAGGAGGCTGTAATCCCCTACCTCAACTCTATAACAGAACAGGCAGAGGCAATTGGTGCTGTCAATGTAATCCGAATATCCTACAAGGGACGTACACCCATATTGCGCGGATACAACAGCGACGTTGTAGGATTCTGCTGCAGCATAGAGCCGCTGCTTGAGCCTTGCCATAAGAAGGCGCTGATTCTTGGCACCGGAGGGGCATCAAAAGCCATCAACTACGGTTTGAAGCAACTCGGACTGGAAACAATGTTTGTCAGTCGTACGAAAAAAGAGAATGCTTTCACTTATGGCGAAATAACACCAGAGATAATCAAAACATACAATGTCATTGTGAACTGTACGCCAATAGGGATGTACCCTCATACAGAGGATTGTCCTATACTGCCTTATGCGGCAATGGATAGTCATACCCTACTCTACGACCTTATTTATAATCCCGACGAAACTCTGTTCCTGAAGAAAGGACGTGCAGCCGGTGCCGTGACAAAGAACGGTCTGGAGATGCTGCTGCTGCAGGCTTTTGTCTCTTGGGAGTTCTGGCATGAATAAAAGCAAGGGCATCGCATAATGAATAAATTGTAAACTATTAATTAGGAATGGATTCAAACAGATATATGATGCGTGGCGTCAGTGCTGCCAAAGAAGATGTGCATAACGCCATAAAGAACATTGACAAAGGTATATTCCCGCAGGCTTTCTGCAAGATTATCCCTGATATTCTTTGCGGTGACCCGGAATACTGTAATATTATGCATGCCGACGGTGCAGGAACAAAATCATCGCTGGCATATATGTATTGGAAAGAAACAGGCGATATCAATGTATGGAAAGGAATAGCGCAGGATGCTCTCATAATGAATACCGACGACCTGCTCTGTGTTGGTGCTGTTGATAACATTCTCGTATCAAGCACCATTGGAAGAAACAAGATGCTCATACCTGGTGAAGTCATATCAGCTATCATAAACGGCACTGACGAACTGATGGCTGATATGCGCAATATGGGAATAGGAATATACGGCACCGGAGGAGAAACAGCAGATGTCGGCGACCTTGTACGCACCATAATAGTTGACTCCACCGTAACCTGTCGCATGAAGCGCAGTGACGTCATCAACAACGCTAACATACGTCCCGGCGATGTAATTGTAGGTCTTTCATCATGTGGTCAGGCTACATACGAGAAGGAATATAATGGAGGAATGGGGTCTAACGGACTCACTTCTGCCCGTCATGACGTATTCTCAAAATATCTTGCTGAGAAATATCCGGAAAGTTTCGACCATGCCGTACCTGACGAACTCGTATACAGCGGAAGCTATAAACTCACTGACGAAGTTGAGGGTGCGCCTGTGTCGGCAGGCAAGCTTGTACTGTCGCCGACACGAACATACGCTCCTGTAGTACGTCGTATACTGGATGAGATGCGTGCCGACATCCACGGAATGGTACATTGCACAGGAGGAGCACAGACAAAGGTGTTGCATTTTGTAAATAACAACTGCCGTGTTGTGAAAGATAATATGTTCCCTGTTCCTCCACTCTTCAAGGCAATACAGAAGGAAAGTGGCACAGACTGGAAGGAAATGTATAAAGTGTTCAACATGGGACATCGTCTCGAGGTTTACCTATCACCGGAGAAAGCAGAGAAAGTAATCGAGATAAGCAAAGCGTTCAACATCGACGCACAGATAATCGGGCATATAGAAGAAGGAAAGAAGTCGCTGACAATAAAGAGCGAGTACGGTTCTTTTGAATATTAAAAGCATTACGTTCATGCAAAAGGAAGTATCAGCAGATTTGAAATAAAAAAAGGAAAACATATAATTGATGGAAAATAACAATATCCTACAGAAACTCGACGGTCTTGAAGCACGTTACGAGGAAGTATCCACTCTCATAACCGACCCTTCCGTGATTGCAGACCAACAGCGATATGTGAAACTGACGAAGGAATACAAGGATCTCGAAGATATAATGAAACTGAGGCAGAAATATATAAACTGTCTCAACAGCATCGCAGAGGCAAAGGATATTCTCATGAACGAGCAGGACCCGGAGATGAAGGAAATGGCTCGCGAGGAATTATCTGTAAACGAAGAACTTCAGCCAAAACTTGAGGAAGAAATAAAGATTGCCCTTGTACCAAAAGATCCTGAAGATGCAAAGAACGTACAGATGGAAATTCGTGCAGGAACGGGTGGTGATGAGGCTTGTCTTTTCGCAGGCGAAATATTCCAGATGTATAAGAAGTATTGCGAATCAAAAGGCTGGAGCGTTGCTGTCACAAGCGAAAGCGAGGGTGCAGTCGGAGGTTTTAAAGAGATAGACTTCGCCGTCAGCGGTGACAGCGTCTATGGAACTTTGAAATATGAGTCAGGTGTTCATCGTGTGCAGCGTGTGCCTGTAACAGAGTCAAACGGCAGGATGCAGACCAGCGCGGCAACAGTAGCTGTGCTCCCAGAGGCTGATCCTTTTGAGGTGACAATTAATGAAGGTGAAATAAAATGGGACACTTTCCGTTCATCAGGTGCAGGCGGTCAGAATGTTAACAAGGTAGAGTCTGGTGTTCGTGCCCGTTACATGTGGAAGAACCCTAACACCGGTGAGGTTGAGGAGATTCTTATAGAATGTACCGAAACACGCGACCAGCCGAAGAACAAGGAACGTGCTTTAGCTCGCCTGCGTACATACATATATGATAAAGAACATCAGAAATATGTCGATGACATTGCAAGCCGCCGCAAAAGCCTTGTATCCACGGGCGACCGTTCAGCCAAGATTCGTACATATAACTTCCCACAAGGACGTGTGACCGACCATCGTATCGGTTTCACCATGTACGACCTTCCAGGATTCATGAATGGAAGTATTCAGCAAATGATTGACGCATTGACAGTTGCTGAAAATGCAGAGAAGATGAAAGAGGCAGACCTCTAAGCAGTAAGATTTGCTGTCAAGGATCTTTCTTATAAGATTCTTAAAACAATAACAACTATGGCACTGCAGTATAAAAAAAAAGAAACAGAAAGCAGAGAGCATGATGTTCCTGCAGAGGAGTTTGTTAAAAAGATGGTCGACCTAAGACGTACAACGGAAAAGCGTCCGCAAGTATACAATATAGAATCGAAAGAATAAAAATAATGAAGATAAGCCCATTTCTCAGCAAGAAATTATTTGGCTTCACAGTCAATGATTTTCTGACTATATTTGCAGGAATAGCACTCGCGGACTCTGTAGATAATATCTACCATACAGATAGTTTATGGCTACAGACTCTCTTGTTCGCGATATTCTTTTTTATGGGTATTTTCATCTACACGGTCATTATTTCATTGATAAAAACATATATAACAAAAGAAGACTAATGTCATAGTCAATTATGAACTTATGAACAGACAAGAACTCATTAATCAAATACAAACAAAGAAGTCTTTTCTCTGTGTTGGTCTTGATGTCGACCTCAATAAGATTCCGGAACATCTGCTCACGGAGGAGGATCCTATATTCGCTTTCAATAAGGCAATCATTGATGCTACTGCCCCATATTGCGTAGCATACAAACCCAATCTTGCCTTTTATGAAGCGTATGGCATAAAGGGTATGATTGCTTTTGAAAAGACAGTGAGATATCTTCAGGAGAACTATCCCGAACAGTTTATCATAGCTGATGCCAAACGTGGTGATATAGGAAATACCTCGAAAATGTATGCAAAGACATTCTTCGATGAGTTTGATGTTGACGCACTTACTGTCGCTCCGTATATGGGAGAAGATTCCGTGACTCCTTTTATCGACGGCTATGACGGCAAATGGGTCATACTACTTGCCCTGACAAGTAACAAAGGTTCATTAAATTTCCAACTCACAGCAGATAAAGACGGTGAACGTCTATTCGAGAAAGTGATCAGGCAAAGTCAGCATTGGGGCAATGACGATAATATGATGTATGTCGTAGGTGCTACCCGTGGCGAGATGTTCAAGGACATCCGGCGTGTTGCGCCAAACAGTTTTCTTCTCGTTCCGGGAGTTGGGGCACAAGGAGGAAGTCTGCAAGATGTCTGCAAGTATGGCATGATTGACGATTGTGGACTTCTCGTTAATTCTTCTCGCGGCATAATCTATGCCAGCAAAGACACTGACTTTGCAGAAGCAGCAGGCAAAGCGGCAAAGGCTCTACAGGAAGAAATGGCAAAAGTGCTTATAGGATAAGACACCTAAATATACAGATGAAGGATTTCAAAATCATAAATGACCCTGTCTTTGGATTTATAAAGATTCCAAGAGGACTGATGATGCAGATTGTGCAGCATCCTCTTATGCAGCGCCTGACGCGTATAAAACAGTTGGGGCTGACATCATTTGTCTTCCCGGGCGCACAGCATACTCGCTTCCAACATTCGCTTGGTGCATTTCATCTGATGAGCGAGGCTATTTTGAACCTTCAACAGAAAGGAGTATTCATATTCGATAGTGAAGCGGAGGCAGTCTGTGCAGCAATATTAATGCACGACATAGGTCATGGACCGTTCTCGCATGTGCTTGAGCATACACTCATATCCGGAATTTCACACGAGCATATTTCGCTGATGATGATGGAAAAGATAAATCAGGATCTTGGCGGACAGCTAAATCTCGCTATCAGCATCTTCAAAGGTGAATATCCAAAGCTCTTCCTTCATCAACTCATCAGTTCGCAACTTGATGTTGACCGTCTTGATTATCTACGCCGTGACAGTTTCTTCACCGGCGTAAACGAAGGAAATATAGGAAGCGCAAGAATAATCAAGATGCTTGATGTTGTAGACGACCAGCTATGCGTGGACCATAAGGGAATATACTCAATAGAGAATTATCTTACTTCACGTAGACTCATGTATTGGCAAGTGTATCTGCACAAGACAACTGTTGCCACAGAGAAAGTTCTGATCAACGCATTATTGAGGGCTAAGCATCTTGCAATGTCAGGACACGACATATTCGGAACTCCGGCATTGAAGTACTTTCTTACGAGCGACATAGACCGTAAACGTTTCGATGCGGATCCGGAGGCACTTCGTTATTACGGACAACTTGACGATAACGACATCTGGAGCGCACTGAAAGTATGGATGTCTTGCGATGATAAAATACTCGCAACACTGGCAGACGATCTGATAAACAGGAAGATGTTCCATGTTGAAGTTCTCGACAGGGAGTTCGATGAGGAATATATTAACGAGAAAAGAACAATGATTGCTGAAGCATTGGATATATCTATGGATGACACACGTTATTTCATTTCACAAAGTAAGGCGCAAAAGGATATGTATGATATAAACGACGATCATATTACGATGCTCTTCAAGGATGGAACGACACGCGATGTCACTGAGGTTTCAGAACTTCTTAATGTCGACCTTCTATCAAAGAATGTAGGCAAATATTATCTATGCTATCAAAGAATATAATTACAAATAACCGTCAAGGTAAAAACATATTTTTATAAAATGGAATTTACAGCTCAACAAATTGCAGCATTGCTGCAGGGCAAAGTTGAAGGTAATGAACTTGCCACAGTCAATACCTTTGCAAAGATAGAAGAAGGCAAAGAAGGAGCTTTGTCATTCCTCTCAAACCATAAATATATCCATTACATCTACGAAACGAAATCAAGCATTGTTCTCGTTGATGAAGATATTGTGTTTGAGCATCCGGTAGAGGCTACTCTAATACGTGTGAAGAATGCTTATGAGGCAGTGGCCAAACTGTTGCAACTCTATGAGTCTATGACTCAGAAAAAAACAGGTATTGATTCTCTGGCATTCATTTCGCCAAAAGCAACTGTGGGAAAAAATTGTTATATAGGCGCTTTTGCATATATTGGTGATAATGTTGTCATTGGCGACGGATGTATAATCTATCCCCATGCAGTCATTGGTGACAATGTTACACTCGGCGAAAAATGTATACTATACCCTAACACTACTGTTTATCATGGTTGTAAAATAGGTAATCGCGTAACTATTCATGCAGGATCTGTTATAGGTTCTGACGGCTTTGGTTTTGCTCCAACCCCTGATGGATATTCAAAAATACCACAGATAGGTATTGTTACAATAGAAGATGATGTAGAGATTGGTGCAAACACATGTATAGACCGCTCTACTATGGGTAGTACTTATGTACGTAAGGGTGTCAAACTCGACAATCTTATACAAATTGCCCATAACACTGATATCGGTTCTAACACGGTTATGTCTGCACAGGTTGGTGTTGCTGGCTCTACAAAAGTCGGAGAATGGTGTATGTTTGGTGGGCAAGTAGGTCTTGCCGGACATATTACAGTCGGAGACAAGGTAAATCTCGGAGCGCAAAGTGGAGTGCCAAGTAATCTTGAAAGCAACCAGAACTTAATAGGTACACCGGTAGTACCACTACGTCAGTTTTTTCGTAACCATGCTCTGACAATGCGTCTGCAAGATATGTATAAACAGCTCAATGAGCTTCAAAAAGAAGTAACAGAGCTTCAATCAAAAATCACAAAAGAGTAAACACAAAATAGAAATGGAACATCAGAAACAGACAACACTCCGTGGTAGTTTTTCTCTATGTGGAAAAGGACTTCACACTGGTCTTAGCCTTACTGTGACATTCAATCCCGCACCAGAGAACCACGGCTATAAGATACAACGTATCGACCTCCCAGGAGAGCCAGTAATTGATGCTATTGCTGAACGTGTCATCGAGACAACACGTGGCACAGTATTAGGGAAAGGCGACATTCGTGTGTCAACGATCGAACACGCAATGGCGGCGCTGTATGCATTAGGCGTTGACAATTGCCTTATACAGGTAAATGGTCCGGAATTTCCTATACTCGACGGTTCTGCTGCTCCCTATGTTGATAAGATACAACAGGTTGGAATTGAAGAGCAAAGCGTACCAAAGGACTATTACATAATCCGCAAGAAGATTGAACTTCGCGACAATAGTACAGGAAGCTGCATCACTGTTCTACCGGACGATGATTTCAGTCTCACAACAATGTGTTCTTTTGAATCGAAATTCATTAACTCACAATTTGCGACACTCGATAACATTTCCGATTTTGCCAAGGAGATTGCTCCTGCACGTACCTTTGTATTCGTACGTGATATAATTCCATTGCTTGACCTCAACCTCATTAAAGGTGGCGACCTTGACAATGCCATTGTTATCTACGAGCGTGAGATTTCACAGGAGCAATTAGACAAACTGTCCGACATACTTAATATGCCGCGTATGGACGCAACAAAGATTGGTTATATCCAACATCGTCCTCTTATATGGGAGAATGAGTGTACACGCCATAAACTTCTTGATATCGTGGGTGACCTTGCTCTAATCGGTAAGCCAATAAAGGGACGCGTAATTGCAACACGCCCAGGACATACGATAAACAATAAATTTGCACGTCTGATGCGTAAGGAAATAAAGCAGCATGAGATACAAGCTCCTATTTATGACCCTAATGATGAGCCGATAATGAATGTGCAGCGTATCCGTGAACTTCTTCCTCACCGCTATCCCATGGCACTCGTAGATAAGGTTATAGCACTTGGCGCAACAAGCATTGTTGGTCTGAAGAACATAACTGCAAATGAGGAGTTCTTCCAAGGGCATTTCCCATCGGAACCTGTAATGCCAGGTGTATTACAAATTGAGGCAATGGCTCAATGTGGTGGTCTTCTCGTACTTAACACAATGGAGGAGCCGGAAAGATACTCAACCTACTTCCTTGCCATAAACGATGTTAAGTTCAGGCAGAAAGTAGTTCCTGGTGACACTCTCCTGTTCAAGGTAGAAATGGTAAGTGAAGTACGACATGGAATAGCATCAATGAAAGGCTATTGCTTCGTAGGCGACAAAGTTGTTTCAGAAGCTACTTTTACTGCACAGACAGTAAAGAATAAATAACGACAAATTCACTCAACATGAACAATATAAGTCCGTTAGCCTATATACATCCTGAAGCAAAACTTGGTGATGGCAATACAATTGGTCCTTTCTGTGTAATAGACAAGGATGTGATTATCTGCGACAATAATACACTTCTTAATAATGTCACTTTACATCAGGGCACACGCATGGGTTCCGGTAACGAGATCTTCCCAGGTGTAAGTATATCAACCAAGCCACAGGATCTTAAATACCACGGTGAGATAACAACCTGCGAGATTGGAGACAATAATTCCATTCGTGAGAATGTCACCATATCACGCGGTACTGATGCAAAAGGAAAAACTGTCGTAGGTTCCAATAACCTTTTTATGGAAAATATGCACATTGCCCATGACTGTGTTATCGGCAATGGGTGCATTATCGGCAACTCTACAAAGATAGCAGGTGAGGTTGTAATTGATGACTTCGCAATTCTTTCCGGTTGTGTGCTTGTTCACCAGTTCACACATATTGGAAGTTATGTAATGGTGCAGGGTGGTGCTAAACTTCCTATGGATGTTCCTCCATTTGTAATAATGGGAAAGGAGCCTACACATTACTGTGGTCTTAATATTGTAGGTCTGCGTCGTCGAGGTTTCTCAAATGAACGCATTGAAAAGATACATGATGCTTATCGTATACTATATTCCAAGATGCGCTCGAAGGCAATAGAGGAGATAAAGACTTTCAACATGAACGAAGATCTGGAATATATAGTAAACTTCGTTGAGTCATCTCAGCGAGGTATAATGAAGTAATTCTCTAAACAGAATATTGAAGACACTTGTAGTCATAGTAGGACCTACAGGAGTGGGCAAGACAGAGAAAACGCTCTCGATTGCACAACAACTTGGTGTGCCTATAATCAATGCTGACTCGAGACAGATATTCCGTGAGATACCTATAGGCACTGCGGCTCCTACAAGTGAACAGCAGCGACAAGTGAAGCACTACTTCGTCGGCACACACTCTCTGACAGACTATTACTCAGCAGCTCAGTATGAAGAGGATGTGCTGAGATTACTTGACGACTTGTTTCGTGATAGCGATTTTGCCCTCATGAGCGGTGGTTCAATGATGTATATCGATGCTGTGTGCAAGGGCATTGACGACATTCCTACAATTGATGAAGAGATTCGTGAACGTATGAAGTTGCGGCTTAATAAAGAAGGTCTGCCAGTTCTTCTTGATGAATTGAAACATCTCGATCCTGAGTACTATGCAATAGTAGATCATAACAATCCTCGGCGTGTTGTCCACGCACTTGAAGTTTGTCACATGACAGGCAAGACATATACCTCATTCCGCAAAGGAAAAATAAAACATCGTCCTTTTCGTATACAGAAAATTGGTCTTAACCGACCGAGAGAGGTAATGTATGAACGTATTAATCAACGGGTGTTGCAAATGATGTCCGATGGTCTGGAAGAAGAAGCAAGACATGTATATTCGCTTCGCGAGCTTAACTCGCTTAATACTGTAGGGTTCAAGGAGCTATTTAAATATTTCGATGGAACAATAGACCGTAACGAGGCAATAAGACAGATTCAGTCAAACACACGCCGCTACATGAGAAAACAAATCACATGGTTCCAAAAAGACAATACCATACACTGGTATGAGCCAGAAGAAGAAATTATAATATGAAAAACAAAAAAGAACAAATTGCAGGTTTCGCAAGCAAAGCCTGGTATAAAACCAAGCAAATATTGCAATGGTATAAAAACCTCTATATAGGAACGCCATGGTGGAAGAAAACAATAGCGGTATTTGTTTCGTTGCTCATAACGTTCATTCTTTATCTTGGTGCAGTAGATATCAACTTATTCTGGTTATTCGGAAAGTCACCGGGATTCAGTAGAATCCTTAACCCAGAAACATCCACTGCCAGCGAAATATACAGTGCCGACAGTGTTCTCATTGGAAAATTCTTCAATGAGAACCGAACACCGGTCTCTTACGAAGAGGTGAATCCTATGTTTTGGAAATGTCTTATAGACACAGAGGACGAAAGGTTCTACAGTCATCACGGAATTGACTTCTTGGGACTATTTGGAGCAGCGAAAGATGCAATAACAGGACATGGCGGTCGTGGAGCATCTACAATCACACAACAGCTTGCAAAAAACATGTTCCGAGTCCGTAGCCAATATAGCACAGGAATTATAGGCAAGATTCCCGGATTGAAGATTCTAATAGTAAAGACAAAAGAATGGATAATCGCCACCAAACTTGAAATGTGCTATGATAAAAACGATATACTACGGATGTATGCAAACACCGTAGATTTCGGTTCAGGAGCCTACGGTATTAAGACTGCAGCAAAAACATACTTCAAGACAACACCAAAGGATCTAACGATAGAGCAGTCGGCTGTTCTTGTAGGTATGCTAAAGGCGACAACCTTCTACAATCCCAAGAACAATCCAAAGAACAGTCTGCAGCGTAGAAACCAAGTACTTGAGAATATGCTTACACACGGTCATATCACACGTGCAGAATGTGACTCGCTTAAACAGATTGAAATAAAACTATCATATACCGTAGAAAAAAACTACGACGGTCAGGCACAGTACTTCCGTGAGGCAGTTGCCAACGAACTTAGCGAATGGTGTGACGAAAACGGGTATGATCTCTATACCAGTGGACTTAAAATATACACCACTATTGATTCTCGTATGCAACGTTATGCAGAGGATGCGGTGGCAAAGCAAATGAAAGTCATACAAAGGAATTTCAAAAACCACTGGGGCAATAGAGAACCATGGGTAGACGAGAAAGGCAATACAATCCCTAACTTCATAGATGACATCGTGAAGCGTCAGCCCGTGTATAAGTATCTCACTGCCAAGTATCCTAACAATCCCGACTCTGTCGACTATTATCTCAATACCCCACACCCTGTTAAGGTCTTCACTTGGGATAACGATCAACTTGAGACAACGTTGGATCTATCTGTTGTAGACTCCGTAAAATACATGGTCAAATTCATGCACTGCGCATTCGTAGCTATGGAGCCACAGACCGGAGAGGTAAAAGCATATGTCGGCGATATTTCTTTCCGTTCATGGAAGTATGATAAAGCACGCGCACAGCGACAACCAGGTTCTACATTCAAGCTCTTCGTATATACAGAGGCAATGAATCAAGGACTGACTCCTTGCGACAAACGTCGCGACGAATTCTTCTCTATGGATGTGTGGGATGAAAAGAAAAAGGAATCTGTAAGGTGGACACCTTCCAATGCCGACGGAGTCTTCTCAGGCGACTCAATGCCATTAAAGAGTGCATTCGCCAAGAGCATTAACTCCGTAGCAGTACGTTTAGGTCAGGAGATGGGCATCAGACGCATTGCCGAGACTGCGTATAAGATGGGTATAAAGAGTCCTCTTGATGAGAGCGCGCCGTCATTGGCATTAGGTAGTTCCGACATCAATCTGCTTGAACTAACCAATGCTTATTGTACAGTTGCAGACGATGGAAAACATCACGAAACTACGCTTGTCACAAAGATTGTTGACAGTAAAGGTGCAGAGGTATATGTCGCACCAAACACTTCCGAACAGGCAATTTCATATAAGTCGGCTTTCTTAATGCAGAAAATGCTCCAAGCTGGTATGCGTGAACCTGGCGGTACATCTATGAGCCTTTGGGGATATGTTGGTAAAGCAAACGACACAGACTTCGGTGGAAAGACCGGAACATCTAATAACCACTCTGACGCATGGTTTATGGGTGTAAGTCCGAAGCTCGTTGTAGGAGCATGGGTAGGTGGAGAATACCGCAGTATTCATTTCCGCACAGGAGCACTTGGACAAGGCTCACGCACAGCATTACCTATATGTGGACTTTTCCTCCAATCCGTCATGAATGATCCTGCATTCAAGCACTACCACGGACATTTCAATAAACCTAAAGATCCGGGCATAACGTCTTCAATGTATGAATGTAGCAGCTACTATAGTCAGCGCAATGACACTATCGATGTCGACAGTGTAGCCGTTGAGAATGATATAGAATCCATCGAACATGAAGAAAATCAAGGCATCTCTGCGGGTGAAGGCGAACATCGACCTATAGAGAAAGAAATAAAACTCGAAGACTTGTAGTTTGTTATAAAACAGAATGGATAGAAAAAGTATAGTAGACATGGATAATCAAGAGTTGCAAAATGCACTCCAGATTATCCAGTATACCAATCGTTCATTGTTTCTCACAGGTAAGGCAGGTACAGGAAAATCTACTTTCCTTCGTTATATTGCAGAGAATACGAAGAAGAAACATGTGGTACTTGCTCCCACTGGCATTGCTGCAATCAATGCCGGAGGGGCAACTCTCCACAGCTTCTTCAAACTGCCTTTCCACCCTCTTCTACCTAACGACACACAATATAATGCCCGTAACATACGTGGCACGATGAAATATAATCAGGAAAAACGAAAGCTGCTGCAGGAACTTGAACTTATCATTATTGATGAAATATCAATGGTACGCGCCGATATCATTGACTTCATAGATAAAATTCTCAGGATATACTGTCGCAATATGCGCGAACCGTTCGGTGGCAAACAGATACTACTTGTCGGCGACATATTCCAACTTGAACCCGTAGTGAAAGACGAGGAGCGACAACTCCTACAGCCTTTTTATCCAAACTCGTTTTTCTTCAGTGCCCACGTATTCCGTGAGATACAACTCGTCAGCATTGAACTGAAGAAAGTATACAGACAAACAGACGAGCACTTCATTCATCTGCTTGATAAAATACGTAAGTCAGAAACAACAGTATCAGACCTATACACACTCAACCAGCGCGTTGGTAGGGACATTGATACATCAGGCATGTCAATAACTCTGTCAACACGACGCGACACGGTAGATTATATAAACCAGCAGAAACTTGAAGAACTTCCTGACGAGACTGTAATGTTTGAAGGTGTCGTCACTGGAGAGTTTCCCGAGAACAGCCTGCCAACTCCAAAGGAACTCGAACTCAAATGCGGTGCACAAGTACTATTTATCCGAAACGACAAAGAGCATCAATGGGTAAACGGCACACTGGGCATTATAATAGGCTTCGACATCAATGAAGGACGCGAAACCATTTATGTCCACACTGACGACGAGGAAGATGTAATTGTTGAACGTGAGGTATGGAGCAATGTGAAGTATTCTTTCAACGAGCAGGAGAAAAAGATTGAAGAACATGAGATTGGCACATACACACAATTCCCTTTACGCTTAGCTTGGGCTATCACCGTTCATAAGAGTCAGGGACTTACTTTCAAGCATGTAAAAATTGATTTCACTGGCGGAGCCTTTGCCGGCGGACAGACTTATGTCGCTCTCTCGCGTTGCACTTCCTTAGAAGGCATAAGCCTAAAAGAACCACTGCGACGTTCCGATATCTTCGTACGTCCAGAAGTGGTGCAATTCTCACGCCAATATAACGACAACCAACTCATATCATCTGCCCTAAAGCAGGGACAAGCCGATAAACAATATCATGATGCCATAAAAGCCTTTGAACGTGGTGATATGCAACGTGCGCTTGACGCGTTCTTTCTTGCCATCCATTCACGTTACGACATCGAGAAGCCTGCTCAGCAACGTCTAATCAGACGCAAACTCAATATCGTCAATATGCTTCGTGAGGAATGCAACCTACTGAAACAACAGCTACGTGTAAAAGATGACCAATTGAAGCATCTCGCCGTAGAATACAATCTCATGGGCAAAGAGTGCGAACATGAAGAAATGTATGATGCCGCCATACGCAACTATGAAAAAGCACTCGAACTCTACCCGAACCTACCGGAAGCGAAACGCCGCCTCAAGAAACTGAAGAAATAAACGCGTATTGTAAATGATGTAATCTGCAATCACAACATTAAAATAGATGCCGTTACCACATATACACTGTACGAACTGAATGAATTAAACCAAACAGATATAACATCAGTAGAATAAAAACGGGTGATCTATACTATTTATAGAGGAAAATCAGTCAATATAGCGCAGTGCCTTTTTATTATCAAAGAACGAAAGCAGTTAGGAATCTATTGATCGATTGGAGTTAAAGGCATAAGAATTGCTGAATAGTTATGATAAATCAAGATAGAGCTAAATTAGAGGAAAAAAATATAGAATTGTTTGCGCACACAACAAAAACATATTACCTTTGCATTGCAATTCAGTAATAAACTTGATTGCTATGCGATTTTGGAAGAAAGATTCACCTGAGAAATCAAGTGGTTCGGAAATAAACTTCCATAACAGTCATAAGAAATTTGGTTAATAGATTGTTTAGGTTAGTAGTAATAGATTTAGGTTTTTAGTTATTAGTT
>ENA-OWND01000530-OWND01000530.1-metagenome-genome-assembly--contig:-NODE-530-length-26896-cov-9.052084_pt1 | contig 26896 bp, 27 predicted proteins | sample MGYA00245342_ERZ651119 | MGnify/ENA primary metagenome ERZ651119 (study PRJEB26857, sample SAMEA4031756) | metagenome | biome: human; feature: oral; material: saliva | place: Philippines | collected 2014... | reverse complement strand
TAGTGGAACCATTAGTCAATGGTTGAAAGCCTTTCGGAAAAACGGTATAAATGGGTTCCAACTCAAACCCAAAAGTCGCCCAAGTATGAAACCCAAATACGCTAAAATGCCTCCACCACCCAAAACAGAAGAAGAACGTTTACGCCTACGCATCCTTGAGTGAGAAGCAGAGGTTGCTTTTCTAAAAAAGTTGGATGAAATAATCAAGAGGGACGAAGCCAAACGGCAGAAACAGTCCAAAGTTTGAGAGTGCATTATCCGTTAGAGATACTTTTGCCTATAGTGAAATGAGCTCGAAGCGAGTAAACCGAATGAGAAGTGGTTGACAGATATTACCGAATTTAGCGTGAAAGACGAAAAGCGCTATTTTTCCCCGATTTTAGATTGCTTTAATAATGAACTGATTGCTTATGGATTAAGTCGTCGCCCAAATGGTATGTTAGTGCAAGAAATGCTGTTATAAGCGGTTGAAAAATTGCCGAGAAATGCGAATTTGATATTACATTCAGACCAAGGAATCCATTATCAAATGCCGAGCTATCAACGCCTATTAGCGAAAAATAGGATTTCTCAAAGTATGTCTCGAAAAGGTTAGCAATGATTATGTCCGGTACTATAATGAAGAACGAATCCAATTAAAATTAAAAGGACTGAGTCCGATACAATATCGAAAGCAGCCCTTTAAATAACAGTCTAACTCGGGGTCAGATCACTTTGTGAATTAACGCGTGCTTGTACTTGTAGTTGTACGGCTTGCACGTTTACGTTCTACTTCGGTAAGAAGTTTTTTACGAATACGTACGGAAGTTGGCGTTACTTCCACTAATTCATCATCATCGATAAACTCTAACGCTTGTTCCAATGTCATTTTCACTGGTGTAGTAAGCGTTAAAGCATCGTCCTTACCTGAAGCACGCATATTGGTGAGTTTTTTACCTTCCAATGGATTTACGGTTAAGTCGTTTGAACGGCTGTGAATACCGATAACTTGACCTTCGTATATTTCTGCACCGTGCTCTACCATTAATTTACCGCGATCTTGTAAAGCGTAAAGTGAGTATGCCAATGCTTTACCTGTGCCGTTTGAAATTAATACACCGTTGATACGCTGACCAATTTCTCCTGGTTTCACATCATCATAGTGGCTGAAGCTTGAGTAAAGTAAGCCAGTACCTGATGTCATTGTCATAAAGTCATTACGGAAACCGATTAAACCACGACTTGGGATGATATACTCTAAACGGGTACGACCTTTACCATCTGGCACCATATCACGCACTTCACCTTTACGGATACCTAATGCTTCCATTACTGCACCTTGGTGCTGTTCTTCGATATCGATTGTCACTTGTTCGTATGGCTCCTGTTTACGACCATCAATCTCTTTGAAAATTACTTTTGGACGAGATACAGCTAATTCATAGCCTTCACGACGCATATTTTCGATCAATACCGATAAGTGTAATTCACCACGACCAGACACACTAAACACATCTGAGTCATCGGTTTCTTCAACACGCAATGCCACATTGTGTACTAATTCTTTTTTCAAACGTTCTAAGATTTGGCGTGAAGTTACATATTTACCTTCTTGACCGCAGAATGGCGAGGTATTTACGCAGAAGAACATTGTTACTGTTGGTTCATCTACAGTTAATGCTGGCAATGCTTCAACATTGTTAATATCACATAATGTATCAGAGATGTTGAGTTCGCCTAAACCAGTGATAGCAATAATGTCGCCCGCATAAGCTTCTTCTGCTTCATAACGTTGTAAGCCTAAGTGACCTAATACTTGACCGACACGACCGTTGCGAGTGTTGCCATCTGAATCAATGATGGTTACAGGTTGGTTTGGTTTTACTGTACCACGTTTGATGCGACCGATACCAATTACACCTAAATATTTGCTGTAATCCAATTGCGAAATTTGCATCTGGAACGGCTCTTCTAAGTGAACATCTGGCGGAGAAACGTGTTCTACAATCGCCTCAAATAAAGGATCCATATTTGGTGCTAAATCTTCGTGATCTAAGCCCGCAACACCGTTTAATGCTGAAGCGTAAATGATTGGGAAGTCTAATTGCTCGTCAGTTGCACCAAGGTTTACGAATAAATCAAATACTTGATCTACAACCCAGTCAGGGCGAGCACCTGGGCGGTCCACTTTATTGATAACCACGATAGGTTTTAAACCGTGTGCAAAGGCTTTTTGAGTTACGAAACGCGTTTGTGGCATCGGACCATCGAACGCGTCTACAACTAATAATACTGAATCTACCATTGAAAGCACACGCTCAACTTCACCACCGAAGTCCGCATGCCCTGGAGTATCTACGATGTTAATACGATAGTCGTTCCAGTTAATTGCAGTGTTTTTCGCAAGAATGGTAATACCACGCTCTTTCTCAAGATCGTTTGAGTCCATCACGCGCTCTTCAGTATCACCACGCGAAGTATCTAATGTACCTGAAAGTTTAAGAAGTTTATCAACGAGGGTAGTTTTACCGTGGTCTACGTGTGCGATAATCGCAATATTACGTAGTTTGTTTGTATCTAATTGTTGCATAAATAAAATGATTTTTGCCTATGAAGGAAAATAAAAAGGTGGGACAAGTCCCACCCTACGGAAATTTGAGGTGCTAAATTATACGCTAAATTACACCTATTGGCTATGAAGTAAGCGGTCTAATTTGGAAAAAGTTCTGTAAATATTTCTTGCTCTCATACCATGGCAATCCTAATGCAGAAATTAAGAAAAAAATAATTTCAAAAACATTATTTAAAATTGTTTAGAAAACAAATTTTATCTACTATGCCTAAAATTTAGTTCTTCATCGACTGGACAGGGGCTGGAATACGCCCGCCGCGGTTGACGAACACTTCGCAAGAGCCTTCTTTTACTGGCATAATCGGTGCATAACCAAGCAAGCCGCCGAATTCCACACTTTCGCCTACGGTTTTACCCGTAACAGGAATAATGCGCACTGCGGTAGTTTTACTGTTAATCATCCCAATCGCAGCTTCATCGGCAATAATGCCAGAAATAGTGTGAGCAGGGGTATCACCTGGGACGGCAATCATATCCAAGCCCACCGAGCAAACCGCTGTCATCGCCTCTAATTTATCTAACGTGAGAACGCCTTGTTCTGCGGCGGAAATCATACCTTCATCTTCTGAAACAGGAATAAATGCACCGCTTAAACCACCGACCGCACTCGATGCCATCATTCCGCCTTTTTTCACTGCATCGTTCAGTAATGCAAGGGCAGCAGTTGTGCCATGTGTGCCACATACACTTAACCCCATCGCTTCTAAAATCCGAGCAACTGAGTCACCCACCGCAGGGGTTGGAGCAAGGGAAAGATCCAAAATACCAAATGGAATATTGAGCATTTTAGAAGCTTCTTGCCCAATCAATTCACCTACACGAGTAATTTTAAACGCCGTTTTCTTCACCACTTCCGCCACTTCGGTAAGTGTTGTTGCATGGGAATTTTCTAACGCCTCTTTTACTACGCCTGGTCCTGAAACACCAACATTAATCACTGCATCGGCTTCACCCGAACCGTGGAAAGCCCCTGCCATAAAAGGATTATCTTCCACGGCATTACAGAACACTACGATCTTGGCACAACCAAAGCCTTCTGGGGTAATTTCGGCGGTCTGTTTAATCATTTCGCCCGCTAATTTTACTGCATCCATATTGATGCCCGCACGAGTAGAGCCGATATTCACCGAGCTACACACAATGTCAGTGGTTTTCATTGCTTCTGGAATCGAGCGAATCAACACCTCATCAGAGGGCGACATGCCTTTTTGCACTAATGCGGAAAAGCCTCCGATAAACGACACGCCAATCGCTTTCGCCGCACGGTCGAGGGTTTGGGCAATCGAAACGTAAGAATCCGCTTTGGTCGCTGCCGCAATTTGGGCAATAGGGGTAACAGAAATTCGTTGGTTCACAATCGGCACGCCATATTTTGCCGAGAGAATTTTGGCGGTTTCCACCAAATCTTTACCTACTCGGGTGATTTTATTGAAGATATTTTGGTTCAACTCATCAATATCGCTACTGATGCAGTCGTGCAAATCAATGCCAATAGTAATAGTGCGAACATCAAAATGCTGATCCGATACCATTCGAATCGTTTCTAAAATTTCGTTAGATTGAATGCTCATCTCGCCCCCTAAATGCGGTGCATCGCTTTAAATATTTGCTCATTTTGCAAGCGAATATCTAATTGTAATGCTTTGCTTTTTTCGCTACACAGTGCGGCTAATTCAGGGAAAGAAAGTAAACATTGAGCAGTGTCAACAAGGATAATCATCGTGAAATAATTTTCCATCAACTGCTGGCTAATATTAAGAATATTAATGTTATTTTCGGCTAAGATCTTCGCAACATCGTACACAATCCCAACACGATCTTGTCCAATAACGGTAATCACTGAATGGCTCATAGGAGTTCCTTTTTACATAATTAAAAATAAGCGGTATTTTTGCTATTTTTTTTACAAAAAAGCTGCCTTAATTATCTAAGACAGCCTTCAAATATTTTTAGAGTGAATTAAAGAAAATTACCAGAATAATTACTGGAATCACAAATCTTACGTAATTAAACCAAAGATTTGTAAATACTTTGCCTGCCCCTAATTCTTCTTTAGCTTCATCTTTTAAGACGAAACCAACAAAAATAGCACTACCTAATGCGGTTAAAATAAAGAGAATATTACCGCTAATGTAGTCAAAAGCATCAAAAATGCTTTTACCTATAATGGTGACGTCTTTCCAAAGATTATCGCCTAATACAGATGGAATATTTCCTAAGATGAAAATAACGGCTAATGTAACTGCAATCGCTTTTTTGCGTCCCATTTTCGTTTTTTCTTGTAAAGCGGTAATAATCACTTCATAAATTGTTAATGATGTTGTTAATGCAGCAACCACTAACAAACCAAAAAAAATAATCGCAAAGAGCGTTCCGCCCCACATATTTGAGAATACGATAGGTAAGCTTTGGAACACAAGGGTTGGACCAGAATTAGGCGGCACGCCAAAGCTAAATAACGATGGGAAAATCATAAAGCCTGCAAGTACTGCAATGATGGTATTCATAACACCTGTTATGGCAGCAGTTTTTACTAGGTTTTCATTTTTGTCTAAGTAGCTTGAAAGTGTAATTAACACACCGAAACCTAGACTTAATGCAAAGAATACTTGACCTAGCACAAAAACAAATAGTTGTGGGGTGATTTTGGAAAAATCTGGCATCAAATAGAATGAAATCCCTTCCATTGCACCAGGCAAGGTTACGTTACGAATCACCATCACAAGCAAGAATAAAAAGAGAATTGGCATTAAATATTTAACGGAACGTTCAATACCATCTACGATCCCTTTGACCAAAATGAAGTAGTTTAGGATAACAAAAAGAAGCGTGTAGGCAATAATACCCCGCAGATTGTCGTGGATATTCTCTTTTAAAAAAGATGCTGTGTATTCAACATTAAGTGGCTGAGAAAAATCTAGTTTGCCTGTTAAAAGACTGCCGATATATTCAAGCACCCAACCACCAAGCACCATATAATAGGCAAGAATCCCGAAAGCCCCAAGCAAACTAGTGTAACCTAAAATTTTCCAACCTACGGCAATTTTTTTACCATTTGCATGACCGCTAAACGCATCAATTGCATTCACTTTCATTCGGCGACCAATGACGTTTTCAACTAAGATCATCGGAATACCGATCACAATCATTGCAACACAAAATAAGAAAACATAAGCACCGCCACCATTTTCTCCAACTAAATAGGGAAAACGCCACGTTGCACCGAAGCCGACAGTTGCGCCTGCAACGGTCATCACATAAGCTAATCGGCTCGACCAAGACTGTCGTTCTTCTTGATTAGACATAAAAAATAAAATCTCCTAAAACAAATTTACCCTGTTCAGAAACAGGGTAAACCTGATAAACACACTAAAAATTAACGAATAATGCCACGTGTTGAGCGCTTGAAGAAATCAAGATAAACCGTAACCACAGGCTCTTTTAACGCCATTTCTTCTAATTCTGGTAAAATTTCTTCTACCGTTTTGCTTGAGGTGTAGATTAACTTATAAGCAGCTCGAATCGCGTGCATTGCGGGTTTATCAAAACCACGACGTTTTAAGCCTTCAAAGTTAATACCGAATGGGCGAGCGTGGTTACCTTGTGCCATCACATAAGGAGGTACGTCTTGGCTAACCATTGAACCACCGCCAAGCATCACGTGCGAACCGATCACAGCAAATTGGTGAATCGCAGACATTCCACCTACAATTACAAAATCATCTAACGTCACATGCCCTGCTAGAGTACCGTTATTTGCAATAATACAACGGTTACCAATGCTACAATCGTGAGCAATGTGGCAATTAATCATCAATAAATTATCGCTCCCAATACGCGTTACGCCACCACCTTGTACAGAGCCACGGTGAATGGTCACACTTTCGCGGATACGATTACGATCACCGATGATCGTTTTAGTCGGCTCACCTTGATATTTTAAATCTTGGTTAATTTCTCCAATACTCGCAAATTGGAAAATATGGTTGTCTTCACCAATCTCAGTAATACCATTGATAACCACATGCGAATGAATTTTAGTTCTTGCTCCAATTTTGACATCTTTGCCAATAACTGAAAATGGACCGATTTCAACGTGAGCACCAATTTGAGCACCTTCTTCTACTATCGCTAATGGGCTGATTTTTGCGGTTGAATCAATTAAACGCATAATAAGCTCCCTTTCCTAATTTGGATTATTTTCTTGCACACATTAAATCAGCTTCACAAGCTAATTTGCCATCAACATAGGCTCTACCTGTGAATTTTGTGATACCACGTTTTTCTGTTAAAAATTCTACTTCTAACACAAGTTGATCACCTGGTACAACAGGTCGTTTAAAACGTGCATTATCAATTGCAGCAAAATAATAAAGCTCGCCCTCTTTCATTTTGCCATAGCTCGCCACTGCCAAAATACCCGTTGCTTGAGCCATTGCCTCTAAAATTAATACGCCAGGGAAAATCGGTTTTTGTGGGAAATGACCTGTAAAGCAAGGCTCATTAACACTCACATTTTTTACTGCTCTTAACCATTCACCTTCTTCATAGTCCGTTACACGATCGACTAAAAGGAATGGATAGCGATGCGGTAGCATATCCATAATTTCCGTGACTTCAATTACCTTTGGTTCTCTATTTTCTTGAATTTCAATTGTCATTATTTAAAAGACCTCTATCAATTTGATTAAATTCAGTTTATTCAGCTAGTTTTTTTTCTAATGCTTTAACACGTTCATTGATCTTATCAATATTCATCGTTAAAGATGCGGTTTTACGCCATTGTTTATTGGTTTGAGCTGGAATACCTGATGAGTAAATGCCTTTTTCAGTAATTGGCTTCATAATCATACTCATCCCCGTAATAATCGCACCATCACAGATCTCCATATGCCCATTCAATACGCTTGCGCCACCAATTTGGCAGAAACGACCAACCTTCAAACTTCCTGCCATAATGACACCACCAGCAACCGCTGTGCCATAGCCAATGTGAACATTGTGAGCAATTTGGCAAAGATTATCGATAATCACATTATCTTCAATTATGGTCGGATCAAGTGCGCCGCGGTCAATACAAGTACAAGCTCCAATTTCTACACGGTTACCAATAATGACACCACCGGTTTGCGGGATCTTAATCCATTGCCCTTTATCATTGGCATAACCGAAACCATCCGAGCCGATCACTGCTGAAGACTGAATTAAACAATGCTCACCAATTTTCACTTGATGATAAACAGAAACATTTGCCCAAAGTTGTGTGCCTTTACCAATCTGACTATTTTGACCAACAAAGCAACCTGCTCCGATAACCACATCATCCCCAAGCTCAACGCCAGCCTCAATGACTGCATTCGCCCCAACTGATACATTCTGCCCTAATTTTGCTTCAGGCGAAATGACCGCACTTGGATGAATATTAGAAGCCGCTTTGGGTGTGCTATCCATATATTGAGCGAGTAACGCATAAGCCAAATAAGGATTAGCAACGATCATAATATTTTGATCTTCACGACAAAACGGAACATCGTCTTCGGTTACAATTATCGCCCCTGCTTGGCAAGCGGTTAAATTTTCGCGATATTTTGCATTAGAAATAAAAGTAATTTGCGAGCCGTTTGCCTTATCTAAAGCGGCAATGCTTTGAATAGGCAAATCGGTGTTACCTTTTACAGTACCACCGATGTGCTCCGCTAATTCAATTAAACGGAAAGTAGCCATTATTTTTTCGCTTCTTCAGGTTTAGCTTGCTCAGTTTTTGTTGCATCTGCTTTAGGTGCGTCTGCTTTTTGTTCAGGCAATTTAATTTCTGGATGTTTTGCTTTAATTGCATCTAACACAGCTTCAGTGATATCTTTACTTTCATCTTCCGCATAAAGTGCAATTTGTGGTTGAAGAATTAAGGTATAGCCTTTCGCTTTAGCCACTTCTTTAATAGTTGAATTCACTTCATCAATCGCAGTTTTTTGTGCTTCTTGAGGATTTAAACCACCGCTATTTTTATTTGCATCTTCAATTTTTTGTTGGAAAGCATCGGCACGTTTTTGGAAATCTTCTGCTTTTTTTGCAAACTCTTGTTCACGTTTTTGAATTGCAGCCACTTTGTTTTCAAAAGCTTTCGCTTTGCCTTCAATTTTTGCTTGTCGAGCTTGGATCTCTTTAGCACGTAAACGCGGTGCATCTTTTTCTAATTGGGCAACCTCTTTTTTTAATGTCGCTTCAACGGTTGCTTGTTCTTTTTGAAGATTTTTTGAATCAATATTTAATGCATCACGCTCAGCCGTTAGCTTTTTATTTTCTTCTGCTAATTTTTTATCTTCATCAGCAAATTTAGCCTGATTTTCTTTCATAAAGTTTTCAAATTTAATTGAAGCATCAAGGAGAACTGGATGGTTCTGCATCACATAACCAGGATCAACAAAACCGATGGTATCTGCTGCATTCACTACAGCTGAAGTAACAAATAAAGCACTTAATACACTGATTTTAAATAATTTTTTCATTTTTTATCCTTAATTTAAACGAATGAAAGCGGTCAAATTTGCAAATTATTTTACTAAATCAACCGCTTGTAAGAATTAGAATGTACTACCTATGTTAAATTGGAATTGCTCAATTTCATCATTCTCATATTTTTTGATTGGTTTTGCATATGAGAATGAGAGTGGACCAATTGGTGACATCCATTGGAATGCCACACCCGCAGAGGCTCTCACTCGTTTGTAATCGCCAAAATCTGGTAAAGTCGGGTAATCCAATTTTTTCCATTTAGTATTCCACACGCTTGCTGCATCAACAAACAACGATGTGCGAACATTGTGCTGGAATTTATCGGCAATAAATGGTGTTGGTGTAATCAACTCAAAATTTGCCGTTGCAATCGTATTACCACCAATAACATCATTACTTGCTGAGGTAAAGTTACCCGCATCTCTATTCCAATAAATTGCTTTAGGACCAATAGCACCATACGCAAAACCACGAATTGTACCAATACCACCTGCGGTGTACAATTGATAGAACGGCACTTCTTTACCACCAAAACCGTTGGTATAACCTAAACTTGCACGAGTTGAAAGCACCCATTTATGCTCGCGGTTTAATGGAATATATTTAGAGAAATCTGCATTAAAACGATAGTATTTATTGTCTGAACCAGGAATGGTTACTTTACCACCAATACTTGCACTTGCTCCTTCTGTTGGGAAATAACCACGGTTTAAGCTGTTGTAATTCCAACCAAATGAGAAATCGAAATCGTCCGCTTTCATTTTACCGTAACGGCTTGGATCATTTCCCACTAATGGGAAGTTCATTGAGCGAACGTATTTTTCACGTGTAAACTCACGCTGTACATTACTTAAACTATCGTGTGTATAACCTAGACCCGTATAGAATGAGTTATATTCATTTACAGGGAAGCCTAAGTTTACATTCGCCCCGTAACTGCGACGTTTATACGAAGAAACATTGTCATTTTTTGAGTTATCATAATCTTCGAAGAAAATGTTACCACCTAAACTTACCCCATCTTTTGTGAAGTATGGTTCGGTATAGCCTAAAGCAACACTTGTGCCGTAGTCATTACGTGTACCATTTAAGCTAATGGTTGACCCCATACCTAAGAAGTTATCTTGTTTGATACCGGCTTGGTAACTAATACCACTTTCTGTACCGTAACCAATACCAAAGTTGATGCTACCAGTATTGCGCTCTTTAATCGCATACACTAAATCCACTTGGTCGGTCGTATTCGGAACAGCTGGCATTTGCATATCAACGCTTTCATAGAAACCTGTTCTTTCTAAACGTGATTTACCAAGCGATGCCGCAGTAGTAGATAACCAAGCACCTTCTTGCTGACGCATTTCTCGACGCAATGTTGAATCAGCGGTAACATTATTGCCTTCAAAGCGAATTTTACGTACATACACACGCGGACCAGCTTCAACAACAAAATTAACTTGAACGGTTTTCGCATCCTCATCAAATTTCGGATAGAGATCGACTTGTGCTGAGCCAAAACCATTCTCACCTAATTTTTGTTTGATTGCTTCCTCAATTTTCAATAGATCAGCTTTGCGGAAAAGATCGCCCGTTTGGTAATCTTTTAACAAGGCGTTGAGTTGATTACCTAAATTTGCGGTGTTACCAATAATACGCACATCGCTTACTTTATATTGTTCGCCTTCTGATACCTGATAGGTTAAATTCACTTCTTTTTTATCATCAGAAAACTTCACATCCGTACCAGTTAAAGCAAATTTTGCATAACCGCGGTTCATATAGAAATCACGGATTGTATCTAAATCTTTTTCGTATGCTTGAGATTCAAACTTACTACTTGCAAAAATATTAAACCAAGAAACATCAGGCTGAATATCTAACTGCTTAGTTAATTCTTTTGAGTTAAATGCGTGATTACCCTCGAAATTGATGTGTTTTACGTATGCCACATCACCTTCTTTAATGTCTAATTTAACATTAATTCCGCCATTTTCTGCTCGGCTAGTAATCGTATCAATGGTTGCAGTATAACGACCAATAGAATGATAATGTTCAATCAAACCTTGTTTGAAAGATTCTAATTTTTGTGCATCAAAAACTTCGCCTTTCGCAATTAAATTAGCTTTTAAATTTTGCTCTAATGCATCTTTAGGAATTGCACCATTACCCTCAATATCTACGGTATTGATTAAAGGGCGCTCTGCCACTTTAATAACTAACGTATTGCCTTCACGTGCTGCACGCACATCTTGGTAACGATTTTGAATGAAAAGACTTCTTACAACATTCGCCACATCAGCATCTGTTGCTGTTTGACCGACACGAACAGGCAAAGCTGAAATGATCGCTTCGCCCGTTTCAGGCTGTACACCATCAACACGAATATCTTTTACTACAAATGGTGCAGCCATTACACCATTGGCAATTAAAAGAGAAGAAAGCAATAATTTTTTCATTGAAATTATCCTATGAAAGTTTTGTAAAAGAGTCAGCGATTTACACCGCTAGTTTAAAAATGAATAACATCATTGGTGAACGCAAATGCCATCAGCGATAACACAAAGAGCATTCCAAGCTGTTGAAAACGTAGCTGAAATTTCTCTGAAACAGGTTTTCGTTTTATCGCCTCCAACGCTAATAAAAGCAGTTGCCCACCATCTAAAGGTAGGAGAGGAAAGAGGTTCATCACACCTAAATTAACGCTAATTAATGCCATAAAACTGAGATAATACACCCAACCTATTGCAGCAGTAGCAGCAGCACCTTTCGCCATCGAAATCGGACCGCTCATATTGTTCAAAGACAACTCGCCTTTGATTAAATTCCCAATAAACTGGAAAATGCTATGAATAAGAGATCCGACCTTATCTACACTTTTGCCTATTGCAGTGAGCATATCATACTCTAGCACCGTCTGATATTTCTCGCCAATGCCTTCATAAGTTGGCGTAATACCAATAACATAACGATCTTTTTGCTTTTCAGGCATAATTTCAACCGCTTGTTTTTGTTGGTTTGAGCCTTCGATTTCAAGCGTAATTGGCTGCCCTGTTTGCACCGTTTTAACTAAATTTTGCCAATCAAATGGCTGATGATTTACCGTTAAAATTTTATCCTGTGCTTTCAACCCTGCTTTTTCAGCAGCTGAATCAGGTAAAACTTGGGCAATCTCAGGTTTAATCACCGTATTTTTAGGACGTATCCCTAAACTGGTTAATGGGCTTTCTTTTGTAGCATCAACTTTCCAATCTGTTAAATTGAGATAGAAACGTTGCGGATGATCTTCATCAATATTTGATCCTAAAACTTCTACACGTTCTGCCCCTAAATTATCAATTAACGCAAGACTTACTTCTTCCCAATCTAAAACGGTTTTCCCTGCGACCTGTTTGATCTCAAATTCAACAGGTACATTTGCTTGAGCTGCAATTGAATTAGGTAGCACCTGCCCAACAACAGGTTTAAGCGTTGGAATGCCACTAACAAACACCACCCAATAAGCGATAACCGCCAAAATAAAATTCGCAATAGGCCCAGCACTGATAATAAAGGCTCGTTGAAGCGGTGATTTTTTTGATAAAGATTGCGAAATCGGCACATCAATTTTCTGTTTATTGATTTCAGGCTCGCCACTCCACATCTGCACATAGCCACCAAGTGGAATCAATGAGAAAGCAAATTCTGTACCGTGCTTATCTTTTTTTCTAAATAGTATCTTGCCAAAACCAATCGAAAAACGAATGACTTTGACGCCACAACAGCGAGCCGCCCAGAAATGACCGTACTCGTGCACAAAAACAAGTATGCAGATTAAAATAAAAAATGAAATAATTGAGCTCATTCTTTACCTAAATTAAAGCACAAAGAAAAACATCGTAGCAAAGAACGGAATAGCTGCCGTTAAGCTATCAACACGATCTAAAATGCCACCGTGTCCTGGAATTAGATTACTGCTATCTTTAATGCCCGCTTGGCGTTTAAACATACTTTCAGCTAAATCTCCCAATACTGAAATTGCTACTGTTGCAACAGATACAGCAATAAACGGCATCGTTTCTAAAGTACGACCAAAAACATCGTTTGGCGTTGCCTGCAAGAACACAAATGCAATCACCCCCGAAGTAAATAAGCCGCCTAATGCCCCTTCCCAAGATTTACCTGGCGATACTTTTGGTGCCAGTTTATGTTTACCTAAAGCTCGACCAAAGAAATAAGCGCCAGAGTCTGCCCCCCAAACAAGCAAGAAAACATAAAGTAATAAATAAGTGCCTTGGTAAGCATCCAAAGTGTAATTATTAAAACGGATAGCCAATAAACCAATTAAGAACGGGAAAAGGGTACAAATACCGAATAAAAATTTTGCCACGACTGATTTCGCCCATAATTTTGCAGAGTTGGGATAAGTCACCACTAAAGCAAGAGCCGCCAACCACCATACACAAGCAATGAAAAGTGCAATAACGCTTAAATCTGTCATAAAGCGAGTCGCACTAATATAATCTGTATTCGCAACAACCAAAAGCAAAAGAATACAGGTCGTCACACCCGCAACAACTACGCGCGACATCTGGCTTTTAAAGCCCACAAATTGAGCCCACTCCCACATACCAAGCACCACTAATGCTGAAAGAGCAATCGTCAATGCCAAGGGAGGTAACCAAAAAATCGCTGCTAACGCTACAATAACCATTACAATCGCAGAAAGTACACGTTCTTTTAGCATTTTTTATTCCTTTCTTATTCTTTTTTTAGCAACCACCAAAACGGCGATTGCGTTGCTGATAAGCGATAATCGCTTCGCTAAATATATTATCATCAAAATCTGGCCATAAAACAGGCGTAAAAAAGAGTTCCGCATACGCAATTTGCCAGAGTAAGAAATTACTAATCCGCTGCTCACCACTGGTACGAATAAGTAAATCTACTTGCGGTTGCTCTTCAGTGACTAAGGCTTTTTCAAATACCTCTGCCGTAATTTGCTCAATTGCCAACTCACCCAATTTGACTTTAACCGCCATTTTTTGAGCAGCTTGAGTAATATCCCAATATCCACCATAATTCGCCGCAACATTTAAAATCAAACCTGTATTTTGAGAGGTCAGCTCCTCTGATTCTCTAATTTTCTTCTGCAAACTTTCGCTAAAACGAGATTTATCACCAATCACTTTTAACTGAATATTATTTTTATGAAGCTTTTTTACTTCAGAATTAAGTGCAGTCATAAACAATGTCATTAATGCAGAAACTTCCGTTTCAGGACGGCTCCAATTCTCACTGCTAAACGCATAAAGAGTCAGAACCTTGATCCCATATTTTGCAGCAAAACTTACTGCAGATCGCACCGCTTTCACCCCATTTTGGTGACCAAACACCCGCAATTTGCCTTGTTGTTTTGCCCAACGCCCATTACCGTCCATAATAATTGCAACGTGCTGAGGCATATTTTGAGGATCAAAACTCGCCATAATTTCTAATTTACTCATAATCAAAATGGCGATAACTATATCATAGTCTCGCCATTTCTCATAGTTAAACCCATTATGCTTAATGATTTTTTAACGCCTAAAATTCCGCCTTTTAGAATGAAAGCGTTGTGCTTGCGATTTTAAGTTCGTTGCCTCAGGCTTACGAACGGTTCTCACGTGTGGGATTTTTTGGCGTAAGTAGTAAAAAATCGTGGCGGAAAACAGCACGCCAGTCAGCACTAAAATAATCAGCTCGCCATAGAGTTGTTGAAATAATTTGTTTACTTTCACCTGCACACTATCTTCATATTGAGCATCAAAAGTTACTCGTAAAAAGCCAACTAGTGCTTGTTTAGCAAAAATTGGTTCCACAATTTGTTGGGTATTTTTTTGCTCAATGCGTTCTTTCAATGCTATCGAATGCTGACTCTGAGCAAGCAATTCCCCCGAGGCAGAATAAAGGTTCGCATCTAAAACAAACTCTTCTTTTGAGAAACTATCCAAAGCCTCAACCAACTCATCGGTTCCGGTATTTTTCATCAACATCAATGAAAACAAGTTCGCTTGCTGTCGCACTAATACGTGAGCAAGGTTAGAGACTTGGCTAATGCTCGCCAATTGCGAGCCCACTTTAAATTGATTTACACCGTTTAAAATCACGTCAATCGTTGCTACACAAAAGGCGAGCACGGAAATAAACACCAACGTTTTAGTTAATTTTTCGCGAGAAAAATACATAATTAAGCCTTATTTTGCTAAGCCTTTTTTCAACCAGTAATGGTAAGGAGCGGTTTCAGTTTCGCTTTTCAGCAGCTGATGCTCCATAAATTCGCAGAAACTCGGAATATCACGCGTGGTGGCGGGGTCGTCTGCAATAATGTGTAAAATTTCGCCCTCGTTCATATGACGTACAGTTTTGCGAGTAAGCATCACAGGTTCTGGGCAACGCAAACCTAGTGTATCTAAGGTTTGATCTGCGGTTAATTCTGTCATCTTAAACCTTTTTGTATCGACTAAATAATATAAGGCGATTAAAATACACTATTTTCCACCTTCACGCAAAAATAAGGAAGTCCATGCCGTTACTTATCATCTTTTTTGCTTTGATTCTTTATATCTATTGCGAGCTCTCACTTTTAGTCAGCATGAGTGCTGAACTCGGCATTTTTCCCACCCTTTTCTTGTTAATCGCTATTTCTGTGCTCGGCGTTTGGCTAGTGAAACTACGTGGTCTATACACAATACTTTCAATCCGCCAAGACTTAGCACAAGGCAAGCTTCCGACCGATGCGGTTATCAACTCCGTGCTCTTTATTATTGCGGGGATCCTGCTCATTATTCCAGGCTTTATCAGTGATATTTTAGCCATTTTATGCGTTCTGCCGTTTACACGTAAACTGATTAAATTATGGGGCTTGAATGTATTGAAAAACCGTTTTCAATTCGTCAATTTCACCGCAAATCAGACCGCTTACCAAGCAAAAGATGACAACGTGTTTGACGCCGAATTTGAACGCCAGCAAGATCCTGATAAGTGGGTTAAATAATGTTTAAAAGAAAACCCTTTAGCCGCAAGCCCGCTTTGCAAACTAAAGCGAAAAAACGACCGCTTGTTGCAGCCCCGAGTTTTGATGAAACGGTCGTAGTGCTCTTCAACAAGCCCTATGATGTGCTTTGCCAATTTACCGACGAGCAAGGGAGACAAACATTGAAGGATTTTATTGATATTCCGAACGTCTACCCCGTAGGTCGCCTAGATCGCGATAGCGAAGGTTTGCTCTTACTCACAAATCACGGCGAAATTCAGCACCGTTTGGCTCACCCAAAATTTGAGAAAGAAAAAACCTATTGGGTGCAGGTAGACAATATTCCAACCGAGGATGCGATTAGCCAATTGCAACAAGGTGTTGAGCTAAAAGATGGGCGAACAAAACCTGCAAAAGCCAAGCTAATTAACGCCCCAAATTTTAAGTGGGCAACCGCCCCGAAAATCCGTGAACGGAAAAATATCCCGACCGAGTGGCTAGAGCTAAAAATCAGCGAAGGCAAAAATCGCCAAGTCCGCCGAATGACCGCTCACATAGGCTTCCCTACTTTACGCTTAATTCGAGTAGGATTAGGGCAGTTTAAATTGGATGGGTTAGACGCGGGAGAGTATCGGGTTTTAACCGAAACCGAAAAAACGAAATTATTTGAACAAATAGGGTTAAATAGATAATGACCCAACGGGATAGTGTGGAGTTTCCTGCTGAGGGTAACAAGTTACCTTTGGTTAGTTATAATCCCACCTCGTTAGGGTAGTGAGAACTGTTCCCCAACGGGGAACGTTTATGCGTAACCGTGGGTAGTTCACCCACGGCAAGCGGTGGAATTTTAAGAGATTTTTGCAAATTAACTGTAAGTGTTTATCCTCACAGGAAACAAGGAACTTAAAATGAACAAAGCATATTGGGCAATCGTCAATCATTTTGATATTTACTAAAAAGATTATTCGATTCCTTTCTCTGTTAATTTTCTATACATATCACAGCCCTGAGTTTCAGCATTTTTACAAGCTAAACCAAAATAATATTTTGCTTTAGACTCATTTTTAGCAATTAAATCCGAAAGATATAACCACCCCAAATGCAGCTGTGCTCTGGCGTTTTGATATTTTGCAGAATCATACCAATATGCCCATGCTTGCCAATGATCTTTTTTCACTCCCTTACCTTCAATATAAAGTTCTCCTAGATTCACTTTTGCTCTCACATCACCATTTTCTGCCGCTTTTTTATACCAATGAGCAGCCTTAACGTAATCTTGCTGAACGCCCCAACCAAATTGGTAAGCATTACCGACGCTATTTTGTGCACCACGATCCCCTTGCAAAGCGGCTTTCTCAAACCAATAAAAGCCCTGCTTTTCATCTTTTGGCACGCCAATCCCCTCGGAATACTGCACACCTAAAAGATATTGAGCATCAGCCGAACCTTTTTCAGCCGCTTTCAAATACCACTTAGCCGCCTGCTCAAAACTTTGTTCAACGCGGTAGCCTTCGTAATACATTGCGGCTAGATAAAGTTGAGCTTCAATATTGCCTTGTTCTGCATAATGTGTAATGTTTTCTATTGGTATTCCTTTAAATTGTGGTGTTGTTGCCATAGTGAAGTCAGAAAAAAATAGTAAAAAGATAGTAAAAAAGAATTGTAACTTTTTCATTGTGGTTTCCTTGCATAAAAATAAAGCGTGAAGATTATTCACGCTTTATTTGGTTAGTTAGTCGTTTTTTCTTCGTTTAAGATATCATAGATTTCACAATAATGTGCAGATAGTTGTGGATTATTATTTGATTGATAATATTCACAAAGTAATTTAGCAAAAAGTTTGCTTGAGGGCTTATGCTCTACTGCTCGATCAGAAAAATATGCTAATGTATTGATAATGTCTTTTTTTCCTTGTTTTCTAATCCAGTCCAAGAAAAATCCGGATGTGTTACTAATTTAACTGCCCAATATCTATTAGGTATAGCGAGTGTAGTACATTTTAACATGTCATAATCCCCTTGTTCTGCTAAATTAGTAATTATTTTCTGTATATTCTTGAAATCATAGTCTGTATTTATGAATCGTGAGTTAGGATCCCTAGATAAATTGCTAAAGTATTGTCTGTATTCAGATAATTTTGCTTCTTCACAAAATTTTCTAATTCCTTTTTTATTACCTTTTTCAATAGAACGTAGCAATAATCCTTCAGAAGTAGATATATCTCTTATATTGTCATCATAAAAAATATTGTACCCACTCTTTAGTATATATTCATTATTTATAGAGGAATTGCTGTGGTAAGTGTAATAAGGGCTATTAACATAACGGGATAAATCTATTTTTTTATATTCTTTTTTATTAGGGAAATCTTCATAAATTTCACTAAGTAGCATAAAAGCGTCGTTATTTTGTTGTTTTGCTGATTCAAGTAAAAGCTCCATTGCTTTATGTTGATCACTTACCTCCTCTATAGAATATTGGGGATAAGATTTATTTAAAAGCATTACCGCTAAATCATATTGAGCAGATGAGTTTCCTAAATTAGCAGCTTTCTCATACCATTTTATAGCTTCCTTTTCATCTTTAGGGACAAAATCACCCTGTGCATAGGCTACGGCAACAGTATACTGAGCATTGCTATCGCCTAATTTGGCTTTTTTTAAATTAGAATTAAATTCATCTCCTATTAAAGCTTGAGCTGTTAAAGAAAAGGTAAGCATTAGTGTTGTGGTTAGTAACGTTAGTTTTTTCATTTTTATTCCTTAGGTAAAAATTTTTGTTTAAGTTGTAAGTAAAGTTGTTCAAATTTTTCTGTCGCTAACATTATTTTTGAGTTAATATCTTTTTGTTCAAAATAGTCGAACTGTTCTTCATCCATCATTGCCATTTCATTTGCAGAAATTTCATTAAGTGGTAAAATATTTTCTAAAATATTATATTTGATCACTTTTTGGATAAATTCATATTCATTACATCGTTCTAAATAAAGGGCTAAAATCCAAAGCCATTCATTCGGTAATCTTTCTTTTAAAAAAAGTACGGCATTTTCTTCAGGTAAGCCTAAATACCTTATGGAAAAACTGTGATTTTTAACGGTTTCCATTAGATAATTTTTGATTAAAGAAATACCACGCATAATTTCACTTTTCTGAAAGAAACCCACATTTTCTTCAAAATAGTAAAAAAGATATTCTCTTAATGTTGAAGTTGGTATTCTTTCGATAAGCTGTTCTAACGGTCGTAGTGCTTGCTGACAGACTGATGCCTGCTGATTTTTATTAAATAATCCACGAAGCATTGAAGTAATCGGGTTAATAATGCTTGAAAGTTCTATTGCCATAATAAAGTTCTCTTAGCTAAAAACAATGCACAAATTGTACAAAAAAAAAACAATTCGTCATCAAGTAAAATTTTACAAAAATCTTGATTTATTTTTCATCACTTATATATTTGGGCAATTAAACAAAACGATAGGAAACAAAATGAACAAATCATACTGGGCAATAGTAAACCATTTTGACATTGCCTTAAGCGAAAACGATTTACCATTTGGTACTGCAGAAGAAGTCGGTACAAGCGGTCGAAAAAGCGTAAAAATTGGCGAATATAAAGGTTTTCCGTTGAATTTAGTGCAAGCAACAGAAGCGGATTTAAGCCGTTGGGAATTTGTATTTTTACGCACGCAAATTGCTCGTCCGATGGAAGAAGCCTTGACGATGCACCGAGCGGTGGCACTAAATCATTTCCTTGAAACGCATAAATTTTGTGGAAAGTGTGGGGCAAAAACAATACTTTCAAAGAAAGAAATTGCGATGATTTGCCCAAGTTGTAACCAACACTTCTATCCTGTTTTAAGCCCAAGTATTATTGTGGCTGTGCGTCGTGGCAAACAGATTTTATTGGCAAATCACCAGCGTCATAAGGGCTCAATTTACACCACCTTAGCAGGCTTTATTGAAGCAGGCGAAATAGCTGAACAAGCGGTTGAACGTGAGGTATTTGAGGAAAGCGGTCTAAAAATTAAAAACATTCGCTATTTTGGTAGTCAGCCGTGGTCATTCCCCAATTCGTTAATGTTAGGTTTTTTAGCAGATTATGAAAGTGGAGAAATTCGTTTACAAGAGGAAGAAATTTGCGATGCGAGATGGTTTGATGCAGATAAGCCTTTACCTGAACTTCCGCCCAAAGGCACGATTGCGTTGCAATTGATTGAAGAAACGTTAAAAATTTGCCAATCAGAAAGCACATAACAATTGGCGAGATAAGCATCAGATTTTGTGGCTTATTCTTTTAAAATACCCGAATAATATGGTATAGTACCGCCTTACTCAGTAGCTTATCATTCTCACTTAGTAAAGTATATAAAGAGCAAAGAAGCTAAAGCCCACGGTTGGAACATTATGGCAAAACAGGACGCAGATTGTATCACCCTTGATTTGTTCGCAAGCGTGCCAAAAGTTGGGCGACCACGCACAAATCCTTTAAGTCGAGAACAACAAATTCGCATAAACAAACGCAATCAACTTAAACGCGATCGCTCATCTGGGTTAAGACGCGTGGAGCTAAAGTTGCATGCTGATTTAGTGCAACGACTTGAAGATGAAGCGAGCCAACGCAATATCACTCGCGGACAACTGATTGAATATATTTTAAATGATTATATCGGCAATCTTGCTGATAACAATAACAGGTAGGTAATTAATATGGCAGTAGTAGGTTTATTCTACGGTAGCGATACAGGTAATACAGAAAACATCTCTAAGATGATTCAAAAAGAGATTGGTGCAAATTTAATTGATATTCGTGACATTGCCAAAAGCACGAAAGAAGATATTGAAGCCTATGATTTCTTATTATTCGGTATCCCAACTTGGTATTACGGCGAATCTCAAGCAGACTGGGATGATTTTATGCCAACCTTGAAAGAAATTGATTTTACAGGCAAAGTTATCGGTATTTTCGGTTGTGGTGACCAAGAAGATTACGCAGAATATTTCTGTGATGCAATGGGTACAATCCGCGATATCGTAGAAGAAAATGGTGCAGTCATTGTCGGGCACTGGCCAGCAGAAGGCTATAACTTCGAAAGCTCACAAGCAGTAATTGATGATGAAACTTTTGTAGGTTTATGCATTGATGAAGATAGACAGCCTGAATTAACCGAAGGTCGTGTGAAAGCTTGGTGTAAACAGCTTACCGAAGAGATGTGCTTAGACCAATTAGCCTAATAGTTGAATAAAAAAATAACATTGATGAGGACAAAAGGTGACAGTGATGTCTGATGAAAATATTAAATTACTCAAAAGTGTTGGTTTAAAAGTCACTGAACCACGCTTAACTATTCTTGCGTTAATGCAAGAAACTCGTGAGCAGATGCAACATTTCTCAGCAGAAGATATCTACAAGCTATTGCTTGAAAAAGAATCTGATATTGGTTTAGCGACCGTTTATCGAGTATTAAATCAATTTGAAGAAGCGAGCATTTTGGTTCGTCATAACTTTGATGCCAATAAAGCTGTGTTTGAGTTGAATATCGAACAGGATCACGACCATATTATCTGTATGGATTGCGGTAAAGTCTTTGAATTCAAAGATCCTGATATTGAACGTCGCCAACGCGAAATCAGTGAAAAACACGGTATGAAACTCGCAACTCATAGTTTATATCTTTACGGTAATTGCCAAGATATTAGTCATTGTGAGACAAAAGAGAAGAAATAATCTCTTATATACTTAAAAAGCCAAAGAGAAAAACTCTTTGGCTTTTTTAAAAAATACGTTAAGAAATAAAAATAGGAATATCTGAATAAAAATGCGTTTTTTCTTCTTGGATGAAACCTGTCTTAATCATCACATCCCTTAACTGATACTGAATATTAAATAAATAATCATTTTTTCTTACTTCCTCCTGTTTGGCTGAAATAAAAAGTAAATCAGCAATATTCTTTTTATCGCAGGAAAAATAACTCGTACTCACAAAACCACCAATTTTATCTGGTTTACAACCAATAAGATAAAGAATTTCGAAAGGTATATTATCTGGTAACATTACTGCTTTTTCGAAACTCTTTTCTAATCTTAAATTCATCTCTTTTTGATTAGGATGACCTTTAATGACCAAAGTAAATCCATCACCGATAAAATATTTTCCTTTAGGATGAATATAATTTAATATTGCATTAAGATGTAAATGATATAATACCTCTTCTTCCTCTTTTGGTAGATCGAAAATTGTTGTTCCAGTAAATATAAAGGTCTTTTCTTGTTGAAAGATTTTTATTTTATCTTCTAAAGATTGAATGCTTATCCCTAATAATTCATTAAAAAAGTCTTTTTCTTCTTGAGTAAATTGGAGATATCTTTCTAATTCCATAATATAGCAATACTTTATACTACTCTTTAATAAAGATAACTTTTCATTTTTCAAAAGAGAATCATTCAATAAATAATAATGTGATTCAAAAAGTGAATTCCATAAATACCGAGCAATATCTTCATCTAAAAATGAAAGTTTATCCACATAAAACGATTGACTATCTATATCAATAATCTTTTTTAAGATTTCAGTAGAATAGTTTTGTTCTATTTTAGAAAGCGTTACCAACCCTTCTGAACCATCATCATAGAAATTAAGCTTTATATCTAGTACCTTATGCTTAAATTGCCAAATTATATGTAATAAAGGAATGAGCATCTTCCAAGAGTGGAATAAATTTATATGGAAGTTAAGTCGATACTGACAAAAACTATCCTCACTCAAAAGCGTAATAAACAATTGCTGAAACGCTGTTTGATCCTCAGAAATAATTGGACAATAACGAATAATTCCTTCTGGATACGATTCAATAATACTCTTGGAAATATTGAAACGTCCTAATCCAAATAATCTGATTGTTGCAATATCATCTTTATTTTCTGTAAAATGATAAAAATAATTTAAGGTTGGAATTGTTGCACAATCTAGATAAACTTCTACATTTTTTATATATTGTTCTGTCATAGTCGTAAATATAATAGTAATAAACGGGCATATTTTAAAGGAAGTTTGCTAATTCTTAAAATAAAAAACACGGGGAAACGCCCCGTGCTTAAACTCTCTAAATGAGAAATTACACCGCAAATGGATCGCGTAAGATCATGGTTTCAACCCGATCTGGACCTGTCGAAAGAATATCTACTGGCACACCAACTAACTCTTCAATACGTTTGATATAGTTAATTGCTGCTTGTGGTAAATCTTCTAATTTGGTTACGCGGAAAGTATTTTCTGACCATCCTGGTAAAGTTTCATAAATTGGCTCAATACCTTCCCAATCTTTTGCAGCTAATGGTGCATATTCTACGATTTCACCATTTGGCATTTTGTATGCTACACACACTTTTAATTCATCAAAGCCATCTAAAACATCAAGTTTGGTCATACAGAAACCAGAAATTGAGTTGATTTGTACTGCACGACGAATGGCAACCGCATCAAACCAACCACAACGGCGTGGGCGACCTGTTACAGAACCAAATTCATTACCTTTACGAGCAATTTCTGCTCCTGTTTCATCGAATAATTCTGTCGTAAATGGACCGCTTCCCACACGTGTGCAGTAAGCTTTAATAATACCTAAAACATAGTCTAAATGGCGAGGACCAAAGCCAGAACCTGTTGCCACACCGCCAGCCGTTGTATTTGAACTGGTTACAAATGGATATGTACCATGGTCAATGTCTAACATTGTGCCTTGTGCACCTTCAAATAAGATGTTTGCACCTTCTTTACGTGCATCGTGAAGCATTGTGGTTACATCCGCTACCATTTCTTTAATAATGTCAGCAATCTCAAACACATCATCTAAAGTTTTTTGGAAATCAACGGGCTCTGCTTTATAGTAATGCACAAGTTGGAAATTGTAGTAATCTAAAATTGATTTTAATTTTTCAGCGAAAAGCTCTTTATTGAACAAATCACTTACGCGTAAGCCACGGCGTGCCACTTTATCTTCATAGGCAGGTCCAATACCACGACCTGTTGTACCAATTTTATTCTTACCTAAAGCACTTTCGCGAGCGTGATCCATTGCAACGTGATATGGTAAAATTAATGGGCAAGCTTCTGAAATTTTTAAACGCTCGCGCACATTTACACCACGCGATTCTAATTCCCCCATCTCTTTCATTAACGCTTCTGGCGACAGCACTACGCCATTACCGATTAAACAAATCACATTATCGTGTAAAATACCACTTGGGATTAAGCGAAGGATAGTTTTTTCGCCATTGATAATCAAAGTATGACCCGCATTGTGACCTCCTTGATAACGTACCACATATTTTACACGATCCGTTAATAAATCTACAATTTTACCTTTCCCTTCATCGCCCCACTGAGCGCCGAGAATCGCAACACTTTTACCCATAGATTTGCCTCTTTAGTTGAGTTTATTAAAAGTTTGAATTAAAACGTAAAAAGACCCGATCTTTCGGGCCTTATTGATACTATTATTTTGTAGGCGATTTCATAAAGCGTAAGAAATCACTCTCAGGCTTCATAATTATGATATTAGTTTTACCTTCAGCGAAACTAGCTTCATACGCTTTTAAACTACGTACAAAAGCATAAAATTCAGACTCTTGTCCAAGTGCATTTGCATAAATACGAGTGGCCTCTGCATCGCCTTCTCCTTGTAGAGTTTCGGCAGTTTTCTTCGCATTCGCTTCAATTAGCACGACTTTTTTATCTACTTCCGCTTTGATAAATTCGGCTTTTTCTTCACCTTGTGAACGGTGTTCACGGGCTACTGCATCACGTTCTGCACGCATACGTTGGTAAATAGAAGATGAAACTTCATTTGGTAGATTAATCTGTTTAACACGCACATCTACCACCTTGATGCCCAGTTTTTCCGCACCATCATCCCCGTAATTTAAGGCTTTTTGAGCTCCAGCCATCAATTCACCACGAGAACCAGAAACAATATCTTTAATGGTACGAGAACCAATTTCTGAACGCAAGCGGTCATTGACTTTGCGACGCAATAAATCGGAGGCTTTTTGATAATCTCCACCTGTCGAAGTATAGAATTGACCAAAATCACTGATTCGCCATTTTACATAGGAATCCACAAGCAAATCCTTTTTCTCAACAGTCACGAATCGATCTTCTTTACCATCTAAGGTTTGAATACGAGCATCTAGCACTTTCAAGCTATCCATAAATGTAACTTTAAAATGCAAGCCTGGTGTGTAAATCACCACTTTTTGCTCCCCATCACGATGGACTTTGTTGAATCTCAACATAATACCGCGCCCACCTTCTGGAACAATAGTCATAGACTGGAATAAAACAAATGCCACAACAGCCAGTACAGGCAATAATAATTTACGCATTAGAATCTCCCTCTACGAATTTCTGGTTGTGGTTGCTCTTGTACCGCAATTTTAGGTTGTACAGGTTGTTGAATCACAGGCTCTGCCATAATTGTTTTCGTTTTAGGCTGAGAGGCGGTCGGATTCCCTAACAGTTTTTCCAATGGTAATACATTGATATTTGCACCACCTTCCATCACAATTTTCGGTGTATTCGACATTACTTTATCCATCGTTTGCAAATATAAACGTTCACGAGTTAATTGCGGTGCAGATTTATACTCTGGCAACAATTTGATGAAACGCTCTACCTCACCTTGAGCCTCTAGCACCACTTTTTCTTTATAAGCGGTTGCTTGCTCAATAATACGCTGTGCTTGACCACGTGCAATAGGCTCTTTACCACGAGCATAGGCTTCTGCTTCACGAATTAAACGTTGCTCATCTTCTTGAGCTTTGATCGCATCGTCAAAGGCTGCTTTTACCTCTTCGGGTGGACGAGCATATTGGAAATTTACATCGGTAATAAGTAATCCCATATCATAGTTTTTGATAATATCGCGCAAAGTGTTCCACGTTTGTTCACGTACAGTTGCACGACCTGTCGTAAGAATTTCATCCATTTTCATATGCCCGATAACATAGCGTAAAGCACTATCAGTTGCTTGTTTCAAGCTATCATTTGGATTATTCACGCTAAAAAGATATTTCGCTGGCTCTTCCACTCGATACTGTACGGTCATTTCAACCTGAACCATATTTTCATCTTGCGTAAGCATTGAACCGCTTGTATTGAGTTCCATCACACGTTCAATGTTTACTGGAATAACATCATCAATAAAAGTTGCCTTCCAATTTAAACCAGGTAAAACGACTTGATTAAGCTTACCAAAACGCGTTACAACACCTCGCTCAGCCTCTTGCACAGTATAGAAACCAGAAGCTCCCCAAATAACTGCGGCTAAAGTAATAATAGCAGGAATAAACTTACCAAAAGATGCGGGTTGTTGGTTCCCATTTTTATCTTTCTTACCTCCCATTTTACGAAGTAAGCTAGAGAATGCTTCTTCTAAATCAGGTGGCTGTTGATTATTCTGTTGCTTTGGTTCTTGCTGTTCTGAACCATTATCTTGTTGCTCAGACTTCTTTTGACCCGGTTTGCTCCAAGGATCTTGGTTGTCTGATAAATAGAATGACATACGCTCTCCATAGATGAATTAGAATGTTCTAATCAATAATGTTTAACTTGAAGATTGTACCTATTTGGACGGGGTTTTACTAGCTTATTTAATGAGAAATTTTCCAATTTTTTAACAAATTATACGATTAACAAAAGCAAAAACCCCGTTGTAGCAATACAGCGGGGTTGGGTATTCAATCTGGCGATGCCCTACTCTCACATGGGGAATCCCCACACTACCATCGGC
>ENA-OWND01000528-OWND01000528.1-metagenome-genome-assembly--contig:-NODE-528-length-26942-cov-5.140551_pt1 | contig 26942 bp, 26 predicted proteins | sample MGYA00245342_ERZ651119 | MGnify/ENA primary metagenome ERZ651119 (study PRJEB26857, sample SAMEA4031756) | metagenome | biome: human; feature: oral; material: saliva | place: Philippines | collected 2014... | reverse complement strand
ATAGGTGATTTATTTTCTGTTGAAAAAAATATATTAGAAAAGATAGGACAATTATAATGGAGTATAGATATTGAAGAGATAAGATAATAAAAGCAAAGGTTACTAAAATATGAAAAAATGTTATTTATTTAGAAACCAAAGATAAAAGAAAATGTTATTTAAATATTAACGATGTAAGTGATTATCATGTAAATTTGAATAGCATGTTCAAAATCAATTCTATTAAAGAAGTTATAGTATTAACAATTGATAGAAATAATGATTTAATAGTTTCATATAAGAATATTCATCCAAAAGAAATTAGAAATCCATTTGTCTTTAAATTAGATAAAAATAATGCTAAATTCGATGCTCTTTTAGACTTCACATTGAAAGGAATAAGATATGGCAAATAAAATATTTATTGATTATGATTATGCAGTTAAAGAACAAGCAATAAAAAAATATGAAGACGAAGTAAAAATCATTAATAGAAAAATTAACTCAAATATTATTGAGGGTAGCGAGTATTTTGGGTTTTTAAATTCATATAAAAATATTACTAAAGAAGATTATCAATTGATAAATCAAATATCTAAATTCCTCTTATACGAAAACAAAATTCAATATTTAGTAATATTATCAAATAAGGCTATTAACTTACAAATTCAAGCAATTACTGATTTTTGTTTAGGTAATAGACCATTTAATAAAAAAATTGATTTTATATATTTAAATGATTCTATGGATGGAACTCAAGTAGCTCAAACTATCGAGTTTTTAAATAATAAAAGTTTTGCTATAAATGTAATATCACAAAATGGTGATAATATTGAAATATCTTTGTTATTAAGAGAATTTTCAATAATTTTAGAATCCAAAGTTGGTAAAATAAATGCATCAAAATATATTTATGTAACAACCAATAATAATTATGGTTCATTGTTTGAATTAGCTAAGAAAAAGAACTACACACATTTTGTCCTTTATGATAATGTTATTGAAAAATATGCTACATTTTCTGCAGCAGTTTTATTACCTTTGTCTTTAGCGGAAATAAATATTGAAAAATTTCTTGATGGTGCAAAAGATGCAAATGTTAAATATAGCGATGATAAATTAGAGAATAATGTTGCTTATCAATATGCAATAATTAGAAATATTTTATCGAAAAATAATTTTGTATTAGAAACACTAAATTCATTTTCGGAGCGGGACTCGGCGGGGGCGTTGCTTATATAATAGTCTGCGCTGTGCACGTGCCGCTGCCTCGGTTTGAGATCGGCGTGGGGCATTGCTTATATAATGGCCTGCGCTGTGCGCGTGCCGCTGCCTCGGTTTGCGGTCGGGGTGGGGCATTGCTTATATAATGGTCTGCGCTGTGCGCGTGCCGCTACCTCGGTTTGAGATCGGGGTGGGGCACTGTTTAAGGAGATGCTGCGCCCGAAGGGCTCGTTGGGCCCGATGGTGAAAGTGATTCCTCGATGAAAGACGATAAAGACTTGCAAAAGAATAAAATGTATGCGTTGCATTGCATCCATTGCAGAAGAAAAAGAAGTTGATTCGTCTTATATTCATTGGAATATGCCGCATCATCTGTTTCCTTTACTCCAATTGCCACTCAATAAAACACATTATTACAAATGGATATCTCTGTTTATCGGTTAATCGATTTAGCCCGTCTGCTTTTTTTCCGTGCGCTGTTGCTCGAAGCGGAGCGCCGGCGCGATGTTTCACCCTCAACTTCTGCTCATGACACACTACAAACTGCAAGAACACACCGCCGTCGCGCTGCTCGCCGCGGGCGTGGTGTTCGCCCTGCTGGGACTCCTCTTTCCGCCCATGGGTTCGATTCACGACAGCGTGCTGTGGATCTTCGCCCAGTGCCTGATCTATGCGGGCAGCGTGCTCGGCGTCGCCGGTTATTTGCGTTCGACGCAAACGGCGAACTGATTGAGGCGCCCACGCCTGCGGGAGATGCGCCCTCCTCTCGTGGGGCTGCTTGCCCCTCTCGTGGGGTAGCCGACTTCTCTCGTGGGACTGCCGGCCTCTCTCGTGTGGCGGTGCCTCCATTGACGGAGATAGTGTCCTCGGATCTCCTTGATTCGCCTTTTCCCGAGCGGGGGGTGCAGTCGCCCAAGCGGTCGGTGCCCTCGAAGACGGTCGATGGGGTTGTCGCGGGCGAGGCCCGCTATGCCGCCCTGGCGAAGCGCAGTGCGCAGACGGCCGACCGACTGTTGCGCCGCGTGAGCCGATACCGCGCCAAGGGGAAATAGCCCGATGCCAGCGGCGGGACGACGCACGATGCCTCGTCCTGCCGTCGGCGTGCGCCCCTCGGCTTCCTTCTACGCTCCCGCCGTGCCGCGCGGTTTGCGCCCGTGCCGTGGGGGGGCGGAGGGCACGCCTTCTACATTCGCGACGGGCGCCGCAAAGGGCGCTCGTTTTTCATTCACTACGTCAAATTTTTTCCAGATGTCCACATTGATTCGTTTGCGCCGCACCGCCCACCTGCCCGGGGGCACGGAGGGGGTGCTGTTTTTTCCCGCCGAGAGCGGACAATCGCCCATGGCCACGCTCGAACCGCCCGCTTCGGGGGCGCATCCGGCCATTCCCGCGGGCGAATATCCGCTCCGCCTCGACGTGGTTTCGCCACGATTTGCCCGCTCGCCCCGTCGATGGTCGGCGGCCTGGGGGGCGCGACTGCCGCGCCTGATGCAGGTGCCGGGACGCGAGGGGATTTTGATTCACCCCGGTAACCGACCTGCCGATTCCTCGGGTTGTGTGCTGATTGGCCGCGCGGTGTCTCCCCTCCGCCTGGGGGAGAGCGTGGCGACGTTCCACCGCTTGATGCAGGTCCTCCACCGTCTGCCGCCTCCGCTGCGCCTTCGGGTGGAGGACTGAGGGTCTTCCCGCGCCTCCGACCCGCCGACTCCTCGGGTTGCGGCGTCTCTCACGGGGCTTCCTCCGGTCGCCTTGGGATTGTTTCCCGTCACGCCGACGCCCCTCGCGTCGGCGTGCTTTTGTTGGGGGCGATAAGGGAATAAAATGCACGGTGAACTTGTGCGAACGCGTTGTTATTCATATATTTGCAGTGTAAACCGTTTCGAACGTCGCCCGTCTGGCACCCACTTCTCTTGCGTGCAGCGATCGATCGTTAAAACCTTTCTTTCCACTCGTTCGTATCGCCGTGAAATATCGGGTAAAAACGCTTCTCCTCTTATGAAAATTGAAAGCTTTTCCATTCAGAATTATAAGTGCATCAAAGACTTAGCCGTGGATTGTCGTGGTGCGGACGGCGAGATTAGGCAGTGGACGGTGTTGCTCGGCGAGAATAATACGGGCAAGACGAATGTGCTGCGGGCTTTGGCGTTGTTGCGGCCACTGGAATCGGGGATTGAAATTGAATGTAATGGAAAGAAAAGCATAACGACTAAGTATGCGCCAACTGCGTCTCCGATAGACCTGAATGCTAATATTATAGCTATGTTGACGGATGGGATAGAATGGGGGATAGATCGTTCTAGAAGAACGATTTGGGAGGATCCGATAGATTTGCATATCTATGGTTACGGCGTGAGTCGCTACCCCGCGCGGGTGGCGCTCAGTGAACGAGAGGCAAAGCCAGGAGAGACTCTCTTTCGGACTAGTGCTCGCTTGTCGGATTTTCAAGAGTGGTTACTGCAGTTGGATTATTCGCAGAAGAGCGGCAGCGAGAAGTCTCAAAAGCGGCTGGAGAAGATGCACGATTTGGTGAGAAGTGACTTGTTTCCCGGCGTGACGGATTTTTCTTTTAAGAAAGATGGTGATAATGAGCACGTAGTCGTTGTCTTTTCTGCCGGAAAAGATGGCGACGTTCGTTTTGAAGAACTGGGCTTCGGCTATCAAACCACTTTGACGTGGCTCGCAGATTTCTGCAAGCGGATGTTTGAATTGTATCCAGACGCCGAAAATCCCTTGCACGAAGAGGCCGTTGTGCTGGTGGACGAGATTGATTTGCACCTGCATCCCAAGTGGCAGCGCGATCTTGTGCCCACGCTTTCGAAGATCTTCCCCAATGTGCAGTTTATCGTCACGACCCACAGTCCGCATGTGCTACAATCGATGGCAGATGTGAACCTCTATGTGCTGCGTCGCGATGCGGAAAGTGGGGAAGTGGCTTTTAAGCATTGTCCTCGTAGCGATTTCCGCGGTTGGACCGTGGAGGATATCTTGTCGGAAACCATGGGTTTGGGCGAGAAGATCCATTCGGACTATTACAATCTGCAGGTGGAAGATTTTAATGAGGCTCTCGATGAAGATAATCTGCAGCGGGCTGAAAAGGCATACAAGGAACTGGATCGACTGATGAAGGCTGACGACCCGCTGCGCAGAATGTTTGATCTCCAATTGGGACAATTGAAAAGACGGCATGATCAAGCTTGAACTCCCTCCGGAACCTCCGGAACTGACTGCGCAGAAAGACCGACTGACGGCCGAATATCGCGAAAAGAAAAAGCCCGTGTGGAGAGAGGGTGCGGTGGGTGAGACCCTCAAAAGGGTGCTTTGCGAGATGACGCACAACAAATGTGCCTACTCCGAGGCGCCTTTGGAAACGAATGGGAGCGTCATGCACATCGAGCACTTCTATCCCAAGTCGATTTACCCCGAGCGCGTGGTGGAGTGGGGCAATCTGCTGCCGACGTGCGCCACTTGCAACGCCGGAAAAGGGGCACTCGATGTGGGAAAAACACCCATCGTCAACCCCCTGCGGGACGATCCGAAGGACTTCCTGTACGTGGAGGGATTCCGCTATCGGGCTTGTGACAAAGAGGGCGTGGGGCAACGCACCATCGACGTCCTCAGGTTGAACGATGCGACGCAATTTGCCGCACCGCGATTCCTGGCCGCACAATATATAGTGGAGGCGATCGAGCGCGTGCTGCGCCAAGCAGATGGCATTGCCGACTACCTGCTGCGCGGAGAAGTACTGCAACTGATGGGCGAAGCCGGACCCTCCCACCCCTATGCCGCGGTGATCGCCACTCACCTGCTCTATGAGCACGACGGTTTGGCGAAATTGGAAACCCTCTTGCGCGATCGAGGCGCGTGGGACGAGCATTTGGAAGCGGCCAAACAAACTTTGGTCAGCATCGCCCTGCCTGCTCCGCACCGCAAATGAGATTTTTTCGCTGCGGCAGCCCTATCTTTTCGGTGGGTCTCCCTCCATTCGGCGCAAGTTGACGGCAAAACCCCTAAAAAACAGTGCAGTATTTGCCCGTTCGCCGAAAAAGTCGTACTTTTGCGTCCGTATAGAGTCCGACGAGGCCCAAGAAGTCGCGTCGCCCCGTGCGTGCCGCGCCGTTTCGAAAGGAAGGGAGCGGACGAAGGAGCGAAGCGCGCCCCCCGGAAAAAACCGTTTTATCCAAATCAATCACACATCTCATGTACGCAATCGTAGAGATCAACGGTCATCAGTTTAAGGTCGAGCAAGGCCGCAAGCTTTTCGTAGACCGCGTCCGCAATGCCGAAAGCGGACAAACTGTTGAATTCGACAAAGTGCTCCTCATCGACGCCGACGGCGCGGTGAAAGTGGGCGCCCCCACCGTCGAAGGCGCGAAAGTAGTCGCTGAAGTCACCACTCCCCTCGTTAAGGGCGACAAGGTGCTCGTCTTCCACAAGAAGCGCCGCAAAGGACATCGTAAACTCAACGGCTATCGCCACCAGTTTACCGAAGTCACCATCAAAGAAGTTATCGCATAACCACTTAACACACACAACACAATGGCACACAAAAAAGGTGTAGGTAGTTCGAAGAACGGCCGTGAATCGGCATCACAACGTCTGGGTGTTAAGATCTGGGGCGGCCAGGCTTGCGTAGCCGGCAACATCATCGTTCGCCAACGCGGCACCGCTCACTACCCCGGCAAGAACGTGGGTATGGGTTCCGATCACACCCTCTATGCGCTGGCCGACGGCACCGTCGTGTTCAAGCGCGGAGCACGCGACCGCAGCGTCGTGAGCGTAGAGCCCAAGGCTGAGGCCTAAGCTCCACGCCGACACGCCAACGCCCCGCAACGGCGGCGAACAGCGCGCGGCTCACCAACCCAAATGACCGACCGCACGACGGTCGACCGAGACATTCGGCATCGCACATCCACTGTGCGGTGCCGTTTTTTTTGTGCCCGAAGCGGAACAGAAGGGGAGGCAGCGTGGCGCTGCGGGGACGGGCGAAGTTCTTCGGCGGGGAATGGGTCGTGAGGTCGGCGGGCGTGCATCTGGGCTGCGTGGGCGAGCAGAAGTGTTTGGGAGGGCGTGTCGCTGTGCGGGGCGAGGGAAGGTCTTCGGCGGGGAATGGGTTGTGAGGGCAGCGGGGAATGCATTGCGCACTGCGGGCGTGCATCGCGCAGCCTGCGGGCGTGCGTCGGGGCTGCGTGGGGGAGCGGAAGTGCTCGGGAAGGGCGTGTCGCTGAGTGGGGGCGGGCGAAGGCCTTCGGCGAGGAAGGTGTTGTGCGGTCGGCGGGTTTAACGCACATTCGCCGCAGCGGATCGCGCGCACGCGTATATTATTAAATACGTCCGCCCTGTCCACACCGTGAAATCGCAGTCCTGGGGTCGAAAAGGGGTGCCCGCGTTCACACTTCCCCCGCATCGCCTTCGGAGGCGCCCGCGGAGCAATCGGCATCCCCCAGCAACAGTTATCCACAATGGGTTATCCACGGAAAAGTTATCCACATCGTTGCTCGCCGCCTTGTGCAAAACGTTCTCACCCTCGCGCCTGCGCACGCGTATATATAATATAGGGTTCGCCCTCGCGCCGTTGTGCCACCGTGGCCCGCGCCGCCGTGCGCAGGGTGGGGGAGGGCGGAAGGCAAAGGCGGACGCACCCTCGTGTAGTGCCGAACCATGCCGCTTGCGTGCCGAATCTCTGTGCGCAAAGGCGGAAGTGCAGCAGGCCAACCCCTCCACTGCCCGTGCGCTCTCCCCGACCCTGTCTGCCTACCGCCGCGCCCCCGCCGCCTAAATGGGAACCCCGGCTCCGCAGGCGGGAGGGAAAACGACCGAATGGCGCACCGCCGCACCACAACGCCCACACACCAAACGCCGAGAGGAAACGATACTTGCACAATTCGCGTACCAAGACGCAAAGGCGCACAAAGCGTTGTGCACAATTTGTATTTTTCGTCTTCACGCCCTGCAAGCTTTTGCACAACTTTTCCACAGTCTTGCACAGATCGCCCCGCAACGCGCCGAAAAGAGCACAAATCGCCGCCCGAAGGCCTGATCTTCCGTGTTTTATCGCCGCTTTCCGCCCCTTTCCTCCCGAAAGCCATCGTGCAAAACACCCCCGCGGCGCCCCCGTTCTCCCCCCGAAAAACGCCCCGCTTCGCGCCTACGCGAAACCGCGCCCGCACTCTCGCGTCCGCGGGACGCGACAACACGCCAAGACCTGCGCATTCTTCACGTTTTCAGTGAGATACGAACGAATTGGCGGCCCGCTGAAAACTAATTTTTGCCCCGCCGACGGCCGAAAATGGGGGTGTTTGCGGCCTTAAATGTTAAAAAACGGCCCCCAAACGAAGAAAAGCACGTTTTCATTTGGACGATTAGTAATTTAACCAATACCTTTGCACCATAATTTATCGGAGTCGACAGACCAAGCTCCGAAAAAACGCCCCGATCGAGCCCCTCGATCACCAACCGGAAGGGAAGCGGCGAGCACCACAGCGGTGCACCGCGACAACCCCCAGGGACACGGGGACACACACGATGAAACAATGAGCTGAAACGCCGAGACGAAAACCAGAACGCTCCGTCGCTCCACAACACATCCTGTGACCTCCGCAAGGAGAGAAGCCTGCAACTGACAACAGCTTGAGCAAACGAGATGCGAATCCGAACGCACTAGAGATGCCCAACCCGGCCACGGCGCCGCCGCCGACACAGCGGCAAGCGACGCCCGGCACGAACGAACGAGAGACCGCGGATTTATCGCGCAGATGATCGGGCCCACCGCCCACGCCTCTCCCTCGCCACGTGCCGCACCGACTGCCCCGCGCAGCACTTCCCTCACAGCAACTTCCAACCTGCCCGGGTTCAAACACGGCCCCCGAGGCCACGGCAAGCACACGCCGCCTGCCCACACATTCCCTCACACGCCACCCGTTCACATCCCCGCCCGAGCACAGCAGGCCCTCCGGCCGCGGCAGGCACCCCGTCGCAGCGACGACGCCCTCCCGCAACAAGGCCCGCCCTCCGCACCCCGCTAGGCAACGGCCGCCCATCGCCGGGCGAAAAGACCCCGCACCGGCACACCCCCACCGCAAGCATCACCACATCCCACCCCGCCCACACAGGCAAGCATACAACAACCATTAGATATGAAGAAATTCTTCTTGCTACTCACCCTCATGGCAGCCGCCTTCATCGGGACAAGCGCACAGCAAGTCGTGATCAAGAACAATCTGCTCTACGACGCGACCACCACGCCCAACCTCAGCCTCGAGTTCGGCCTGAACAAGAAGCAGACCTTTGACGTGCAGGTGGGATTCAATCCCTTCGACCTCGACAAAGCCGCCAACAAAAAGTTCAAGCACATTGCCATCCAGCCCGAATGGCGCTACTGGACGTGCGAACGCTTCAACGGCCTCTTCTTCGGCATCCACGCCCACGCCGGTCGCTTCAACGTTTCGAACATGAAATTTCCCGCCGGCATCTTCCACACCCTCGACAAGCACCGCTACGAAGGCTGGTTCGTCGGCGCCGGTGTCGGAGTAGGTTACCAACTCGTGCTCAACCGCCGCTGGAGCCTCGAAGCCGAAGTGGGAGCAGGCTATGCCTACCTGGACTACGACAAATATCGCTGCAACACCTGCGGCAATCTCGAAGCCAGCAAAACCAAAGACTATTTCGGACTGACCAAGGCCGGCCTCTCCGTCGTCTACGTCATCCGCTAAACCCCACACACGTTAAGCCCCTAAGCCACATGATTTTCAAATCTCTCTCAGTCATCGCATTGCTCTCCGCCGCGCTGGCGCTCCCGGCCCACGCCGCAGGAGACGTTCGGGGAAACGTCGGGTTCACCCCCGCCAAGGTCAAAGCCGGACGCGACAGCATCCGCATCGCCTTCGACGTCATTCTCGACCGCATCGACCTCGGCGCCAACGCACAACTCAACCTTCGCCCCCGACTCGTCTCGCAAGACGGCACGCAGGTCTATGAGTTTGCCCCCATCTCCGTGGCCGGCCGCACACGCCACATCATGTGGCAACGCGGCGATCGCACCACGCCCCAACCCCTCCGCGCTCGCGGCGAACGCATGGTCGTGCCCGTCAGCATCACCGCACCCGCCTTCGAGTGGACCCGCAGCGCCAAACTCAACGTCGAGGAGCAAATCACCGGCTGCGCCTCCTGCGAACTCGAACGCCACGAGTTCACCGTAGCCGAACGCCTCTCTCGCGAACCCTATCGCCCCACCTTCGCCGTCGCCTACCTCACCCCCGAGGCCGAAGCCGTCAAGGTGCGCTCCGAGAAGTTCGTCGCCCGCTTCAATTTCCGCGTCAATCGCACCGAACTCCTCCGCAATCTGGGCAACAACGCCGTTGAATTCGCCCGCGTCGACAGCGTGGCCAACGCCATCCTCGGCAATAAAGACGTGACGGTACGCACCGTGAATATCGACGGTTACGCTTCGCCCGAAGGACAGGAAGCCAACAACATCCGCCTCGCCGACGGCCGTGCCAAATCGTTCGTCAAATACCTCGAACAAACCTACGGCCTCTCCACCCGCCTCTTCCACGTCGAAGGACACGGCGAAGACTGGGCCGGACTCCGCCAGTGGCTCACCGCCAACAACAACCAGTGGAGCGCACAACTCCTCGACATCATCGACGGACAGGCACGCAATAATAACGCGCGTAAGGAAGGCATGCGCAAACTCGACGGCGGCAACGCCTACCGTTTCCTCCTCGACAACGTCTTCCCGCAGCTCCGCCGCACCGAATACCAATTCACCTATGCGGTGCGCAGCTTCAACGCCGCCGAAGCCATCGAGCGCTACAGAACCAATCCGCGCCTCCTCAGCCTGGCCGAACTCTACCAGGTGGGCAACAGCTTCCCCGAGGGCAGCGCCGAGCGCCGCAGCGTGTTCGACACCGCTGAGCGCCTCTTCCCCGATGCACCCGTGAGCCGCTTCAACGCCATTGCCGGCAATTTGGCCGCAGGCAATAACGGAAACTACGCTGATTTCCTCGCAAAGTTCCCCGCTTCTGCCGAACAACTCAACAACCTCGGCGTGCACTACGCCCTGGCCGGCAACTACAAGCAAGCCGCCGAGTGCTTCCGCCGCGCCGGCAACCTGCCCCAGGCCATCAAGAATCTCCAAGAATTGAGCAAGGTGGAGCGTTAAGACACCGCCGGCCTCACTGCCTCGCGCACCACAGGCCCAAGGTTGTCCGTACACTTCCCCAATCAGATAATCCATTTTATAATCAACAATTTATTCGTTATGAAGAAACATCTTCTCCTCGCAGCAATGCTCCTCACGGCCACGGCCTCTGTAGGAACGTTCACTGCCTGCTCGAATGACGATCCGGCACCCAGAGTCCAGCCCAACAATCCTGAAGGCACGACGGTAATGTCGGTTCAGTTCCAACTCCGCATGCCCGACCCGAAAGTGCGTGCAGCTGCAGACGGACAGAACACCACCAACCCGCAGCACAACTACGTTGGTAAGTGGATCGGTGCCGACGTTATCAAGTCGGTAGACGTTTACATCTTCAAGACCGATGCATCTTCGCCCAGCGGCTACTCGCTCGAAAAGCAAGCTTCGCTCGGACCCACGGACATCTCGTTCGAACAGCCTAAGGCCGGTAACAACGGTGTTTCGTACATCCGTCCTACCAAGGGTTTCAAGGTAGACCCGGGTCAGAAGCGCGTCTTCGTTGTGGTTAACCCCACCACCGAAACGCAAGCTCTCCTCGCAGGTCAGACCGACTTCGATGCTTTCGCAGCTAAGTACAACGGCGTAATGGGTCTCCAGACCGCTGCCGGTAACCCCGCTCCCACCAAGTACACCGAAGCTGAGGCTACTACAGCTGCCGGTACGACTGATCCCTTCACTGTGGCTGACCACCTCGCAAAGCTCGACGGTACGGGCGCTGACCAGAAGGACATGATCGTAATGACCGGTAACTTCGGCGAAGTGAACGTTGCCGACGGTGTGACGGAATCGCAAACCCTTACGACTGCCGCTACGGCTCCCAACCGTGCCGAAGTTTCGGTACAGCGTGCTGTAGCTCGCGTGCTCGTGACTGCCGACAAGGACAGCTACGAAGTGAAGGGTGACGACCCCACCACGCCCACCGTTGAAACCGTTGCCAACGGCGACGCTGTGACGCTCGCTACCATCACGAACCTCACCTACGTTGTGGCTCAGGGTGAAAGCTCGCTCTACTTCAACCAGCAGGAAAGCGCGAACCCCACCAACTACCAGTACAAGACGCCCAACAGCACCTTCGTTCCCGTCGATCCCAACACGGACTACGACGTAGCCACTACGTTCGACAAGTACGACTACACGGGTCTCTGGCGTAACAAGACCAACCACTTCGGCGGTCGTGACGTTGAGACTAACGCAACTTACGACGCTAGCCTCCAAAACGTGGAAGAGTATGTGAAGAACGCCAACGGTCTCCACGGCGAATTCATTCTCCCCAACACGCACGCTTACGACGCAGCCGATCGTGGTGCCAGCGGCTACCGCAAGGGTAACACGGCCTACGTCCTCGTTCGCGGTAAGATCAACCCCAAGTACGTTTACATGAACGACAAGTCGGTTGAAAACAACTGGAGCGCCACCCACGCTGACGACGATCTCTTCCTCGGTGACGACGGCAAGTTCTACCAGAGCGTAGCTGCCGCTAACGATCCCACCACCAACGGCAACGCCACCGCTGCTGCCATGAAGGTGAAGAAGTTCGTCAAGGGTAAGGTCCTCTACTTCGTATGGGTGAACCCCGACGCGACGAGCGCAACTGCGTGGATCAACTCGCCGGCTATCCGCAACAACATCTACCACATCCAGATCAAGGGTATCGCCAACTACGTGTACAACTGGAACCCGCTCGTGCCTAACACGAACGAACCGGTAGATCCCACGAAGCCCTTCGATCCCAAGGACAACCCCCGTCGTCCGGACAACCCCAACAACCCCGATCCTCAGCCCGGTGTGCCCGATCCTAACAACCCCGGCAAGAACATTCCTGATCCCAAGGAACCCCCGACGGACATCAAGCCTAACGATCCCCTCTCGCTGAAGGAAGCTTGGATGTCGGTTGACGTGACGATCCTTCCCTGGCAGGTTCACACCTTCGAAACCATCCTCGGTCAGTAATCAGCTGTAGATCTTCATTGAGCGCCCGCGCTCCGGCGCCCGCTCACTGACGAACATACCCGCGGCGAGGGAGAAATCCCTCTCCCTCGCCGCAATTTTTTTCTACTCTCTCTCCCTATTTTCTCACATCACGATGAATTTACCTAACAAGCTTACCGGAGTGTTTTTCACCTTAGGACTGGGATTCCTCCTCTCCGGCTGTGAATCCATGTTCCACGATGATCTCGACAACTGCCCCCAGGCTGTGTATGTGAAACTCTACAACACGACTTGTAAGGCAGATTCCATCGGACTCAACACCCAGTCCAACGTTCACCTCCTGGCCTTCGACGAAGACAACAAGCTCGCCGCCAGCACCGAACTCAAGGACATCGACCTCGGCAACAAGCAAAAAGGCTTCACCGAAGTACGTCTCCCCATCAAGTCCGACACGCCCGACCAAGACCGCGTTTACAACATCTACGCCTGGACCGGTGTGAACGGAAAATTCAGCGCCGACGCCAAGATCGGCCAAAAGAAAGACGAAATCTTCGCTTCCCTGCGCAGCGGAGCAGAGTCACAATACGTGAATCTTGGCAGCGATCGTGTCTACTTCGGCCAAGCCGGCAGATCGGTCGTGTTGAAAAATCCTGCAAAAAACGGATCGCAGGAAGACCATATCGCCGTGCCGGTCGGCGAACTTACCTACCGGCTCAACGTCTCCGTAGTGCTCGACAAGAGCATGCTCGGACGTAAGAATCCCCCCTCCATCCGCGAGTTCGGACTCGAAATCAAGTCTGGCAACGGCACCTACAACTTCGATGCCTCGCATGCGCTGAACAGCGCCATCATGACCTATCAGCCCAATGGCCCCGTCGTGTACAACGACACCGCCCTCGTGGCCAAATATACCGTGATGGATCTGCAAACAGGTCTTGGCAGCCAGGTGCGCATCTCGTACAGCAAAAACGGACAGACCCGCGATGTCGAAATGCCCATCGACATCCAGCACGATCTCGTCGCCGCCATCCTGGCCTATGCCAGCAATCCCAAGAACAAGTTCAGCTTTAACCTCAATTGCGAGCACGACATTGATCTCAAATTCCTCATCAAGGACAAGTGCGACGGCTGTGGTCAGTACATGTGTGCCGGCGTCTTCATCAACGACTGGTTGGTGCACACGTTCGAAACCGAACTCGGAAAATAATTAGCTAACGGAATCGCGGGGGCAAGCCCACGGGCTTGCCCATCGCACCCCCATCCCACCGCGCCGCAGCACTCAGCACGACGCATCACCTATATGACTATGCTCCCTTTACACGACATCTTACACCGCACCGGACTCGCCTTCGGACTTGCCGCCCTCCTCGGCTTGACCGCGGGGTGCCATGAGTACATCGGCCCGGAACCCTCCCCCCAACCCGGGGACGTGTATATGTCGGCTGCCGTAAGTATCAGAGGCGTGGCCGGCACCATCAACACCAGTGCCGACTTCGAGGACCGCGTCAAGACGGTGCGACTCATCATTTGCGACACCAACAGCGGAGCCGTCCTCTACAATCAGGTGCACCCCGTCGGGGATTTCACCGGTCAGCCCGAAGGCATCACCACCGTGTGGAGCAAACCCTTCAAAATCACCGAAGGGCAGCGCGACTTCTTCTTCATCGCCAACGAACACGACTGGAACCTCGACGTGCCCCTGGCCTCGGTGGTCAATCGCAGCCAGCTTTTCGCTGACAACGCGCTCACCCACATCGCCTTCCCCGCCGGCTACCGACCCTCGGAAGCCAAGCCCATGCTCATGACCCGTGTCTATCGCAACGTTACGGTCCAGGCCGTGCGCAACGGTAAGGGCTCCTCGCAAACCGACCCCCAGCACTTCGAAGCCGACGGAGACGAACAGGTGGAACTCATCCGCACCCTCGCCAAAGTCAAGCTCACCCTCAAAGGAGTGGTCAATGTCGACGAAGTGGCCGGCACACCCACGCCCACGGACATCAAGTTCAAGCGCGTGACCCCCTTCAAGGGCATGACCCTCGTCAATGTCCCGAAGTATTTCTCCCTCTTCGTCAACCCCTACTTCGACGGAGCCGGCTATCCCTCCACGGGACAGTTCTCCACCGACTTCTACAACGCGACCGAACTCGCAGAGACCAACGGATTCACCAAGGCCCAGATGCTCGCCAACTCCGAGGCCCACTACCTCGCCCCCAGTGAGCAGCCCGGCCAGCCCACCACGCTCTACGATTACGTCACCTCCTACTACGTGCCTGAGTATCTCCGCCGCGTGAGTGCCAACGATCCCGCACGCCCCGGCTTTGTGCCCGGATCCACCTCCTTCTATCTCACCGACGGCGGCAACAACGACTACTACAAGTTCTCGATTTGGCAAAGCGCCTTCACCGAAAACCAGCAGGAAGTCAAGACCGGTGCCTACTTCAGCCTACCCAACGCGGCGAACTACTCCAAGTTCTCCACCGTGCGCAACAACGTGTACGAGATCACCGCAAAAGAAGGTTTCCAACTCACGCTCAATTATAATATTGAGGACTGGTGCACGGGCCGCATCGGCCGCGTCTATGCCGGCTATCGCTTCAACGTAGTGGTCGAAGAACCCACCTTCCCGGGCGGCGAAAGCACAGTGCGCATCGTCACCGCCGAGAAAAACCTCGTGCAACTCGGCCTCGTCGAACTCGTTCCCCTCGTGCCCAACGCCAAGTTCACCGTGGGCGGCGCACAGCAAAACACGCTCCGCTTCGGCAACGCCGCGGGACAAAGCGCATTCCAGGAGCAGGTCGAAGGCACACTCCGCCTCCCCACCGAGCCCACCGCCGGAACGCCCATCTTCCAAATCAAGTATAACAACAAGATCGTCCACACCGTCAAAAGCGAATAACGATGAAACTTCTCCATACGCTCACCTTCGCACTCCTGGCCGTCGCAGCGACCCTCTTCGGAGCCTGCAACAAAGGCTACGAACCCGACGGACCCACCGGCGGTGAAGGCAAGATCAAACTCCAATTTGGCGCATCCGACCTCGTGCAACACGACACCCGCGGCATCGCCACGCCCGCCGAAAACACCGTCAACACCGTCGACGTGGTCTTCTTCCGCGGACAAAACAAAGAAGCCATCACGCCCAACAGCGGCGGCGCGGCCGTCGGCTCCTTCCACTTCGAAGCCACCACCGTGGGCGACTGGGTGAACAACGATCCCACCACGCAAACGGTCTACATCCCCGCCAAGGCCTCGGACGTGAACGGCACCACCGCCGTGACCCTCATCAACCTTCCGGCCTCCGTGCGCGCTCGCCTCGCCGTGGGCGCCACCGACGAGATCACCACCGTCGACGAACTCACCAAAGCCGTGTCGCAAACCCTTGCCACCGTCGAAGATCTCACCACGCCGCTCCTCATGACCGGGCAAACCAACGTGACCTTCGCCAACCCCGCCACACAAGACAACAAGATCGACGTCAACGTCAAGCGTGCCGTTTCGCGATTGGATGTGGTGCTCTACTACGATTGGGACAAACTCATCCCCAATCAGCAGCGCGGCCTCTACACCTTCTTGCAATTCCCCTCGAAAACCTTCGTCGGAGCCAACGCCGACATCTCCGGCCGTGTCGACGGTGCGAAGACCCAAGTGGCCGACCTCACCGCACAGCCCGCGCCGCTCACCGCCACCGACCCCGTGCCCACATCGGAGCTCCCCTCGGTCTACATCAACGAGTACGACATCTCGGCCAAGACCGCTGCCACCGATCCCGCCCCCTACGTGCTGCTTGAGCTCCCCGCCATTCTCGGTGACGGCAACCCGCTCAACGGCATCTTCCCCCCGCCCGCCGGAGGTGACTTCAGCACCACGCCTGTCAAGAGCTACTACAAAGTCATCCTCCCCCGCAAAATCGAACGCAACTGCCGCTATGTCCTCCACGCTCACGTGGTAGGCCCCGGCTCGCCCACCGCCGATCAGGCCGTGGTGCTGCAGTTCACCCTCACCGTGCGCCCCTGGATCGAAACCAACGTCCCCGGCTTCGACGGCACCACGCACGAGAACATCTAAGCCTCCCACCGCCACTCACAAAGGGCGAACGTCTGACGCACGTTCAGCCGTTCGCCCTCTCTCATATCAACCCTCATCACAGCAGCTTACTCCGAAATGACCAAGAATATCCTCCTCCTGCTGGCCACCGCCGCGGCTCTCTCCTTCACCGCCTGCTCCGGCGACGAGGAAACCCGCTATCCTGCCGAGGCCAAGTCTGAAAAGGTCGCCTGGAAAGTCGACGTGCGCTCACAAACCGGTGAGTCTGTCAACACCGACGCCGCCGACAAGGAAGACCAAGTCGACAACGTGATCCTCGCCGGTTCCACGTATGTGGCCTCACTCACCGGGCAATCCTACTCCGCTGCCGCGGGCGGCACGAACACCGCTGTCTTCAGTGTCGAGAGTTTCCTCGGCAAAAAAGACTTCTTCTTCGCTGCCAACCTCAACACGGCCGACGCTGAGCGCATGGGCATTTCGGGCACAGAGCGCGACTTCAACGCACTGGAGTTCAACACCAAGGACTATCTCCGCGGACAGTTTGGCAACGACGCCAAAAAGCCCATCCCCATGAGCGCCGCCCTCCGCGATGTCGAGTCGCCCACCAACCCCGTGAGCGGACTCACCGCACTCACCAAGAGCGAGGTGCGACTCGAGCGCTGCTTCGCCCGCATCGACATCACCCCCCAGGCTGAAATCGGCGGCGCCTTCGGACTGGCCTACATCACACCCTACGATTTCAAGATCACCGGCATCCGCATTGTCAATGTCCCGGCCAAGTTCTCTGTGGGAGGCCCCATTGCCAACTACGACCTTAAGCACGCCGCCAACGCCACCGACTACGATTATCTGGCCTACGACCTGCCCGTCGGCACACCCACCGAGGACAACACCGGACTGGTGCGCACCTATCCCACCATTTCCATCTATGTGCCCGAAAATTTCGTGTCGCATCCCGTCTTCGGGTCGGCTGATTTCAACGGCATGACCTACCTCGAAATTTCCTACACCTCGCAGTGGGGCACCGAGGGTGCCCGATCCGAATACCCCGACCCCCAGAGCGGCAAGTGCTACTACCGCATCGGCGAGGCCAAACAGGGCACACCATACTACGGACAAATCCGCCGCAACACTGTTTACAAGTGTTCTTTCAAGCTCGGCGAGAAGTTCGACGATTCCAACCCCACCATGCGCCGACTCAACGGACGCGTTCTCAACTAAAATCACCCATCTGCAATGAACAAGCATTCCTTATCCGTTCGCAGTCTCTCGGCTGCATTCAGCGCTAAGCGAAGCCTTCCCGCACTCCTTGCCGCAGGCTTGCTGATGGGATCCTTCGCCCAGCGCGCACAGGCCCAGACACCCGCCACTCCTGCCACCCCCACGCCCACACTGGCCGAAGAAACCACCCACAACCTCCAAGACCGCATCACCCTCATCAAGGCCACGGCCGCAGGTACCGTCACCTTCACCCTCGCCCCCGAGGATCCCACGAAAGTGACCCGCGAACACTGGCCCATCGTCTTCATCGACTACGAAAACGACGGACAGAACATCCGACAGATGTATAATCTGACGGAAGACCGCACCTTCACCGTCAATGTCTCCGCCACGCAGGGCGGCGTCATCAAGATCACCGGCGAAGAGGGCATGTGGAAACTCGTTTCGGCCTCGCAAAAGATCAAAGACGCCGACTTCACCAAGGTGCCCTCCATCCGCTACATTGATCTCCACGACAATGTGCTCGGATCGGCCAACGCACAGGCGAAATACACCTTCGACAACGTACTCACCAACGTCGAAACGCTCAACCTCGCCACCAATCAACTCAAAAATATCGACTTCGGCCGCACCGACGAGACGATCCGCGAACTCAATGTCTCGGAAAACCTCCTGGCGAACTTCCCTTCCACCAGCTTCACCAAGCTCCAGAAGGCCGATCTCTCCAAAAACCTCCTCACCGACATCGGCTATTCGGCCAACGACCGCCGCTTCGGCGACGATAAGTCGTTCAAGGAGGCCACCTGGACGGTGTATAAGGGCGGCGACGCCACAGCCTTCAACCAGGCGCTGGGCGGCAACAATGCCAACATCTACGCCTCGCGCGCCAAAGCCACCGATGCTGAGCTCAACCTCACCATCAATAAGCTCAACATCCTCACGTTGCCCACCAAGCCTGAGAACGTGACCGACGAGCACTACTACTTCACGCTCCAAGAGCGCTACGTCGTGCCCCAATCGCCCCGTGGCGACGACACCTGGCGCCCGCTCGAAACCATGCACCTCAGTTCGCAGAGCTACGCCAGGGGACTGGCCAGCTCCTTCAAGACCACCAAGTACGAACTCTGGCGCGAAATCAACCCCGGCACCGACGAATACATCCGCGTGCCCGACAATGAATTCTCCGTCGATCAGCACGGCGATCTCACCTTCCGCCGCGCCTACGGCCCCGGCACCCGCCTCTTCGTGGCCATGACCAACGAAGGCTTCAACACCGGTGGCGGACGTCCCCTCGAATCCTTCGAACGCGGCACCGGCGCCATCACCACCGACGGTTTCGACCAGGTGCTCAAACAGCCTGAAGGCACCCCCTCGGCCGATCGCTCCACCTATTTCGCCACCGTTTCCACCACCGGCGCCAACGACATCGGTGACGGCGACACCCGCGCCCTCCCCAAACGCTTCTTCCGTACCAACACCTTCACCCTCGACGGTAGCAAAAACAACTACTGGTACGGCTATGTCAGCACCGACTGGGCCAACAAAGAAAACTGGACCGGACGTTTCGTGCCCAACACCCTCGCGGCCAACTATGCCGACAACGAGCAGTCGGATGTGGTCTTCGCCTCGGTCAACGACAATACCCCCGATCCCGTCACCGGCGTCGCCGCAGAAAAGTATGGCGAATCCGCCATCCGCGACCTCTATGCCGACCAAGATCGCGTGGTGCGCAACTACATCAACGCCACCGAAACCGGACGTGCCATGGTCGCCACCCCCGGCAACCAGATTCTCCTCAAAGAGAAAGCCCTCCTCTGGGATCTTACGACCAGCACTGCCGCCGCCACCGAGCCCTTTGCCACGCGCGGCGTAGCCGACTACACCGTCGTGCAGGCCGAAGAGGGCAAACCCAACGGTACCTTCCTCCTGGCCAAACCCGCCGACAACGCCAACTACAAGGCCAACGTCGAGATGTTTGCCAAGTCCTTCGACGGCAACCGCAACAAGGCCTACGCCACCTGGCAATACTTCGGATCGCCCGTCAAGAGCGCCGATCGCAACCAGCTCCCCCTCGAGACCACCTGGGTGCGCAAGTACGATCGCACGCTCAACGTCCCCAACTCCGACGAGAAGTGGACCGACGTCGACAACGGCACCCTCGCCCAGGGACAGGCCTACGAAATCTCGCAGCCTAAGCCCGCCACCTATCGATTCATCGGCGAGCTCAACACCGCAGACTTCACCTTCCCCGTCGACGGCATGGCCTCCGCCACCAACTATCAGGACATGAACATCCTGGCCAACCCCTACACCGGAGCCATGAGCATCGACAAACTCGACTTCTCCGGCGCAACGGCGGCCGACAAGGTGGTCTACCTCTTCAACACCGGCTCGCGCAAAGACTGGATTGCCAACAGCGGTCCCACCACCAACGGCACCACGCAGGGACAATACACCAAGGCCATCCCCGCCAACCTCGCAGGACACGTGGCCGGCATGCCCAACCAGATCCCCTCGCTCTCCAGCTTCATGGTCAAGAGCACCGCGGCCGGCAACCTCAAGTATCGCTATGCCGACCTCGTCACCGCCACCGAGGAGAACCGCGCACCCCAGCGCCACTTCCACTCCCTGGCTGTCGATGTCGAAAGTGCCAAGACGGCCGACCGCCTCTGGCTCGTTCAAGCCGAAGGCACCACCGATCGCTACGACAACGGTTGGGACGGTGAGAAGATCTTCGCACCCGGCGAAGCTGCCCTCTACGCTATGCAAGATCGCAGCTACCAGGTGACCACCACCGACGCCATCGGCGAAACCAAAGTCGGCTTCGTGCCCGGCGACGGCGAGCAGAACTACAAGCTCACCTTCCACCTGGACGGCGGCGACGGCACGCAGCAATACACGCTCCTCGACAAGCGCACCGGACTCACCCGCGCCATCCACGACGGCGACACCTATGAGTTCACCGCAACCAAGGGCGATGCTGCACACCGCTTCACCATCCTCGGCAACGGCGCGAAGGCCACTGCAGACCAGCGCGGATTCCAAATCTCGGCCGATCTGCGTCGCAACTTCACCGTCAAGAACTTCACCGACGAGCCCGCCGAAGCCCTCGTCTTCGATGCCGCCGGTAAGATCCAAGCCCGCTTCAAGGTCGAACCCGGCAGCGAAAACACCGGCACCGTCGTCATGCCCGGCGCTTATGTGGTGCGCGTGTCCAACAAGGTCACCACACTCACCCAGCGCTTCGTCATGCCCTAAGGACTCCCCCTTGCTCAAAGTGCGCCCCTCCCTCGCGGAGTGGGCTCCATATCCCCACCGCTCGCACCGTGCCCCGCATGTGCGAGCGGTTTTTTTGTTCCCCTGCGCAAGTCCCGCCCGCTTTTCTGCGCCAAACGCCGCTCATTCTCGCGCCGAACTCCCGCCTTCCCGCTCCGTTCCTCCGCATTCCCGCACCAAGTTCCCACCTCCGCTCGCACATCCCCGCCGACGAGCCGAACTCCCACCTTCCCGCTCCGTTCCTTCGCCTTCGCACGCCAAGCTCCCACCTCCGCGTGCGCACCCTCCGCCTTCGAGCCGAATACTCGCTCATTCTCGCGCCGAACTCCCACCATCCCGCTCCGTTCCTCAGTCCGTCGGCACGCCCCCGCCGAGCGCGAAGGCAAAGCCCCTCATCGGCACGACGCGCCTCCCGGTGGCGTCCACACCTTCACCGCACCCGACACAAAAACGCCCCAACCTTACCCCGTCTCGGCGAAAAAACGTAACTTTGTCCACACATTCATTCTAACTTCCCCATCATCACCATGGCACAAATCACCAAACAAGAAGCACTCGACTACCACGAACAGGGGCGTCCCGGCAAAATCGCCGTCGTTCCCACCAAGCCCCACGCCACCGCCCACGACCTTTCGCTCGCCTACAGCCCCGGCGTGGCAGAACCCTGCCTCGAAATCCAGCAGCACCCCCACGACGCCTACCGCTACACCAACAAGGGCAACCTCGTGGCCGTCATCTCCAACGGCACCGCCGTGCTCGGTCTCGGCGACATCGGCGCACTCGCCGGCAAGCCCGTCATGGAAGGCAAAAGCCTCCTGTTCAAAATCTACGGTGGCGTAGACTCCTTCGACATCGAGGTCGACGAGCACGACCCCGAGCGCTTCATCCAAGTGGTCAAGGCCATCGCTCCCACCTTCGGCGGCATCAACCTCGAAGACATCAAGGCCCCCGAATGCTTCGAGATTGAAACCCGTCTCAAAGCCGAGCTCGACATCCCCGTCATGCACGACGACCAGCACGGCACCGCCATCATCTCTTGCGCCGGCCTGCTCAATGCACTCCAAGTCGTGGGCAAGCGCATCGAAGACGTCCGCATGGTCGTCAACGGGGCCGGAGCCGCCGCCATCTCCTGCGCCCGCCTCTACCTCTCCTTCGGCCTGCGCCGCGAAAACCTCGTCATGCTCGACTCCCGCGGCGTCATCTCCACCGCCCGCACCGACATCAACGAGCAGAAGCGCGAGTTTGCCACCGCCCGCACCGACGTCCACACCCTCCAAGAGGCCATGCGCGGCGCCGATGTCTTCGTCGGACTCTCCAAAGGCAACATTGTCGACGCCGATATGGTCCGCTCCATGGCCGAGCGCCCCATCATCTTCGCCCTCGCCAACCCCGTGCCCGAAATCACCTACGACGACGCCAAGGCCGCCCGCCCCGATGTGCTCATGAGCACCGGCCGCACCGACTATCCCAACCAGATCAACAACGTCATCGGCTTCCCCTACATCTTCCGCGGTGCCCTTGATGTCGCCGCCACCGCCATCAACGAGCCCATGAAGCAGGCCGCTGTGCGCGCCATTGCCGCCCTCGCCCAGCAGCCCGTGCCCGAATATGTGGCCCAGGCCTACGGCTTGAAGGAGCTCACCTTCGGGGCCGACTACTTCATCCCCAAGCCCGTCGACAAGCGCCTCATCGTCGAAGTCTCCTCCGCCGTGGCGCGTGCCGCCATCGAGAGCGGAGTGGCCCGTCGCCCCATCGAGGACTGGGACGCCTACCGCGCCCGTCTCGCCACCCTCATCGAGGAGTGACCCCCGGCGCACGGTGCTGCGCGCTGTGCCCCCCGATCTCTCCGTTCCCAACGCGAGCGGCCCGCCACTCTCGGCGCGCCGCTCGCTTTTTTGTACCCCGATGTGTCCGGGAGTTCGCCGGGTGTGGCCAAGCGTTCGCTCGGTCTGCCCGCAGCGTCCACGGCCGCCGAGGCAGCCGCCGATGTCGAGCCGTCTTCGCCCCGCAGGCTACGTCATTTCCCTTCTCTGAAAAACAGCCCACCCAAAAGAATATCGTATTTTTGCACGTGTGGGGCACCGCCGCCCCTCGGTCGAAACGTTGCCGCGCACCTACGCACGAGGCACTTGCGGACTTCGCGTGCCGAACTTCGGCAGTTGCCGATCGGTCTCGAACGAACGGCAAGAGTGTTACCTGAATTAACGATTTGGCGGTTGTAATACCGAAAAACAACCCGTGGAGGTTGTGATGTAAAGTGTAAATAATGCAATGAAAGGTGTAATTACGGCCGATGTGGTCGGATCTACGCAGATCAAAACCGAGGATCGCGGCGAATTGCCTGCGCTCATCCACGAGCTCATTGGCGAGATCGCGCAGTGCCGCCCGGAACTGAAGCTCCAGGTGGACATTTTCCGCGGCGACAGCTTCCAAGTGTGGGTCGAAAAGCCCGAATGCGCACCGCTGGTGGCCCTTCTGCTTCGAGCGGGTTTGAGAAAGTCGGCACTCCGCGCCGGCGAGCAGCAGCTGGACGCGCGCATCTCGGTGGGCATCGGCGACGTGGCTTATCGAGACGCGCAAGTCTCACAGTCCGACGGGGAAGCCTTCGTGCTTTCAGGGCGAGGGTTTGACCAATTGGGCAAGCAACAAAGACTCATCGTGCAAACTCCTTCTGAAACCACGAACGAAGAGCTTCGCGTCGAAACGGCTTTTGTCGACGACATCGTATCAAATTGGAGTGCACTCCACAGCAAAATCATGTACCAAGCCCTGCTCTATGAGACGAGTCAAGGCGAACTGGCTGAAAAGAATGGCACCTCGCAGCAAAACGTGAGGAAGAGGCTCGAAAAGGCCAAAGTGAAATTGATCAGGATGTACTTGGATCGAGTCGCATCGCTCATCATTGCCACACAAAACCAACGAAATAACCCATAATCCCCCTCCGTGAATACGATAAATGCTTTCTTGATGGTGCGTTTGCTTCTTGCGCATTTCATAGGCGACTTTTTGCTGCAGTGGACAGCCATGTGCGAGGAGAAAAAGTCGCTCCCCGCCCCCAGTGGCTGGGGCTATCAGGCCCTGCATGCCCTCATTTACGCCGCCACAGTCTATGTTTTCATCGCAGAATGGCAGTGTTGGACGCTCCCTCTGTTGGTCGGGAGCACGCACTTCGTTGTTGATGTGCTCAAAGCCTTAGCCGAGCAGCGCATGCCCCCACCTGCCGATAGACAACGCGGGGCAGACGAGGGCAACAAGCCCTTCATCGATCGCAAAAAGATGATGCTCTTCCTCCTCGACCAAATCTTCCACTTGGGGGTCTTGGTTGGGGTCTATTTCCGGCTGTCGGGAAGTCTCAATCTACCACCCATCATCGATTGGACGGCTGTCGGCACCTGCGCTTTGGCCTATCTTGTCGTGCTGAAGCCCACTGCGGTTTTCATCCAAATCTTTTTCAGTGGATTTGCCCGCACAACCGACAAAAAAAGCCTGCCGTTGGGCGGCACCTACATTGGCTATTTGGAGCGAGTCATGATCGTATCCTTCATCTTGAGCGGATGGATGGAGGGAATTGGCTACCTGCTCGCGGCAAAATCGGTGTTTCGTTTCGGAGAACTGCGCAACAACAAAGAGCTCATGCGCACCGAATACATCTTGCTGGGCACTTTCCTGAGTTTCACGGTGGCCATAATCGTTGGCTTGCTCGCTCGCCGCGTGTTGGGCGCATTCCCCTTGTGAAGCACGCGTCACAGAGCCCTTCCCCCATGCCCTTTGCTCCGCCCGCGGCGCGATTAGTCGGCCTCTTTGCGGGCATCCATCGCCGAAGCGGCACGAAGCCCGCAGCACAGCGGGCGCTCGAAGGCTCGGGCAGCGCACATGGTGTGCACACCCCACAACGCAACGCGAGAGGCACCCTCAAGGAATGAGGGTGCCTCTCGCGTTTTTGCATTGGCCCGAGGGTGTTGCGGGGCAGCGCACGGGGCCGATGGGGCGCAGACCGATGAGGAGGCCGATCACGAGCGGGAAACGGGCCTACGGGCGGAGAGCTGCAGCCCATTCGACCGAGCGGGCGGAGGGGAGTGGGCGCGGTGTCGGCTATTCGTCGTCCTCGTCTTTGCGGCGGAATAGGCTGAAGAGCGTGAAGCCGATCAGCGCGGCCAGAAAGCCCAGGCGCACCAGCGTGGCTGTGGGCGAAGGGGTGGAGGTGAAGTAAAAGACGGCAATCACCACCGCCAGAGAGAGGAGCATTTTCAGAAAGTTGGGCATAGGTCGGGGAGGGGTTTGTTGTGCGGCGCGCAAAACGGCCACCGCGATCGCTTGTTTACTCGTTTACCGGTTTACTTGTCTGCGGGTTCAGGCGTTTACTTGTCAACGAATCTGCGCGCTTGCTCGTTCGCAGGGCCACTTGTCTGCGGGTTCAGGTGTTTACTTGTCTGCGAATCTGCGCGCTTACTCGTTTGCGGATCCACTTGTCTGCGAGTTCACGCGCCGGCGCGTCTACGAATCTGCGCACTTACTCGTTTGCGGATCCACTCGTCCGCGGGTTCAGGCGCCGGCGCGTCCACTTGTCTACCGGTTCACTCGTCTACCTGCTCACGCGGCGTCACAATTGCCCGCGCACGGCAGGGAGGATCTGCGCCAGCTCCTCGACCACGCGAGCGCGTTCGAAGCCCTCGCGAATCACGGCCAGAATGGTGTCGTCGCCCGCGATGGTGCCGCAGAGGCTTTCGGGGTTGTGGGCGTCGATTTCGGTCGTGATGCTCGTGGCGTAGCCCGGGCGGGTGCGCATCACCACCAGATTGCCCGAGAACTCCATGCTCAGGAAGCCCGACGAGCGCAGAAATTGCGGCGTGTGGATCGAAGGGGCCAGCTGACGAACGTAGGACGGGTGCTCGGGCAGCACATAGCGGTAGCCCCCGTCGCCCGAAACCTTGGCTGCCTTCAGCTTCTGGAGGTCGCGAGAGAGCGTGGCTTGCGTCACTTTGTAGCCCTCTGTGCGCAGCAGTTCGAGGAGTTCTTCTTGGCTCCCCACCGAGGTGCGGTTCAGCACGAGCCGAAGCATGTCGAGTCGTTTGTCACGGTTGCCCATATTCTTGCATTGTTTGATTTTATTCGTGGCAAATATACAACCTTTTTTCTTATTTCCTGCGTCTGAGCTGCAGAATGTTCCACTTTTTTCTTGTAAACGCCCCGCTTTTTGAATTTAGTATAGGGCTTTCCGGTTTGGTATATTCGCATATTAGAGGTGATGGAGAGCATAATTTCGGCCTCACAATGGGCCGAAATGCGTATTTTGTCCTGCTTTCGTCGGCCCACGCCCTGCGTGGTGCGGTGGGCGGCGGAGGCGGTTTCATTCATTTCCTCTATTTTCTTATTTTCTTCCTATGATTTACGGCTATATCCGCGTGAGCAGCGACAAGCAGACCGTCGAAAACCAGCGCTACGAGATCCATCGTTTTTGCCACACCCACAGTATGCACATCGACGGTTGGATCGAAGAAACCATCAGCGGCACGGCGGCCTACACGCGTCGCGCCCTCGGCCGATTGCTCGGCCGCGTGGTGCCCGGCGACACCATCATTTGCAGTGAGCTCTCGCGCCTGGGGCGCAACCTCTTTATGATTATGGAGATTCTCAACCTCTGCATGACGAAGGAGTGTCGCGTGTGGACGATCAAAGACAACTATCGTTTGGGCGACGACATTCAGAGCAAGGTGTTGGCCTTTGCCTTCGGCCTGTCGGCCGAGATCGAGCGCAACCTCATCAGTCAGCGCACCCGCGAAGCCCTCGCACGCCGGCGAGCCGAGGGTGTGGTGCTCGGCCGACCGAAGGGACGACGCACCGCGCCCGAGAAGCACAAACTCTATCCCAAGCGCCGCCTCATTGCCGCCCTTTTGGCGGAGGGGGTGGCCAAGCGGCAAATTGCGCGCATCTGCCGTTGCGACCGCAACACCTTGGCGCGCTTCGTGGCCGAGGGCCGTGCCACGGCCGACTGACGGCGGGGTGTTTTTGTTCCGACGCAACGTCCCTATCTTGATGCACACGCTATCCTGCTGCGCGGTAAGCACAAGCCGAC
>ENA-OWND01000526-OWND01000526.1-metagenome-genome-assembly--contig:-NODE-526-length-26973-cov-5.677762_pt1 | contig 26973 bp, 24 predicted proteins | sample MGYA00245342_ERZ651119 | MGnify/ENA primary metagenome ERZ651119 (study PRJEB26857, sample SAMEA4031756) | metagenome | biome: human; feature: oral; material: saliva | place: Philippines | collected 2014... | reverse complement strand
TCACTCCTTACTGCCACCCCTTTCACTCGCTCCTTTTTTGCCAAGAACTCCTCTTCCCTCCACCTCCTTATTTTTCAAAGGTCTCCTCCGATGAGACGTCAAATTTTTTCCCTTTCATTTTCTGATCGGTTATAGTTAACCCAACAAAGGATTGATCGACAAATACTTATGAGAGTCGGCACCATAACGCTTATATCGAACTCGCGTTATTATAAAGACGTCGAACTGACGTTAAAAACGTTTAGGGCACTATTGTATCAAGGAGGGCTAAATTGGGAATCGAAGCAGATGTACCCTGATACCGAACGGATGCAGGACGGAGTTCGATGGAAATCCCCTTTTTTCCGGCTTTCTCTAAAGAGAACTCTTCAAAGGGTAGCAAATAGCGTGTATATGACTTCGGCCAGCTGACACCTCTTATCAATTCTTCCCCGAATCTATTCATAAACTTCACAGCCAATCGATTTTTCCCTTTTTGCAACGGCAAGCAAACGGTTAGTTCATGAGCCAGGTCTGTCTCCCGAATCAGTTCGGCAGTGATTTGTTTGCCATTGAACGTTACATATATGCCATTGCCGAAAGTCAGGTGGCATGCCACGGTCTGTTCTCTATCCGATACAATATCCTGCACCAGCAGACTGGAGCTAATCTCTCCCCAAGGCTTTTTCTCCACTTGTCCTACAGGCATTTCTTCCCACCCTTCTGGTAAGGGTAGAGGGATGGAGTCGCCTCGAAGGATATTGTCTGGAATCATACCGAATACCCCACCCACTCGCCGAACATAGGGTTTGCCCCATGACAAGCCGTCGTGCGAAATCGATACTTCCTCTGATTTGCCTCCTTCCAATGTAATTTCTCGTTCCTCCCTCCCGACAGAAAGCCGTAGTGTCTTGCCGGCTTCCATGTCCGTATATATAATAGCACGCGGAGCAGAAACCGCTTGCCACTTCATGCCCGTTATACTCTTGAAGCCCGTATAGTAGTCCCAGCAGCTATGGCCGTATATCCGAGAGCTATTGGCCATATGCAGGGGATAGCTTTGAGGTCGGCCTGCGAGCACAAAATTGTTTCTATTGAATGCCAGAGCTAACACAAGGAAAGACTCAGGCATACTTGCAGGCATTCGGATACGAACCCCCGTCTTGCGAATGTCCATATTGAGCGGTGAAGCGTTGGTCAAATTGCTCACCTCCTCCAAAAATTCTCCATTCACCGGAATGAATACCTCCTTGCCGGCCATATCCGGACGAACAAACAGATAAAGCATGGTATCACGAACCGAAACTTCGCCAAAGGGCAAGAGTTCAGGAAAAGGAGAGCGTTCCGTACCGTAAATACCTTCTCCATACATATCGAGAAATTCGCCCATGGTTCGCAGCACTTCGGATTCGTAAGGCAATATGGAGCCATTGCCTTCAGGACCGATGTTCAGCAGATAATTACCCCCACGACACACCACTCGCACCAAATCTTCGAATTTCTCGCGAGCTTTGTCCCGAATAGAGCCTCTCTCCTGCCATGAGCGATAGCCCCATGTTTCAGGGAACATAGATGCCGCCGTCTGCCAAGGAATGGCAATCGGCTCGGTAGGAAGCTCATTGTCTCCCATGACGGCAAAGTTCGCTCGGTCATTACCTAAGCGTCCGCTAACCATACAATCGGGCTGTAGCTCATGCACCAGACAATACAACTCTTCACTCTGCTTCGGCGTAAGCGATCCCATATCGAACCACAACTCGCTGACAGGGCCGTAGCCCGTGAGGATCTCTCTGACCTGACGCATATTGTATTGGTGATGTGCCGGAGTAATCCGATCAGCATTGTGATCGCTGATCGGATTGGCTTCCGGGAAATGCCAATCGATAAGAGAGAAATAAACGCCGAACTTCATACCCGAACGCTGACAAGCATCGCTCAATTCTTTCATCACATCGCGACGCGAAGGAGTGGCCTCCACGATATTGAATGGAGTCTCAGCCGAGCGATACATGCAGAAGCCATCGTGATGTTTGGAAGTAAACACGATACTCTTCATCCCTGCTTTCCGAGCTAAGGCTACTATGGCTTCGGCATTCCATCTGTTGGGGCGGAACCGCTTGGCCACCGACTCGTATTGCTTCATGTCGCGTATTCCGAAAGAGTAGATCTGTTCGCTATACCCGTTCTTCACGGGTTTTCCTTGCCAAACCCCTCCAAGCTCACTGTAGAGGCCGTAATGAATGAAAAGGCTGAATTTGTCACGATGCCAACGCTCGAAGGCTTCCGAATGTCGTTGAGCCACGAGGGATAGAGACGAGAAACAAACGGCTGCCAGTGACAGCAGGATACGGAGGAAACGGGTCTTATTCATCATTTATTTTGCAGCAGGAGTAGCCTCCTCTTTATCTTTGAGATAGCGGTAGATGGCAGCTTGTGCGCGCACCGGTTTCTCATCGCCATTGTGTTTGTAAATGTTTTTGAGAGAAGAATCGATCCGGCAAGCCTTGATATTGTCGCGAAGCTGGATCTCCAATATGTCGATAATCTCTCTTCGTAGAGCAGGATCCAGCACAGGGCAGGCAGTCTCGATGCGGTTGTATAGATTGCGCTTCATCCAGTCGGCCGAAGAGATGAATACCTCTTCTTTCCCCCCGTTGTGGAAGCACCAGATACGGCTATGCTCCAAATACATATCCACCAATCGGGTGACACGTATATTGCGACTCTGTGGCATATCGGGCACCAAACAGCAGATACCTCGCACGATCAGATCGATCTCCACACCGGCTTCGGAAGCCCGATAAAGCTGTGTGATGACATTCTTGTCCTGCAGGCCGTTCATCTTCAGGAGCATATAGCCACGCTTACCACGCTTCACGTTTTCTATCTCGCGTTCGATCAGGTTGGTAATGGCTTCACCCATGTTGTAGCGAGCCACGAGCAGACGACTGAAACGTGCCGGTTCGGGATCTCCGTCCAAAATGCGGAAAAGGCGGTACACATCATGCACAATGTCCGTATTGGCAGTCATCAGCGTAGTGTCGGAGTAAATGCGAGCAGTGGTCTCATTAAAATTCCCCGTAGAGAGCAAAGCGATGCCTTGCGGACGTTCACCGGCCGGTGTATGATAGAGGATGAGTGCCGTTTTGGCATGGACTTTCAGCCCGGGCATACTGTAAACAATCCGAATCCCCGAACGGCGCATACGCTCTGACAAACGCAAATTGTTTTCCTCATCGAATCGGGCTTTCAACTCCACGAAGACAGACACTTTCTTTCCACTCTGTGCAGCCGCTTCCAATGCACTGATAATGGACGAATTTTCAGCTACGCGATACTGTGTAAGGCGTATTTCCGACACATCCGGTGAGATGGCCGCTTCCATCAGCAGACGCACGACATAGTCATACGTATAGTAAGGCACATGAATCAGGTAGTCCTTCCTACGAATGCCTTCCATCAGAGAGGGGGCCTGCTCCAAATGCTTCGAGAGGAGAGGCTCCGGCGTGAGTGTCTCCAGTCTGGGGGCAAACGGATTGGGCAGCATAGCCAGATCTTGCAGATTGACGTAGTTTCCACTCCGAATCGCCTCCTCCGGATCGATGTCGCACGAACTGCAGATGTATCGCAGCACCTCGTCGGGCATGCGCCCGTCATACATGAATCGCGTAGGAGCACCGAGCTTGCGAGTCTTCACCTTCTTGCGGATCTCTCCGGGCAGATCTTCAGGACGCTGTGCATCCAACAACAAATCGGCATCGCGCGACACTTTGATCGAATAGCTGTCCATCACCTCGTATCCGGGGAAGACGACATCCAAGTGCTCTTTGATAATATCTTCCAGAAAAGAGTAGTAATAAAATGTGTCGGTCTGGAGCCGTGGCAGCTCTACGAAGCGAGGAAGGCCATCGGTAGGCACATTGAGCAGTGCATAGCTGTAGGCCTCATCCGTCTCTTTTTCTTTGAGCCGAACAGCCAGATATACCCTACCCGAACGGATAAATGTACGCACCTTGCTCGGCAGCAACAGCATCGGATAGAGCAGAGGGAAAATCTCCTCGTGGAAGAAACGACGCAGGTAGGCTTTATGATCCGGATGAGTGGGGGCATGCGTACGCAGTCGGATACCGTGTTCCTCCAAGGTGGGCAGGATCTGATCGTAAAAAATCCGATAATACAGTTCGTCCTGTCTGATTACAGTCTCCCGAATAGCTTGCAGGATATGAGCATCCGCATCGGAATCCTCTTCGGCTTCGCTCCTGTCGCGCCGTTTCTGTAGGACGGCCTGATGATAGGCCACCCGTACGGTATAGAACTCCTCCAGATTGGAAGAGAAGATGGACAGGAACTTGATCCTGTCGTAAACCGGCAAAGTCCGGTCGGCAGCCTCCATCAACACGCGTTCGTTAAAGGAGAGCCAACTCATATCGCGACGAAAAAAAGGATATGCAGATACGTCCACAGTGCTACTGATCGTTTATTGTTATTGATGATCGAAGTCGTCGATGCACAGAGCCACAAAAACTTATGGTCTCAAGATCAACAATCTATCAAAGATAGAGAATTTCGCGCAAGCCGATGGAGAACCCTAAAGGAATTTTCACGTCCTCCCCAGAAGAGAAGTTTATTCCATCTCCTCCGAATAGTCCTGGAACAGGAAGTCATTGTAGGGGAAGCGCGTGATATGGATTGCCTTAGCTCTCTCGTACAAAAGAGCTTTCAGAGCATCCATCCCGGTGCCTTTCTTCGCCGAGACGAACAGGCAGTCATTCCCGAGTTTGGCCATCCAGGTCTGTTGCAACTCCTCGGCACTTATGTTCTCTTTTGTTCGGGGAGTAAGGTCGTCTTCGTCTTTGGGTGTGAAAGAGAACGCATCGATCTTGTTGAAGAGAAGAAGCATCGGCTTTTCTTCTCCTGCCGTTATCTCCGCCAGAGTCTGGTTCACCACCTCTATTTGCTCTTCGAATGCCGGATGCGACATATCCACCACGTGCACCAACAAATCCGCCTCTCGTACCTCATCAAGTGTACTTTTGAAGGATTCGACCAACTGTGTGGGCAGCTTGCGGATAAACCCGACCGTATCGCTCAGCAAGAAAGGCAAATTGTCTATGATCACCTTGCGCACCGTCGTATCCAACGTGGCAAACAGCTTGTTTTCGGCGAAGACCTCACTTTTGGAGAGGACATTCATCAACGTACTCTTCCCGACATTCGTATAGCCGACCAAAGCAACGCGTACCATCTTGCCACGGTTCTTGCGCTGCACGGATTTCTGCTTGTCTATGTCCCTTAGTTCTTCTTTGAGCCGAGCTATTTTGTCCAAGACGATACGGCGGTCTGTCTCCAACTGCTTTTCTCCCGGACCTCTCATGCCGACACCGCCTCGCTGCCTTTCGAGGTGGGTCCATAGCCCCGTCAGTCGAGGCAGCATATACTGGTACTGCGCCAGCTCTACCTGCGTTTTGGCATGAGCCGTCTGTGCCCGTCGGGCGAATATATCGAGGATAAGACCCGTACGATCGAGGATCTTGGTCTGAAGTTCTTTTTCGATGTTGCGCAGCTGCTTGGGCGACAGTTCGTCGTCGAACACCACCATACCGATCTCGTTCTCCTGCACATAGGCGCGTATCTCATCCAATTTGCCTTTGCCTACAAAGGTTACGGAATTGGGCTGATCCAGTTTCTGGGTGAAGCGGGCTATCGGCTGCGCTCCGGCTGTTTCGCACAAGAAAGCCAACTCATCGAGATACTCTCGCACTTGAGTTTCCGATTGCTGAGGGGTAATCAGTCCGACAAGGACGGTAGGCTCGGTTCGTGCCTCCGATATGATAAATTCTTTCATGAACACAAACTTACGGAAAAGGCAGCAAAGGATAATCTGTATATTTGTCGCTCAGAACCAAGGGAATGACTCTTTCCGATGCTGATTGAAACCGATTTTTTCTTATCCAACCGCTCCGACTCTCTCGTTTTGGACGTCCGCTCTCCGGAAGAATACCGCCGCGGACATATTCCGGGCGCAGAGAGTTTCCCCCTATTTTCGGATGCGGAACGAGCCGAAGTAGGTACGCTCTATGTGAGACACAGTCGCCAGGCGGCCGTAGAGCGAGGATTGGAGTTCGTTGGGCCGCGTATGGCCGAGATGGTGCGAGAAGCTCGCTCCCTTGCTGCCGGCAGAGACATCATCCTCTACTGCTGGAGAGGAGGTATGCGAAGCGAGAGTGTCGCTTGGCTGCTATCCGTAGCCGGACTTCGCATCCGTCGTCTCCGTGGCGGATACAAAGCATACCGCCGGCATTTCCCCGATATTCTGAAGCTTTACCCGTGGCGTTTCATCGTCTTAGGCGGTTATACGGGATCAGGGAAAACTCCCATCCTGAACGAACTCTCCCAAATGGGGGAACAGGTGATCGATCTGGAAGGATTGGCCAACCACAAAGGGTCTGCCTTCGGAGCCTTGGGGCAAGAGCAGCAGCCGACCACCGAGCATTTCATGAATCTCTTGCACGATGCTGTCTCCGCTTGTGATCCAGGCCGTCCGATATGGGTGGAAAGCGAGAGCAAGACTATCGGGCGCGTATTTCTTCCGGACGATTTCTACAAAGTCATGCATCAAGCTCCTTTGATCGAGCTGTCTGTCCCCCGTCCCGTACGCATCGCCCATATTGCCAAAGAGTACGGCGTGTACGATGTAGAGGCATTGGCAAACTCTTTCGAGCATATCGCTCGCCGGATGGGAGGAGCCGCTACGACACAAGCCATAACTGCCCTCAAGGAAGGACGTCTGGAGGAGGCCGTATCCTTGGCTCTCGATTACTATGACAAGGCCTATGCACACTCGCTGGCTGAATTCAGGGAAAGCTCCTCTGCTCGACTGGCAGTAGAAACGGATACACCTCACGAAACAGCCATCAAACTGCTGGAACTATCTCATATAAAAGGTTTACAATCATGAAAGTGGTGGATACTCGGGGGAAACTCTGCCCCCTCCCCCTTATTTTACTCAAGAAAGCCGTCGACGGCACCCCCGTCGGAGAAGAAATCTCCGTAATGACTGACAATGAAACGGCAAAATGCAACCTGCGCGATTATATCGGCGAACTGGGAGCCGTCGCCATCGAATCCGAAGAGGGCGACTATACAACGCTCACCTTTCGGGTATCGACCCATATCGAAGAAGCGGCCCCGACTTCCTGCCCGGCCGAGCATCCGCACGCGGTGGCACAAGGCGACTACCTCATCGTGGCCAAAAGCAATCGGATGGGCACCGGAAATGACGAATTGGGTAGCATCCTGATGCGCGCTTTCGTCAATGCCATCGGAGAGCTCGATCGACTTCCTTCGCATATCATCCTTTACAATACGGGGGTGCTGCTGGCCGTCGAGGGCACGGACACGGCCGAAACACTGGCCGAACTGAACAAGAAGCACGGCATCCCCATCATCGTATGCGGCACCTGCGCCGACTACTATGAAGTGAAAGACAAACTACGCATCGGTACCATCTCCAATATGTACCGGATCATGCAGCTTCAAGTAGCCACACGCCACATTATCTATCCTTGAGAAACTGCTCATCGAACAATTGGTATATCTTTGTTCGCGGACATTTTCCGTCCATGCGAACCCAATACCCTATGAATCGGGAGGAGAATGTCACATGAAGAAAAGAACAAGAACACTCACAAAAAAACGAATAACAGCTTATGTTACGAATTGGAAAAACGATCTTCGGACTCATAGCACTGACCATTCTCTTAGGGTCATGCTGGTCCAAGAAGAACGACTTGGGTCATGACATCCCGTCTCAATTGGTTTGTCGCTTCACGGAAGGAGTACTTACCGAACCGGCAGATAACAGTATAAACGTAAGTCCAACAGCATTCTTCTCCAAAGATACCGTAAGTATTCACCACATGGTCTCCAATGCTTTTGGCTCTTTTGTAGCCCTACCCGGTAGCCAGAAACCAAAGCTAAAAAAAGGGGTATGGTACAAGATGGAGATTTATCTTTTCGATCAGGAAAATAATCGCCTTAACCCGCAATTCTTTCAGCCCGATCAGATCGAGATACATCAGTTTTTCTTCAACCTGATTAGCAACGGCACAGAAGTTCCGAAAGGGATCACCTATTACTACTCAGATGTCATTAATGGCCAATTGCTTGAGACCCCCGTCGGATTTACCGGTTATATTCGAGTAAACAAAGACATGGAGGCTCCTGAACTACGCCTAATGCTTGTGCATTTGAAAACCGGCAACAAATACGAAGCTGATGGGAAGCCGAACCCCTTCGACAAGCCAAGTCCACGTGTACTTGAATTTGGAGATTTTGCCGCCTTCATAGGCATTGAAATAAAAAAATAAACATTGTTTTCCCCAAATAAATAAGGAGTAACTCTTTTTTGCCCCTACCTATACGACACCTGCCAAGTTCTGTCACAGACCGGGCCGGTGTCTTCTTTTTATCATACCCGGAAAAGGCCTTTTGGGGCCTGCGTTTTATATACAAACCGTTTACGATCTATATATTTATTGAAAACGATTTATATATAAATTGGAAACGATCTATATATAAATCGAAAATGGTTTATATACAAATCGTCAGGCACTCCTCTAAAAAGCAAATACCGATCTGCAAAAGGCTGTTGTCTCGTCTTTTTTACCTAGCCGGCCTCACTCTTTCAAGCCCTTATTTAGAATGATTCCAAGCTCGCCTTCATTGTTGAAAACTTTTTTTGGCTGTCTTTTACCCTCAAAACTCATTCTTTCCACACCCATCACAGGCCGACATTCAGGCCGACATCACAGAGCAGCATAAAAAGCCAAGAAGAAAAGGATCCCAAAACACACAAAATCAAGGAGATCCTCCTTGTGACAAGGAAAAAATATATTTCCTTTGCAGCAAAATATCATCAATAATTGGTCATGAAACATTTATTATTCACACTTTTGCTTTCCCTTCTGGGGTGCTTGGGAGCGAAAGCACAGCAGACACTCTCTTTTGTTTATGATGCATCTGGCAATCGGGCTGCAAGAGTTATCATTATGAGTTCCATAATTGCGACAGGTGAAGAGCCGAGCGAAGAAGATGAAGCAGTTCAGACTGAAGAAAATCTATTATGCCAAAGTGCTAAAATGATTTTATAAGAGAGAGAGGATATTCATCGTGGCAGTACTTTTGCACTAATGGGGAATTACCAACAGATGTAATTGCATTTTGTGTTGACAAAAAAAGAAAACGACATGAGGAAGTTATTTTTAATAGCATGCTTAGAAATGTTTATGTTCGGCTGTTCTCCTATTCTCAAAAGTAACTCTAACGATAATAATATGAGTTTGGGACAAATACACGAACTGCAAGTGCATAATTTTTCGCAAATTCCAAAGGATTTGCTGGAAAATATGGATAAAATGGGCGTGGACAATTCGTCAATACTCAATGAATATGAGGGGAGATATTTTAATTTTATTTTCAATATAGACCCTCAGGTTTTTAATCTTGTCGGGAAAAAATTCGGCTTTTTGGAAAGCAAAATAGATTATTTCAATGATACACGCTCCTCTGACCGTAATTTTAAAACAGTTGGAGGTAGTAGTTTATATATTTTCGATGCTAATCAAAAAGAGGAAAGTGGCGGATATGATGCTGCTATTACTTATTGGAACAAATCTTTACTTCCGACAAAAGAAGTCGTTAAAAGACTAAGCAAGAAGCATTAAGTCAGATTTTTTTCTTTATAAAATCCCTGACAGATGTTTACGTATTTATGAATGATATGGAGACCGTGGTAGCAAAGATTATTTTTGGAGTAGGTAAAGATGGTTTTGTCTATGTGCGGGTCAATTCCGGACAGTGGAAGTTGCATTATATCTATCGCGATTATCAAGGCAGCGTGACGGATATTACCGATGCCTCCGGCACGGTGGTACACCGCATGCGATACAGCCCATGGGGAAAATTGCTGCATACGGACGGTACACCTTATACCCGAAGCGAAGAGTTGTCCACCGACTATGACCGACTGCTCCTGCTCGGACGGGGCTATACAGGGCACGAGTATCTTCCCTGGTTTGGATTAGTCAATGTGAATGCCCGACTGTACGACCCTGCTATCGGACGCTTCCTCTCGCCGGATCCCTATGTGCAAATGCCGGACTTCTCTCAAAACTTCAACCGCTACAGCTACTGCCTCAATAATCCCCTCAAGTTTACGGATCCTAGCGGAGAATTCTTTTTTTCTTTCCTTATTCCCGGATTAGGAACTTTTATTGATGCTGCATGCTGGGGTGCTGTAATCGGTGGAGCCACATATACGGCAAGCGTAGCAATGAGTTCCGGCGGCTTCAGTAATTGGAATTGGGGGGACTTTGGAAAGTCACTAGGAATCGGAGCCTTTTCCGGTGTTTTCACGGCAGGCATTGGGAGTGCTTTCGGAGCCGTGGGGAGTATGGGGGGTCTCGGCGAATTAGGACGTGCTTTCTCCCATGGTATAGCCAACGGGATGATTTCCGGAATTGGTGGGGGAAATTTTTTGTCCGGATTCGCAGCCGGAGGCTTAAGTTCTTTGGCCGGCTCTGCTTTTCAGATCTATGGGGGCAATTTTGCCGATAGCCACTTTGGGACTTATATCTTCTCAGGGGCAGCTGGCGGAATAGCAGCAGAGTTAACGGGTGGTAATTTTTTGCAAGGGGCTGCTATCGGATTGATGACTGCCGGATTGAACCATTTACAACAAGGAATAAATAAGCTGATTTATAATAAAACATTCAATCGAATAGGTTATGTTCCTTTAGATGAAAAAGCAGGCTATCAAATGGCTAATTATAAAATGAGGTTAAGAATTTGGGTAAATAGAGAAAAACAATTGTCAATCATGGCTGAATCTTATAACACCCCTGTAGATGGAGAAGTGGTTGCAAAAGCCAATGCGACATTATTTGTTAACAACAAGCAAGCAGCAACACAAGCGTTATTGTTAAAAAGAGATTATATTTATCCTATGGGGGGATTGAAACCTCTAGGGGAGGCGTGTTTTCAGGTTCCGACAAGTGGCAATATTTCCATCAATTTTCGTGGAGGATGGACTGTTTACATGCCCGGTGGAGCAGTTGTGCCAGTCTTTCATCCAATATTTGCCCCTGTTTCAATAAACATCAATCACAAAATTGTCATATACTAAAAAATCATGATTGTGAAAATGAAGTTACTTATTTATTCATTCGTTATCTCATGCCTGTTGCTTTTGAGTTGCAATTCGAAAGCGGAAAAGGATAATTTTAATACGCAAGTACGACAATTAAACGACAGTGCTGTTGCAATCGGCTCATTGGGAGACACTGCAAAAATCATGGTTGCAATCGAATTATTGAATAAGGTCATTGCTATGAAGCCTGATTACTATTCAGCTTACTGGAATAAGTTGACATTTCAATATCGTTTAGGATTAATGGATGATGCTTTTGCTACATTAAAATCAATGGAACAGATTAATCCTGAAAATCCTGACTTAAAAACAATGATTGGCGCCTTTCTCGAACAAAACAAAAAAGATTCAATACAAGCAATGACAAAATATAAGGAGGCAGATTTGTTGTATAAAAACATCCTTGACACTATTAGCCCCAATTGCTTATCATATCAGTCTACAATGATTAATTATATATTGAATCTCAAATTATTGGGCGAAAACTTTGACGCAGACAGTATTCTATACTCACCCACTCAAAACGACTATTATGGCAAGGAAGAGATATATGAAGCATTTAAGCAATTCGCAGAAAACAATCTTATGAAAAAGACACGAGAAGAATTGGTTAAAATGGTCTCGCTATCGAGCGGAAGGGATATACTCTTAGTCAACTAAAATCTCTTAATTTGAAATATTCAGAACACCAAATAATTTTCCCGGAAATCATTTGTGTGTAATTTGTTTATAATTATATCTGCAGACAAATAATTACGCTTCTATGAATGAAATGGAAACCGTGGTAGCAAAGATTATTTTTGGAGTAGGTGAAGACGGCTTCGTCTATGTGCGGGTCAATTTCGGACAGTGGAAGTTGCATTATATCTATCGCGATTATCAAGGCAGCGTGACGGATATTACCGATGCCTCCGGCACGGTGGTACACCGCATGCGATACAGCCCATGGGGAAAATTGCTGCATACGGACGGTACACCTTATACCCGAAGCGAAGAGTTGTCCACCGACTATGACCGACTGCTCCTGCTCGGACGGGGCTATACAGGGCACGAGTATCTTCCCTGGTTTGGATTAGTCAATGTGAATGCCCGACTGTACGACCCTGCTATCGGACGCTTCCTCTCGCCGGATCCCTATGTACAGATGCCGGACTTCACGCAGAACTTCAACAGGTATGCGTACGCTTTCAACAACCCGATGAAATTCGTTGACCCCGATGGTGAAATAGCTTGGTTTATCCCTGTTATTATTGGTGCAGTTGTTGGCGCTTACACAGGCGCTTCTATACAATCGGGAACGGCTGCATTTTGGAATTGGAAACCTGATGCATGGAAAGGAGCTATCGCAGGAGCAATAGTTGGAGCTACTCTCGGTTATGGCATTTCGGGAGCAATAGGAGCCACTGGCATGACAACGGTGGCTGCCAATGGTGTAACCGTTGCCACGAAATCGGCAGGCTTGGTAAGTTCAATGTTGAATAGCGGAACTATTAATATCGCAATGAATGCCTTCGGTGAAGGTTGGGACGGTGCTTGGAAAGCAGGAGTTGTCGGGTTAGCCACAGGTGCTTGGAACGCTTCAGGCGGCTTTGGAATGGTAAAAGGTTTTGAGGCTACATCAGATATTGGAAAATTAGCAGGCAAATTGGGTTATCAAATGATTGGAACGGCTGGAAATTCGATAGGCAATAATTGGGCACGAGGAGAAATCCATTTTCAAAAGTAACGTTGGGTGTTGGACCTGTTAATCTAACTCTTGGCAAAGGACAAAAACTATTACAATGGAAGAATAATTTAGGAAACATTGCTACCAATGCTTTTGGTTTAGGCAACTTAGCTTTTGGAGGAAAAGCTAAGTTTGATTGGAAAAATTTAGCGTCTGTTTATACAGGAGGTTTAATGGAAAAGATGGGAGGTGCATGGGGGCCATATTCTGTAATGGGACCGGATGGATGGACACAGCAAAGTTTGCAACACGAAATGCATCATATCTGGCAATCAAGAGCTTTTGGAGACACTTTCTTACTTCATTATGGGCTACACGGATTTATCGCTTCAATACAGGGTAAAAGCCTCATTGATTTTATTTTCGATAGGAATTACTTTGAAGCTCAAGCTTATGGTCTCTACTGGTTTAATCCTTAATTAATTATTTAAATATGAAAAAGATTTTTTTGCCATCATTATTTACCATTCTACTTATATCTTGTGATCCTCATGTTTATAACATAGAGATTGACAACAGTGGATTAAAAAAAGAAATCGTTTTTGATTGCGGTAAAGTTGATATATCTGCTAATATAATTGGATATTCACAAGTTTGTATATTTCAAAAATTTAAACCAATCTATCCTATTTCAATTAATCCTAATGAATTGAAAGCATCATATAAAAACCAGATACTAACAACAACTATTTCTTTGAATGGAAACATTATAAAAAACGCAATGAGCTTTTCTGAAGAAAGCACCATTAATATTGTAATTAACCATTCGAAAATCAATAACGGAGACACCATTAAACTTAATATCGACAAATTCATCGCCTGTAAAGGAGAAATATTGCAAATTAGCGATATAAATCTTATCGCCACTAATAAAAAATAGCTTTATAAAAACAGATATAATTATGAAAACAAAAGCTTTAGCGGTGTTGTTTTTTTGCTTTTTTGTATTTCTTGTGATGTGTCGACACCTTTTGTAGTACAAGGAGAAAGGGAGTATATTTTATCCAGTGACTGTGGAACAATGGTAATAAGTGGCTCTTCATTCTCTACGGGAATGCTTATACGTTGTGAATTTAATGGTAATTATGTTGTTAATACGGAGTTATTGAAAATAGAACCAACTTCCGGTGAAGACACAATTACAAATATTCGTTTTCGACTAAACAGCGTAGAATTAACAGGGAAGGAAATCAAAGCCAAAAGAGGAGATATAATAACTCTTTCGTGCAATTTACAATCAACTGTACCATATCAAAAAAACAAGAGGGATGATATTAATTTTACCTTCAAATTTCATCACTTGTGAGGAAAAGTCTATCATAAGCGATACGATACGAATACAGTTAAAGAATTAGTAAATAGTCATTCCGCAAAGGGGCTTTTTAAGGGATGACTATATAGAAATTCAGATTTTCTGCACACAACACAGGCAGAGATTCAGATCGATATAAAGCGGTATCACAGAGTAGCAAAAAATGCCAACGAGCAAAATCCAAGAAGAAACGAATCTCCAAAACAAGAAATCAAGATTATCAGCCTTGTAAAAGCGAAAAATTTGTTTCATTTGCAGGAAGCTAATCATAACAAAAAAACAGCAAAGAATCGAAGAGAGGGCAATAAAATTCCATTGCCTTTAGTTTGAAAAGATATGGAGACCGTGGTAGCAAAGATTATTTTTGGAGTAGGTGAAGATGGTTTCGTCTATGGTTCGAAAGACCGGCCGGATGTCTGCCCTGTTTGTGGGAACAGGATCAAAGATGTTTACGATCTACACTATAGGCTGAACAGGAAGTCGACCTTTATGTACACGTATGACGGCTACAATATAGTATCGCAACCCTTCAAGGATTTTTGCGTCGCAAATGGCTATCAGGGACTGTCCTTTACCGAACTAACGCATTATCCCGGCTATTACTTCTTTTCTGCGGAGAATGTATTCGAACTGGATCCCAATAAGATAACCTTCAGCGGTCATCATGACTGTTGTGGCTCTGCTGATTCTGTTTCATCTCCGCTCGACTCTAAAAAAGATGGTTTTGAAATAGAATCCAATGATTTCATCTGCCGATCGGATGTCAGATTCGGGGATAAGGGCAAAAAGTTTTTTCTTATCATTGTCGGCCTCGAGACAGAAAAGAAGATGAAGGAGTTCAGACTGAAGAAAATACACTACGTCAAAGTAGCAAAATGATTTTATAAGCACTGCTTAAAATATTTTCTTCAAGTTAAATACTGATGTTGGGAAAGGATCTTGCAATGATAGATATAAGGTAAAAGAATAAGAGCATGGCAAAGCGAATAATCACGAGGATAGAGGACGTTTTTGAAGTCCAATTGGATAATTGCAAGAAGTACTTTCAGTACATCGCAAATGACATGACACAGCTCAACAGTAGTGTAATACGTACTTTTGTGGAAGAATACCCCTTAGACTATTCTCCGATCTTAGAAAATATTACCGCGGGTAAGGTTGATTTTTATGCACATACAGTCCTCCGATGGGGTATTCAGTCGGATTTGTGGTATAAAGTTGGTCGGATCAGTTTCGAAGAAGACGTGAACGTCCTTTTTAGAACCTACGATGAAGATGGTTATGTCCCTGTATCCAAACGTTGGTTGGTGTGGAAAATTAACCAGCCAATGAAGTTTGTTGGTGAACTCAGAGGAGAAAATCGGAATGCAGAAATAGGCCTTGTAATAAACCCTGATGAAATCTTTGAGAGGATAAAGAGTGGAGCATACAAAACTCGCTTTCCATGTTTTTAATAAGCAGTATAAATATCATCTATTTTACCGGCAAAAAGATAATTCATTGAAAAAAAACAAAGAAATTGGAATGAAAAGATTACATTTCATTTTAGCTACACATTAAACGGATTGAGGTAATTATGAAGAAGATGTTTTTATTTCTATTGCTAAGTGCTATGTTTGTTCCTGTTTCAGACAGTCAAACTTTAATTCAACAGATTGAAAATGCATACAACACTCTTGATTCTGCTTCCTATATTGAAGATATAATATTATCATATAGAGGTGATTGGGTGATAAGGCATAAAGGATATGAAGAAAGAGTAGATTTATTAACTGCACTTAATTATCTTGATTCCATTCCAAGACAAAAACAAATCATTGACAGCCTTTGGGAAAATCTAACGCTTCGTTCAAAAACTACGATAGAAGAACAAATCAATGAATTTAGCGATATCGTAAGAGCAACAACACCTGTCTATATTTTGAATTTAATACCGCAAGACAAACAAACATTACAAGTAGATACAGGGAAATTACCCTTTAATCTTTTCTATTTAGGCAAACACTCAAAAAATAATTTTTATGTATTTGTCCATAACGGAGAATATGCTTATGGCCAAGATACCTATCCTACTGTTTCAAGGCCAATAGGTAAGAATATTCGCAAAGTGCTTCGTAAAATTATGCGGAAACAGCCCAAATATTTATTGTTCTGTCCAGAATTGGAAGAGATGAATACAATCCTTTATGTACTAAATGATAAGATATATGTTTACAGAGTTGCACAAATGAAAGAATACGAGTTGAGCGATTATTTTAAACACTTCCCTCGTTGAAATTGTAGTACACCTCAAAGGAGGGGATTGTTCGAGGTTGCGCTATTTTGGGACTTTATATGTTTTTACTCTGTCTCAAAAAAAAGAATCAGGTGGTTATGATGCTGCAGTCGTACACGGAAGCAAGAAGTTGAATACCTCGCAGGAAGTAACGAGAAAAATTAAACGCCACACAAGAACAGAATCGGGGACTAGGGCCGGGGGCATAGGGAATGGTTATTTTCCCGCTCATGGGGATTTCCTGCGCCAAAAGTTATATCTTTGTGATGAACCAATCAGCGTGGAAGGATTTGTAATGCTTGCAACCACGAGAAAAAATGCTAAAACATTTCTTCTTAGAAAGCTCATCGACAGCTATTCTCCAATGGAGTGTGCAAGCCCTTCTGTGCGAAGGAAGTTTTACAAATTAAAAGCATAAAGATATGAGCTATCTATTCACATCCGAATCGGTGTCGGAGGGTCATCCTGACAAAGTATCCGACCAAATATCCGATGCCATCCTCGACCAATTTCTGGCTACCGACCCTGACTCCAAAGTGGCCTGCGAGACACTCGTAACCACCGGACAGGTAGTCTTGGCCGGCGAAGTCAAAAGTCGTTCGTACGTAGATGTACAGGAGACAGCGCGTCGTGTCATAGAAAGAATCGGCTACACTAAAAGCGAATACGGCTTCGATGCTCGCAGCTGTGGGATCTTCTCCAGCATTCACGAGCAGAGTGCGGACATCAACCGCGGAGTCGACCGATCGGATCGATCCGAGCAGGGAGCCGGAGACCAAGGTATGATGTTCGGCTATGCCACGAACGAGACGGAGAACTACATGCCCCTGACAGTGGATCTGGCACACCACCTCCTCTACGAATTGGCCGCTATCCGCAAGGAGCCTTCTTCTCCGATGCCTTATTTGCGCCCTGATGCCAAGAGCCAAGTGACGATCGAACATGACGATGAAGGCAGACCCGTCCGGATAGACACGATCGTGATTTCCACCCAGCATGACGAATTTGTCCAAGCATCGGACGGTATTTCAGAAGCAGAAGCCGACCGGATGATGCAGGAGCGCATCCATCATGACATAGCTACCATACTGATCCCCCGAGTGAAAATGCTGTACAAGCCGGATATCGCAGCCCTATTCGACGAAAAGGTACGCCTATTCGTCAATCCTACGGGTAAGTTTGTGATAGGAGGGCCACATGGAGACACGGGCCTGACGGGACGAAAGATCATCGTGGATACTTATGGAGGCAGGGCTTCTCATGGCGGAGGAGCATTTTCCGGCAAAGACCCGTCCAAGGTAGATCGCTCCGCGGCTTATGCAGCCCGACACATAGCCAAAAACATGGTGGCAGCGGGCGTGGCCGACGAAATGCTTGTACAGGTAGCCTATGCCATCGGTGTAGCAGAGCCGGTAAGCATATACGTTAATACGAAAGGCCGGAGTCATGTGGCTCTATCGGATGGCCAAATAGCGGAGAAGATCAAGAAGATTTTCGATATGCGTCCTTACGCCATCGAGCAACGACTGAAACTCCGCAATCCGATATACGAAGAGACCGCAGCATACGGCCATTTCGGGCGCGAACCCTACGAAGCATACAAAACCTTTGTCGATGAGCACGGAACGGAACAGATGCGAATCGTGGAGCTGTTCACCTGGGAAAAGTTGGATTACGTAGATAAGATCAGGGCCGAGTTCGGTCTGTCGTAATCACAGCCTGCCTCCTTTTATCGCAAGACAAAGGCTCTGCCATTGACTTCGCTTTCTTGCTTTACTAAAGCTTGGCAGACAGAAGTCGTTTGTCCCTTTCTTAAGGAATGCAAAGAGGAAGTTTATTCTACCGGTTTTTCACTTCATCAGCTACAAAGACGACCAACGGGGCAGCAGAGGATAGATAGATCGTATCGCTCACTGCCTCGTTGAGCGTTCCGCACCACAACTCCGGCAGAGTGGTATTGCGAAGCTGCCATTTCAGCCCTTCGGCCGTGACGGCTGATCCGCTGAAACTGAATATAGAAATTTGTCTCCCTCGCTCCACTTCTATGCGAGCCTCCCCGTTAAAAGCCAAAAAACATCCGTAATCCGTAGGCATCACGATCTTTTCGAAAAAGCGGGTATATCCGGGCAGAAGTGCCAGATTGCCGACAAAATGATCTTCACGACGCCCCGATGTCCCCAGCAGACAGACCTCGCGAGGGGAATAGGTCTCGGCAGAGAATGTAACTGCCTTCGTCAGATCATTGGTATCCTGCTCGTCTATGCGATGTAGTTTTTCTGCAGGCAAAATATGTCGCGAGGCTGTAAAAGAATCCAAGTCGCCCACTACTGCATCCGGCTCTGCACCATAGTCCAGCAAATTCTGTATGGCTCCATCGCAACAGACGATGGTACCTTCAGGATGCTCCGATGCTCGCCGGAGGATAGCAAGGGGGAGGATTTTACGGGGAAATTCCCCCTTAGCCAGAATAACAAAAAGCGGAGCTGTCTCCGGAGTAAGCGAGGGAAAGAAAATCATAGGTCGATGCTGATTGTGGCCTGTCGTTGCATCTTGCGCCACCGGAAATATCCCAGAACGGACATAACGGTATTGACGGCAAAGACGACAGTGGTGATATGGTCGCCGGATTTATAGAAAAGGGATAAGCTGATGATATTGGCTACGAACCAGCACACCCAGTGCTGGCGGATGCGACGCGCCAACCAAATCATCCCGACAAAGCTGATTACAGTGGCAAGCGTATCGGCCCACGGCACAAGACTATCCGTATAGTGGGACAACACATAGAACATCGGGAGAAAAGCCACCGTAGCCGCAGCAAGGCTGATCCACAGGACACGCGGGGAGATGGATACGATGGCACCCTCTTCCGTCCCTTCGCGGTGGCGAAGCCACATCACCCAGCCGATAATACTGGTGATCAGATAGTAGACATTGATGAGCACATTGCCGTAGAACTGCGCCTCGATCGAGAGATAAATGTAGAAGAGCGGCAGGACGATCCCCACAGGCCACAGCCAGACACTCGCCTTATATTCGAGATAGACCCAAATAAAATTGACGAGTGCTGCTGCCAGCTCGATGGGATGAGCCACAATGAATTGGATCACCGCTGTCATCATCGGATTAGAAATCGATTGTCAGACTACCCAGTGCATTAAATCCGGCCTGAGGATAATAACGCAGATCGGCATATGCACTTAGTTCTCCGGATGCCTGTACGTAACCGGCATCGTAGATGTAGGCATTGGATGCATACATGAGGTTGAAGAGATTGTTGAGCTGTACGCCCAGTGCCACTCTCTTAACGAAGTGAACCGGCAGCACATAGCCGAGGCGGAGGTCGTTCACCCAATAGGAGGGGAGCATGCGATCGCTGCGCTGTGTATTGTCCAGATATTGCTTGCTGACGAAGCGGCTCGTCCAAGCCATTTCGAAACCGGCATGAGAGAGGGTAAGCATGCTGCCGGCAATGACATTGGGCGAGTAGGCTATATCCGTGCTTTCGAGCGTCTCCTCCTTGAGTTCGAGCCAGTTGTAGTCCGCATCATATACGGATGTATATTGTACGTAGCGGTCGATTTTGTTGCGACTCATAGTGAAAGAAGCATCCCAACGCAGCAAACGAGGAAGGATCTGCCAACCGAGAGTCAGCTCCAGTCCCATACGGTAGCTGTCGGGGACGTTGCTTGTGAGCATCTGTCCCACATCGCTCAAACGGCCATCCAGCACGAGTTGGTCCTTGTATTGCATATAATAGAGACCTACTCCGGCCGACAAGAGAGGCGAAGCATAGCGGTAGCCCAGCTCATAGTCGATCAGTCGCTCAGGCGTAGGATACTGTCCTATTCCGGCTTCGGTGTAATTGGTTCTGTTAGGCTCGCGGTGTGCTACCGCAACAGAAGCATAGGCAGTATGAGCATCGTCGAAACTATAGGTAAGACCGACCTTCGGATTGAGAAAGCGGAAGGTCTTGTCCAAATCGATGTGCTGCATACTTCCCTGTACCTCATCATATTCGTCCGTGATGCCGTTTATCGTGTAGCCGATGGTACGATACTGGAGGTCGGCATACATGTTCAGTTCCGGAGTGATCTGCCAGTTGGCTTTGGCAAAGGCTGCACCTTCTCTTTTGTCTGCCCTGTTCCGATAATACTCGAAGTCGGGAGCTAAGGGCTGATTGTACTTTTTGATGTAAGTGATACGGCCGAAGTGGTCTCCTTTATAGATATTGCCCGAGGCCCCGAACTGCAAATCCCATGCACCGGTGTGCCAGTTAAGCGAACCGATGAGTCCTCCGAAGTCATTGTCCAGATACTTCTGACGGATGAGATCCGTTTTCTTCACGGTCACACTGTTTTCCACATAGGGCTGCAGTGCATATTCCTTTAGTTTACGTCCGGTACGATATTCGTCCGTATAGCCATATCCGGCCGTGTAGTGTGCCGTGAGGTTGAGGATAATGGAAGGAGAGAAGCTGTGCGTCATGATGGCATGGTAGTGACGCTGCTCGTAATTGTCGGTATTGCGGTAGTAGTGCGGTACTCCTTGCGCGTCCACGTACATAAGACCGGCACTGTTGTATCGGCGGCCATATTTGGCTTCATCCTCCTTGGAAAGACCGTTCCATGCGATACCCGTAACTTCTTTTCCTCCGAAAGTGATGAACCTGAGAGCCGTGTTGCTACCGAAATAGCCCACCTGTGCGAAATAGGATTTCAGATCCACGCTTCCTCTATCCACGTAGCCGTCCGAACCGATTTTGGACAGGCGGGCATCCACTGCCCAATGGCGACCGATGCGTCCGCTACCGAGTTTGACCGATCGGCGGAATGTGCCGAACGAACCTCCGCTCAAATCGACACGGCCATAAGGAGCCAGTCCCAAATTATCCGTACGCATATTGACACTTGCCCCAAAAGCTCCGGCACCATTGGTGGAAGTACCCACACCTCGCTGCACCTGAAGGTCTTCGATGGAAGAGGCGAAGTCGGGCATATTCACCCAAAAGACGGACTGAGATTCGGAGTCGTTGAGGGGTACTCCATTGGTAGTTATGTTGATGCGATTGGCATCGGTGCCACGCACGCGAAAGCCGGAATATCCGATACCCGTACCGGCATCGCTGGTGGCTACCACGGAGGGAGTCAGCATCAGCAGATAGGGGATATCACGACCATAATTGGACTTGGAAAGTTCGGCCTTGCGAACGTTGGTGTAAGCGACAGGGGTTTTCGCCGTGGCGCGAGTAGCTACGACCTGTACGGTCTGGAGCTGCACATTGCTAAGACTATCTATCTCGCTGTTGGAGACGGGTGCTTGTGCCGTCAGGCAGAAAGGCAGGACGGCTAAGGCGGCAATCATGTGAAGTTTTTTCATAAATCTCTTATCATTGAAGTTGGACAAAGAAGAGAGAGGGGGAATGATTGCTTCGCCGTGAAGATAGTCAGACGGAGAGTTTCCTACGCCGGTATTATCCGGTTCAGGTGATGAGGGTTTGTTCTCAGCCATCCACGCATTCCGATTGCTACAGGAAGCACCCCTTCTCCCAATTTTATGGGACAAAGATAAGAAAACGTTCGTCCTTCAGTATTCGGGACGATACCGCTCGGCATTTTCATCTTCGAGAATGCTCAAGTAGCTGATATAGCGGCTCTCGGCTATCTCCCCCCTCCGAAGAGCTTCCAGAACGGCACAGCCCGGCTCGTGCGTATGCGTGCAGTTGCCGAATCGACAGCCTTTACTTGCAGCGAATATCTCCGGGAAATAATGAGAGACTTCATACTCGCCCATTTCCAGCGTACCGAAGCCTTTGATCCCGGGCGTATCGATAAGAGCTGACCCGGGGGAGAGATCGGGGAAGTCGATCATTTGGGAAAATGTGGTCGTATGCATGCCGGTATGATGGGCTTGGGATATAGCCCCTGTGCGCAAATCGGCATGAGGAATCAGGGCATTGATCAAAGAGCTTTTGCCAACCCCCGAATGGCCGGCAAGGAGTGTCAGCTTGCCATCGAGCAGGGATTTGAGATCCGGGAGGCCTTCGCCCGTAATCGCCGACACGTGGCAGCAGGGGTAACCTATGGCGGTGTAGACAGCCGACAGCCGGTCCAATTGCAAGCGATCTTCTTGCGTATAGCAGTCTATTTTGTTGAATACAAGAATAACCGGTACGCGATAGGCTTCTGCCGTAGCGAGGAAACGATCGATAAAGACGGTGGTAGTCACCGGATCGTTGATGGTACAGACCAGCACGGCAGCATCCAAATTGGCTCCCAGTATATGGGACTCTTTCGAGAGGTTGCTGGCTCGCCTGATGATATAATTGCGTCGGGGATGGATTCGTTTGATGTAGGCCGGCTGTCCGTCCTGAGAAGCGGGGACAATCTCCACGCGATCGCCTACGGCTACGGGATTGGTGGAGCGGATGCCTTTCAGGCGCAGATTGCCTTTCGCCATGCAGTATAGCTCCGTACCATCCGTGCAACGCACCAGATACTGACTACCCGTATTCTTAATTACGACTCCATCCATAAACGGCTTTGCGGTGTAATAAAACAGCGATGAGGCAGAATCGAAAAACTCTGCTTCATCGCTGAGTGGATAGATTTTTCACGCTTACACGGTCATGATTTCCTTTTCCTTTTCGGCAAAGAGTTCGTCGATCTTCTTGATATAACGATCGTGAACCTTCTGCATCTCTGCCTCTGCATCTTTGGCTACGTCCTCAGGAGTACCATCGGTCTTGACGCTTTTCTTGATCGCATCGATGGCATCGCGACGGGCATTGCGCACACTCACCTTGGCGTCCTCGGCATCTCCTTTGGTCTGCTTCACCAACTGGCGACGGCGTTCTTCTGTCAGAGGAGGAAGGCCCAGACGGATCAGCTCACCGTTATTCTCGGGCGTAATGCCGAGCGGAGAGTCCATGATAGCCTTTTCTATATCCTTGATCAGGGAACGCTCCCACGGAGTGACAACGATGGTCTTCGCATCGGGCGTATTGATGGATGCTACCTGTGTCAGAGGAGTGGCGTTGCCGTAGTACATGACCATGATACCATCGAGGAGTTTGGGGCTGGCCTTTCCCGCACGCACATGAGACAGCTGCTCGTCCAGATACTCCACTGCCTTCTCCATATTAGCCGCTGCTTTGGCTATCAGTTCTTTTATTTCCATATCTCTATATGTGTTTGTTTTGTCTTGCTATTCCTTTCAAGCACTCGTATTTGAAACATAAGTACCGATTTTCTCTCCTCTCAACACCTTGAGGAGGTTTCCCGGCGTATCCATATCGAAGACGACGATGGGCAGGTTGTTCTCCATACACATGGCCGTGGCAGTCAGATCCATTACTTTCAGACCTCGGGCATAAATCTCATCGTATGTGATCCGGTCGAACTTCGTAGCCGAGGGATCCTTCTCCGGATCTGCCGTGTAGATACCATCCACGCGCGTCCCCTTGAGCATGGCATCGGCTTCTATCTCGATGCCGCGAAGCGATGAGCCGGTATCCGTAGTGAAGAAAGGATTGCCTGTACCGCAAGAGAAAATGGTCACATAACCCTGTTCGAGCAATTCTATGGCATGCCATTTGTTGTAGAACTCCCCTATCGGCTCCATACGTACGGCCGTGAGCACTTTGGTCTTCACCCCTACCCCCTCAAGAGCAGAGCTGAGAGCCAAGCTGTTGATTACCGTGGCCAGCATACCCATCTGATCTCCTTTGACACGGTCGAATCCCTTGGCGGCACCGCTCACTCCGCGGAAGATATTGCCTCCTCCGATGACGATGCCGATCTGTACGCCCATGGCACAAGCCTCCTTGATGTCCGAAGCATAATCGGCCAACCGATTCGGGTCGATGCCGTATTGCTGAGCACCCATGAGCGACTCACCGCTCAGTTTGAGCAGCACTCGTTTATATGCAGTCATTATTCTTTTCTATCAGTTTGTTACAAAGAAAAGCATATTTTCCATACCCCATTCGTCGATAGACGCTGTCGAATGGCTGTTTTCACTCCAGACGAGAGAGCATCTCTTCGCCGAGAGCACGCTTTTTCCGGATGTGCTCCACCACCTCGACGATGAAGGGATTGCTTTCGAAATCGCCTCGCACCTCATCGAAATCGCGGTGTTTCATCTCCCCTACCAGGTCTATTCCGAAGCCTACCTGACTGTGCATTTGGAATTCCTTCTTGGCATCCTCATAGAGCATCTCATCCAAGCGAATCACCGAACGCATCCATGTATGCACCAGTTCGGCCACTTTGGATCGAGTGAGATCCTCGGGGTTCAGTTCGTACCATTCGAGCAGAGCGTTGTATGCCCAGCACCATTCATAGTCGTAGTATCGGCTATGAATTTCCTTCATCCGCTCATTCACCTCCGCAAGGCTTTTGATCTTGCCTTCTTTGATCAAGGAGGCAAGGCGGTGGATCTGTTGTTGTGGAGCGATCATGCCACAGATGTCCACCCAGCTGCCGTCTCCCTCATTGTGAGTCGGTTTGAGAGCACTCAGCACCTCCTCATCTGTACGGCAAGGACAATCTTCAAGGCGTTTGATGATGGAATTGCCGAAAAACTTATTCAGCCCCATCTCATAGAACATCAGCCCCTTGTCCAAGGCAGAAGAGCGTATGCGCATATCATGATAGACATAGGTTTGTCCCTCACTGCCCAGTATCTTGCGTAGCTTTTTCAGCTTCCGACTGCCGCGCATCATCTTGCCGGCAGTGAAAGGACTCAAGAGATTGAAGTTGATATTGTCCAGCAAATCCGGATCTTTACGCTTATCTCTCGCCGGCCACTTCTTGGCGTCACGAATCGTCCCCACACTGCGCAGATTGATACCCGGTACCAAATACGATTCGTTACGGTCCTCTATGATATAAGAGAAGGGGAAGGCCGAGCTGTCGATATGGTGTACGTGTCGACCCATCACCAACGTGAAAGGCCCTATTCTGGATGGCCAAAGGATATAAGAGTCGCTCGTGGTCTTCGAGCCGCGCTCCACGATGCCCTGATGGATGGGGCCGAGCTTGTAGAGGTGATTGCTCTGGTTAGAGCCGCTGCCGGCATTGAGGAAAGAGTATAGACCGGCAATGAGCAGGCTCGACTTGTGCATCGACACGGTATATGGCCCGGCAAAGACGGCACAGGCCTCGCCGTTTTCGCCTTGGCAGTTGGCAAAGAAGAGCGAATCATGTGCAGAGAAAAGGTGCCCCAAATGAGTACCCTGCCCTACAAAACAGTGCGAAACGGTAGCACCATCCGTAACGCTGCTGCCCGAACAGAGAATGAAATCGCGGCAGACGACATTGTAGCCTACCGACACGGGGGCCTCTTTCTTGCTATTGATACTGCCGTTGCAGAGATGCGAGGCACCGGTGATCTCGGTATAATCTCCGATACAAACATTCTCTATCGTATTGCATCCGTGGATAACCACATGAGAGCCTATTGCTCCCATATCCGACCGGCGCGACTCGGCATAAGCTCTTGCCATAGCAGCAAGCGATTCGGTCAGCACCTTGTCATGCCTGTACATGGCCATCAGATAGGCGGTCTGGGCAGTCAGGTTGTCAGTGATCGTAACTTCACGTCCGCCGGTTTCGTTCAGCACGGTTACCTCCACGCCGTTGCCGAAGGAGGTGGATTCCGTTACGGCTATGGTATCAATGTTTTCGATTCGGGTATAATCGCCTATTCTGTAATTAGCCAAATAGCTATTGACATGGAAGATGACGACTTCATCTCCGACAATGCAGTTGTGCAGGCGTGCGATATTGATACCCGTAGGCACGTGGAGGCCTCCCGGCAACAGGTGACTTCCTCGCGTGGATCCGATCCGGATCTGTCCGCTGAACATGACGTGCAGACAACGATTCGCGTCAAAGCCATCGGCCACCTCCACCATCGTCCAATCGGCGCACTGGCAGTAGTTGCCTTCCAGCACGGATATTTCTTCTTCGGTCAAATGCCTGTATATTTTTCCTTTTTCTTTCATAAATCTACTTTTTACAGTCAGGTCTCTAATCTCCCTCTATCGGATACAGAAAGGTGAAGATCAGACAACTCTCCTTTCCGCGCCTTGTGTTTTCTATAGTCGAGGGGGTATTCTTTTTTGTTGGTCTCAAAAATAAAAAAATCCTATCGTATCCTCGCATCGAATGCTGTATTACAGAGGGAAACGAGATGAATTCCACATAAGACACAATCACTTAGATTTGGAAGTAAGCTACGGGAGAGGTCGAAGGTGTTTCGCCAAGATTACTTTCACTACGATGCGCAGAAAAGGATGCCTGTAAGCAGATTTCTCACGAATTTGGTTCCGGAATTGGCCGGAATGCGGTTCGAGTTTTCTGAGATTCACGAGCGAGAATTTTTCCGTTGTGGCGCGTAAAATTTTTACTTCCCGAACCAAAACGAAAAAATTCCCGAGCCACGTTTTTCCAAACGCTAAACCGCCA
>ENA-OWND01000522-OWND01000522.1-metagenome-genome-assembly--contig:-NODE-522-length-27142-cov-4.671281_pt1 | contig 27142 bp, 24 predicted proteins | sample MGYA00245342_ERZ651119 | MGnify/ENA primary metagenome ERZ651119 (study PRJEB26857, sample SAMEA4031756) | metagenome | biome: human; feature: oral; material: saliva | place: Philippines | collected 2014... | reverse complement strand
GACGAGGAAAGGAGTACTTCTCTAATGGAAACTTGGGGAAATTTCTATTTGCTCGATGTCCATATACCGAAGGTTTGACCTTTCCCGAAGACACTAAGAATCAGCTCTGCAGCAAAAGAGTTCGATGAAAATCCCGTGCGACAGTCTCAGGATGCAGTTGCAACCTTCTGTATCAAAAACTCAGGTATATGCTTGTAATCCTAAGCAACTTCGGCTTTATCGAGGACGATTGCTTAGTTCGTAACGGAGGTGACCGCAGCGCACCAAATCGGCATGGCTGATATGCCTTGTTCCATGCGGAAGTGTTTTATTGCCAAGAGAAACCGTATGGATGTAAATGGAATCTGTCGGTTGATTCTCTGTATTGGTCGTAATGACCAACTCCCCCTGAGGATAATACTGCGGATTGAGCCGAATCCTAACTCGGGGGAATACCGGCGAGGTCAGTGTATAGGTGGGGCTGCCCGGACAGTCGGGGTAGAATCCCAGCATGGAATAGACAAGCCAAGCACTCATCGTACCGGCATCGTCATTACCGGGCAAACCGTCAGGAGCATTGCGAAAATGTTTGGCTATCAACTCTCGGGTCAATTTCTGCGTTCGCCATGCTTCCTTGGGGAAATAGGAGAAGAGGTAAGGATAGGCGATGTCCGGCTCGTTGGTCGGATCATAATATCCTTCATCGAAGACTTTCTGCAACCTTTCCGAAAAAACCTTTGCTCCTCCCATCAGTCGGGCAAGCCCTTGTATATCGTGGGGAACGAAAAAGGCATAGTTATAAGCACTGCCCTCGTGGAAACCGGGATTAGGTTCGAAGCTTTCACCCTGTTTGGGATCGAAAGAGGTGAGGAATGATCCATCCGGCAGCAATGGACGCAGCATATCGTACTCCTTATTATAATAGTGTCTGTAGCCCAACGAACGTTTTCCGAATAGAGCTGCGTCTTCTTTATGCCCAAGTGCGTGGGCAAACCGGGACAAATTCCAGTCGGCCAGATAGTATTCCAGCGCATGCGATACAGAATTGTCGTACTGTTCGCGAAGCGGTACGAAGCCGAGGGTGAGATAGTCGTCGTTGTCGGGACGGATCGGATGGGTCGCTCCTGCCGAAGAAGCATTTTTTTTCATGGCTTCATAGGCCGTTGCCGTATCGAAAGCACGAAGGCCCCTTTGCCAAGTGTCATTGATGACGATAAGCGAGGGGTCGCCCTCCATCGTCAGGGTCTCCAGTCCGTACAGCTCCCATCTCGGCAGCCACCCGCTCTCTCGGTACATATCGATCAGTGTCCGTACCATATCCAACTGCTTCTCCGGATAGAGTAGGCAGAGCAGCGGGTGTACGTTGCGGTATGTGTCCCAAAGAGAGAACACGGTGTAGCGGTCGTGAGCCGTATTACCCGTTTTGCCACTGCCCATCATAGGATATTCCCCATTGGCATCTTGTAGGATATTCGGATGTATCAGCAGGTGATAGAGTGCGGTATAGAATATCGTCCTTTCGTCCGGTGTGCCTCCTTCCACTTCCACTGTACCGAAGGCTTCCTCCCAACGCTCTATAGCGCGAGAGCGTATAGCGGAGAAAGCCTTGGCCGGATTCCCTCCGACACTTTTGAACACCTCTTCTTGCTCCGCTTCCAGATTATAGAGCGCATTGGCTTCGCTGACGAATGAAACGGCCGATCGTACATAGATCTTTTCCCCCTGATCGCAGTTGAACGAGAATCGGACACCGATGTCATCACCGCTCATCTCACACCTGTAGCTGTCGTACAGCTTATATTTCCCTGCAGTCGAATCCCATTGGGCTTCCACTGTCATAGGAGGCTGCTTCTTCCAATAGCCGGCAGAGATCGGTCGCCGACTTACCTGAAGCACGAAATACTGACGAAAAACCGCCTGCGGATTGTAGCAGAACGTCCCCATCAGCCTGCTGCCGACGACTGTGGAGTCGTTTAAGAATCGAACGCAGGCTCCCGATTCATTGCTTAGGGCCTGTCCCAGGTTCAGCAAGATATGGCTTTCTCCTTCGGGAAAAGCAAATTCGGTCAAAGCAGTCCGCTCGGTTACGGTCACGGCTGCATCTATACCGTATTTGTCCAATACAGCCTTGTATTCTCCCGGGCGCGCATATTCTCGACTGAGCGAAGAGCCATAGCAGCAGTAATCTGGATCGAATGTGCCGGAAGTGGCCATCAGCAGTATTCCACTCAGTTCGGGACAGCCTACTCCACTCAGATTCACATGGCTGAAACCGATGCAGTAACTATTGTCGGCCGAATAAGGCGCACTCCACCAACGCGAATCTTTGTCGAAGCGATTCTCTGTCGATCCGCTGACATTGAAAGGGGTAACGCTCATCAACCCATTGGGCAATACTGCTCCCGGATTCGTGGTACCGTAATTGGCCGTTCCGATAAAGGGATTGACGTATTCTGTCAGTCGTCTACCCGAAGAGACAGAGCTTTGTGCATCGGCAGCGAACGCTATCAGCGACAGACAACAATAGAGGAGGAAGTTTCGGATCGTCAGCATGGTTTTTGATCGTCTGTGGTTCATACAGTGACAAAGGTAAACGATCTATGACACGTAAGAGCCGACTTTGCCGTTGGGGAAAAGAGCATGTTCGGCCATAGTATTTGCTAATTTTGCCGCGCAAAATATCATACCACGATGATTACGACCACGGATATTTCCATTGCCGACTACGACTATCCATTGCCCGAAGAACGAATTGCCAAACATGCTTTGCCACAGCGCGATGCTTGTAAACTGCTCGTTTATGACAAGGGTGAGATAAAGGATGCCGTATTTTCCCAATTATCGGAAGTACTGCCATCGGGCAGTATGCTGGTCAGGAATAATACCCGTGTCATTCGTGCCCGTTTGCTTTTTCGCAAGTCCACGGGAGCGACCATCGAAGTATTCTGTCTCGAACCTGTCAGCCCTGCACAGTACGAACTCTCGCTAACAGCTCGTGGCTCCTGTACCTGGCACTGTATGGTAGGCAATGCCAAAAGATGGCGGTCGGGCGACTTACAGATGGAGATTCCTTCTCCGCAAGGAGGTAGCATCTTATTGACAGCTTCTCACGATCCTGCGGCAGATGGATGCATCCGTTTCAGCTGGGAAAACGATCATTACACCTTTGGCGAAATCCTCGAAATGGCCGGCATCCTCCCTATTCCCCCCTATCTCAATCGGGATACCGAAGAGGAAGACTTGGAAACCTACCAAACCGTCTATGCCAAAAATCAGGGTTCGGTGGCAGCACCTACGGCCGGGTTGCATTTCACGGAGGAGGAGTTCGAACGGATGAGAGCACAGGGTACTCCGGTTGTCGATGTTACCCTGCATGTCGGAGCCGGCACTTTCCGTCCCGTCAAAAGCGAGACTATCGGTGAACACCGGATGCACCGCGAGCTGATAGTCATCGAACGCTCATCGCTGGAAGCCCTGCGTGATTGGCAAGGCAGCATCGTTGCCGTTGGGACGACCTCCGTACGGACGCTCGAAAGTCTCTATTGGCTGGGGAGAAGCCTCTCCTCCGCTTCGCATACATCGCAAGAATCCTTAAAAGTCAATCAGTGGGAAGCCTATGAGAATGAAGATGCGGCCCTGTCTCGTAGTGAGGCCATCCGCATAATACTCGATTGGATGGACGAGCAAGGAGTCGAAACGCTGATTTTTCCGACCGAGATTCTTATTGCTCCGGGCTATCGCTATCGGATGGTCGATGCCATGATTACCAATTTTCATCAACCGCGCAGTACCCTCTTGTTGCTTGTTTCTGCTTTTATCGGAGAGGATTGGAAGGCTGTTTACCACCATGCCCTCGAATCGGGCTATCGCTTTCTGAGCTATGGCGATGGTTCATTGCTGATCCCCTAAAGGCGATTTCTCAATCTTTCAAAGAGCAACTTCCGCCATGCTCCTTGACCTTGGCCGAATATATTCGATCCTTTTCCGGCCTGAACATTGAGCTTTATTCTTTGCAATATCTCCAATAAAAAGGAAGAAAGTGTGTCGAAATCGCCTCGAAATAGCGATTTATGGACACACTCTCTTCTTTTTGGGTGCGGCTGGCGAGACTCGAACTCGCACGCCGTGAAGCACCAGATCCTAAGTCTGGCGTGGCTACCAATTACACCACAGCCGCATACCGCACCTGCTCGACAGGCTTAGCGGGCACAAATATACACGAATCTTTTGGATTTTTGGTTTTCCCATAACCGTTCAAGAAGAACACACCGAGTAATATGATCGGCAGATTTGCCAACTGTTCCTTTCTTTCGTGAGTTTCGGGCGGACAAAGAAAGGAGAAAAGAAATCCCGATGAAAAACACCTCGTTACATTAGGTCGGCTGTACTCTTCTGTCTCAGTTGATCTATGCTATAATATTTTACTACATTAAAGCGACTATTTTACTAGCTCTACATAACTTGTTTCAAAGGCCAAGAAACCATAGGTTCCAATTTGGCCCCAGTTAAACTGAGAAGGTTCTGGTAATACAGTGTATATTTGGGTAAAACCATCTGCCATTCCTGCTGTTGAAACAATTCTTCGATTATCCCTAGCAGAAAGGTAACATTTCTTTTCTCTAAAACTATCAATGAAATTGCCTATTACTTTAGACTTGTATAGTTGATTTAATGTGTCTGATAGCTGCTTTTTTGCAGTTTTTATCTTTGTTGATGACTTCTCATCAGACACCTCCTGAACAATAAATATTGCTTTAGATCCAGATTGTTCATAAATAAGGAAATCCGCTACCTTTACACCATCTTTTAATCTACTTACTTGGATATGTCCTTTCTTATCATCGAATGTAAATTGATGAATAAAGTCATCGTAGCAGATGATCTTTAGATTATAAGTATTATTCACTTGACCATTTGTGTAATGTGCTGTTCCTGTTCCAAAAGCTTTGATGGGAGTCCTCCCATTCTTCGAATCTACAAGATCAAACTTATGAGCAGATTGTACAACATAAGCAGGAACAATCCCATTATTGACTAGCTGAGGAGCATCCCTACGCTGAATCTTATTTAGTATATCAACAATTTCAGTCTTTAATATTTGTTCCATACTTACAAGGAGTTGAATTCTGTGTACATATCTGTTATAGGCTCAGACATAGAACGAGTATCAATAATAGGTCTCTCGTCAAGAATTTTTAGTTGTCCAGCACAACCTTCATATATTTCATAGACGTTCACATTTTCAGGTTTAATGAATGTTTGACCACAATCTTGAGATCTTCGAATTAATACATTTATATAGTTTACTATATAAGGGCTATGCGTAGCTATCATGAGAGTCATATTATGTGGATGTTTAGTCATAAAACATCTATCAACCAGAAAATCCATCAGACGGCTTTGGCTTTCCGGGTAAAGGCTTAATTCAGGTTCTTCTATAAACAAATGAACATTTTGTTGTTCTATTGCACCAATATTTTTTGTAGTGTTAAAGACATCAAGTTTGTCATTATCTTGCAAGTAACTGAATAAAGACTCATTCATAGATCTCTGCGAGTCGAACTTCTTAGCAAAATACTCAACAATCAAACTTAGAGATGTTACTGTCTGTGTGCCAGAAGATGCATTACGCAGTTGTATAGAGCAAGGTCTGTCATTTTCACCTTTAATCATATATTTATCGCCCTTGCTACTTTTCTCTATTTTAAATTCTACATTGAGATAATCCAAAGGCAATTGGCGTATTTTATCAGCCGCACGCAGAAAATTATCTAATGTATCTTGTAGATGATAGTTTGCATTTTTTCTCTCGATCTTATTCTCTAAGAAGTCAGGTATTATGGAACGCTTGTCAGAGATATAGCATATTTTTTCCAAGCTAAGCTTGTCTGCTGGTATATCTGCCTGGGCGTTCAATTTGCCATTCATATAGGAAATAGTATAATCTCCTCTGCGATATATTATCTCTGTTTCAGACTTTATGTATTCATTCAGTTGGGATGTTTTTAAAAGAGTTCTCATCTGAATGCCAATACCTGTTTTTTTAATTTTTGCTTGTCTGACATATGATCGCAATACAATACGTTTATATATCCATCTGAACATAGAAAGAGTTTTCATGATAGTACTTTTTCCACTACCAGATTCACCAATTAAGATGGTTAAAGGTGTGATATGGTCTAATTCTATATCATCAATCGGACCAAAGTTTTGTATTCTTAAATACTCGTTCATATTTCATCGTTTTTAATTATCCTTCAATTTATCCACTCATCAATTTCAGGAACAAGCGGTCTCGAGCTTCAGAGGGGAGGTGGAGCTGGGATTGGAGGGGTTCCTTTCTACTTTGAATTGGTTATTCTTTATTATTGAAAGCTTCAAGTATCTCATCTGTTAGAATCAATATGTTTATGCTGTCAGTCATTCCTTTTGTAAAAACTTAATTGTTGATCCTCTTGAATCTGCAGCCATCTTTGCCATATTTGAAGATACTGCAAAGCAAAGCAGATAGAGGAGATTCTTATTTTTATTGATAATCAATATTTTGAATAGCCAAAGGACATCCACTATTTCATCTGCAAAGATAACCCTTTGCGATGAGAAGTAAGCACTTTTTCGTGTTTTGTTCTTATCCGTGAAAGAAAAAACAAATAGTCGTTGTGTGAGATTGCGATGAAAGAACTGTTGCCATTTCTTTTTACACATAGAAAATCTAACTGTAAATTGACCCTTTCCCAATTTTTATCGGACACCAATAAAATAAATTCAGCTGTTCTTTTGGTTGGGGGATCGGAATAAGATACCTTTACAGAGAGCCAGTAAGGTGTTCTTTGAGTAGTAGCAAGACGTAGATAGAAAGTACAGTTTCCGTTCCCAAATCATCCCCCTTAGACTAATTGACAGTTGTCTAAACGCTTGTAATCAGTAGATTAAGTCCAATGAATATACTTCTAGGAGGGGAACGAAAAATGTACCATTGTTTTCGTTTATCATTTTAAGTGACTTCTCCACCTCTACCTTGTGTCTCTCTTTTCTAAGCATGTTTACCGTACTAAAAAAACACACGAAAAAAGTTTTCAACAACGAAGATGAGTTTGGAATGATTCTAAATAAGCATCTGAATGAAAGCGGTTTTTGAAGTCAAAAAGGTAAAAACAGGAGGCTTTTCAAGTCGAAACATAACTTTTGGGGGAGAAGATAACGATCTATATACAAATCGTTTACGATAAATATATAGTTCGTTTGCGATTTGTATATAAATCGTTTTCAATAAATATATAGATCGAAACTCATTTCTATATAAATCGCAGGACTCCGAAGGTCTTTTCGGGAGGTGATAAAACAAAGGCACCCACCAAATTCTACAGGGAACTCAGTGGGTGCCTTATTATGTTTGTGGGGACTATGGAAGCCTTATTCCTCTTTATTCGTCATAGAGATATTCTTGCTTAGTCCGAATAGTGCGGTGGTATGACAGACACGGATGGGGTAAAACCGGCCTGATGAAAAAGGGAATGATGTGTGAAGCAGTGTGCATATTCGTTGTCATTTATTCGTAAACTGTTTGCCATATTGTTCTATATCAAGCAGATAAACTCTTCCTTCGAAGAACTACATCCTCTTGGTGGGCGCTTTGTCGGCCGGCAAATATAGCAAAAACCTCCAACCATGGGGAATCGAATTTTGCATCTCGAATCTTCCATTTCCCAATCTGTCGTGCTATGCTGTAATCTTAAAAGAATTTTCAGCATTCTCACGGCCCGGAGCATAATCAAACGGCTCGGGAAGATGAGAAAAAACGCTACTTTTGTATTAGTGGACACGGTGGAAGGGCATACTCTTCCTCCGTGCAATCCCACAGGATTCATTTCAACTATGATGAGAACGACATGAAGGTTCATAAAGAGAGCACCGGACTTTTAGTATCCATGGCAACCCTCTTCACGGGGATATGCTTAAGCCTGTTTTATTTTCTCGGGGCTTCTATTGTATCCTATTTGGTAATGATCATTGCCATTTTCCTCTATCTGCTTACGATCAACTTTTTTCGTTGCCCTAAGAGACACAGCCCCTTTGCCAATGACGACCGTGCCGTTGTAGCACCTGCCGATGGCAAGATCGTAGCCATCGAAGAAGTATCCGAAAATGAAATACTCCATGAACGCTGTATTCAGGTGTCGATTTTTATGTCGATTTTCAATGTTCATGCCAATTGGTTTCCCTGCGAAGGCAAGGTTACGCACGTATCTCACAAGAACGGTCATTTTATCGCAGCCTACCTCCCTAAGAGCAGTACCGACAACGAGCGTTCGGCTATCGTTATCAAAACCGAAAAAGGTGCTCGTATACTGGCGCGCCAGATTGCAGGGGCTTTGGCTCGCCGTATCGTTACCTATGCAGAGGTAGGGGATATATGCTCCGTAGATGCCCATATGGGTTTTATCAAGTTTGGCTCACGAGTAGATGTTTACTTGCCCCTCGGCTCTCAGGTAGAGGTTAAGATGGATCAGAAGACTGTCGGCAATCAAACGCTAATAGCCCGACTGCCCGAGTAGCATGAATATCCATCGACATATTCCCAATGCCATCACATGCCTCAATCTGCTTGCAGGTTGTGCAGCCATAATCGCAGCCATTGAGTACCACGATCTCGCTGTGGCTGCGGGATTTATTATTTTGGCTGCCGTATTCGACTTCTTCGATGGAATGGCTGCAAGGATTCTGAATGCGAAGTCATCTATCGGAGCCGATCTGGATTCATTGGCTGATGTGGTCAGTTTCGGCGTGGCTCCTACCATGTGTTTGTATACAGCTTTGGCTGCTGTAGTGGAGCCTTCGTATCGCTTTGCCACCTATGGCGTATTCCTTTTGGCTGCATTTGCGGCCTTGCGTTTGGCCAAATTCAACAACGACACGCGTCAGACTACCTCCTTTATCGGCCTACCGGTTCCGGCCAATGCCCTCTTTTGGATCGCATATATAGACCTTTTTTCTTTGGATAGCAGTCCGGTGATGGCCGGATTGCCCTTGTTGGTGCTCACTCTTGTGCTCGTTTTTCTCTTCTCCTATTTGATGATCAGCGAACTCCCTATGCTCGCCCTGAAGATTCGGTCGCTGGCGTGGCGAGGCAATGAATGGCGATATATACTGGTCATCGCTTCGGCTCTGTTCGTAGCAGTCTGGGGAATAGGCGGATTTTCGCCGGCTATCGTACTGTATCTGCTGATGGCTATCGTAGCCAAGCGTACAGGCTGCGAGCACAAGTGAAGCTAAAATCATGCTCCGCTCTCCTTTCCTCTCTTCTTCATCACAACCAAAAAGCACCATCATAATATGGAACTAATAGGCACTTTTTTTCTTATCCTGCTAATCTATTGGGTAATCCGATTTCTGATTCGGATGTTCGCCATTCGTCAGATGTTTTTCGAACAGAAGAAGAACTCTTCACGACAAGGAACAGAAACCTCAAAAAACCCTTCTCCGGGTGAAAAAGTCGAACTCGACGAACTTGAAAAGCGAAAATTCGACAAAGACCAAGGAGAATACGTAGACTTCGAAGACATAAAGGACAAGAGCTGATACACGAACCGGATGGATCCATATATATTCAGCAGACTCGGATCCTTTGCTCCGATATCACCCTGTCCGCTTGATACCGGATCCGACAAAAAATAAAGAGGGCACACCTCATCCGGCCCAATCCATCGAGTAAATACCTGCCTACAGAAAATAAAAAGATTTGCCCACTTCCATTTGGCAATCCGCACTTCGTTTCAAGGGGTTTTCTGCCGTGATATTACTACCTTTGCCAAACTGAAAAATATCTGAATAGAAGGACATAGATACTATCATTGAAAAAATGGCAAAAGAACTGAAAGAACTGACACCACGGAGCGAAAGCTATTCGCAGTGGTATCAAGACTTGGTTATCAAAGCCGATCTGGCAGAAAATTCGGCTGTACGCGGCTGTATGGTTATCAAGCCTTATGGCTATGCTATATGGGAGAAAATGCAAAGACAGTTGGACGATATGTTCAAGGAGACCGGACACGTCAATGCCTATTTCCCTCTTTTTATCCCGAAGAGCTTCCTGAGCCGTGAAGCAGAACATGTGGAAGGCTTTGCTAAGGAATGCGCCGTGGTAACTCACTATCGGCTCAAAGCCAATCCCGATGGAGACGGCGTAGTAGTGGATCCGCAAGCCAAGTTGGAAGAAGAGCTGATCGTACGTCCGACATCGGAGACCATCATTTGGAATACATATAAGAACTGGATACAAAGCCATCGCGATCTGCCTATCCTCTGCAATCAGTGGGCCAATGTAGTTCGATGGGAAATGCGTACACGACTTTTCCTCCGGACAGCCGAATTCCTTTGGCAAGAAGGTCATACGGCTCATGCTACAAAAGAGGAAGCCGAAGAAGAAGCCAGACGGATGCTGGAGGTTTATGCCACTTTTGCCGAAGAATACATGGCTATGCCTGTAGTCAAGGGTGTCAAGTCCGCCAACGAACGCTTTGCCGGTGCCGTGGACACCTATACGATAGAGGCGTTGATGCAGGATGGCAAGGCCTTGCAGAGCGGTACTTCACACTTCCTCGGACAGAACTTCGCCAAGGCTTTCAATGTGACTTTTGCCGATAAGGATGGCAATCGTGATTTCGTTTGGGCTACATCATGGGGCGTATCTACCCGTCTGATGGGTGCCCTTATCATGTCCCATTCGGACGACAACGGTTTGGTACTTCCTCCGAAATTGGCACCTTATCAAGTGGTTATCGTACCGATATACCGCAATGAGGAGCAGTTGGCACAGATCGATGAGAAGGCCACTCAGATTACTCAGGCTCTGCGAGCCAAAGGCATATCGGTGAAATACGACAACAGCGACAATAAGAAGCCGGGGTGGAAGTTTGCCGAATATGAGCTGAAAGGCGTACCCGTTCGTTTGGCTATGGGGGCACGCGACTTGGAAAACAATACGATCGAAATAGCCCGTCGTGATACCCTGACGAAGGAGACAGTCGGATTGGATGGTATAGAAGAAACAGTCGCTACCCTACTCGATGATATTCAGAAAAACATCTTCCAAAAAGCTCTGAACTATCGCAAAGAACATACAATCACGGTGGACAGCTATGAAGAGTTCAAAGAAAAGATCGAAGATGGCGGATTTATCCTTGCTCACTGGGATGGAACCTCCGAAACGGAAGAACGAATCAAGGCCGAAACGAAAGCCACTATTCGCTGTATCCCGCTGAATGGGGACATGACTCCGGGCAAATGTATGGTGACGGGCAAGCCCTCGCCCCAACGTGTACTCTTCGCCCGTGCCTATTGATCCGTCAGGCCGGACATCAGTAAACAAAGAATCCACTAAAAAACATAAATACTTATGGCAGAAGAAATCCAAATGTACGACGATGCGGCATCCGTGGCTTTTATTCGCAATTTCATCCCGCAGGAATTGAAAGAGAAAATGACCGATGACGACATTGTTTACATCGTCGATCTGATTTACGATTTCTACGAGAGTCGCGGCTTCATGGATATGGCCGAGGACAGCGAGGAAACAGTGGAGGTGGACGAAGACGAGCTTGTGGAGTACGTTGTCAAGAATGCCGCACGGGATGAGGTAGGCCACTTCTCTGTCGATGAGATACGCTTTGTCGTGCAAGGCGAACTCGAATACTGCGAGAGTATCAATCTCTTCGAAGAGGACTGATACTCTATTTGGGCATGAGTAAGAACAAGCTGGCCAAATTTGCCGACATGGAGACGTTCCCTCACGTCTTCCAATATCCTTTTGCCGTTTTGCAGCAACAGGAGAGCGGTTTTCCGCTAAGGGGGCGTTGGCACACGGACTTTTTCCACAACGATCATCCCATAGTCTTGGAACTGGGTTGCGGGAGAGGAGAATATACGGTAGGTCTGGGCAAGCGGTTTCCGGAGAAAAACTTTATTGGCATCGACATCAAAGGAGCTCGCATGTGGGCCGGTGCCAAAGAGTCTTTTCAAGGAGGGATGTCCAACGTAGCTTTCCTTCGGACGGATATAGAGCTTTTGGATCGGTTCTTTGCCGAAGGAGAGGTAGCCGAAATATGGATTACTTTTCCCGATCCGCAGATGAAGAAAGTAGGCAAGCGACTGACCGGAACGCGGTTCCTCTCACTCTATGACAAAGTACTCGAAAGGGGGGGACGTATCCATCTGAAAACGGATAGCCCTTTCCTCTATACCTATACGAAGGCGTTGGTCGAACTCAACGGCCTGCCCGTACACGAGATAACGGATGATCTGTACGGCAAAGGATGCGTAGAGAATGAAATCCTCGGCATCCGAACATATTACGAACAACAGTGGCTGGAACGAGGCCTGACGATCAAGTACATCAGCTTTGGCTTGGGAGAGCCTGACTGCGAGTATCGAGAACCCGATATTGAAATCGAACCTGACAGCTACCGCAGTTACAATCTCTCCAGAAGAAGTCAGGCAGTTCCTTCCTAATAAATAACCTACTCAGAACATGGCATACGTAACATTATATCCCAATCTTATTCTCGAAGCCCTTGGCAAAGTTCGCTATCCGGGGACAGGAAAAGATTTGGTTTCGGCCGGAATGGTAGAGGACGATATCAGAATCGATGGCAATAAGGTATCGTTTTCACTCATATTCGACAAAGCGAACGATCCATTCATCAAATCAGTGGTCAAAGCAGCTGAGTCAGCCATCCTGACATATATCAGCGAAGACGTCGACATCAAAGGCAATATCTCTGTCAAGAGCAAACAGGCAATACCTGCTCCTCCGGCCAAACTTCTACCCGGGGTGAAGAATATCATTGCTGTTTTCTCAGGCAAAGGCGGTGTCGGGAAGAGTACCGTTACGGCTAATCTGGCCGTCTCTCTGGCCAAATCCGGCTATCGGGTAGGACTTTTGGACGCCGACATATTCGGCCCATCTATGCCTAAGATGTTCCACTGCGAAGAGTCACGTCCCGTACTCGAAGAAGTGGACGGACGCGAATTGATCGTTCCCGAAGAGGTGATGGGCGTGAAAATCCTCTCTATCGGATTCTTCGTAGATCCGGACAATGCTGTTCTCTGGCGCGGAAGTATGGCAGGTAATGCCCTGACACAGCTTATCCGCGATGCCAATTGGGGAGAGTTGGACTACTTCCTGATCGATATGCCTCCGGGAACGAGCGACATCCACCTGACACTTGTACAGACACTGGCTATTACCGGAGCCGTTGTAGTGACGACACCGCAGGACGTAGCCTTGGCTGATGCTCGGAAAGGAATCAGTATGTTTGTCGGAGAAAAGATCAATGTGCCGGTACTCGGTTTGGTGGAAAACATGTCGTGGTTCACACCGGCCGAACTGCCACAAAACAAATACTACATCTTCGGGCGTGATGGCGGTAAGAATTTGGCCGAGGAGCTGAATATTCCCTTGCTCGGACAGATTCCGTTGGTGCAGGGTATATGCCAAAGCGGGGACGAAGGAATACCCGTTGCTGTTCGGGACGATTCGATGATGGGAATTGCTTTCCGCGAATTGGCTGCCCGAGTGGTAGAGCAAGTGGACTATCGCAATGAACATCTCGATCCGACCAAGGTCGTAGAGGTGGCACATAGATAAGATATAGAAGACGAAAAAAAAGATAAGCAGCAGATCGGTCTGTCGCTCACTCTTTCGAGAGTGGGAGGAACGTCCGGGCAACGCAGAGCACCATCCTTCCTAACAGGAAGTTACTCGTGAGGGTAAAGGAGCGTAGAAGAGAATGACCGCCATTTTCCATGAGTTGTCTGTGCTTCGGTACGGACTACGTGGAGGGTAAGGGTGAGAAGGTGGGGTAAGAGCCTACCGGATGCAGCGGTGACGCTGCATGCCGTACGTCTGATGGGTTGTAAGATCATGTATACCGGCGCATGTAGGGTGGCTCGCCCGATGCCGGGGGGTAGATCGCTGGAGCAATGCGGTGACGCACGGCCAAGATAAATGACAGACGCTCCGGCTACGTGTGGCCGTGAGTACAGAACCCGGCTTACAGATCTGCTGCTTTTTTCCTCTTTCTTCGGCAATCTCCTTGGGGTGAGATATGCCGGACATCGATTTACCAACGGTATTTAACTCATTGATTTGTATGAAAGAGAGCATTGACGAGAAAGAGAAAAAGAACGATAAGGGCTTTTTCAGGCGGTGGTCCATCCGGATAAACCGAATGATTCTTTTTGTCACCCGAGATATGTGGCGCATAACGGACGAAGAGGTTTCGGTACCAAGTCGGTTGATGATCAATTCTTTCAAATCTGTTTTCCTCACGATCCGCTACTTTATCCAAAATGATCTGGCTACACAAGCATCTGCTCTCACTTACCGTACGATCCTCTCCATCGTACCGATGCTTGCCGTCCTGATCGGTATTGCCAAGGGTTTCGGTATTCAGCAGGTGGTACATGATTGGCTCAAGGAATATCTCCCCGGTCATCAGCAGGAGTTGGAACAGGCATTAGGCTATGTGGAAAACTATCTGGCACAAGTGCAAGGCGGTATCTTCGTCGGTGTCGGTCTTATCGTACTGCTCTACACGGTCTTTTCTTTGATTGCCACTGTGGAAGACACCTTTACCGATATTTGGCAAACCAATAAAAGACGCACTTGGAAGCGGAGGGTAATCGATTATATGGGAGCTTTTTTCCTGTTGCCAATCCTGATCACGGCATCCAGTGGTCTCACCCTAATGATGACTACAATCAAGGGAACATACTTCAGCGAATATATCCTCTTCGGCCCTATGCTGGAGTTGATCCTAAATCTGATACCTTACGTGATTATCGTTCTACTTTTTACCGGTATGTATATCGTATTACCCACAGTGAACGTCCGGTTTTGGCCGGCATTTATTTCTGGAGTGCTGGCCGGTATCGTTTTCCAGATATTCCAAGCTCTTTATATCAGTGGTATCCTTTGGATCTCGAAATACAATGCCATATACGGTAGCTTCGCTGCAGTACCCCTTTTGCTCCTTTGGATACAGCTCTCATGGACTATTGTTCTGTTCGGAGCACAACTGAGTTTCTCCATTCAGAATGTCAGGAAATTTGCTTTTGAGAGGGATACGACCAATGTTTCGCGCCGCTATATCGATTTCATAACAATCGTTGTAGCCTCATTGATCGTTAAGCGTTTCATATCGGACGAACGCCGCCCCCATACAGCGGATTCGCTTGCAGAAGAAAGCAAAGCTCCGATCCGATTAGTGTCGGAAGCCATACACCGCCTGCTTTCCATCGAAGCCATAACGGAAGTGAATTATGTACACGATCCCAAGGCCGAATTTTTCAGTCCGGCGATAGATCCTGAGAAAATAACGGTGGGCTTCGTTCTCGATCGTATAGATCGTTATGGGAGCGAACACTTCAAGGTAGACAATAAGGTCCGATTCGCTCCCGAATGGCAAGCGATAGAGGATTCCCGTCAGAGCCTGCACATCCCCCCTGCGGACACGCTACTAAAGAATTTGTAGGAGCTTATTCTCTGAGTACTCAGAGTATTCTGATTACTCGGAGTACTCGGATTGCTCGGACTCGAAGAGAGCTGAGATCCGGCCGTAGTCGGCTTGTATTTGTTGGCGAAGAGCTTCCAAACTATCGAACTTCATATCCTCTCTGATAAAGGATACGAACTCCACTCGTATCTGAGATCCGTAGATAGTTTTATCAAATTCGAAGAGATTGACTTCGATCGTTCGCTGGTCACCGTTGTTCAACGTCGGCCTGCGACCTATATACAACATGCCATTGTATCGTTCGCTACTTACAATGGCTCTGACGGCATAGACCCCATCGCAGGGGATCAACTTGTGACTGTCGCTTACAGTCAGATTGGCCGTCGGGAATCCCAATTCGCGCCCAATCCTAAAACCATGCTCCACCTTTCCCGTCAATATATAGTCATACCCCAATAGCTGATTGGCCAAAGCAAGATTATTGTCTATCAGGGCTTGGCGTACGACACTGGAGCTGGCCGGCACTCCACCGATCTCAGCCTGCGAAGCTTTCTTTACCGTTATACCCAATGGAGTAGCTATCTGTTTGTATTCTTCCAAGCCGGATATGCGTCCATGTCCGAATCGGTGATCATAGCCAATGAGCAAGGCTTTTACATGGAGTCGTTTGTGCAGGATGGTTGTAATGAAAGTGTCGGCCGTCATTGCCACTAATTCGGGTGTAAAAGGCAGCACCACTGTATAGTCTACTCCTTCCGTTTCGAGTCTGAGGAGTTTTTCGCCTATTGTAGTCAGCTTCTGGTAGGGTGTTCCCGGGCGAACCACTGATATGGGAGGGACGTCGAAGGTTATTACCATAGTAGGCAGATGCTTCTCTTTCGCCATCTTTTTGAGCTGATCGAGAAGAAAGCGATGCCCGAAGTGTATGCCATCGAATGTACCGATCGTAGCAGCCACTTTCGGAATCCAGGGAAGATCTCGAAATGGGGTATTATAGTCGTTGGGAATGGCTATCGTAACCATAGTCTTGGGTTTTGTTTGCTGCGTTCTTTCCAGATTTCGAAGTGAATAATGGTCTGGTTGTTGGAAGGATCCGTATAGGCACGACCAAGAGCCTGACCCGTTTTAACACGAGTGCCGGAATTTACATACACTTTGCTCAGATTCGCATAAACCGTGATATAGTTACCGTGACGAACCATTACGGCCGAATTATAACCGGGTATCACGAATACACTGGACACTACACCATCGAATACGCAGGTAGCATCGGATCCTGTTGCTACAGCGATGTCGATACCTCCATTATTAACTTGTACTTTTTTCAGCTCGCTGTGCTGATGCACACCAAAGTCGCTTACGATTCGGTATCTGCCGCGAACGGGTCCGGGCAGGCGACCTTTGTTCTGTGCAAAGCTGCCTGAGAGAGCACGCTCGGAGGCATCCATAGCATAGCCGCCTTTGGTCTCCGCCTTCCGTTCCGGTTCGGCAGGAACCGGCTTACCCTTGGCTTTGGCTTCGCGTGCCAACCGCTCACGTTCTTCTCGAGCACGACGTTCGGCAGCTTCTATTTCCTTGGCAATCTGTTTCTCGATCTTTCTGTTCAGAGCTTCGGCTTGCTTTTTCTGCTTTCGCAGCTGCGCTTCCAAGTCTTTTTGTTTAGCTCCCAAAGCCTGCACCTGCCGACGTTGCTCGGCTTGCTGTCCTTCGAGTTTCTTTTTTTCCTCTTCTCTGATGACTAAGAGATGTCCTTTCTCCTTTTTGGCGTCTTCTACAGTCGCACGTTCAGTCTCCAACTTGCTACGTGTATCGCGCAGCCGGACAGATGCCAGCTTGTATGCAGAAGCGTATTGTTCCAAGAAACGCATCCGTCGCATGCCTTCGTCAAAGCTCTTGGCCGATGAAATGAAAAGGATGCGATCCAACGAGCGTTTCCGCTTTTGCATAGACTGTAGAGCTTGGGCATATTCATCGGATCGAGCTTTCTCTTCTACAGAGAGCTGATGACATACACCCGTCATGGAATCAATGTCGGATTGCAACTCTTTGACCTCATTGTCCAAGAGTTGTACCATCTGCTTGCGTTGAGCAACCTGCTTGTTCAGGAGGTTGAGATGCTTTTGTTTGTCTTGCTTGTCTTTCTTGGTATTTCGTAATTCGCGATCGGTTTTTTCGATGGCTTTGAGGGCCTCCTTACGTTGTTTCTCAAGTCGCTGTACCTGCTTGGATTTTTGTCCGAGAGCAGGCAGGATAAATGCAGAGTGGAGAAAGATGATGCAGAGGAAAAGGCGGATTGAAAACTTCATAGATAGATGGATTAGAAAAGCTCGGAGAGATCTTCCAACGTCATTCTGCGATAGGTGGAAGTATTGACGCGAGGGGTTACATCTGTTTCATCAATGTCTGTAAATCTCATCTTAGACAGATCGAGGGAAAGAGAGCCTTTGACCTGTCCGAGATGCAGTACTTGCAAAAGAAAGTTTGCCGGCAAATTATGCTCGGCACCATACTCTCGGAAAGAAGAATAGGTAGTAGTAAGCCTATAGTGGGTGGAGGGATCGTATATACTGATGGAAAGAGGTCGCCTATTGCTACCGATTTCTGATATATATTCCATTTTTCGGTTGTCTTGATAGGAAAGCAAATGTCCCTTTTGTGCACCGGTCGAAAGTAAAAGATCCGATGCCACAATGGAAGCACCATCAGCTTTGAATAGCTGTGCGAGGAAAAGCGATTCGAAGGCACGATAGGAGAGTTCGATACCGGTGAGTTCGCTAAGCTGCGAATAAGAGGCTGTTACGTAGCGTTTGTTAATGGCATCAGTTACTGTCATACCTTCGGGTGTAATCCATGCACGCCCTGCCACTACGAGAGGAAAAGGCATGGCAACGAGGCGGATACCACGATTGCGAACGAGGGTCAATTCGATACGTGTATTCACCTCCTTTTGATCGAATCGGAGAACAGCTTTGCCCGTTGCACTGAATCTGTCCTGTCGAGGGTAGTGCTCCTTGATATTGGCAAAAAGAGCAGCAGGGCTACTGACTTCCATATCGCGGCCGGCACCGGATATGGACCCGAATGTATGGGCGGAACCGCATCCTGCGACAAGCAACGACACAAAAAAGACAACGACGATAAATGAAATCCCAAGGGGGCCAAACTTCTTCCTAAGCATCATTTCTTCTTTTCTGGGATATATTTTCCTTGTTCTATTTTCTTGTCCAGCATGGGACTGCCTCCTCCACCGATCTCTTTGGCCCGCTTCCATTCCAACAAAGCCTTTTCTTTCTCTCCGAGCATATAGAGGACATCGCCATGGTGCTCTACGACATCGGCATCGGGGTTGTCTGCAGTCAGTCCTAAGGCTTTTTCTATGTAGAGTTTGGCCAACGTATAGTTTTCTCTTAGAAAGAATACCCAACCATAAGTGTCGAGCGAGACCGCATTGTCCGGTAACAGCTTGACGCATTGGGCTGCCATTCTTTCGGCTTTGGCCAGATCACCACCTTCTTTGGCCAAGAAATACGCATAATTATTGAGTACTCCCACGTTGCGCGGGTTCAACTCCAATGCTTTTTCGTAGTTTGCGAAGGCTTCTTCAGGCTTATTTTCTTCATAGGCAAGATCGCCTAATTGGCTATAAATATCCGATAGGCCGTTGGGATCTTTCTCTGCATCGATATGCTCCAATGCTTCTTGCAGTATGTGCTTGGCTTCTGAACCTTTTTTCTCTATATAATAGGAAATGGCATCGTAGAGGTAAAATAGCGGCACACCCGGCAAATATTGTCGCGCTTGTTCGGATATGCGATGGACTTCGGTATGGTTCTGGCCGGTAACAGCTCTTCCCAGCATGAATTTCCATGCCCGTTCTTCTTTAGGAGCAAACTCCGTGATAGGTCGGCAAACCTCCATGGCATGGATAGAATCACCCTGCATTTCCAAGAGCTCGGCATAGAAAAGGCGTGCATCCACCTCAGTGGGATGGCTGGCAAGTATCTTTTCAAGCAGGATATTATACTCTTTTTTCGGTGCATCCTCTTCGTCTGTGTCGGTACCGATAAAGCGCAGGATGATCGGTAGTTTCTGCTCCGGTGCCACATCCTTGTCAGCGGCTACTTTGATCATTTCGTTGATGGCAGCTTCTTTTTCGTTCGTTCCCAAGTAATAGCTGGCCATAGCAAAATGATACAAGCCACTTGTCGAATCCGTCCGAGCTATCAGTTGCAGTTCCTCGTAGGCTTCGTCGTACTTCTCACTGTCGAGCAGAGTGCCGGCATACTTCAGCCTAAACTCATTCACTTCCGGGAATCGATTGCATAGACGGCGAAGTTCGTTCAGAGCCTTGTTGGTCTGACCGGTCATCAGGTAGAGACGTGCCCGAATCTCAGCATAGTTGGAGGCATCTGCTGCATTGACAGCATTTTGTGCCTCCATACGGTTGTATATGTATATGGCCTTGTCTATCTCTCCGGCCTGTACGTACATATTGGCCAGTTTGAACCGAAGTTCATCCTCGGAAGGGAACTGTTCGGACATCTCCTCATAAAGCCTGACAGCATCGTCAGCTCGTCCCTGGCGTTCATACACAGCACCTAATATATTGCCATAGTTCTTGTTGTCGGGATAGAGCCGATAGGCTTGTTCCAAATACCGGGTTCCTTCCTCCTGACGCCCAATGGCAAAATACAGTTTTCCCAACTCCGATAACAGAGCCGCATCGTTGGGATTCAACCGATGGCAATAGCGAAAGATGTCGAAAGCTGCAGCATAATTCTCCTGTTCTCGCTGCCGGACACCTTCATAGAAATATCGGTCGAACTTAGATGCTGTACTGTCTGTAATGGATATACTTCCGGCTACAGGAGAAATAACTAAAAGAAACAGCAGGAGAATGATAGAATGGATCCGCATCTGTGGTAGTTGAAGGGAGATTGAAAATTATTCTTTGCCCGTATGACCAAATCCGCCTGCACCTCGTTCCGTATCGGCCAATTCGTCTGTAAGCACCCATTCGGCCTGTTCATGTCTGGCGATAACAAGCTGGCAAATCCGTTCGCCATCTGCTATGGTAAAAGGAGTATTCGAGAGATTGATCATAATAATCCCTATCTCACCGCGATAATCGGCATCGATAGTCCCTGGGCTATTGACCAGCGTAATACCGTGTCGGAGAGCCAGTCCACTTCGGGGACGGATCTGTGCTTCATATCCTACCGGGAGTTCGATGAAGAGGCCTGTTGGAATGAGACGACGTTCGAGTGGCAACAACGTGATAGGCTCTTCGATGGATGCACGCAGATCCATACCGGCAGATGCCGAAGTCGCATATGCCGGCAAGGGATGATGCGAGCGATTGATAATTTTGATTTTCATTGCTTGGGTCTCTGAAAGGAAAGTGATCAACTGAGAAAAATAGTCCTTCCGAAAAACTAACGCTCTTTCCAGTCTCCGTTTTCTTTGATGAGTTCGATAAGCTGTTGTACGGCCTGCTCCTGAGGAATACCACGACGAACACATATCTTCTGTTTATACAGATCGATTCGTCCCGGACCCGCCCCTACGTAGCCATAGTCGGCATCGGCCATTTCACCCAGCCCATTGACGATACAGCCCATAATGCCGATCTTCAATTCTTTTAGATGTGCAGTTGCAGCTTTGATTCGAGCTACGGTTTCTTGCAAATTGTACAATGTACGGCCACAGCTCGGGCAGCTGATATATTCCGTCCGACTCATACGTAACCTTGTAGCTTGTAAAATACCGAAAGCCAAGTGATTCACAGCGACCGAGGGCAGTTTGTCTGCAGTAATCATAAGCCCATTGCCTCGCCCTTCAAGAAGTATAGCCCCCATGTCAGCCGACGCTTGTAGCTGAAGATCTTCCAAATCGGTGCAGTCATACCTGCGGTGCAGGATGACAGGACATCGACATCCTGCCAGCTCCAAACGATGAAGCATTGCACGCCATTCAGCTACGGGATTGATACCCACGGATTCAAGGATAATAACTGTGTCAGAGATTGCTTCAATAGTCTGTAGACAATCGTCAGTCAGATCATCCTGTCGGATGGAACGAAAAACGATATTTTCCAGCAGCATATCCTCACGATAATACCGACCATCGGCCCCGAGTACGATGTCAGGCAAGAGTTCGGTATCGAAATGATCATCTCCCTGTCTGCGGTCCGATATGACAATCGGAATGTGCTTACTTCCGATAAAGTCTCCGACAGCATATGTTTCTTGGCGCCGGAGTTTATCCCGATCGTAACAATCTGGTTGAGGAACAGCTACCGACGGGTGGCCGTTACGTTTCTCTATATAGGCAAGCAATTTGCGGGCTACCGGAATCTCATGCTCCGGATCCTCACTCAGTGAAACACGAATGGTATCGCCGATGCCATCAGCCAAAAGCGAACCTATGCCGACAGCACTCTTGATCCGCCCGTCCTCACCATCGCCAGCCTCGGTGACACCGATGTGAAGCGGATAGTGCATGTCTGCAGCATCCATTCGTTCCACAAGAAGGCGTACAGCTGCTGTCATGACCAAAGTATTCGATGCTTTCATCGAGATCACCACATCGTCGAACTCATGTTCGTGGCATACATCGAGGTATTCCATGCAGCTTTGTACCATGCCTTCAGCCGTATCGCCATAGCGCGTAAGCATACGTTCGGACAGAGAGCCATGATTGACTCCGATGCGGATGGCTCGCCCTAATCGTTTGGCATCTTCCACGAAAGAGCCGAAACGTTCTCTCACAGCTTTATGTCCCAGATCGAAAGCTTCCTCTTCAGTCAGATTGCCCCCGGACTTCATCTCGACGAAATTGCCCGGATTGATGCGCACCTTCTCCACATGCAACAGAGCTTCTTCTGCAGCTTTGGGACTAAAGTGAATATCCGCTACCAATGGTATGTGATAGCCCAAACGGCATAGCCCGGCATGGATATGCTGAAGATTGGCGGCTTCACGTACACCCTGAGCCGTAAAACGGACATAATCAGCCCCTGCATCTATAATTCGAACTGCCTGATCGACAGATGCCTGTGTGTCCATGGTGGACACATTGGCCATAGATTGTATGCGAATGGGAAAATCTCCGCCGAGAGGTGTATCACCTATTTGAGCTACGGATGTCTTGCGTCTTTTATATCCGAACAGATCGAGCATAGTCTTGCTATATTCTTTGGATTGCCGATTCGAGCGGGAACGACTCACACTACTTCGAAAAGATAATAGAGAAAAAGAAAGGCAGACTACAGCCGATAGCGGCTCATAAATAAGCCACGGCTATAGACTGCCGATCTTTTTTGTGCCGAAGACCAACGGGGCAGGATAGGGCTTTAATTCGTTTTGAAGTTGTACTTCACCTCTGCAAGCTCGCGATTGGCCTTAACGACTTTTTCTTTGAGCGACTCCTTATAGGCCTCCAGTCGAGCATAGAGAGCTTCATCGCCGGTAGCCATCATCTGGACGGCCAAAAGTGCTGCATTCTGGGCAGCATTGATCCCCACAGTAGCAACGGGGATCCCCGGAGGCATTTGAACGATGGCCAACAGAGCATCCATTCCGTCAAGAGTGGCATTGATGGGTACACCTATTACCGGAATAGACGTCATGGAAGCAATTACGCCACACAAATGAGCTGCCATACCGGCAGCAGCGATAATTACCTTGATACCGCGAGCTCTGGCCTCGTGTGCAAAAGTCTCTACTTCAGCCGGAGTACGATGAGCCGAAAGCGCCAACATCTCGAATGGAATCTGCATTTCATCGAGCATTTTGGCGGCTTTCTCCATAATGGGCAGATCGGAAGTACTACCCATGATGATGCTTACTAAAGGCTGCATTTATTGAGCTATCAGTTTTTCGTATTCGGCAGCACTCAGGAGGTTGTCGAAGTCGGCAGCATTTGCAGCCTTAACCTTGATAATCCAACCGGCACCGTAGGGATCGCTGTTTACGAGTTCGGGTTGCTCTTCCAGATCAGGGTTCACTTCCAATACCTCGCCGGCGATAGGCATCATCAGGTCGGAAACAGTCTTCACAGCTTCGATCGATCCGAAAACCTCATCAGCCTCGAGCGTTTCGCCTTCGGTAGTAACGTCCACATAGACAATTTCGCCCAATTCGCCTTGAGCATAGTCCGTGATACCGATGAAGACAACGTCGCCTTCTTGGCGAGCCCACTCATGATCCTTAGAATACTTCAGTTCTGCAGGAGTTTTCATTTCTAATTTTCTTGTTGATTATGTTTTGAAAAAATGCTTTTGCAAAGTTAGTCAAAGTTTACATTCGTACAGCGAATTGCTATTCGTTGTTTTTGCAACTTTTAGTTCGAGAAAAACTATCCTGTTTTATTGGGTTGATGTTATTGGATTACTACGGGAGAAACGGATCAATGGAATATAAAATGGAGTAGCTCCCGAAGCAAATCCCCACTGCCGGCAAATGTGCCAGTCGTATCCACCCCCTTACTGCGGGCATCCGTCATCCGGATCTCGTGTATAATGTCGAAAACCTTCCTCGTCGAATACATCTTCAGCCCTGTCATATAGTCGCGCACTTGGAAATTGCGTATCGACAATGCTTTCATGATAGCATCGGGATTTTTCTGTGGCAAGTAGCAAACGATCATCAGGTTGCTGAAATAGTTGAAGAGTACGGGTAGAGTGGCCTGTATGGGGTGCTCCTTCTCATTTCTGGCAAAGTAGTGAGCGATGCGAAAGGTTTTGCCCGTTTCGCGATTGACTATGGCACGAAGGAGTTCGAAATTATTGAAGGATTTGCTTACTCCGATATGCTGCTCCACGATCTCGGACGTGACCACTCCCCTACTATCTTGTGTTATGAGAATGAGCTTGTCCAGCTCATTCATCAACTTCTCCAGATCATTGCCGAGGTAATCGGCCAGCATATATGCCACTTCGGGCGATACGCTCAGTTTCTTGCCGGCAGCAGCCGACAGGATGAAGTCCGGCATCTTATAGTCGGCTATGGTCTCGGACACGAATACTTTCCCGAACTTTTCAGCCTTCGTATAGAAAGCCTTTCGCTTATCGGGTTTCTTCTTATAGGCAATGACCAGAATCGTAGTATCGGGGAAAGTGCCATAATGTGCTTCGAGCAAGTCGATATTGTCCACTAACTGCGCCTCCCGAACGACGATCAACTGCCTCCGGCCCATCATCGGGAAACGGCGCGCTTCGTTCGCTATATCGGCTACGGAGGTTTTGTCGCCGTAGAGGATAACCCTGTTGAAGTCCCATTCATCTACCGGCACCACGTGCGTCTCCAGCAGAGTGGCCAACTCGTCTATATAGAAGGGTTCTTCGCCGGCCAGCAGATAGAGTGGCGAGAATTGGCACTTACGTACAGAATCGACAATATCGGAATAGGAGGCCATAGAGATGAGGGGGGAGTATTACCAGTTGAAGCGAATATGCTTGATGGAAGATTTGTTCTCCCGAATGATTTCGAGAGCATCGATACCAAGCATCAGATGCTCTTCGGCAAAGTTGTCCGTTACGAGCTGATCGCTCTCTTCCGTCTTGACACCTTCTGGGAACATAGGTCTGTCGGAAATCAGAAGCAACGCTCCCATGGGAATCTTATTGGCAAATCCTACCGTCATGAGCGTAGCCGTCTCCATATCCACGCCGCTTGCATGCGTACTGCGCAGATAGTTCTTGAACTTCTCATCGTACTCCCAGACCCGCCGGTTCGTAGTATAGACCGTACCTGTCCAGTAGTCCTTGCCTTTGTTCTGAATGGCTGACGAAATGGCTCGCAGTACGGAAAATGAGGGCAGAGAGGGCACCTCCTCGGGCAGATAGTCGTTGGACGTACCCTCGCCGCGTATGGCAGCTATGGGCAGGAGGTAATCGCCCAAAGCATTTTCCAGTTTCAGGCCTCCGCATTTGCCGAGAAAGATCACAGCCTTGGGGTGTATAGCCCAGAGCAAGTCCATGATGGTAGCCGCATTGGCACTACCCATGCCGAAGTTGATGAGGGTGACGCCTTCGGCCGAAGCATTCGGCATGGAGGTATGTTCTCCGACGATAGGTACCCCGTAGTGCTCGGCGAAGACATGCAGATAGTGCGAAAAGTTCGTCAGCAGGATGTACGGTTCGAAATCGATCAGCTGCCTCTGTGTATATCGCGGCAACCAGTTCTCAACTATCTCTTGCTTCGTTTTCATGAAAACAGACCTATATTTGTAACACTCGTTCCAAAAATTCTAAGATTCGGGAGCGAAGCAAAGATAGGATGATTCAACTAAACCTTCCCCCTTACGAACATCGTATTCACCAAGAAGATGAGTCCATGTTCATTTTCGACAGCATTCGGCGTCGCTATGTGGCTCTGACGCCGGAGGAGTGGGTGCGCCAGCACTTTGTCCATTATCTGACCGATGTACTGGGCTACCCGGCCGATCTGATCCGCAACGAAGCACAGCTACGAATAGACCGGCGGAGAAAACGCTGCGATACGGTCGTCTACGACACGAACCTGCGGCCGATCGTTCTCTGCGAATACAAGGCTCCGACGGTGTCGCTGACTCAGAAGACGATGGATCAAATCCTCTGCTACAACTTCATCTTCCGAGTACCGCTGTTGTTACTGAGCAATGGATTGCAGCATGCAGCCTGTCTGGTAGACTACGAACAGAGCGGCTATGTATTCCTGCCTGAAATCCCTTCTTACGAAGAACTGACAACTATCATTCAATCAAATCAATAATTATGCCATTTTTAGAAGCCAATCATATTCGCAAGCGCTATGCTACCCATACTGCGCTGGACGATGTGAGCATAAGCGTCCGGAAAGGACGCGTCTTCGGTCTGCTCGGCCCTAACGGAGCCGGCAAAACCAGTCTGATACGTATCATCAACCGCATTACTGCTCCCGACGAGGGAGAAGTAATCTTCGACGGCCATCCCATGCAGGCGGAAGACATTCGCCGCATCGGCTACCTGCCCGAAGAGCGGGGGCTGTACCCCAAGATGAAAGTGGGCGAGCAGGCCATCTATCTGGCGCAACTTAAGGGAGTGAACAAGCACGAAGCGCGCAAGCGGCTCACCGACTGGTTCGAGAAGTTCGACATCATGCCCTGGTGGAACAAAAAAGTGGAAGAGCTGTCCAAAGGGATGCAGCAGAAGGTGCAGTTCGTGTGCACCGTCATTCACGAACCGGAATTGCTCATATTCGACGAACCCTTCAGCGGATTCGATCCGGTCAATGCCGACCTGCTGAAGCGTGAAATACTGGAGCTGGCCGGCAAGGAGCGTACCGTCATCTTCTCGACGCACAACATGCAGTCGGTGGAAGAAGTATGCGACGACTTCGCGCTGATCAACAAATCGCGCGTAGTGCTCCACGGAGCCGTGCGCGAAGTGCGTAGGGAGAACAGCCTCGGCATTATCCGCATGGTAGTCGAAGGCGAGCTGCCGGCAGACTACCTCGGCCGGATCCGGATACTGGAGAAGACGGAGCTGCCGGGTTCCATGACGAAGCTGAGAGTGCGCAAAGAAACCACGGCGCACAACCGCGATCTCGTGCGCGACCTGCCCGAGTCGGTACGGCTCCCTCCCTCCAGGGCTCTTCCAAGGTAGACTTCCAGAGACGCAGACCAGA